>WNFM01113290.1_pt1 | contig 17193 bp, 23 predicted proteins | sample 5400271 | NCBI WGS metagenome assembly WNFM01 (sample SAMN13153352, study PRJNA577476) | soil metagenome | isolation source: 60 cm saprolite on Douglas fir-dominated hillslope | place: USA:California | collected 2013-09-17 | reverse complement strand
TTTCGTCTTGGAACGTCGCGGCAATTTCGACTTTGATTTGGCCATTGGGAGCTTCCGCAATCGCGCTGCTCTTAGCGGGGCGCCGTTGCCCCCGCAAGCGGTCTCGCAGGGAAATGGCCGAAAATGGCTTGTTTCCGGGGGTGGAGTGGCGTTGCAATTGGGCGGGCGGCCGCTATAGTCCGCGCGAAATTCAAGCGCCTCCCGGGAAACCTAGCAAGGAACAAGCTTCGATGTTCGTAACGCCTGCGTTTGCGCAAGGGTCTCTAGGGTCTCTGTTCGGCGGCGGGGCAGGCGGCGATGGCGGCATGTTGATGTCGCTGCTGCCGTTCGCGCTGATTTTTGTCATCATGTATTTTCTGATCCTGCGTCCGCAGCAAAAGCGCGTGAAGCAGCATCAGGAAATGGTCAAGAACGTGCGGCGGGGCGACACCGTCATTACCAACGGCGGCCTTGTCGGCAAGGTGACCAAGGTAATCGACGACGACCAACTCGAAATCGAGATTGCGGACGACGTGCGCATTCGCCAAATGCGGCAGATGGTGAGCGACGTCCGCGCCAAGGGTGAACCTGTCAAGGAAGAGGCTGCGGCCGGCTGACGCCGGCGGCCTTTGCCTTTAAGCCGCAAGTCGGGACGTCATGCTTTATTTCACGCGGTGGAAGGCGACGGCGATTGTACTTACGGCATTCGTCGTCTGTCTGTTTGCGGTACCCAATTTTCTGCCTGAGAAGATGGTTCAGAGCTGGCCGAAATGGGCACAGCGACACGTCGTGTTGGGCCTCGATTTGCAAGGCGGCTCGCACATCCTGCTTGAAGTCGACACCAACGCGGTGCGCAAGGAGAAGTTGGAATCTCTCCGCGACGATGTCCGTCGGGTGCTGCGAGATGCGCGGGTTGGCTATACTGGCCTCGTAGTGCGCGGCAACACGGTAGAAGTGCGTATTCGTGAGGGCAGTAATTTCGATCAGGCCGTCGACAAATTGCGGGAATTGTCGCAACCACTTGGCGGAATTCTCGGCAGCAGCACGGGCCAGCGAACCCTCGACGTAACGACCGAGGCCGGCAGCTTGGTGAGGCTGACCGTTACCGATCCTGCACTCATCGAACGGGTCCGCCAATCGGTCGAACAATCAATCCAGATCATCGAGCGGCGCGTGAATGAGCTCGGCACCGTCGAGCCGCTGATCCAGCGCCAGGGCACTGATCGTATTCTAGTACAGGTCCCTGGCCTGCAAGACCCGACGCGACTGAAAGAATTGCTTGGTAAGACCGCCAAGCTCGATTTCCGCATGGTCGACGTTTCGATGCCGGCAGAGCAGGCCGCGCAGGGGCGGGTGCCGCCGGACGACGAAATTCTTTACAGCACCACACAGCCAAAAACTCCATATCTCGTGGAAAAGCGGATTCTTGTTTCCGGCGGCGATCTGACAGATGCCCAACCGGGGTTCGATCAGCGCACCAGCGAACCGATCGTTTCATTTCGATTTAACACGTCCGGCGCGCGCAAATTTGCGCAGGTGACGCAAGAGAACGTCGGAAAGCCCTTTGCCATTGTCCTCGACAACCAGGTGATATCGGCGCCGGTTATTCGGGAGCCAATCCTCGGCGGCTCGGGCCAGATTTCGGGCAGTTTCACCGTGGAAAGTGCGAACGATCTCGCCATCTTGCTGAGGGCTGGTGCCTTGCCGGCGCCGCTCACGATCATCGAAGAGCGAACCGTTGGCCCTGGGCTTGGGCAGGATTCGATCGCGAAAGGAAAAATCTCATCTTATGTCGGCGCCGCAATGGTGATCGTCTTCATGTTGGCCACATATGGACTGTTCGGGTTGTTCGCGAACGTTGCGGTGGCGATCAACGTGGCCATGATCTTCGGCGTGTTGTCGTTCCTCAACGCAACGCTCACACTGCCGGGCATCGCCGGCATCGTCCTCACGGTCGGAATCGCTGTCGACTCGAACGTGCTGATTTATGAGCGTATCCGCGAAGAGGTGCGCGGTGGCCGTACGCCTATCAACGCCATCGATGCGGGGTTCAGTCGCGCGCTCGCCACCATTCTGGACTCCAACATTACGACATTCATCGCGGCCGCGGTCTTGTTCTATATCGGCACCGGTCCGGTGCGCGGCTTTGCCGTAACGCTCGGCATCGGCATCATTACAACTGTGTTTACCGCCTTCACCCTGACCCGGCTTATTGTGGCCTATTGGGTGCGCTTGCGGCGCCCGCAACGTGTCCCGATCTAGGAGGCCGTGCCGTGCGCCTGCTTCGTATTGTTCCCGATGACACCAAGTTTGATTTCATGCGCTTTCGGCGCATCAGTTTTCCGATGTCCGCGCTTCTGTCGATTTTGGCGATTTCGCTCTATTTCTTCCACGGCCTTAATTTCGGTATCGACTTCAAGGGCGGCACGCTGATCGAAGTCCAGTCCAAGTCAGGGGCTGCGGATCTCGCCAAAATGCGTGCTGCACTTAGCGCGCTCGGCCTCGGCGAAGTGCAGTTACAGCAGTTCGGTGCGCCGAATGACGTGTTGATCCGGATTGCGGAACAGCCCGGCGGAGAGGTGGCACAACAACAGGCGGTCACCAAAGTCCGCGGTGCGCTGGGGGATGAGGTCGACTACCGCCGCGTGGAAGTCGTTGGACCGCGCGTGTCAGGCGAGCTGCTATCCTACGGCGTGGTCGGGTTGATGCTCGCGATCTTTTCCATCCTGATTTATCTTTGGTTCCGCTTCGAGTGGCAATTCGCATTGGGAGCGATGATCGCCAACGTGCACGACATCGTGCTCACGATCGGCTTCATGTCGATTACGCAGATCGATTTTGACCTGACCAGTATCGCCGCGCTGTTGACGATTTTGGGCTATTCGCTCAACGACACGGTCGTGATCTACGATCGTATCCGAGAAATGTTGCGGCGATACCGCAAGCTGCCGATGCCGGAATTGCTCAATGCCTCGGTGAACCAGACCTTGTCGCGGTCGGTGATCACCCACGTCACAGTGTCACTTGCACTGTTGGCGCTGTTGTTATTCGGCGGGCAGGCCATCCATAGCTTTACGGCGACCATGATGTTCGGCGTCGTGCTGGTCGGCACCTATACGTCGGTGTTCATCGCCTCGCCAATCCTGATTTATCTCGGTGTCGGGACCGGCCGCGACTCCCTGAGCGCGCCAGATCGGGACAAGTAGATGGTGCTCGGCGGCAGCGCCGATGCCCCGCACCTTCCGCGCGCTGCGCTTATCGAAGCTTACGGCGAGGGCGGGTTCCGTTTTGGGGGAATGTCGCATCGCGGCTCGCTGCTTTGCTTTCCCGACGGTATATGGGCATGGGCCGTCACGGACGTCGCTGAACTGACCGCGGAATCTTTATCCGCAGCATTTAATCGTGCCGCAAATCTCGATTTTTTTCTCATCGGCTCTGGTCGCGACCCTTGGCCCCTTCCTGAGCATCTGCGGGCGCGGTTTCGCGAATTGTCCCTGCGCGTTGACTCCATGGCGACCGGTGCAGCCGTGCGAACCTTCAACATTCTACTCGCTGAAAACCGGCGTGTAGGCGCCGGCTTGATCGCAGTCGCTTAGTTCAAGCTAGACTGTTCCAATGCAGGATGATTTCGAACATTGCGCTGGCTTGGTACGCGAGTTTGATCGCGATCGTTACCTGGCCACGCTGTTTGCCCCCGAGGAGATGCGCGGGGCCTTGTTTGCGCTCTATGCCTTTGGCGCAGAGATCGCGCGCATCCGCGATTTGGCACACGAGCCGATTCCGGGTGAAATTCGACTGCAATGGTGGCGTGAGGTGTTATTAGGTGAGCGAGGCGGTGAAGCTGCCGCAAATCCGGTCGCGGCGGCGATATTGGACACGATCGCGCGATACAACTTACCGAGTGAACGTTTGATCGAACTGATCGAGGCGCATCGCTTCGATATCTACAATGAGCCGATGGTGAGTGTTGCCGAGCTGCAAGCTTACGCGTCGAAAACTGACGGGACGATTTTCGAATCCGCGGCGCGCATTCTTAAAGGTGATATCGGATCGCCCGTTGCTTCGCTTGTTGCAGAGGCTGGGTTGGCACAAACGATTGCCAATATGCTGGCATTGCTGCCGCGCCACGCCGCCCGCCGCCAGCTTTATTTGCCGCTGGAATTGCTTCGACACTATGGTGCGGTGGCCGAAGACATCTTCGCATTGCGCGCGGCGGCCGAGCTACGTGCAGTGCTCGCTGAGCTTCGCTTGCGCGCCCGCCGTCATCTCACCTTCATCGGCGAAACCATCGGTGAAATTCCAAGGAGCGTCCAGCCCGCCTTTTTACCATTGGCGCCATTGCGGCTTTGGCTGTTCGCTATGGAACGGGGCGACTATGACCCATTCCATCCTCCGGGAGTTGCGCCGTGGCGTCGGCAATGGCGCATCTGGCGAGCGGCTAAAAAGCCGCGGAGAATTGGAGAGTAATGACTATTCGGCCGCGACGACCGATGGTTCGCCTGCAATCCAACGGTCGAGGTCGGCGAACGCACGACGGGCGAGGGCACTCTTGCGCGCGAACGCCTTGGCGGTGCTGCGTCCCAACTTACTGTTGCGGTCAAAAGCTGGCAGTTCCGCAAGCGGTGGAAACAAACCAAAATTCACATTCATGGGCTGGAACGAGGAGGACCCGGCATCAATCGTTTCGATATGACCACCCGTGATGTGCGCAAGCAGTGCGCCATGCGCGGTCGTTATCGGCGGCAGTGAGAGTTTATCACCGCGGCGTTCGGCGGCAGCGAAACGTCCTGCGAGCAGACCGACAGCTGCGGATTCGACATAGCCCTCGCATCCTGTGATCTGGCCGGCAAAACGCCAGTGTGAATTTGCTTTCAGCCGTAAGGCTTCATCAAGGAGCTTTGGCGAGTTCAGGAAAGTATTGCGATGGAGCCCGCCGAGCCGCGCGAATTCCGCATTTTGCAAACCGGGGATGGTTCGGAAAATACGCACCTGCTCGCCGTGTTTCAGCTTTGTCTGGAACCCCACCATGTTGAAAAGCGTGCCGAGCTTGTTGTCTTGGCGTAGTTGCACGACTGCGTATGGCTTCGTTCCGGACGCGTGTGGATTGGTCAGGCCGAAGGGTTTCATTGGGCCGTGCCGCAACGTCTCTGGGCCGCGCTCGGCCATCACCTCAATCGGCAGACAGCCGTCGAAATAGGGCGTGGATGATGCAATGAATGAGTCGTATTGCTCACGCGAGAGCGGGCAGTTGACATAGTCAGCACCGGAGCCGCCGGGGCCGGCCTTGTCGTATCGCGATTGGAACCACGCTTGCTCAAGATCGATACTGTCGCGGTGAATGATTGGTGCGATTGCATCGAAAAAGGCCAGGTGCTGTTCGCCGGTAAGCTTTGCAATGGTCGCGCTGAGGCCGGGCGATGTCAGCGGTCCGGTAGCGATGATAACGTTATCCCAACTCTCCGGCGGCACGGTGATTTCGCCACGCTCGAGCGTGATCAGTGGATGAGCCGCCAGCGCAGCTGATACGGCGGTTGAGAATCCATCCCGGTCAACCGCGAGCGCACCGCCCGCCGGCACTTGGTTTAGGTCGGCGGCACGCATGATCAGCGAGCCAAGCCGACGCATTTCCTCGTGCAGCACGCCGACCGCATTGTGTTCGCGATCATCGGAGCGGAACGAGTTCGAGCAAACCAGCTCGGCATAGCCGTCGGTTTTGTGTACCGGCGTGACACGCAGCGGGCGCATTTCGTGCAGCACAACCGGCACGCCAGCCTGCGCAAGTTGCCAGCCTGCCTCAGAACCGGCGAGGCCGCCGCCTACGATATGGACGTCATGAAAATGGCCCGATGTCATTCAATGATCCTTAGGCTGGCGGCTGTTAATCTGCAATGGTTGTAAGGGGTTCCGGATGCGGTTGGATTTATGGTTTCGGACCGCCTTTATTTTAATGGTCGTTGTGGTGACGACGTTTATTGCGGACGCCGCGACAAAGCCCGATGTCGTCGACACCGCTTATGGAGGGTTCTCCGTATCGCCGCCGACGCCGGGTATTATTTTCGTTTGTCACGGCTTTGGCTGTAGGTACCGCGCTGAAGTTGACCTGACCGCCGGCGATCGCGCGCAGCTCGCGCAAATTATGGCCGCGGGATGGGCGTCTCCTGTGGCGGAGCGCAAGGCGGTCGCAGCGGCAGGTGCGTGGTTCGACCGCCGCATCGCTCCCGTTGCTGGCACGGAAAATCACGTGGCCCGCGCTGGAATGAAGTACATGTATGATATCCGGCAATTTGATTGCATCGACTCGAGCCGAAATACCACCAGCCTTTTGTTGGTGCTCGATCAGCTCAAATTGTTGCGCTACCACGACGTCGACGTTCCCGAAGCGCGCGGATTTATGCTCGACGGGCGTCCGCCCCATGCCACGGCCGTACTCGTCGAAAAGCCGCGCGGTACGAAGTGGTCGATCGACGCCTGGACGGTCGGTTACGGACGAGCACTTGAAATTATGCCATTGGCGCTCTGGAAGGCCTTGGACTAGAGCCGTTTCATCGCGGAAAAACGAAACGCCCGCGGTGACCCGCGGGCGTTATTCGGTTTAGCATTTGGCGCGAAGGAAATTAATCGCGGTGGGCGGCATTCCAAGCGACGCGCGCAATATCCGATCGGCTGATGCCGATGTCGGCGAGCTCGCGATCGCCCAGGCGCGACAGCTCGCTCAGGCTTTGGTTATAACGCTTCCACTCCTGGATGAAGCGGATGAGTGCAGCAAACATGGTGTCCTACTTTCTTTTAAGTCCGGCCAAGGCCGGCCGACGATTTCCCACTGAAAATGGGGATGGTCCGCCGATTGAAAAGCAATAATGTTGCGCTGCAGCTAGGCTAAAATCGCATAGCTAAAACGGCTGTGAAATAGCGAGAAAGAGAATTTGCGGCCTGTTTTGAGAGAATTTTTGGGGAGTTTATTGCGGCAATGCAAAATGGATGCTTTAGGGGGCTGAATCGGCATAGATTGTGTAAATTGCACGATCGTAAGCGGGAGAAATGACCCATGAATTCGCATATCTCGCGCGCACTGGCGATTTGGCTAGCGCTCGCCTTCGGCGACCTTTCGCCAGCCTCGGCTGTGGAGGTCAAGGTGCTTACGGCCGGCGCGTTCAAGCAGATCGTACTCGCTCTCGTCCCCGATTTCGAAAAGCAGACCGGCAATAAGGTCATCGTCGACAACGATACCGCCGGCGGCTTGAAGAAGCGGATCGAAAGTGGTGAGGCCTTCGATGTCGCGATCATCACTCCGGCGGTCATCGACGAACTCGTGGCCGGCGGGAAGATTGCCACCGGTAGCCGCGTCAATCTCGCCGCCGTCGGCATTGGTGTCGTCGTGAAAGAGGGCGCGCCCAAGCCTGATATAAGTACCGTTGAGGCGTTCAAGAGTGCATTGCTGGCAGCCAAATCGGTCGCGTATATCGACCCGGCCAGTGGCGGCTCCAGCGGAATCTACATCGACAAATTGCTCGAGCGGCTCGGCATTGCCGATCAAATTCGGCCGAAAGCAAAACTTAAAAAGGGCGGCTACGTCGCCGAACTTATCGCCAGCGGAGAAGCCGAACTTGGCTTACATCAGATCAGTGAAATTGTGCCTGTGAAGGGCGTTGCATTGGTGGGTCCGTTTCCGAAAGAAATCCAGAACGCCACCACTTATGCGGCCGGCTTGAGTGCTTCGGCGCAAAACAAGGATGCCGCACAAGCTCTGATCAAAGCGTTTTCAAGCCCTGAGGCCGCTGCGGTCCTCAAATCAAAAGGCATGGAGCCGGCCGGCTAAGGACCGCAAATTTTGGAATTGGCAACAGAAGCGGGCCTGCCCGATCGCCGCGTCGTCATTACCGCGCTGGGCATCGCGCAGATTCTCGCTTGGGGAACATCCTTTTATTTTCCGGCGGTTTTCGCCGCGCCGATTGTCGCTGAAACTGGCTGGTCACTTGGCTTTGTGGTCGGCGGTACGTCAATCGGTCTGCTGACCGCGGGGCTGATTTCACCGCAAGTTGGCCGCATTATCGATGCTCGCGGTGGACGGCCCGTATTGTTCGCGAGCTCATCTTTTTTCGCTGCCGGCTTGATCGGCGTGGGCCTTGCGCCGACGCTACCGGTTTACTTGTTAGCCTGGGTGCTGATCGGCATTGGAATGGGCACCGGGCTCTATGATGCCGTATTCGCCGCGCTCGGCCGTATGTACGGCAGCGCGGCGCGCGCACCAATCACCAATCTCACGTTGTTTGGCGGTTTTGCCGGTACGGTCTGCTGGCCATTAAGCGCATTGTTGATCGATCATCTCGGTTGGCGCGGCGCCTGTCTCGTCTATGCGGGCCTTCATCTGATCGTCTCATTACCGCTGCAGATGGCGGTCGTACGTCGCGCGTCAGCACGGACTTCGGCCACCGACACACGGGCAGACACGCAATCCACCGCCAAGCCGATGCGGATGGCACGTGAGACTTTGATTTTTGTGCTGCTCGCATTGGCGCTGTCGATCGCCGCCGGCATTGGCTCGACCGTTATCGTGCACATGATGATCTTCCTGCAGGCGAGGGGAGTCGAATTCAGTGTGGCGGTTACCCTCGCAACGTTGATTGGACCGGCGCAGGTCGGTGCCAGGATCGTCGAGCGCGTGTTCGGCAGTCGTTATCACCCGATCTGGACCTTAATTGCCGCGTACACCTTGATGGCGGCTGGGTTGCTGCTGCTGCTGCTGCTTGGCGGCTATCCGGTCATCGTGCTGGTCATCCTTCTCTACGGCGCCGGTTACGGAATTTCCTGGATCGGGCGTGGGACATTGCCACTCGCATTGTTCGGCCCCGCCAGATTCCCGCGACTGATGGGAAAGCTCGCTTTTCCAAGCTTAATCGTTCAGGCTCTCGCGCCCTCGCTTGGCGCGCTCTTAATTGAAACCAGCGGCACCAATGCGACCATCGCCGTATTGACGCTGCTCGCATTCATCAATGTGCTGCTGATTGGCGGTCTCTGGTGGCTCTGCCGTACGCAGCCTATTGATGGCTGAGGATCGTTGTCTCTGCGAATTGATTCTCTTGCTGGCTTTGTGCCGAATTCAGGGAAAACGCCAACCCGAGCAGCGTCAACGCAAAGATGCCAATGGCAAGGCGAATGAGCAGCATGACACGTATGGCATTCAGTGACTTCAAATGGCGTGTCGTCCGCGGACGCTGCTTGATATGAACATCGCCCCAGCCGAACCGCTGGCCCAATAACTCTCGGGACGCGAAAATGTTGCCGCTCCAAATGCTTTATTTCGAAGATCTCTCGGTCGGAATGACCGAGACCCTTAAAAAGGTCATCAACTCCTCGGATGTGGTCGGCTTCGCCGAGGTCACAGGGGACCGCAATCCGATCCATCTTTCCGAGCATTTTGCCGCTAAGACGCCATTTGGCACGCGCATTGCGCATGGCCTTTACACCGCGAGTCTTATTTCCGCGGTGCTTGGCACGCGACTTCCAGGCCCAGGTGCTGTTTACATTTCGCAAACCTTAAATTTTCGCGCTCCGGTGAAAATCGGAGACACAGTCGACGTGAACGTGACTGTTGCCGAACTCATGCCTGAAAAGTTCCGGGCTCGGCTAACATGTACCTGTTTGGTCAGCGAAGAAGTTGTGCTCGACGGAGAAGCTTGGGTGAAGGTGCCATCGAAGGATGCAGGCGGTCGTCCGCTGCCGCGAATTTGAGTCAATAGACCGATGATTTTGGTTGACAGTTTGAAAGGAACCGGAAGGAAAAAGTTGCGTTAGATCGAGGGCAGGCACGGAAATTGCGAGGGAGGAGCAACAAACGGAGACATTGCCATGCCAACACCGTTGCCCCCGAAAGCTCGCGCAAAAGCAGTCCAGCAATGTCAGCGCGAAACAGTGGCAGCAATTGACTGGCTTGGACTTTGGGCCGTGTCGTTTGGCTTTTGTGCAATCGTACTCGCGGGAATCGCAGACTTCATGGGCGGCGACAAAATCGGCGCGGCGTGCATTTTGATTGGTGCCGCAGGAATTATTGCGTTTGTATTTTACGCCGGTGCTAAGGCCGACGGACAAAGCTAGCCAGAACGATGTCTTTATAAGCCGGGCTTCAAACCGAATACGCAACGCCGCGATCCATCAGGACGCCGGCATATCGTGACCTGGCCGTCAGGCGGTGCAACCGGCATTGCTTCATCGAAGGGGACCAGTTCGCCGTCAATCATCCAGCCGCTCGCTGTCGATGAAGTGCGCGTATAGCTTTTGCAGTCATAGTCTCCGCAGCACCATTCGCCGGCGCCGTTTTTGAAAGCGCCGCGATTGACCCAGCTGTCATGCGCAAGTGCGGTGGTGGCAACGAAAAGTGCGGGTATCAAGACAAGCAGTGCGCGTCCCAAAGCTCGCGACATCGGTGGCCTCCGTGAAACCTCCCCGGCGCTGCGTTACTGTGGCGTCTTAACTGCTCCCCCTCCGTCTCCCGTAAAGTCGAACACCCGGAGTTGTTCCGTCGCGGCGACTTTGTTTGCACGCAAGCTTTTGATTAATTGTGACGAATCAAGCCAACCCTGAAATGTTAGCACGATCATGCAGTTTATGTGTGTAAATTGTGCGGCGCGGTATGGCTGTCATGCAATAACCGAATTGCATAAATCGAGCCTCAAACCTTTGGATGTCGGAACCGGCGATGTCCGATTGTTCGACGCGTACCGGGAAAAATATCAATGTTGAATCACTGGCAGCTTTGGCGAGACCGGCGAGGGCGGGTATCGCCGCTGCGGATCGCGGCGCTCGCTTTGCTGGTTTCGCCGCTCGCCAAAGCGATATTTCAGGCCAGCGACATTGCGCATAGTGCACGCCCGCTCAACGAATTGATCCACCGCGCCGGATTCTGGGCGCTGGTATTCCTGGGGGTGACGCTCGCGGTGACGCCGTTTCGGCGCATGCTTCGCTATGGCAATCTCGTCGACGTGCGGCGCATGCTGGGCGTAGGGACATTCTGCTATATCGCCGCGCATCTCGCCTTGTTCTTCGCCGATCAGAGCTACGATCTCGGCAAGGCTTTCCATGAGATTACGCACCGCGTTTATTTGATCATCGGCGCGACAGCCTGGCTCGGTCTGGCTGCATTGGCGGCCACCTCGACCGACGGTATGGTGCGTCGGCTCGGTGGTCTGCGCTGGCGGCGATTGCATCAAATTATTTATGCCATCGCACTTCTCGCGCTCATCCATTATTTTCAGCAGACCAAAGCCGACGTCACCGTACCAACTTTCGCCGCGAGCTTGTTCCTCTGGCTGATGGCCTACCGCCTGCTCGCCTGGTGGCAAGACACAAGCGAATTGTCCACGTTGAGCCTGCTCGCGCTTTCGGTTGTGGTTTCGGCCCTCACGTTTGCCGGGGAGGCCATAGGGATCGCGTTTGCGTTTCACGTTTCGCCACTGCGGGTCATCGGGACGATATTCGATTTTGATGCGGGCATCAGGCCGGGCTGGCAGGTTCTCACCGCGGGCCTCGCGGTCGTTGCGATCGACGCAGCCATGGGGCGATGGAAAGGCCGCGGGCTGCAAACTCGCGCGGTCGCCGCCGAATAATATTCGCATCAAATGTTTCGGCTGTCGTAGGCGTCCACCCGGAAGAAGTTGTACGCAATATCACGCCTGCATGGCGTTAGTGTGGCCTTCACAAACCAGCTCCTGGAAACCCATTCTTGGGAACCAGCGCTTGGGAAATTGAGCTAGGCCTGTTTGCGCTCCGCAACAGAAACAGCGGGAATTTCCGCAGCGCGTTTCGGCCACAGCGGCTTGAGATGACCGGCCGCATTCATGAGCGGATCGACCAGCTCGGCCTTCATCGTGTGGGCGTCCGGATGATCGCCAAAGCCGAAGATGAGCGGCTCGCGTTCTTTCTGCGGGATGTAAAGCGTACCGAATATCCAGTCCCAAAGGGCGAGGCAGGAACCGAAGTTCTTGTTGAAGTGCTTGGGATTGGACGAATGATGCACTTGATGATGTGCCGGGCTCACGAAGATGCGTCCGAGAACGCCGCGGAAGGAAATCCACATGTGCGAATGTTGCAGGTGCACGTAGGCGTGGATGAACAGCACGAGGATGATGTTGGTGTCGGACATCGCATATTGATACGCGGTCTCGCCAAACATGTAGTTGCCGACACCATTGGCGACGGCCGCCGAGAAAGCAAGAATATTGGTGAAGATCCACGTGTAGACCGGATGCACGCGGAAATTCGTGAGAGGCGTCAGCACTTCCGCATTGTGATGAACCTTGTGGAATTCCCACAACAGCGGGACCTTGTGGCTCAGCCAATGATTGAACCAGTAGCCGAGCTCATAGGCGAGAAACAGCATCACGGTGACGACCGTGCGCGTCACATAAACGGGCAATGTCGACGGCGAAACCGGCCCGAACATTGCAACAAGCCCGGAGATGATGCCGTTCGATATGAACTGATACGAAAGAATGGCCCATCCAAACATCACGCCGAACACAAAGACGTTGAAAATCAAATAGCCGATGTCGGCCTGGTTCGAACGGCTGCGCAAAATGCGCTTGGGGAATAGCGCGCGAAAAATCGTTTTGACGCGAACGCGCCGGCCGCGTTTCACGCGTTGCCACACGAAATACAATGCGGCGATCAGCAGCGCGGCTGCGAGCGACGTCAGGGAGAAATGCGAGCCGAGCGAAAACAGCAGCTTGCCGATTTGTCCGAAGATAAACGCAATGCCAGGCGTAAAATCCAACGAGGCCTCCTGTCGCGACAGGCACAACGCACGTCGCCACAAGACTAAGTGTCTGATCGCGCGGTAAATATTGCGTTAGGTGAGGATGTGAAACTGTTGGTTTCGCGGGCTATCAGGGGCGGGGTGGGGATTTATCGCCGCAAATCGGCGTATTCGGGGTGCCGGTCCATATAGGCCTTCGCGAACGGGCAGACCGGAACAACCTTCAGCCCCGCGGCGCGGGCGGTGTCGAGCACGCCGCGGACAAGCGCGGAGCCGACTCCATGGCCTTCGAGCGCTTTTGGGACTTCCGTGTGCAGGATCGTGAGTACGCCGTCCGCCCGCTTGTAGTTCGAAAAGGCGACGTGCCCGTTTGCGTCGAGTTCGAAGCGGTGCCCCTCGGTATTGTCGCGAACGTTACTGGCCATCGTCACGATCTTTGCACAATCTTGATCTAGCCGTAGATCGGTTCCCACCACAAATTTTACAAGGTGTTGCATGCCCAATCTGACGCTCTATCACGCTTCGCCGTCGCGCTCCTCGGTCGCTCTGTGGATGCTGGAAGAAATTGGCCAGCCCTACGACCTCAAGCTCATCACATTGAGCGCGGGCGAAAACATGAAGCCCGAATACCTCGCCATCAATCCGATGGGCAAGGTTCCCGCGCTCAAGCATGGCGATACCGTGATCACCGAATTGGCGGCGATCTGCACGTATCTCGCCGACGAATTTCCCGACAAGAAACTCAATGTACCGATCGGCACGCCGAGACGCGGCGTCTACCTGAAATGGTTGTTTTTCGGGCCGGGCTGCCTGGAGTCTGCGGTGATCGACCGCGCGGCTCCGCGCAAGGAAGACGCGCGCCGCGCCATGCTCGGCTATGGTGATTTCGACACGACGATGAACGTGCTGGCCAAAGCCGTTGCGAAGGGCCCGTGGCTGATGGGAGATCAGTTCACCGCCGCCGATGTCGTCATCGGTGCGAACATTCGCTGGGGCATGATATTCAAGATGATCCCCGAGCGTAAGGAGTTTGCCGATTATGCCGCGCGCATTGCGGCGCGACCGGCCGCGCAACGGGCCGAAGCGAAGGACAAGGAGCTGGCTGCGAAAGCGGCGTAGCGTCCGCCATCCACCGCACACTGTCGTCCCCGCGCGCACGGATTCCCGCTTGCGCGGGGCTGACATCGGAGTTTTGTCTATGCTCTTCGGTAGCGCACGATCGCCGCGATCAGTCCCCAGACGATCATGATGACCGCCGGCCAGAACGTGAAGAATGCGAGCAGGCCCGGACCGATCGGATTGGGGTTCGGGTCGCTCAGCAATCCGAGCGCGGCTGCGGCGATGATGGCGAGCAGAGGACCGGTACCCAGGATCAAAACCGCGAGCCCGATCCAGAACAGGCGGGTCAGTTTGAATCGTGGCGGCGAATCCATCGCGGCAGATGTTAACCGGCCGCGGACGGGTTGTCGTGCGGTCGCTATTTGTCGTCCCCGCGAAAGCGGGGACCCATTCTCCGCAGCCTATCGATAAGTCACGGCGTATGGATCCCCGCTTTCGCGGGGATGACTGTGTAAAATGGTGAATGCGCTTACGCCCTCGCAGGGACGACGGTTGCGGTGTGGTCACGACGCCTTCTGCAGCCGTTCGCCGCCACCACGCAGGTCATTGAGGATGGCGAGTGCGCGCGCCATGGAAAACGCGCGCGTCTTGGCGCTGAAAGCGGCGCCGGCGTCCGGCATCATGTAAGCGTGTTTGACGCCTGGAAAAATGTGCAGTTCGACATTTTTCATGCGCGGTGGCACAGCGCGAAATGCCTCGAGCACCTCCGGCGGCGCTTGGTTGTCCTCGTCGCCCCAGATCATGCAGACCGGCGCGGTGACGCCTTCGAGTTCGCCGATATAATCCTGCATGCGCGTGCCGTGGCATGAGATACCGGCGGCAAAGCCGAGGCGCTTCGGCCCGAGAATGGCGTAAGGGCCGCCGTAACAAAACCCCATCACCGCCGCGCGTCCGTTGAATTGCTGCAGGTCCTGCAATTCCACGAGCGTATCGGCGATATCGGCTTCGCCGGTTTTGATTTTTTCCGGCCGGGGTTGCGAGCGTTCCTTGGTGCGTTCGCCATCGGCGCGGGTGAGCGGGCCCGGAATCGTGCGCCAGAACAGATCAGGCGCCGCCGCGATGAACCCGTGCGATGCAAATTCATCGGCAAGATCGCGCAGGTCCTTGTCGACGCCATGCACGGCACTGGCGAGCACCACTGCCGGAACAGGCTCGTCCGTTTGCGGCAGCGCGAGATAACAATCGAAATCGCTGTCCGCGCGTCCGTGGATTTGGATGGTCTGGCCCGGCATGTGGTGTGTTCCTCGCTGGTAGTTGTAAGCCCGTCATGACCGGGCTTGTCACTGCAAGCGGGTATACCCGACTTGCAGCTCGCTACTTTGCGGAAGTCGGGCAAGCCGGACTTCCGATGCCATCCACGCCTTCCTTGTTTCAAGACGTGGATGCCCGGCACAAGGCCGGGCATGACCATGATGCGTGTACCCGCTATTTCTTTGACGTCTTGTTGCGCGGGTCGTCGGCTGGATTGACATAAGTGATCGCGAACGGGCCCATGCCGTGAATCTGGATGACGGTCGGCGCCGTCGTCCAGCCGTAGTGCGGCATGCCTTTTTGTCCGTTGAAGAAGCCGCCAGCTTTCAACGCATCACCTTTTTTCGTGTCGAACGTGTCGCCCATCGCGATGTGGAACGTGCCGGACAACACCGTGACATTCTCATCGGTCGGGTGGGTGTGCGGTGGCACTTTGTAACCCGACGGCAGCTTGGCCCGGATCACATAAGGGCCGTCTTTGCCGGGGTCGCCGGCAACGACGGCGAGTTGGGCGCCCGCGGGCAAGCCCGGAGGGGCCGGGCCCCATTTCAGGGCGCCCGGTTGGACACCCATATGGTCGTCCATTGCGATTGCGGCGGCAGGCAGTGCGGCGAGCCATAGCGCCGCGACGATTGTGTATTTCATGGTCTTGCTCCTCGTGTGGATGCGCGAAGACCCCCCAAAACCGCACGCATGCTAGCGCCACGAGAGCGCCAAGGCGATTCAAACAAATTGAGATTTTGCATCAAGAAATCTCACGAAGTTGAGAGGACTGCGGATTTTTTACCTTCGGCCGCATGAAGGGCACAGTCCCCCGCATGGATTCGTCGACCTTGCTGAGCCAATCCTCATAGGCGCCAACTTCGACCGGCGCTTCGGCGCGAACCTCGTCATATGTGAGCCCTTCGAGCTTGCCCTCGAGCAGCGCCTCGACGCCGCTGCACACGTCCTCAGGCAGGAACGGCATAATGCGCCCGATGCATGTGTCGGGATCGGCGGAGCAGGAGCGGGCGCGCCGGCAGACCGTATTCACGCAGAGATGTGCGAGGCGGAGCATGTTTGCTCGCCTGCGCTGGATGTCCAGGGAAGTGAGGTCTTCGGTTTCGCCGGTTATTGTCGGCATATGGGGCATATGTATTTGAATCTCCATCATTGCATTTAAATTTGTCGTCCCGGCCAAACGAGCGAAGCGAGCGCGAGCCGGGATCCATAACCACCAACCTATCGAAAGGGCACGGCGTACGGGTCCAAGAAGTGTTCATGCGATCAGCCTCCCTCAGTCTCGCGGCGCAGGCGCGCCCGAGTTTTGTTTCATTTCGCCTCTCTTCCGAAGAAAAGAGGGGACGGCGCGCCGAGTGGCGCGACAGTGTCCTTATGTGCACGCCTCCTTGCGAAGGCGTGGCGCCTCCCGGCGCGCCGTCCGGCGTTTTCCTTCAGCGTCAGGCCGCGCTTTTCGGTGGTCGCCTAAACGACCGCCGTCAGCCAAGCTCCTGGCGGGCAGCCCGTAGTGGCCAGCCGGGCGGAGCCCCGACGCCGCCCGAGTGCGTGCTTGCGAAGCACGCCCGCAGGCGCCGATCCGCTCCACACGAGCCGGCGCAACCGGTTCGCGTCCCTCATGGAAGCGGACAACTATGGGGATATGATCCTATAGGAATATTGTCAAGAGGCAGATTGTGGACAATGATGGCGCGAGAGTCCAAATCGAATGCGCTATCAGCACAAAAAGAAACGAAACCAATTTCGGCACGCGCTGCTCATCTCGCTGCCGGTCATTTCACATGTCGCCGTCATCCTCGGCACGATGATGATGGTTCTGGATGCGGTGCATCACTGGTGAGGGCGCTTCGTTCACTCCGCTTGATGCGGCTCCGTTTGCGCTTTGTTTTCTTCGCTCATGCCGGTCCCCGCCGGAGATTACCATCGGCCGCGCTTCACGCGGGCCCGTTGGCGGCGGACGGGGATGAGCGGAGTTAATTTATGCGCTAAGCTACCGAAGGAACGGGAGAGAGAGCCATGAAAGCTATCGTCACCATCCTCGGCGTCATTCTTTTGATCGTTGCTGCGATGTATTTCCTGGTGCCGGCAGACTCGCTGCC
>WNFM01228191.1_pt1 | contig 17195 bp, 14 predicted proteins | sample 5400271 | NCBI WGS metagenome assembly WNFM01 (sample SAMN13153352, study PRJNA577476) | soil metagenome | isolation source: 60 cm saprolite on Douglas fir-dominated hillslope | place: USA:California | collected 2013-09-17 | reverse complement strand
CTCGCTGAAATTGATGCTCGCCGGCGCCGCGCCGAAGGCCTTGAACATCGAGGTCCAGAGCGGGCTCGGCGGGACGCGGATCTTGAAGCCCTTGAGATCCTCGGCCGTGTTGATCGGCTTGCTGCTCGAGGTGATCTGGCGATAGCCGTTGTCCCACATCTTGTCGAAGGCGACGAGGCCCGACTTGGCGATGGCGGCGCGGACATGGGCGCCGAGCTCGCCGTCCATCGCCGGCCAGATCTGATCGTAGCTCTTCCAGGCGAAGCCGATGCCGTTGATCGAGGCGACCGGCACCAAGGTCGCCAGGATGAGGCCCGAGAGGGTGAAGAAATCGATGGCGCCCGAGCGCACCTGGCTCAGCATGTCGGTGTCGCCGCCGAGCTGGTTGTTGGGGAAGATCTGGATCTCGAGCCGGCCCTTCGACTCCTCCTTGATCTTGTTCGCCGCCTCGGTCATCCGGATGGTCATCGGATGGGTGAGCGGCGAGTTGTTGGCATATTTATAGGTGAACTCGGCAGCCTCGGCGCGCCGCGTCAGGATGTTGACCGTGGCGATTGCGGTGGCGGCCGCCGCCGATCCGGCGACGAAGCGCCGACGGGTGATCTCTCTACGCATGTTCTTCCTCCCCAAATGGTGGCGTTTGGTTTATCGCCGGTAGGCGACGAGCTCACGGGCGATCTCGGCAATCCGTTGCGGCGCGATCTTGCAGACATCCTCGAGCGGCGGCGAATAGGGCACCGGGATGCGCGGCGCGCCGAGGCGGCGCACCGGCGCCTTGAGCGACGCGAACAATTCCTCGGCGACCGTCGCGGCGATCTCGCCGCCGAAACCGCCGGTGGTCACCGCCTCGTGGACGACGAGGAGGCGGCCGGTGCGGCGCACCGAGGCGAACACCATCTCGCGGTCCCAGGGATAGATCGTGCGCAAATCGATGATGTCGAGCGAGATGCCTGGCAGCAGCTCGGTCGCCGCGGCGACGGCGCGCAGCGCGCCCGACCACGAGACGATGGTGAGCTCGTCGCCCTCGGCGATCTTGCGGGCGACGCCGAGCGGCGCCGGCGGCGCGTCGGCATCGACCGTGCCGCTCATCGCCCAGAGATCCTTGTGCTCCATGTAGACGACGGGATCGTCGCAGCGTATCGCCGCCTTGAGCAGGGCATGATTATCCGCCGGATTTCCCGGCGCGACGACAACGAGGCCGGGGATGTGCGCGTACCACGCCTCGAGCGATTGCGAATGCTGCGCCGCCGACGAGCGCCACATCCCCGAGGGCTCGCGCACGACGAGCGGCACGCGGCCCTGGCCGCCGAACATGTAGCGCGCCTTGGCCGCCTGGTTGACCAGCTCGTCGATGGCGCAGAGGGCGAAATCGGCGAAGCGCATCTCGACCACCGGCCGCGTGCCGACCAGCGCCGCGCCGACCGCGGCGCCGAGAATCGCCGCCTCCGAGATCGGCGTGTCGACGATGCGCTGCGGGCCGAACTCCTCGACCAGACCCTTGTACTGGCCGAAGACGCCACCGCGCCCGAGATCCTCGCCGAGCGCCCAGACATTGGCGTCGCGCCGCATCTCCTGGGCGAGCGCCAGCTTGCCGGCCTCGAGATAGGACATCGCGGTCATGAGCGCATCCCGGCCCGTGGGTAATCGGTATCCTGGACGTCGGCCCAGAGGAGCTCGGGCACCGGCCAGGGGGCGGCGAGGGCGGCCTCGACGGCCTGGCGCATCTCGAGCTGCGCCGCGGCGGTGACGATGCCGAGATCGGACGGGCTCGCCCCGGCGACGCGCAACGCGTCGGCACAGCGCAGCAGCGGGTCGAGCAGGCGCTTCGCCGCGACCTCGTCCTCGGTGCGATAGGTCGCGGCGTCGGCCGCCGTGTGGCCCTTCAGCCGATAGGTCTCGACGAGGAGGAAGTGCGGCCCGCCGCCGGTGCGGATGCGCTGCGTCAGCTCACCGGCGGCGGCATCGACGGCGGCGATGTCGTTGCCGTCGACGGTGAGGGTCGGCAGGCCAAGGCTCGCCGCGCGCGCGGCCGGCCCCGGTCCGGCGCTCAGCGCCGTCGTCCGCGTCGTCGCCGCGAAGCCGTTATCCTCGCAGACGAAGAGGATCGGCAGCTCGTAGATCTTGGCCCAGTTGAGCCCTTCGAGGAAGGGTCCGCGATTGGTCGCGCCGTCGCCGAAGAAGCAGACGACGACGCGCCTCTCGCCGCGCAATTTGACACCGTGCGCTGCGCCGGCGGCGATCTCGATGCCGGCGCCGACGACGCCGTTGGCGCCCAGCATGCCGATCGAGAAATCGGCGATGTGCATCGAGCCGCCGTTGCCCTGGCAGGTGCCGTTGGCGCGGCCGAAGAGCTCGCCGAACATGGCGTCGGATTTGACGAGATGAGCGCAAACCCCCGCGGCGATCGCCTCCTGGCCGATCGAGAGATGGATGGCGCCCTTGACGTGGCCGTCCTTGAGCGCCTGCTCGGCCGCCTCCTCGAAGGCACGGATGCGCGCCATCGTGCGGTAATGGCCGAGCATGCGCGCGCGGTCGAAATTCGCCTGGCCGGCCATCCATTCTCCTCCCGAGACAACCGCTAGCGGGTCTATCGATCCTCTTATCGCCTACCCGGCCGTCGCCGCCAAGGGGGACTCAGTGCCGCAGCGAGACAGGGCCGATTCCGAAACCGGGAAAGAGGTCGTCGTCGGGCCATGCCGCGACCCGACGACGACGGGCGGGTGGGGGCTTGCCGACATGCCTTGCTTGCCGGACGATGCCGCCGCTAGTGTGGCTGCGCGGGTTGCTGAGGATTGGTCGATTGCAGTCGTCGATGGCTTGCAGGCACGCCGGTCGCGTGCGCGGCAACTCGGCGTCTGCCCTGCGGAGGGATGCAAGCGCACGGGCGGGCGCTGCCGCGATGGTCGCGGCATTTGCGTTGCTCGCCGCCGCTTCGGCGACGCCGGCATGGTCGGCGACTGATCTGCCGCAGATCGGCACGACGGCGCAGAACGCCGTCATGCTGGGCAATCGGCAGGTCCCCCTGCCGCCCGGCGAATGGTCTATCGTCTCCACCGGCTTCGGCAGCGTCGACGGCGCCTCGCCCGGTCCCTACGGCGCCATCCTCGCCGTCACATTGGTGCAGCTGAGCGGATCGCGCGTCGACGCCGTCATCGTCGCCCAGACCAACGCGTTGCCCGTCGGCACGGGATGGGGACCGTCCGGCGACTGTAAGCGCGAGGATCTCGCCTTCGCGTCCGAGCTGCGCGTCCAGGCTTACGACCTGTCCTGCGCCTATATCGCATTCGCCGATCTCGCCGCCTCACCGATGGTCGCGGCGAGCGAACTCATCGCTTCGCGCGGCTGGCGTCTGGCGCCGCGCTTCCTCGTCGTCGGTTTCCGTACCGGCAATCGTCGGGACGTGCTCGACCTGCGCTACGCCTTCAACCCAGAGAGCGCGCCGCTCGCCGTGCCCGGCGCCGCCGCCGACGCGGCGTGGCAGCCCGATGCCGTCGCGCGCGACCCGGCGCGCGGTCGGATCGTCGCCGCGCTCGCACGCTGGAGCGAGGCGACCGGCCGGCAGCTCGAGCAGCGGCTTGCTCACCCTGCCGACGCGCCCGAGCCGCTACCGTCGCCGTGGCATTTTCTCGCCACGCCCGAAGATGTCGGCGCGGACCGTCCGATGCCGCTTTGGGCGCTGACGCTGTACAAGGACCTCACCTTCCGTTCGATCATGATGTCGTCCAGCGCCGCGGTCACCTATGCCCTGTCGGGCAATTTCTTCAGCGCCGGCATCATGCCGATCGCCCAGGGCGTCACCCATTTTCTCGCCTTCTATGGGGTAGAGCTCGGCTGGGAGTGGCCGCGCCACCCGCCGGTCCAGGATTTCGTCGCCGCGCCGCGGCAACCTGCCCTCGCCGTGGTGGAGGAGCCGCAGCGTCTTTCGCGCGGTGGCGGGCTGGGCTCCGCCGTCGCGGCGCCGCTCGGTGGGCTCGGCGGCATGACGGGACGCTATGCCGGCTTCGACGGCATGCAAGTCCCGCTGCCGCCGGGACGCTGGGAAACCGCCGCCGCGGCCCGCGAGGGCGAGGGCGCGCAGGCTGTCGACAGCCGCGTCCTGGTGAGTCTTGCCGGCGGCAAGCTGGCCGGGATTGTCGTGGCACGAACCAATGCGGTGGCGCAGACGGCGACGTTCGGCGCTGCCGCCGAGTGCGATCGCGGCGACATCCACCTCGCGGTTCAGCGCTATGCGACCCGGGTGGATGGGCTGTGCATCTTCATCAAGCATCTCCTGATGAACCCGGATGCCGGCGATGCGCCAGGCTGGGGCGCCGCCCGGCGATGGTTTCGCATCCGCGATCGCACCAACGTGCTCGACATTCGCTATTATTTCCCGCCGCCGGACGGCGACGAGCGGCCCGACCAGCCGCGCTGGGCGGACAGCGTCTGGGCGCCCGCGCGGATGGCGAGCGATCCCGCGCGCAAGGCGCATATCGCTGCGCTCGAGCGCTGGACCCAGCCGATGAGCGAGGCGATCGAGCGCGGTTTCCGCGATCAGCTCGACGCCGACGTCACCTCCGCGTCGCCCTGGTCGACCGCGATGGCGGTGTCGGGCGTCACCGCGCTCGATGCCCTGCGGGCGAGCGGGGCGATAGACGACGCGCAGTATCGCGAGCAGCTCATCGGTCTGCGCCTGCGCGAGGCGGAGCCACTGTCGGTCGAGATGTCGTTCGAACGCCGGACCTTCTACAAGACGTTGTTCTATCAGGCCATCGCGACCGCCGACAGCGCCGCGGTCTCCTATCTGATCCTCGGCGCGCCGTTTCTGTCGCTCACCTATGTCGGGACGATGAGCGTTATCGCGCCGGTGGCGTATTATCTCCACGAGGTCGCGTGGGCCGCCGCGGGAGTCGGAAAGCCGCCGGTCCAAAAGCCGCGGGAATTCGCCGAGATCGGCATCGATCGCTGACCGGCCTTTGGATCACCGATCAACAAGAAGGAAGCATCGCATATGACGGCGTCGGCGGACGGGAAGAACCAACCCTCGGGCAAGATGAATGGCGGGCGGGCCCTCGCCGAGATGCTGCGCCTGCACGGTGTCGGTCCCATGTTCGGCATGGGCGGGTTCCAGCTCCTGCCCTTCTACGACGCGCTGCGCTCCCTCGGCCTCACCCATCATCTCATCAACGACGAGCGCTGCGGCGCCTTCGCCGCCGACGCCTATGCGCGCGTCACCAACCGGCCGGGCGTCTGTGACGGCACGCTCGGGCCCGGGGTGACGAATCTCGTCACCCCGCTGGTCGAGGCGCTCAATGCCGGGATTCCGATAGTGGCGCTCGCCGGCGACAGCAACCGCGCCCATTCCTGGAAGAACATGACGCAGGAATGCCGCCAGACCGAGATCTTGCGCCCGGCGGTCAAGGAGCTGATCCGCATCGAGCTGACCCAGCGCATTCCCGAGCTGACGCGCCGCGCCTTCGCCGTCGCGACCGCCGGCCGGCCCGGCCCGGTGCTGCTCGACGTGCCCGAGGATGTCTGCCACGGCGAGCACGATTTCGCCGCCGAGGATTTCGCCATCGACCCCGCGACCCTGGCGGCGCCGGCCTATCGCAACCGCCCGGCGCGGGCGGAGACCGAACGCGCCGCCAAGCTGATCGCCGCGGCGAAGCGGCCGCTACTCCTGGTCGGCGGCGGCATTCATCTCTCGCTCGCCCATGAGGCGCTGCAGCGCCTCGCCGAATCCTGCGCCATCCCGGTCGCCCATACGATGAGCGGCAAGGGCGCCATCGCTTGCACCCACCCGCTCTCGGCCGGTCTCTTCGGCCGCTATTCGCGCATCGCCAACGATCTCGTCGCGTCGTCCGACTGCCTCATCGTCGTCGGCTGCAAGCTCGGCGAGATCGCAACGCGGCGTTACGCGCTGCTGCCGCCGGGCGTGCCGATCCTCCATCTTGACATCGTCGCCGAGGAGCTGGGCCGCACCGCGACCCCCGAGATCGGCCTCTGGGGCGATGCGCGCGAGGGGCTCGCCGATCTCGCCGATTCGCTCGCCGGCGACGCGGCGAAACAGCGCAGCGCCCGCGCGTCCTATCTCGCCGAGATTCCCGTCCGCATGGCGAAATGGCGCGACGAGGCGGCCGAGCGTCTGCACTCGCGCGAGCGGCCGATCAACATGGCGCGGCTCGTCCACGAGCTCAACACGACCATGCCGGCGGAGAGCATCCTGGTCGCCGATGGCGGCTTCGCCGCCCATTGGACCGGCCTCCTCTACGACACCAAGGCGGCCGGGCGGCACTACATCGCCGATCGCGGTCTCGCCTCGATCGGCTACGGGCTGCCCGGCGGCATGGGCGCGGCGCTGGCGGCGCCCGACAGGCCGGTCGTTGCGATGACCGGCGATGGCGGCTTCAACATGGTGATCGGCGAGCTCGAGACGGCGCGCCGCGCGGGCGCCGGCAATCTGACGGTGGTGGTCGTCAACAACGCCGCCTCGGGCTACGTCAAGGCGTTGCAGCACGCCATGTTCGGCGCCCGCTATCAGTCGAGCGATCTCGTCGAGATGGATTACGCGGCGATCGCCAACGCGATGGGTTGCCGCGGCATCCGCGTCGAGGATCCCGACGCGCTGGCGGGCGCCATCGCCACCGGCACCAGCGAGCGCGACCGCCCGACGGTGATCGACGTCGTCGTCACTCGCGATGCCGGCAAGATGCTGCCGGGCGTCGACAACCGCACGGTCGAGATCAAGAAGGGCGACCGCGTGGCGTGATTGGGTGGCGTGATCAGCGGTGCTCGGCGGCGATGCGCAGGCCGAGGGCGACGAGCACGGCACCGGTGACGCCCTCGATGGTGCGGCGGATGCGCGGCCGGCGCAGCAAATCGCCCGCCCGCGCGATGGCGACGGCATAGAGCGCGAGCCAGGTGAAGGTGAGCAGCGAGAAGACGAGGCCGAGCTCGACCAGCGAAGCGAAGGTGGCGCCGCCATCCGGGGTGAATTGCGGCAGCAGGCTGGTGAAGAAGACAGCCATCTTGGGATTGCCGAGATCGCTGATCACCCCCTGGCGGAAGGCGAGGGGCGGCGCCAGGCGCCGGCGCGCGACGGTGCCGACCGCAACCGCCGGAAAGCCGCCGGGCCGCAGCGCCTGCCAGAGCGCCTGGGCGCCGAGGATGACGAGATAGGCGGCGCCGGCCAACTTGACGGCGACGAAGACCGGTTCCGAGGCGACCAGCAGGGCGACGATGCCGAGGCTGGTGGCGAGCGCCCAGATCGCCTGGCCGGCGGCGACGCCGAGCGCGGTGAAGACGCCGCCCGCCCGGCCGCCGAGCAGGGTGTTGCGGATGGTCAGCGCCGTGTCGGGGCCGGGCGTCGCGATGACCAGGATCGAGATGCCGAGAAAAGCCAGGAAGTGTTCGCTCATGCCGGCGAGCTTCGCGTGCGCCGAGAGAGCGTGTCAAGGGACCCGCCGCGTGTCGTCACCGATTGACCGCATCCTCGGCGAAGTCGAAGGATAGTTCGCCGACGAGACCAGGGAGGGACAACGCATGCGCTTCACCGACAAGGCGGCGATCGTCACCGGGGCGGCGAGCGGGCTCGGCCGGGCGATCGCCCGGCGGCTGGCGAGCGAGGGCAGCGCCGTGGTCATCGCCGATGCCAACGAGGCGAATGCGCTGCGCGTGCGCGACGAGATCGTCGCCGCCGGCGGCCGGGCCATTGCCTGGCGCGCCGATGTCAGCGAGCCGGACGATGTCGCCGCCATGGTCGCCGCGACGCTGGCGGAATACCGCCGCCTCGACATATTGGTCAGCAATGCCGGGATCGGCGGCATGCATCCCTTTCTCGACGAGACGCTGGAGCATTGGAGCCGCGTCCTCGCCGTCAACCTGACCGGCGTCTTCCTTTGCGGCCAGGCGGCGGCGCGGGTGATGCGCGATTCCGGCTTCGGCCGCATCGTCAATATCGCCTCGGTGAGCGGCGTGCGCGCCGGGTCGGGCCGTACCGCCTACGGCACCGCCAAGGCGGGGGTCATTCAGCTCACCCGCCAGATGGCGCTCGAGCTCGGCCCGCTCGGCATCACCGTCAACGCGGTGGCGCCCGGCCCGGTCGACACGCCGCTGGTGATGGCCGACCACACGCCCGACACCCGCGCCGCCTATAACCGGATGATCCCGTTGCGTCGCTACGGCACGCCGGAGGAGATCGCCGGCGCGGTCGCCTTCCTCGCCAGCGACGATGCCGCCTATGTCAACGGCCACACCCTCTCCGCCGATGGCGGCTTCCTCGCCGCCGGGATGATTGCGCGCGACGTCGCGGGGTAAAGTTAAGATCGCACTGCAGCAAAGAACGTAAAAGGAACAAAGCTGACATAAATCCCCGAATACACCCTCATCCCCTCGGACTCCCACACTTTTTTCTGTGCCTCTGCCTTCCTATAGTGAATAATTGAGACCGTAAGCCGGTTGCACCACCGTTTGGTTTGCGACGGGCCAGGGGAGGTCCCCGGGGAGGTCAAGGAATGGTCGAACGGCTGACGCAGGCGGAACTCGATGCGCTGGCGGCATGGGATACACCGACGATTTGCAACGCCCTCGAGATCGTCGCGCCCGAGCGGCGTGCCCTCGGCTTCAACCGCCGTCCGCTGGTTGCCCCGTTCCCGCAGTTGAAGCCGGCTGTCGGCTATGCGCGCACCGCGACGATCCGCTCGCGCGAGCCCTCGGGGCGGCCCAAGGACGAGGGACGCAAGCACCGCATCGCCTATTATGAATATATCGCCGCCGAGCCGCACCCGACGATCACCGTGATCCAGGATCTCGACGGGCCCGATATCGGGCTCGGCGCTTTTTGGGGCGAGGTGCAGACCCATCTCCACCAGGCCTTGGGCTGCATCGGCACGGTAACAGATGGCTGCGTGCGCGATCTCGACGCCATGGCCAAGGGCTTCGTCGTCCTCGCCGGCTCGGTGATGCCCTCGCATGCCCATGTCGAATGCGTCGATTTCGGCGGCACGGTCAGCGTGCACGGCATGATCGTACGCCACAATGACCTCATCCACGCCGACCGCCACGGCGCCGTCGTCATTCCGCACGACGTCGCCCGCAAGGTCGACGCCGCCGCCAAGCTGCTGGCGCGGCGCGAGAAAGTGCTGCTCGACGCCGCCAAGCAACCGGGCTTCTCGGTGGCCGAGCTGCGCAAGGCGCTGTCCGAAGCGGACGAGATCCACTGAGCATGGCCGCAGCCAAGCAGAGATCGTCAGCCGCCGCCCGAATGACACCGGCAGGAAGCCGGAGACCTTCCCTGGCGGTGGTCAAGAAGACGCCCCCCGGCAAGAAGCCCGTCGCCAAGAAGGCCAGTGCCGCGAAACCGGGCGCTGCGAAACCGGGCGCCGCGAAACCGGGCGCCAAGAAGCCGGCGGCGGCGCGCAGCCGCGTCGCGATCGGAAAACCGACCAAGAAGCCCGCCGTCGCGGTCCGCAAGAGCGCCGCGAAGAAGCCGGCGGTGACGAAATCCGCGGCGCCAAGAAAGCCGCTCGTCGCGGCGAAGAAATTGCCGGCCAAGGGCAAGAAGCCGCTCGCCGCCAAGCCGGTCCCGCTGGCCAGGAAGAAGCCGCCCGCTATCGCCACGAAGGCGACGAAACCCGCCAAGAAACCGGCCCAGCCGGTGCGCGGCAAGATCGTCCCAACCAAAGCTAAATCCACCCCGACCAAACCCACCCCGGCCAAACCGACTCCGATCAAAGCGGTCGCGCCCAAGCCGGTGCCGGTCGCGGCGAAGAAATCGACGCCGGTGACGGCCAAGGCCGCGGCGCCGAAGCCGTCTCTCGCCGCGAAACCCGCCGCCCCGCCGGCGCAAGCGGCCAAACCCGTCCCGGCGGCCAAACCCGGCCCGGCGGTCAAGCCTGCCGCGGCGGAAAAACCCCTACCCGCCGCCATGCCGGTCGCCGCTAGGCCGGGCGAGACGCCGCGGCCGACCCCCGCGCCGGCGCTGGCGCCGATCCCGGTGCGGCCGACCCAGCCGATCACGCCGATCATGCCGCGCGCGCCGATCGCCTCGTGGATCAAGAAGCCGACGCCGCCGGTCAAGCGATCCGCCGCGGCCAAGAAGCCGCCGGTCAAGCTCGGCCCGCTCGTCCGCCTCGTCCCCGAGGACTACCAGCCGGTGCCGGTCAAGCATCAGCGCTGGACGGTTCGCGACATCGCCGTGGCGGCGCCGGGCGACCGGCCGCTCTGGCGGGTCAGCCTGACGCGCATCCTGCAGGATTGCGATTTCACGGTCTTCGACCGCATGGACCGCACGATCATGATGATCGACGGTCTCGGCTTCGAGCTCGATTTCGGCGGCAACGGCTCGGCCCTGCTCGACCGCCGCTACAATCCGGTCGAGTTCCGCGGCGAATGGTCGACGCGCTGCCGTCTGCTCAGCGGGCCGGTCGAGGTCATCAACGTCATCACCGACCGGCGGCGCGCGACGCATCATGTCACCGTCATGGCGCTCGGCACGAACGAGCGGCTGCGCGATCTCAAGGGCGAGGCCAGCCTGGTCTTCTGCCTGGTCGGCGAGGCCGAGCTGATGCTCGGCAAGGAGCGTTTCCTGCTCGCCGCCGGCGAGACGCTGCGCAGCACGGTACGCGGCCGGCTGAGCTGCCGCGCCGCCAGCGCCAGCGCCCTCATCTACGTCGTCGAGGTCAAGAAGCGCTGACCGCCTGCTACCCGGCCGCGCTGCCCGCCGCGGCGGCGAGGCCGAGGACGCCGCCCGGATTCATCGCGTCGACCATGGCGCTCGGCATCAGGATGGTCGCGCCGCGCTCCTTCGTCGTCTCGTAGATGATGTTCATCGCCCGCAGCTGCAGCGCCGCCGGGTTCTTGCTGTAGATCTCGGCCGCGTCGAGGAAGGTCTGCGCGACCTGCAGCTCCGCCGAGCCGAGGATGACGCGCGCCTGGCGCTCGCGCTCGGCCTGTGCCTGGCGGCTCATCGCGTCCTGCAGCCCGACTGGGATCGCCACGTCGCGGATCTCGACCGAGGTCACGGCGACGCCCCAATCCGCGGTCTTGCGGCCGATCTCCTCCTTGAGCCAGGCATCGGCGGTCTTGCGTTCCGATAGCAGCGTCGCTAGCGGCGAGGAGCCGATCGTCTCGCGCAAAGTCGTCTGCGCGACCCGGCCGATCGCCTGCCGGTAATCGACGATCTCGAGCGCCGCGCGCTCGGTGTCGTGAACCTGCCAGAAGATGATGGCGTCGACATTGACCGGCACGGTGTCCTTGGTCAGCGCCTGCTCGGCGTTGAATTCGGTGGTCTGGATGCGCTGGTCGATCCAGGTCGCCACCGCATCGACGAACGGCACGATGAGGAAGAGGCCGGGGCCGCGGATCGCGCGCAGCTTGCCGAGCCGCAGGACGACGGCGTTCTCCCATTGATTCGCCATCATCAGCGCACGCGGGATCAGGATTGCGACGAAGGCGAGGAGACCGGCGACGACGAACCAGGTCGGCAGTTGCCAGCGATGGGCGGCGACGCCGGCGAGAACGGCCAGCACCATCGTCACGACGGATAGAAGCGCTGCCGGCGGATTGATACCTCGAGCGTTCATGGCTGGTCATCCTCTCTGTCTCTAGGGTTCTCGTCCATCGGACGCTTGCCCGCCCATTCGATGATGCGCCGCGCGACGGCGGCGGGGTCGATGCCCGCCGCCGCCGCTGCCGCGATGGTTCGGTGCGCGAGGGATTCGACGCGCGCCTCCTGCGCCGCGAGGTCGATCGCCGGCGGGTTCTCGGCAACGAAGGTGCCGCTTCCGCGCACCAGGACGATCGCCCCGGCGCGTTCCAGCTCGTCATAGGCGTGCTTGACCGTGTTGAGGTCGATCTTCAGGGCCAAGGCGACCTGCCGCATGGTCGGCATCCTCTCGCCCGGACGCAGTCGCCCGGCGCCGATGGCGCCGAGCAGCTGATCACGGATCTGAACGTAGATCGGCACGCCGCCGCTTTGGACGCGTAGCGTATCGAGGAGCGATTGTATGTGTGTATTCATACACTAATACAATTAGCGCCGATGCGGCCGCGTGTCAACCGCGGGCACTCCCGGCGCTGGGCGCTATGTCGCTTCGGCGACGGCCTGCCAGACGGCGATCGCCTGGCGCGTCTCGGCGACGTCGTGGACGCGCAATATGTCGGCGCCCTCGGACAGCCCATGCAGCGCGCCGGCAAGCGAGCCGGCCAGGCGCCCCTTGGGCTCGGCGACGTTGCTGAGCGTGCCGATCGAGGATTTGCGCGAGACGCCGAGGAGGACGCCGCAGCCCAGCGCATGGAGGAGGGCGAAGCGCTCGAGCAGCTCGAGATTGTGCGCCACGGTCTTGCCGAAGCCAAAGCCGGGATCGACGACGATGCGCTCGCGCGCGATCCCCGCCGCCTCGCAGGCGGCGATGCGCGCCGCCAGATAGGCAGCGATCTCGAGCGGCGCGTTGGCATAGACGGGCTCGCGCTGCATGGTGCGCGGCTCGCCCTGCATGTGCATCAGCACGAGCGCTGCGCCGGCGCGCGCGACGATGCCGGCGGCGCCGGGATCGCCGGTCAACGCCGTGATGTCGTTGACGATCCCGGCGCCCTTGTCGAGCGCCGCCGCCATCACCGCGGCGTGGCGCGTGTCGATCGAGACCGCGGCGCCCGCCTCGGCGAGGGCGGCAATGACCGGCGCGACGCGGGCGATCTCGGTCTCCTGCGAGATCGGCGCGGCGCCGGGGCGGGTCGATTCGCCGCCGATATCGATGATGTCGGCACCCGCCGCCAGCATGGCGCGGCCGGCCGCGATGGCGCGCGCGGGGTCGCTGAAATCACCGCCATCGGAGAAGCTGTCCGGCGTGACGTTGAGGACGCCCATGACGAGCGGCCGGTCGAGCGCGAAGCCGGCCCAGGGCTTGCGGCGGCCGGTCAGGCCGGCGAGCTGCGCCGCGACGCGGTCCGCCATCGCCGCGCTTTGCCCGGCGGCCCAGCGCCGCAGCGCGGCGAGTGTCGTCGCGGCGGCGAGCAGCCTGCCGTCGCGCAGCGCCAGCGCCTCGACCAGGGCGAAGGCCCGGGGGCCGCCGGCGAGCGGCACCGCCTCCCCGGACGCGATCATCGCTTGCGCCGCCGCGCCGCGCAGCAAGCCGAGCGGGCGCAGCCACAGCGCTGCCGCGTCGATGCCGACAAAGGCGGCGAGGTCGCCCGGCGGTCGCTCAGCTGTCATCGTCGAGGCCTCAAATTCTCGTGTCGCGGCGGGCAAGCGCGTTGCCGGCCTGCCATTTTTCGCCGTAGCCTATGTTATCCGGCATCCGGCGCAGGAGGAAAATCCCATGGCGGAACGCGTTTCCTTCCAGCTCAACGGCCAAGCGACGAGCGTCGAGGCCGATCCCGAGATGCCGCTGCTCTACGCCCTGCGCGGCGATCTCGGCCTCTCCAACCCGCATTTCGGCTGCGGCCTCGCGCAATGCGGCGCCTGCACGATCCATCTCGACGGCACCGCGATCCGCTCCTGCGTCACGCCGCTCTCGGCGGCGTCCGGCAGCGAGATCACCACCCTCGCCGGGCTCGGCACGCCGGAGAAGCCGCATAAGGTACAACAGGCCTATATCGACGAGCAGGTGCCGCAACCGCATCCCAGCGATGCCGAGATCCGCAGCGCGCTCAGCGGTCTCAAATGCCGCTGCGGCACGCATCTTGCCATCCTGCGCGCGATCAAGCGCGCCGCCACGGCGTGAGGGAGGGTGCCATGACAAAGCCAGCGCTCAGCCGCCGCGCCCTCCTCCAAGGCGCCGGCGCTCTCATCGTCGCCTGCAACCTGCCGGCGCTTGCCGCGGCGCAGACCGCGAGCGGCAAGCCGGCGCTCGCCGCCGACCAGCTCGATTCCTGGATCGCCGTGCGCGAGGATGGCGGCGTCCTCGCCTTTTTCGGCAAGATGGATATGGGCCAGGGCGTCGACGTCGCGATCGGCCAGATCGTCGCCGAGGAGCTCGACGTGCCCTTCGCGCGCGTCACAGTGGTGATGGGCGATACCGCGAGCTCGGTCAATCAGGGTGGTGCCAGCGGCAGCACCGGCATCCAGCGTGGCGGTATCGCCCTGCGCAACGCCGCCGCCGAGGCACGCCGCATCCTCGTCGAGATGGCGGCGGCGAAATTCGGCGTCGCCGCGGAAACGCTGTCGGTCAGCGACGGCATCGTCAGCGGAGGGATGCGGACGGTCTCCTACGGCGAGCTGATCGGCGGCCGCTTCTTCAATCGCGGCCTCGAGTGGAACGGCAAGCTCGGCAACGACCTCGTCGCCACCGGCCAGGCCAAGCCGAAGCCGCCCTCTTCCTATAAGACGGTCGGCCAATCCTTTCCGCGCAACGACATCCCGGACAAGGTGTTCGGGCGGATGGATTTCGTCACCGACGTCAGGCTGCCGGGGATGGTGCATGGCCGGATGATCCGACCGCCGATCGCCGGTGCCGTGCCGGTCGCCATCGACGAAGCCTCGGTGAAGGACATACCGGGCGCGCGCGTGGTGTGGGACAAGGGCTTTCTCGGCATCGTCGCCGACAAGGAGTGGGACGCCGTCCAGGCGGCGCAGCGTCTCGCCGTCACCTGGTCGGAGGCGAAGCCGCCTTTCCCCGCCGCCGATGCGCTCTACGACCATTTGCGGGCGGCGCCGGTGGTCAAGCGCCAGGTTGAGGTCGAGACCGGCGCCGTCGACGCCGTCTTCACCGGCGGCGGGCGCATCGTCGCGGCCGAGTATGAATGGCCCTTCCAGTCGCATGCCAGCATGGGCCCGGCCTGCGCCGTCGCCGATGTGCGGGACGGCGAAGCGACGGTGTGGACCGGCTCGCAGAAGCCGCATTTCACGCGCGATGGCGTCGCCGCCACGCTCGGAATGCCGCAAGACGCGGTACGCGGCATCTGGGTGATCGGCCCGGGCTCCTATGGCCGCAACGATGCCGGCGACGCGGCGATCGATGCCGCCCTGCTGTCGCGGGCGGTCAGCAAGCCGGTGCGCCTCCAGGGCATGCGCAGCGAGGGCCATGGCTGGGACCCCAAGGGGCCGGCCTCGCTCCATCGCGCCCGCGCCGCCTTCGACGGCGACGGCACGATCGTCGCCTACGAATTCGTCAGCAAGGGCTTCTCGCGCATCGACACCGACACGAACGAGGCCGATCCGCGCCACAGCCTGGCCGGTCATCTGCGCGGCCTGAAGCTCAACTCGTTGCAGGGTTTCGGCGTGCCGGCCGAGAGCTACGGCTTCGCCAACAAGCGCATGGCCTGGGAGACGGTGCCGCCGCTGCTCGACCGCGCCTCGCCGCTGCGCACCGCGCATCTGCGTGATCCGGTCGGCCCGCAGCTGCATTTCGCCAGCGAATCCTTCATCGACGAGCTCGCCGTCGCCGCCGGCGCCGACGCCGTCGAGTTCCGCCTGCGCTACCTCACGGCACCGCGCGACATCGCTGTCGTCAAGGCGGCGGCCGAGCGCGCCGGCTGGGAGAAGCGCGTCGCCGGACCGCGCGATCACGGCAAATCCGATGTCGTGAGCGGCCGCGGCATCGCCTTCGTGCAGCGTTCCGGCACCGTCGTCGCCGCCATCGCCGAGGTCGAGATCGACCGGCGCAGCGGCAAGGTGTGGCCGCGCAAATGGGTGGTCGCCCATGATTGCGGCCTGATCGTCAATCCCGACGGGCTGCGTCGCTGCATCGAGGGCAACATCGTCCAGGGCACCAGCCGGGCGCTCTGGGAGGAGGTGCAGTTCGACGCCAAGAACGTCACCAGCGTCGATTGGCTGACCTATCCCATCCTCGACATCACCGAGGCGCCCGAGGCGATCGACATCGTCCTCATCGACCGGCCCGAGCTGCCGCCGCAAGGCGCCGGCGAGCCCTCGACCCGCCCGGTCGCGGCGGCGATCGCCAACGCCATCTTCGACGCCACCGGCATTCGCCTCCGCCGCGTGCCGTTCACGCCCGACCGCGTCAAGGCGGCGGGGGTTTAGACGGTCCGCACCGCAAATTTGTAGCCCCTCTCCCCGCACTGCGGGAGAGGGGCTTTCGGCGGGCTATAGTTCACGACGCCCCCATCTCCGGCGCGAACCGCACCGTCGCCTCCCAGCTCTCGCCGGGCGCCAGCACGCGCATGCCGGTGTCGCTCATGCCGCCGGCCGCGAGGTTGAAGGCGTCGATGCAATGGCTGACCGGCTCGACGCAGAAGAAGGCGCCGCTCGGCGGCGAGAAGATGACGAGGGTCGAGAGGGCGGGGTCGGCGGTCATCGTCCACGCGGCGCGCCGCTCCGGCCAGGCGATGCGGGCGCTGCTGTCCCAGCCGGCATAGCCGTGATCGAGGCTGACGCTGTCGACCAGGACGCCCTGCCGAGGATCGGCCGCCGCCGGCGGCACCACGCGCTCGACGGGAAGCTGCCCCGCTTCCGGCCACCAGATCCCGGCGATGGCGGCGCGGACGACGCTCTGCTTGGTGCGCGGGAAATAGGGGTGATGGCCGAGCCCGGCCGGCATCGAATCGGCGGCGCGGTTCTCGATGCCCATCGCCAGGCTGAGCGCCTGCGGCGTCAGCGCGAGGCGCTGCCAGGCGCGATAGGCCCACGGCCAGCCGGCGGCGCCGGGTTCTGGGCGACGCTCGTATTCCATCGTCAGCCCGTCCTCGCCGCGCGCCGTGATCCGCCAGGGCAGGCGCCAGCCATGGCCGTGCAGCGCGTGGGTATGGCCGGGTGCGATCGGCTCCGCGACGGTGCGGCCGCGGAAGGTGAAGCGGCCGTCGCGGATGCGGTTGGAATAGGGCACCAGCGGAAAGCTGGCGAGGCGCAATTCGGGATATCCGGCGATGCCCGCCTCGCGCGAGGCGACCAGCCAATCGTGGCGCGCCCCGTCGATCTCCCACCAATAGCCGAGCAGGCTGCCGCCGAGAAACGGCGCGACGACGAGCCGCGCCTTCCCGCTGCGCAGAGTGACGATTTCGCTCACGACGTCGCCGCGCGTCGTTGGCTCGCCGGGCGCGTGGGATCGCGGCGGGCGAGATAGGCATCGATGAGCTCGACGAGGCGCTCGCGGCCGAAGCTCGGATCATGCCCGGCATGCACCACGCGCACCGGCAACTCGCGCAGCCGGCGCATCGTCGCCACGTAGTCGGCGATGTTGGAATGGCCGAGCTCGTCGAGCAGCGGCCCGTCATAGATCGCGTCGCCCGAGAAGAGCGTGCCGCTCGCCGCCTCCCAAAGG
>WNFM01135473.1_pt3 | contig 17196 bp, 14 predicted proteins | sample 5400271 | NCBI WGS metagenome assembly WNFM01 (sample SAMN13153352, study PRJNA577476) | soil metagenome | isolation source: 60 cm saprolite on Douglas fir-dominated hillslope | place: USA:California | collected 2013-09-17 | reverse complement strand
GGAACAAGAAGTAAAGGACCTCTGGAAGGAGAACCGAATCTAACCAATCCTTCCGACCAATCGCGACGTTCCGGCAATCCGCAAACGCTGCGTGCTGATGAGGATCGTGATGATGGCATGTTCTCAGCTGTCGCAGGTTCGGTTCCGGCTGCGAAATTGGTCTCTGATCCGAGCCGGCGTCCTCAAGATCCGTTGAACCCCGCTCTCGATGCAGGCGCGTTCGACGGCAGCCGCAAATTGTCGCAAACCGATCAGCTCGAGAGTTTGGCGGCCTATTCCGATCGTACTGCGCCATCGGATTCAAGGGTCGACGACAAGGCGCCATTGCGGTCCCTCAGGCGTCCTGGCGTCCTCGTCGAAAAAGACCTCGAACCGGTCGCCATGGTCCACCGGCCAAATCCTTACGCCGATATCCCTTCGCTTTACGACATGTATGTCCAGGCGTCGTCGCGCAGTCTGCCGCCGCAGCGGTTCGGCCTTGAGGTCTTTCGAAACGGAACTCGTGAGCCGAATTCCATCCCCATGGATCTGCCCGTCGGGCCGGACTACGTTGTCGGCCCCGGCGATGGCCTCGCGATTGATTTGTGGGGCGGTGTTTCCCAGAGATTTATTCGCGTAGTCGATCGGGAAGGTCGTGTATCGCTTCCCGAATCCGGTCCAGTCCTCGTCAGCGGACGCACGCTCAGCGAAGTTCAGCAGTCGGTGCAGCAATTATTGCGCACGCAATATCGTGATGTCTCGGCGGAAGTGTCGCTGTCCAGACTGCGCACCGTTCGCGTGTACGTAGTGGGAGACGTTGCCGAACCAGGTGCCTACGACATTAGCTCGCTTTCCACGCCGCTCAACGCTCTGTTTGCGGCCGGTGGCGTGACCGCGCGTGGTTCTCTGCGCGCTCTAAAGCACTATCGCGGCAACACGCTCATCGAAGAAGTCGATGCCTACGACCTGCTCCTCCATGGCGTTCGTGGCGAGCCCCGTCGGCTTGAGAACGGCGACACACTGCTCGTACCACCGATAGGCGGACAGGTCACGATCGAAGGCATGGTACGTCGTCCCGCGATTTATGAATTGCGCGGCGAATCGACATTGGAACAAACGTTGGAATTGGCAGGCGGTATTTTGCCTGCGGCGGCAGTTCAGCACATCGAAGTGCAGCGTCTGGCCGCGCACGAAAAGCGCACCATGTTGAGCCTCGATTTAGGCAACAACGGAGACAGCGATTCGCTGACTACGCAACTAACCGCCTTTAAGGTTCAGGACGGCGATCAGATCCACATCTTCCCCATCGCTCCGTATAACCCCGACACCATCTATCTGCAGGGACATGTCCTGCGTCCAGGACGCTATTCCTTCCGCGACGGCATGAAGTTGGCCGACCTCATCACGTCTTATAAAGATGTCCTTCCGGAACCGGCCGCTCACTATGCCGAAATTGTGCGACTCAATCCGCCGGACTTTCGCCCAAGTGTTGAGAGCTTTGACTTGGCTACTGCTCTCGCGGACCCCGCAAAGAGTCCAAAGCTGCAGGCCCTCGATACTGTCCGCATCTTCAGCCGGTTTGATTTTGAACCGGCGCCGTCGGTTTGGGTGGGAGGCGAGGTTCGGTCTCCCGGCAAGTACGGCACTTCGGGCCAGGTTCATCTGCGCGATGTCATCTTCATGGCCGGTGGAATGACGCCGGACGCGGCCGTCGATTCCGCACAGCTGTTCCGCACGACGCCTGATGGCACGATGAAGATCTTGAGCGTAGACCTGGGACGGGCCCTCGCCGGCGATCCCCTCGAGAATATCCTCATCGAGCCTCGCGACCGCCTGCTCGTCCACCGCAACACGTCCAAAGTCGATCCTGCGACCGTTGACATTAAGGGCGAAGTGGCCAAACCCGGCAGGTATCCCCTGACCAGCAACATGCGCGTGGAAGATTTGGTGCGCGTAGCGGGCGGACTGAAGCGGAGCGCAGATTCGGAAAAAGCGGACCTCACTCGTTTCAACGCCGGCGCGTCCCAACCGAATGTCCAGGGCGAGAACATACCATTGCAACTTTCCCGCGCGTTGAGTGGAACTGCCGACGACAACATTCCGCTGCGAGATGGCGATGTGTTGACGATCCGCCAGCTTCCGGGCTGGAACGATATGCGCGCGTCCATCGCCGTTGAGGGCGAAGTGCAACATCCGGGCTCATACGGCATTCGTCCGGGCGAACGCTTGAGCTCCGTTTTAACGCGCGCCGGTGGTTTTGGCGCACAAGCATATCCCTACGGCGCCGTCCTTGTACGCCGGGACGTGCGCGATTTGGAGATGAAGTCTCACATAGAACTTATTCAGCGAGTGAAAGCGGAAGAAGTCAGCCTCAAGGCCTTGCCTGATACCGAACCGGACCAGCGCACGGCGAAATTGACGGCGATCGCGCAAACCGAAACGGCGCTGACGCAATTGCAAACGATCGCGCCGATTGGCCGCGTCGTCATTCATATTCGGCCGGAAATCAATTCCTGGCGGGACACCTCGAATGATCCCGCGGTTCGCGACGGCGACACGCTCATCATTCCAAAGAAAGCGGACTACGTCATCGTTTCGGGACAGGTTTACAACCCGACTGCAGTGGGTTTTCAGGGCGGTCGCAGCGCCCGTTGGTACTTGAGCCAATCCGGCGGCTTGACCCAACTGGCGGACAAGAAAGCCGTCTTCGTGATACGCGCCGATGGTTCGGTTTTGGCTTCCAAAAACAACACAGGTGGATGGTGGTCGGGCGATCCGTTAAGTGCGGCGCTTCGGCCAGGGGACACCATTGTCGTGCCCGAGAGGCCGCCAAAAATTGGCGGTCGTAATTGGTCGACAGTTATGCAGACGGCACAGTTGGCATCGTCGCTCGCCCTGGCCGTGGCGTATATCCATCCGTGAGTCGGACAGGGGAATTTCGATGGGGCTGCGAACAGCAGCGAGGCTCTTGGCCTGTGCTGCGATGGCATTAATAATGATGACCACTGGATCTTCGGCTGCCTTTTCACAAGCCGCAAATCAAACCGCTCCCGCGGAACATACCGCGACGCCTCGGTCCGAACAGTCCGCGGTCGCCGAGGGGCGCGACAGCGTTTCAACTACGCGTGCGTCGGACTCGGCGCCGAGGCAACACGAGTTCAAGCGGTTGGAGCAAGATTTCCTACTCGACCAAAAGCGAATTTGGACGAGTCCCGCCCGCTTGCGGTTCTCCGATGCGCAGTGGCTGGTGCCTGTCAGCGGGCTCGCCGCAGGACTATTTGCGACCGACGGCGCATTCAGCAGCCATCTTTCTCGCAATCCGAAAACCATCAGCCGCTACAGCAACCTGTCCAATGCCGGCGTCGCGGCGCTCATCGGCGGAGGGGGCGGTCTCTGGGTGCTCGGTCACGTTCGCCACGATGAACATTGGAGCGAGACCGGATTTCTCTCCGGCGAAGCTGCTGTCAATAGTCTCCTCGTGATCGAAAGCTTGAAGTATTCCCTGCGACGCGACAGGCCCTCGCAGGGCGATGGGTCTGGCCCGTTTTTTCGGAACGGACAGTCCTTTCCTTCCGAGCACTCGGCGGCTGCATGGGCTATCGCCGGCGTAATTGCTCACGAATATCCTGGGCCATTAACAAAGATTCTCGCCTATGGCGCCGCCTCAGCGATCGGTTTCTCGCGTGTGCGCGCTCGCCAACATTTCCCTTCCGACGTTTTTATCGGCGGCCTGATTGGAAACCTCGTCGCTCAGGACATCTACACGCGTCACCACGACTTGCAACTTACCGGCGCTACCTGGCGTTCCATGCGCGATACTTTCGCCTTCGAACGGCATCCGTCGCCGGAGAACGCTGGAACCGTGTTTGTCCCCATCGACAGCTGGGTGTATCCCGCTTTCGACCGGCTCATTGCACTCGGCTTCGTTGACACTGCTTTTCTCGGACAGCGGCCCTGGACGAGACTCGAATGTGCCCATTTGCTTACGAGTGCTTCCGACAAGCTCGTCGAGAGCGATTCCACTTCCGAAACAGGCCGCGATTCCATTGCCGTTCTGCAAAAAGAATTCTCCGCCGAACTTGGCGTTCTCGCCGGAGGTCCCGGCGAAAAGGCCAGCGTCCAATCTGTATATACGCGAGTGACCGGTATCAGTGGCCAGCCCTTGGCAGACGGTGCTCACTTCGGCCAGACCGTCGTCAATGATTTCGGCCGTCCGTATCAAGAAGGGTTTAATAGCGTATCCGGCTTTTCTGCGTCTGCCACTGAGGGCAGGTATTCGATTTATGTGCGCGGCGAATTCCAGCACTCGCCTTCCGCCCCCGCTTATTCGTTACCCGTGCGCCAGGTAATCTCGACCGTGGATCTGAATCCCCTGCAACCTGCCGTTCCCGTTTCAGAAGTGAATCAATTTGACCTGCTGGAGACGTACGTCGGCGTGAATCTGCAGAATTGGGAATTCACGTTCGGCAAGCAAAGCCTGTGGTGGGGACCTTCTTACGGCGGAGCGTTTTTGTTCAGCAATAACGCCGATCCCATCTACATGTTTCGGGCAAGCCGCGTTGTGCCCTTTACCCTTCCTTGGATTTTCGGCAAATTAGGGCCGGCGAAAATTGATCTTTTCTTCGGAAAACTCTCCGGCAATGAATTTCCGCCGCGGCCTATGCTCCACGGCGAGAAGATTAGCTTCAAGCCGACGCCAAATCTGGAATTTGCATTTTCGCGGACTTCGGAGTTCGGCGGCGTGGGGCGGCCGCTCACTCTCGGCGCGCTGTTCCACAGCTACTTCAGTTTCACGTCGTCGGTGAACTACGGCGCGTCCGACAATCCGGGAAAGCGCACAAGCGGATTCGAGTTCTCGTACAAAATTCCGTACCTGCGGAACTGGTTGACCATCTACGCCGACTCGCTGGCTCCGGACGATCCGTCGCCGATTGACGCCCCTCGCAGGGCCGCTCTGAATCCAGGGTTCTATCTTCCACGCATTCCCGGCCTACCCAAACTCGATTTTCGGTTTGAGGCGGTCTACACAAACACACCTGCGGACAATCCGAGCTTCGGCAATCTTGGTGGACAGTACATCTACTGGGAACAGTTCTACCGCGATCTCTACACGAACAAGAGAAACCTGATCGGCAACTGGATCGGCAGAGATGGCCAGGGATTTCAATCCTGGAGCAGATATTGGTTCAGCCCGCGAAACATTTTGGAATTTGGCTATCGCCACGCAAAGGTCGACGGCAACTTCATTCCGGGTGGTGAAGCCGTGAACGACGGATCCATTCGGTTGGACATCTGGGTTCGCCACGATCTGAACGTGTCAGCAAAAGTTCAATACGAACGTTGGAAGGCGCCGGTCCTCGCTCCGAGCCCGCAAACCAACTGGACTTCGTCGGTCGGAATTACGTTCTGGCCGCGGTCGTGGAGCAAATGAATGGGCTTACTACCGCCAGCGGCAAGAAAGGAGTCGGTGCGTGAGTAAATTCCCGGTAACGCAAGAAGATCGGGACGTCATCGTTTCGAATGCAGGCGTTCCGGAGGTTGCTCCGGACGTCGCATCGTCAGCGGACGCTTCTGCCGAGCAAGCAGTCGCCCGTCTGCGACTTCTCTGGGAACATCGCGGATTGCTATTTCGAGGCGCTCTAATTGGGCTTGCACTGAGCACCATAATCGCGTTTCTGATTCCCGCACGCTACGAAGCCACGACGCAGCTCATGCCGCCGGACAACCAGTCCGGAATGGGCACGGCCCTGCTATCGGCCGTCGCTGGTCGCTCGGGCGGATTGAGCTCTGTCGCGGGCGATTTGCTCGGCGTGAAAAATTCCGGCGCGCTTTTCGTGGGAGTTTTGCAAAGCCGCACCGTTCGAGATCGTCTGATTAGCGAATTCAATCTTAATCAGGTTTATCGTGCATCGAAAATGGAAGACGCTCGGCTGGCCCTCGCGGATCGCACTTCCATTTACGAAGACCGCAAGAGCGGAATCCTTTCGATCACCGTCACCGATCGCGAACCTAAGCGCGCCGCCGCTTTGGCGCAAGCGTACGTTGCTGAATTGGACCGGCTGGTCGCGGAAGTCAGTACGTCTTCCGCGCGGCGCGAGAGGATTTTTCTGGAAGAACGACTGACTGCGGTGAAGCAGGATCTCAACGAAGCCGCCAGGAAATTTAGCGAGTTTGCGAGCAAGAACACTGCCATCGATATTCCAGCGCAAGGTAAGGCGATGGTCGAGGCGGCCGCAACGCTGCAAGGGCAGTTGATAGCGGCGGAGTCCGAACTGCGCGGCTTGGAGACGATCTATACCGGCCAGAATGTGCGTGTTCGCGCTGCACGCGCCCGCGTCTCGGAACTGCGCTCGCAACTCGGAAAAATTGGCGGCGACACAAACAACCCTGGTGCCGCGCCCGCGAAACCCGATCCATCTCATTACCCATCCATCCGTCAGTTGCCCCTCTTGGGCGTGACGTACGCCGACCTGTATCGCCAGACAAAGATCGAAGAAACCGTTTTTGAATTGCTGACGCAACAATACGAATTGGCCAAAGTGCAGGAAGCGAAGGAAATTCCAAACGTCAAAGTCTTGGATGCTGCGGTTGTGCCAACTCAAAAATCGTTTCCTCATCGCTCTGTTGTGATTGCGGTGGGAACTCTGTTCGCACTCCTTGCCGTTTGTGCCTATCTTTTCGCGGCGCGTCGTTGGCAATCGATTGACCCGCAGGACCCTGGAAAGAAATTTGCCGAAGAAGTTGTCGGCACGCTCCGTATCGAGGCGGTACGCCTTGTTCCGGCCGGCGGCTTCCTGGCTCGGGTGGCCGCGAAATTCAATCGTCGTGCCGAAGCCCCTAATTCCGGCGAGGAAGTGCCTGCACCGGAGCCTCTTTCGGTGTCGACCGAATTATCTCGTGCGGCGCGGGGAGGTCGCGAGTAAACCATGGATCGGTTGCGCTCAATCAGTCGTAGCGGAGGTTGCCTAAAATATCTATGAGCGGCACCGCTGCACGTCCATCAAGAGTGTCGCCGGTTGCTGACTGGACCGCGACGCAAGAGTTTCCCTCGCCCGCATGGCTAAATGGTGCGGACAGCGCGTTTGCTCATGCGAGAACCGATCGGCGTCGCATTGGATTGCTTCGCCAAGCCACCTACGTTGCCATCGATATTATTTTGGTCTGCCTCGGAGCAATCGCCGTCTACGCGACGCGATTCGGTATGCCGCCGATATTTCACGCCACCTCCACGCCGTTTAGCCACTGGATCCATCGTGCATACACGCAACCGTACATGGCTTTCCTGATGTTGTACGTCGCTCTGATTGTGATGGCGTGCCTGAGCCAGCATCTCTACCGCACTTCGCGGGAATTGAGCGCTCTCCGGGAAAGTTTTACGGTTGCAAAGGCGGTGGGACTTGCGACGACTTTGTTGGTTCTGTTTATTTTCATTTCCGGTAACAAGCAAATCTCGCGCCTGGTCGTCGCCTCTGCCGGCATCGTCAACGTTGCCACGTTGGCCGGCTGGCGCTATTCCAAGCGACACTACGTGTTTCGCCGCGCCCAACGCGGCGAGGGCACTTCGCGAACCTTGATCGTTGGCGCGGGAAAGCTCGGCCAAACTCTCGCGACCTGGCTGATGAACAATCATCAACTTGGATACACTTTTTGCGGATTTTTGGACGCACATCCGAATGGTGACACCCGCGTCCTCGGATCGATACATGATTTGAGAAAAGTGGCGCTCGAACAGTTCGTCGACCACGTTTTTGTTACCCAGCCGGCTGAGCCTGAACTGGTGAAAACAGTCTGGGTGGAAGTTCGCCGCCTCCGCTTGAGTCTTCATGTCGTGCCGGACATTTACGACGGTCTGGGATGGCGCGCACCGATGAAGTCTGTCGGCGGTTTCCCGGCGATCGAGTTACACGGGCAGCCGATTCCCGCGTTCGGTTTGGTCGCAAAACGCGTCATCGATTTCGTGGTGGCCGCGATCGGGTTGGCTCTTTCAGCGCCGTTGTTGGCGCTGGCGGCGGCGTGGATTCGATTGGACTCGCCGGGGCCTGCGACGTATTCCGCGTTGCGCGTGGGGCGCAAGGGCAAGAAGTTCCGCTGTTATAAATTGCGCACGATGATCGATGACGCGGACGCGGAGAAGGAAAGGCTGCGGAAATCGAACGAGCGGAATGGGCCATTTTTTAAAATCGAAAATGATCCGCGCATTACGCGCTGTGGGTACTGGCTACGGAAATACAGCCTGGACGAATTGCCGCAATTGTGGAACGTACTGCGCGGCGACATGAGTTTGGTGGGGCCACGGCCGCACCCGGTGGACGACTTCGAGCGATACACGTTTGAACATCTGCGGCGGCTGGATGTGAAGCCGGGACTGACGGGGTTGTGGCAAGTGACAGCGCGGCGAGACCCGTCGTTTGAGAGAAACATGAAGCTGGACCTCGAATATATCGAGAACTGGAGTTTAGTCCAGGATTTGCAGATTTTGTGGAATACGATTCCGGTGGTGTTGAGGGGAGAGGGGAATTGACCGGGAAGTGGCCCCCCTCTTTTTTGTAAGGATTGATTCCAGGGAAGTTAGGCGAGGTGGTGCTCGTAAGTGTTGATTCTAAGGGGCTTGCAGATGGGCAATTTCGGCCAAAACACGGCAAAACGCGGAGTTGGTTTGCAAGTGTTGATTCTAAAGGGGTTGCGGATACAGAAAAGGCGAGTGGAAGGCGGGCAGCCGGGGATTGCTTGGGGAAAGCGAGGCGGAGGCGGGAGTTTCGCGAAACCACAAGCAAGATCAGCACAAATATATAGTTACTGTCAAGGAATATAGGCGAAAAAAGATGGGGACGGAAAAGAGCGTCGACTGGCGGACGACCGAATTGCCCACGGTAGCTGTGGTTGAGCCCTCGGCGGGAAAGCCTCGCGCTAAACCATTGAGGTTGTCGAGTGAACGGTTGCAGGCGTGGGGATGGCTTTCGATGCTGTCTCTGGTCGATCAAGGGCTGACGTCTGGAGCAAGTTTCGGGGTAAACCTCCTGCTGGCCCGATGGATGGCTCCGAACGTCTATGGCGCGTTCGCGGTTGCTTTTGCGGGGTTTTTGTTCGTGTCGGGTTTTCACAACGTGTTGCTGCTCGAACCGATGAGCGTGATGGGTCCATCGCGGTACACGGACAAGCTGCCTGCGTATTTCCGCGCGCAAATCGTGGGGCATTTGGTGCTAGTCGGGCCATTGTCGGCGATGTTGCTCTTCGGCGATCTAATCCTTTGGCGAACCGATCCAAGCAGCCCACTAGTCAGCGCGGTTTTGGCCGCGGCCTTGGCGTTACCGTTCCTGCTGCTGGCTTGGATGGTGCGGCGTATGTGTTACATCGTACAGCGGCCTGTTGCCGCCGCATTGGGGAGCGGATTTTACTTCGTGTTTGTCGCGATGGGCTTGTTCGGACTTGGATATTACAACCGTCTCGGGCCGTTCACCGCGTTTGGTCTGATGGGAACCGGAAGCGTTATTTCTGCCTGGCTCGTGTTGTTCCGGCTTGGGCTGCTCAAACCAGAGCCCTACAGCGGAGACGGTGTATCGTGGCGGAAAGTGCTGCGAGAAAACTGGGACTACGGACGATGGCTGGTGGGCAGCACCTTGCTGTTCTCAGTCTCAAGCCAAACTCAGACTTTTCTCGTCGCTGGTTTCTTAGGGCTCACTGGCGCTGGTATCCTTCGCGCCCTGCAATTGCCAGCGCTAGTGATGATGCAAATTGTCACGGCCGCGAGCCTGCTTGCGTTGCCAAGCTTCGCCCTCGAATACGATCACAGCCGCCTGGACAGACTAGTGGCCAAGCTGCGCATCCTTTCACTTCTTTTGGGCGGAATCGGGTTCGCGTACGTGATGTTGCTCTTTGTTGCCGCCGGACCGCTCGAACACCACCTGTACGCCGGCAGATTCGGCGGCTATGAAAATTTAATGTGCTTGCTTGCGATTAGTCCGTTTCTGATGGGAATTAACGCGGGCCCGACTCTTTCTATTCGTGCCATCCAGCGGCCCAATTTGGATTTACTTGTGAATCTTATCGCGGCCCCAGTGGGTTTGATTTCAGGGCTAATCTTTATTCCGAAGTGGGGAATTTGGGGAGCCGCAGGCAGTTCCGCCTTGACCTCCCTAGCCATTCTCGTGGGCAATTCAGCTTTTCTGCGGCGAGCCATTGCCCACCGAACACCTAGTGCCGATGGTTCTTCGCAATGAATTGCGTTTTAGAAAGCGGCAAGTCCACTTCACATGAGTCGCGAATGGATGTGTGGCTTGCATCTATCGCGCTCCTTTTGTCGAGTGGCGCGTTTCTTTCCGTTCTAAGACCCGAGAATTCACTGACATCTGGCGCCAGAACTGGATCTATCGTAACTGATACTCTGTGGATCGCGCTTTACCTGATAGTTCTGCAGCGGCTGTATAAAAATCGATATGCTCTCGCCGAGCAGCTCAGGCTACCCTGGCACGTTGTGGCGCTGTACATCGTAGTTTCGGCTTCGATTCTGTGGTCCGACGCACCAGCGCTTAGCGCACTGAAGATCGTGGGCCTGTGTGGCTCACTGATTGTCGCTTGTTATTTGGCGGGAAGATTCACGCCTCGAGCGCTGATGAAGACGCTCGCTGCCGTTCTATTTACATCGATGGCCCTGTGCTTCCTGTTTGCATTGTTCATACCGACGCTCGGTATAGGTTCGGGTGACTTTGCGGGGATGTGGCAGGGAATCTACACCCACAAAAACTCTTTGGGCTTGAACATGGCACTGGCGTTCACGGTGTTTTTGGTTATGGCAATCAGCCGTTTGGGGTCACGGATCGTTTATTCATTGGCGGCATTGGCAGCACTTTCGTTAGTACTTCTCTCGAGTTCGTCCACGTCCTTAGTCCTTTGTTTGGTTGTCTCGGCTGCGTTGATGTCGAGACGTTTGTTTCAACAGCACTCGAGAATGATGATTGTGTTGGCGCTCGGCTTACTAATATTCGCGGTTAATCTTGATTCGGATACCATTCTGAGCAAAGGATTGGAATTAGTAGATCGCGATCCAACTCTGACAGGTCGTACTGAGCTGTGGAGCACGGTAGTGATGGTTTCTGAGCGGCCGTGGTTTGGATACGGATACGGAGCGTTCTGGCGAGGCGTCGACGGGCCGTCGTACACAGTATGGAAGATGACCAGTTTCGATGCATTTTATTCTCATAACGGGTTTCTCGACGTCTGGCTCGATCTTGGCTTGGTCGGTTTGGCCATTCTACTCCTGGGAATTGCAATTTCATTTCGCTTTGCGGTCGTTCATTGGCTTGCCGATCCTTCACCCGAGAATGTTTGGCAGGTTCTATTCCTGTTGTACCTATTTATCTCAAATCTTACGGAAGGCACTCTTCTCGCTATTAATGTGCTGCCTTGGATTCTCTATTTGACGGTCGTCATGCACATTGAGCGCGGGAAACGCGTTGGAATCCCGGCGAGAGCGATAGCGTGAACATCTTGCGAAGAATTGGAGTCGTTCATCCGTTTTGCACGCACTACACAGCCTAAGATACTACTTTTTTTCCGACGGTAATGATTGGTTTTGGCAGAAGCAACACGGAATATTTGGCGGTACATTCCGGCATGAATATCTGAGCGGTTTTCGCTTGGCCGGATCACGGATCGCGCCCGGATTGCTTTGGAAGCTCCTACGGCGAAGAAGCGACGCGACAATTAGCAGCGTCGACGGAAGGTATTGCCTGCCATTGGCTTACTTAGCCGCCCGAATGACAGGAACGCGGTTTTTGTTATGGACAGGGATATGGTTCCCAATCGAAACGACGTTTCACAAATTGGCGATTCCGATAACTCGCTATTTTTATCGGCATGCCGATGCGGTGGTCGTTTATGGCGAGCATGTTAAACGCTATCTCATTTCGGAGGGCGTAAGACCGGACAACATTTTCGTGGCGCCTCATTCGGTCGATAACGCATATTACGGCCGGAAGATCTCCGAGGAAGAGAAAGCCGAATTACGCGTCCGGCTGTCGATTCCAACCAAACCAATAAGAAAGTAATTTTATTTCTTGGCCGTTTGGAGGAAGGGAAAGGCGTAAGTTATTTAATCGAAGCATTTGCGGAGCTTTCGTATCGCGACGCCGTTTTGGTAATCGCTGGAGAAGGGTCAAAGCGTAAATCGCTGGAAGAGTTATCTCGAGCTCAATGTGCACCGGACAGCGTCTTATTTCCGGGTTATGTGCCGATTGAATCTGCCGTAACGTTCTACGCTATCGCCGATGTATGTGTCGTTCCATCAGTTAGCACTCCGGCGGTGAAAGAGTTGTGGGGCCTGGTCGCGAACGAGGCGTTCAATCAGGGTGTGCCGGTGATCGCCACCGACGCTGTCGGAGCCGCAGCTGGCGGATTTGTTAGAGACAGAGTGAATGGGATCGTTATTCCAGAGAAGGACAGTGCGAGCATTGCAAAGGCCCTGTCGCGGATTCTTGGTGACGACGACCTGAGAAGCACGCTGAGTAGCGGAGCGAGGGCCACGGTTGCCGACTCGACCTACGAAAAAATGGCGGACGCTTTCGTCGTGGCAGTCGAGCACACTATTACCCACTCAAAAAAGTCAGCAACTGGGGCGAAACCGGACAGATTAGACGGGGAAGTTATTCCGAACCCCTTCGCGCAGTGTCCGTTTTGCGAGGGTACAGAGACGGCGTCACGCCTGCTTGGTGCCTTCCGTAGGTGCGCTTCCTGTGGGCTGCTATTTCGAGATCCGATGCCGACTGCTCAAGACTTGGAAACGCTTTACAAACAAAGCTGGACGGCCCCAGGCGAAAATATCAATGAGACTGGGGGTACGACGGACGAGCTCGCGGAAATTTACGCGCAAAGGCTTGTTTCGTCTCTCGGTCGCACGGATCTGCGGGGGTTAAGAATTTTGGAATATGGTGCGGGACGGGGAGAATTCCTCGTTGCGCTTTCTAGACGCGGAGCGGAGGTATTTGCTCTCGAACCCTATGGCGCCGACCTTCTTTTGCAAAAAGGACTGCGCGTCTACTCTTCGGTGGATGAGCTACCGGCGGATCTCAAGTTTGATGGCATCGTGACGATCGACGTGGTCGAGCATGAGTTCGCGGCCTGGCGCGTTCTACGCGAGCTCAGAAAACGGCTAGTCGGGAGCGGGTGGATCTATGTCGCGACGCCAAATCCCGCGGGACTAAATGCGCGGGTTCGGGGCGCGCGATGGCGGGAAGCACGGAAGCCGGGACATCTGCTTTTCTTTCCGCCAAGAACGTTGGAACGCGTTTTGCAGACTGCCGGATTTGAGCGCCTGCGTCGGCTGCGTTGGAACGTCCAGCACGGAGAATCGCTATTCAGACGGATAAAAACCACTGTTCTCACTGCGTTGAGACTAGACGGTGAGCTCCGGTATATTGCGTTCCTTCCTGACGAGCGACAGTCATGAATCGACCACGGATCACGACGAGTTGGGATGACGGCCATCCGCTCGATTTGCGCGTTGCCGCAGCGCTCTCGAAATACGGTCTTCAAGGAACATTTTATGTGCCATTGGAAAATTCCCGTCCGACACTCTCGGCGGCGCAGATTCGCGACCTGTCAACGGCATTTGAGATTGGCGGACACACGGTACATCACGTTGTGCTGACTTCAGTGGCGGACGACCGCGCGCGCACAGAGATTGTGGAATCGAAACAAATGGTTGAAGAAATCACCGGCAAACAGTGCTCGACGTTTTGCTTTCCGAGTGGCCGCTTCGGGGCGCGACACCTGAAGCTAGTAAGTGAAGCCGGATTTTCGGGAGTGCGAACTGTGGAACTGCTTTCGCTGGACCAACCTCGCGCCCGCGATGGCCTTGTTGTTATCCCAACGACTCTGCAGGCATACCCTCATTCGAGCGGTACCTATCTGCGAAACGCGGCCAAGAGGCTTAGCGGCGGAGCGCTGTTAAATCTCCTGATTTGCAATCGAGAAAACGACTGGGTAGCCACCGCAATTGCGTTGCTCGATCGCGTCCGACGCACCGGAGGCGTTTTTCATTTGTGGGGCCATTCCTGGGAGATTGAAGAAGCCGGACAGTGGGAGGCGCTCGAACGCGTGCTCGCGGCCATGGGAGAGGCTTGCAAGTACGCCTCCTGCATTACGAATGGGGAGTTGTGTCGCAATGAAATATGAGATGGGCGCGATAGCAAATTGGCTTTTCTGTCCGGACGACGGCGAAACGGTGCACTACGCGTCCAGTGAGCTGGTGTGTTCAGCCTGCCGCCGCCGGTTCCCGGTCCACGGGGACAATCTCGTGGAGATGCTTCCTCTGCAGCCAATCGAAAGTGGGGCATTCGCGAATCCCGCTTACCAAAATGGATACATTCGGGCTTTCGGCGAAGTTTACCGCGACAAACAGTCGGCGCTGGGATGGGGAGCAGAGGAATCTGTTCCGGAATCGTGGTCGCGGAAGCGCCGCCGACAAGTCGCAGCGGTCGAACCGTTGATTACGAGCGGAGTAAGAGGCGGAGAATCTGTGTGTTGCGACATTGCAGCGGGAGCGGGCAATTACACGCTCGCTTACGCACACCGGTTCCGTCTCATTTTTCACTGCGACCTTTCTGTGGACAATCTGAATTACGCCCGGCGCAAAGCTAGAGAACGTGACATCCAAAATATTTTTTTTGTGCGCGCGGACTATTTTGCTCTGCCGTTCCGGCGATCCCTCGACCGTGTCCTTTGCCTGGACGCCTTGATCCGCGGCGAGGCTCACGACGCGGTCCTGCTTCGTGCAATCCTCGGTTCGCTCGCGCCCACCGGGATAGCGATCGTCGATTTTCATAACTGGTGGCACAACCCCCTCCGAAGGCTTGGCCTGCTGCCGGAGAATTTTGTGGCAAACCGAAGTTATACGGAAAGGGAATTGCGAACACTGCTCGCAGGCGGAGGCGTTAGTGACTTCGACGTGCAGCCTTTTGTTCAAGAAGCAGAAGCAGACGGTTGGAAAGCCCGTTTAATAAGGACCTTTATCCCGCCGGCCCGATTTCTGGTGAGAATAGCGTCCCCGGAGAGACATTGATGTGGACCAATTATGAAACGGACTACGGCGCAGCGCTTCGAGACGAACGCTTTCTGGCTTGGCGCGAAGCAGGAGCGCGACAGAAGGCGCAGAACATCGTGCGCGTATGCAGTGGAATCACGGTAGAAAGTGCGATCGAGATTGGCTGTGGCACTGGAGCGGTGTTGAAGAACCTTCAGAGACTCGGATTTGCGCGGCGGTTTGCGTGCGCGGACGTTTCAGCGGCTGCGGTGCAACACACGCAGCAATCCTGCGCAATTGCAGGTTCGGATGCATTTGTCGGGCCTGCGAACGAACTTCCATATCGAGACTCGGCGTTTGACGTCGCGATTTTGAGCCATGTGGTCGAACATCTGCGTGACCCGGTGGCGGCACTACTGGAAGCATCTCGGGTAGCTCGCTTCGTTGTCGTTGAAGTGCCCACGGAAGATGTTTTGAGCAACGCGATCCGCACGAAGGTGCTCAAGCGTCCTTACGCCTCAATCGAAGACGCGGGCCATGTCCAGTTCTGGAGCCCGAGATCCGTTGAAGCGTTTCTCGAGAGAGAGTGCGGATTGCAAATTCTCGCGCGCCACCGAGACGTAATAGCGAAGGACATCGAATATTTCGGCAAGACGGGAATTGCATTGGCAAAACCGTTTTTGAAACAAACGTTGAAGGCGATGGTTCCGCAGAGTGTCTATATGCGTCTGCTGACGACGCACTCGACGTTTCTTTGCCACAAGATGGATTCTCAAATCGGTTCGAGTAACGAGATGATGCCAACGAAAGACGCGTCGTGAAGATCCTGCTCGTTCACAATTCGTATCAGATGACGGGCGGCGAGGACGCCGTCGTGGCGAGGGAACACAAGTTACTCGTCGACATGGGGCACCGCGTGATCCCGTACTTTCGAGCGAACGGCGACCTGAAGGGACGAGGAATTTCCGGTGCAGTGAATGCGGGGGTTGACTCGGTGTGGTCTTCACGGAGCTACCGAGAAGTCGCGTGGCTGCTGAAAAGCGAGACGCCCGACGTGGCGCATTTTCACAATTCCTTTCCGCTGATATCGCCGGCCGCGTATTACGCGTGCGCAGAGGAGGGAGTACAGGTGGTGCAGACGCTGCATAACTATCGGTTGCTGTGCCCGGGCGCGACGCTGCTGCGCAATGGAAAGGTTTGCGAGGACTGTTTGGGACGAAGCGTCCCGTGGCCGGGGGTGTTCCATGCCTGCTACCGCGACAGTAGGGCAGCGACGGCAGCAGTCGCGACAATGCTCACAGCACATCGGGCAATCGGGACGTGGCGAAGAAAAGTGGATGTGTACGTGGCGCTGACGGAGTTTGCGCGGCGGAAGTTTGTGGAGGGCGGACTTCCCGCGGAACGAATCGTGGTGAAACCGAATTTTATGCAGAGCGATCCTGGAATGAAGACGAAAGCGGGGAAGTATGCGCTGTATGTAGGGAGATTGTCTGAAGAGAAGGGCATTGAGTTGTTGCCGAAGGCTTGGGCGCAATTGCGCGGGACTGTTCCGCTCAAGGTCGTAGGCGGTGGCTCGTTGAGAGAAAAATTGTCGGGACAGATTGCGGCGGCGGGGCTAAGAGGAGTCGAATTGGTTGGGCAGGTTGGCTCCGACGAGATTATGCGGCTGCTGCATGGCGCGCGCTTTTTGATATTGCCGAGCATTTGTTACGAAAATTTCCCGCTGGCGATCGTCGAGGCGTTTGCGTGCGGTGTGTCGGTGATTGCGTCGCGGCTGGGAAGCATGGCGGAAATTGTGGAGGATGGGAAGACGGGTCTACACTTTACAGCGGGAGATGAAACGGATTTGGCGACGAAGGTGGAGTGGGCGTGGACGCATCCGGAGAAAATGGACGAGATGGGGCGAGCGGCGCGGCGCGAGTTCGAGGATAAGTACACAAGCGCGGCGAACTATAAGAAGTTGATGGAAATTTATGAGACGGCGATGGCTAAGCCGGTTGTGGTGGCGTCCGCGGCGGAGGCGGTGACGTAAATCGATGGCGACGGAGATTGTTCTGCCAAAGGCTGAAGAAAGCAGCCGCGAGAAGGAAAGCACGGCGCGGTCGTTTTGCGTGCTGGGAGTTCGAGTTGACGCGGTGCAGATTCCGGACGTGATAGCGCGGATGGAGGAATGGATTGCGCGGAGGGAGGGTTGCCGGTAC
>WNFM01065816.1_pt1 | contig 17196 bp, 16 predicted proteins | sample 5400271 | NCBI WGS metagenome assembly WNFM01 (sample SAMN13153352, study PRJNA577476) | soil metagenome | isolation source: 60 cm saprolite on Douglas fir-dominated hillslope | place: USA:California | collected 2013-09-17 | reverse complement strand
AACGAAAACGACCGAGATGTTCGACGTTCGATTCCGCTTCGTTCACGCTCCGATTCCATTGTCGACGGCACTTCGGAGTCATATGCGATTGCCCTGCCCGCAAGCGGGAGAGGGGGCGCACCGTGCCTCCCATGTCGTCCCTGCGTAAACCCGCGTTCATCGGGACGACGGCGGAGTGATCGTCACGCCTTCCGAAACCCCGCGTGCTCCAGCGCCGTGCGGCTTTCTTCCGACGCCAGCGCCTGCAAGAACGCCTGCACCGCCGGGCGCTCTTTACGCGCCGTCACCAGCGCAAAATCATAATGCTCTTCGGCGAGCGGAATGAAACCGAGCCCCGCGGCATGCGCGACCGGTGCAATGGTCATGCCCCAGTCGGCGCGACGCTGCGCCACGGCGGCTGCGACCGCGTTGTGCGAGCGCGGCTGATTCCAGTAGCCGTCGGGGCGCGCATCGCCGAGCAGGCGGTCGATCAGGATGCGGGTGCCGGCGCCCTGGTTACGGTTGACCATGATGCAATTGGCATCGGCGAGCGCGGCGCGGACTGCGCCTTCCGCATTCAATCCTTCGAACCGCGCATCGCCCGATCGAAACACGATGCCCTGCATCCGCCGCCAGGCCGGCACCAGCTCGAGGCCGGCCATGAGAAACGGCGCGTTGTAACTTTCGGTCGCCTCGTCGAACAGATGGATCGGCGCCAAATCGCACTCGCCGCGACGCGCCGCCGCGAGACCGCCAAGACTGCCGACCGCGATCGAGCGCACCATGAGGCCCGCGCGTGCCAGCGGCGCGGTGACCAGATCGAGCCCGGTGCAATGGCTGCCGACGATGACGAGATCGGGCACCCGCACATGCGGCGTGAACAGCGTCACTTCGGCCTCAGAGTGCGCCGGCAATTGATCGGCCAGCGCATCGATCTTCAAAAATCCGTCGGCCTGCGCGAAAGAAGTGATGGCGCCGGAACCCTTGCCGCTAGGGTAGGCGATCAGGCCGTCGGCGCCTTCGACCAGCGATACCATGACGAATTCGGTGCGGCCCAACTCTGAGGCGATCCGCACCGGGACCTTTGCCGTGACCTTGGCATCGGAGCGCGGCGGCAGGCCCGCCATCCGCCGCAGCACCGGCACGATCATGTCGTGGAAGGTGAACATCGCCGAGGTCGGAAATCCCGGCAGGATCACCACCGGCTTGCCGTCGCAGACCGCCAGACACAGCGGTTTGCCCGGTTTCAGCGCGACACCATGCGCGATGATGCCAGGCGGACCTAGCCGCGCGATGATGCGATGCGACACATCGCCCGCGCCCTTGGAAGTGCCGCCGGAAAGCACCAGCATGTCGCAGGTCTCGAGCGCCCTACGCATGGCGGCTTCGAGTTTTTCCTCGTCATCGGCAACCGCGCCGAGAAAGATCGCCTCGCCGCCGTTCTCGTTCACCGCCGCCGTGACTATCGCGCCGTTGGTGTCGTAGATCGCGGCGGCGCGCAGCGGCTGACCGGGCTGCACCAATTCGTCGCCGGTCGAGAGCACCGCGACGCGCGGCCGTCGCGTGACGGATACTTCCGAGATGCCGCAGGCCGCGCACATGCCGATCTCGCGCGAGCCGATCATGGTGCCGGCGCGCAAGAGCGACTCGCCGCGCGCGATATCGGAGCCGGCATAGGACACCAACTGTCCGGGAGACGCGGCGCGGCGGATTTCGATCGCGCGGGCGCCAGCGGGATTGGTATGCTCGACCATGATGACGGCGTCCGCGCCGCGCGGCAGCGGACCGCCGGTCGCAATCGAGGTCGCCGTGCCTGACAGCACGGGCCGCAATGGCGCGGTGCCGCAGGCGATCACTTCGTCGTTCAGCACGGCGCGCACGGGCGCGGCTTCGCTGGCTTTGGTGAGATCGGCGGAGCGCACCGCAAAGCCGTCGACATTGGAGCGGTCGAACGGCGGCACGTCGATCGGCGCCACAATATCCTGCGCCAGCACGCAGCCAAGCGCGTCGGAAAGAAGCCGCTGCTGGTGCGGGACCGCGCGCGGAAACAGCGCGGCCTCGAAGCGCGCGCTCGCCTCTTCGCGCGACAGGATAGTAAGGAACTGATCCTGATCGACGCTGTCACGGCCTTTCGGCGGACGCACATTGGTCATGTCGGAACCCATCTCAGTCCCGCAACATATAGGCATCGACCGGCGTGCCCGCAGCAAATCCTTCGCTGCCGCCGGGCACGAGCAGCCATGCATCCGACCGGGCGATGGTCGCAAGCGGCATCTCGCCGATCGCCAGCGGCATCCAGGCGTTTTCTGTTCGTTCGAGCAGGACGATCTCGCCGATGCCGACACTTGAGGCAATTTTTCGCGCCAGCGGCAGGGTGATCGATTGCCGCGGCGCAAGCCCGGACAACCGATCCAACACCGGCAGCACCAAGGTCAACCACGCCGCCAGCGCCTGATCCGGCGCGCCCGGCAGCGCAACGACCGGGATTTTTCCGATCCTGCCGACAGCCGCGGTTCGGCCCGGCTGCACTGCGATGCCATGCGCGACGACCTCGCCACGCGCTGCCAATGCGGCGATCGCCGCATCGGTCCGGCCGACACCGCTGCCGCCGATCGTGACCAGCAGATCGCAATCGCCGGGCTCGATCGCCTTGGCGGTCGATGCCGCGTCGCGTCCACCGGCTTTCGCGCGGGCCGTGCTGGCGCCGGCCGCGCCTGCAAGTTCAGCGATCAACTGCACCGTATCGGTGTAACCCGAGTTCGCGGGAATATCGACGAGACGCAGGCGCGGACGACGCACGTTGAGGCTTTGCAATCCCGCCGCCCGCGCGCCCAACAGATCGATCCGGCGAATGCGTCGCGAGGGGGCGATGACAGATTTGCCTTCTGCGATATCGGCGCCGGCGCGGCGAACGCCCTGCCCCGGGATCGCTTCCGCCAGCATCTGGAACCGCGGGCCTGCGTGGTCGACGGAGTCCGCATCGACGACGCAGTCGCAATCCTCCGGCATTGCATCTCCGGCTTCGACCCAAACCGGCGGTCGCGCCAGCGGCAGCGGCGTATAGGACGACGCGCCGACGAGATCGCGGGCGCGCAATGCCCAGCCGTCGCTGGCTGCGGTATCGCGCCGGGGGACCGCTTGAAGCGGCGGCATGTCGGCCGCAACGCAGCCGAGCGCTTCCGCAAGCGAAAGACTAACCGGCGCGACCGGCGTAACGCGCTGCAGCAGCGCGGCGAGCGCGACATCGAGCGGGGTGAGCGAAGCGGGCAAGCGCTGGGTCGGGATCATCTCGCCATGGTGGACCACGTGCCGGCGCCTTGGCAACTATCACGAAAACTTAGTCGTCCCGGCGAACGCCGGACCATAACCACCGCCGTCAATTGTTGGCAAAGGCAATTACCACAGCGCCTTAATGAGAGGCCGCGGCGCCGCGATGAGCGCAATTGCGCTCACGCTGGTGTCCCTGCTTTCGCAGGGACGACGAGGTGTTGAACCGTCAAACGTTGAGGTTCATCCAGACGGCCTTCGGCTCGGTGAAATTCTCGATCGCGGCCGTGCCGTGCTCGCGGCCAAGACCGGAGTCGCGCTCGCCACCCCAGGGCAACCTCACATCGGTATAGCCATAGGTGTTGATCCAGACCGTGCCGGCGCGGGCTTTCTTGGCAAAACGCTGCACCCGTCCGATGTCGCGGCTCCAGACACCTGCGGCCAGACTATAGGCGGTGCCATTGGCTATCCGCACCGCGTCAGCCTCGTCACGAAACTTGATGACGCTGACGACCGGGCCAAAGATTTCTTCCTGCGAGACCCGCATCTCGTGCTTGACGCCGGCAAACACCGCCGGGCTGATAAAATATCCGCGGTCGCCGACGCGCTCGCCGCCGGTCGTGAGCAGCGCACCCTCCCTCGCGCCGATCGCGACATAATCGAGAATGATCTTCATTTGTTTTTCGGAGATCACCGGGCCGAGCGTGGTGGCGCGGTCGCCGGGATCGCCGATGCGCAAGCCCTTGGCGCGCGCTGTCAGCCGCTCGACCACTTCGTCGTAAACCTTCTCATGGGCGAGCACACGGGAGCCTGCCGAACAGACCTGACCGGCATTGAAGAAAATTCCCGCCGCCGCGGCCTTGGTGGCGGCGTCGAGATCGGCATCATCGAAGATGACATTGGCGGACTTGCCGCCGAGCTCGAGCGACACGCGTTTGAAATTGCCGGCGGCTGCCCGCATGATTCCACGGCCGACGCCGGGCGATCCGGTAAAAGTGACCTTGTCGACATCGCCGTGGTTGACGAGGGCCTCGCCCACCACCCGCCCGGGGCCGGTGACGATGTTGAGCACGCCTGCCGGTAGCCCAGCCTCAAGCGCAAGTTCGCCGATGCGCAGCGCCGACAGCGAGGTCAGCTCGGCGGGCTTCATGACGACGGTGCAGCCGCCTGCCAGCGCCGGCGCGAGCTTCCACATCCCGATCATCAGCGGGAAATTCCAGGGCACGATGGCCGCCACCACGCCGACGGGCTCGCGCACGGTGTAGGTCAAGGCGTCATCGCGCGTCGACACCACCTCGCCGCTGATCTTGTCGGCCCAGCCGGCATAGTAAGTCAGCGTGTCCACGGCGGCCGGGAAATCCTGGCGCAGCACCGCCGCGATCGGCTTGCCGGCATCGAGGCTCTCAAGTGCTGCGATTTCGTCGGCGTGCTGTTTGAGAAGCTCTGCCCATCTGAGCAGGATGTGACCGCGCTCGGCGGCACGCATCGTGCGCCAAGGGCCTTCGAAGGCACGGCGCGCCGCAACCACGGCACGATCGACGTCGGCTTCGTTGCCTTCGGCGATCGTGGCAATCACCTCTTCGGTCGCAGGATTGAGCGATTGGAAGCTGCGACCGGAGGCGGACGAAACCTGCCGGCCGTCGATCAGCAGCAATCTGTCTTTGGCGACCGAGGCGACGGGCGATGGCTCGCGGGAATAGTCATATGCAATCGACATCATATTTCCTCCGTTTCTTAGGCTCGAACGTAGGAGGATATTTGCCGTAGTAAATATGATATGATCTGCCCATGGCGCGCAACCATATGAAGCTAATTTCATAACTAGGTACAAACATGCTGCACATCGAAATCGAAACCGTCTGGCGATTTCACAAAGAGGGCAGCCCGCAGACCGCGATCGTCATGCTCGGGATCCTCAACGAAATCCGCAAAACCGGCAAACTCACCAGCGCCGCCGACCACGCCCGGCTTTCGTACCGGCACGTCTGGAACCTCGTCGAGCAATGGTCGGATTTCTTCGGCGTACCCCTGGTCGAGACCCAGCGCGGCAAAGGAACAAGACTGACGGCCTTCGGCGAAAAGCTGGTCTGGGCAGGCGAGCGCATGCAGGCCCGTCTCGGCCCGCAGCTGGAGAACCTGGCGCAGGAGCTTGTCAGCGAGATAAAGCCGTTTCTGCATCAGCGCCCGTCGGTGATCCGCGTCCACGCCAGCCACGGTTTCGCGGTCTCGAAGCTGCGGGAGCTACTTGACCGTGAGCCCGGTATCGGCGTCGACCTGCGCTATGTCAGCAATCAAAATTCCCTGGTGTCGCTGGCGCAGGGCGCCTGCGACCTCTCGGGCGTGCACCTGCCCCACGGCGAATTGCGCGCGCAGGGCGTTCGGGCTTGCAAGGAGTGGCTCGACCCGCGCGAGGACCGCGTCATCAGTTTCGTCACGCGCGAGATGGGCCTGATGCTCAAGCACGGCAATCCGCTCAAGATCAAATCTCTCAAAGACCTCGTCGACCGCAAGGTTCGCTTTGTCAATCGCGACCACGATTCGGGAACACGGCTGTTGTTCGACCAGTTGTTAGCCTTGCACAAGATCGACGAGGCGAAAATCAACGGCGCGCAGCAGATGGAATTTACCCACGCCGCGGTTGCCGCTTATGTCGCGAGCGGCATGGCGGATGCGAGTTTCGGCGTCGAGGCCGCGGCCCGGCAGTTCGGGCTCGATTTCATCCGGATCCTGACGGAGGATTATTTCTTCGTCTGCAAGCGCGCCTTCCTGGAGACGGAGCCGATGCAGCGCATGCTCGACATCATGAAGGGCCGCGAATTCCACGAGGCTGTGGCTGCGCTGCCCGGATATGTCGCCGCCAACACCGGGGCGGTCAGCTCGGTAAAGGAATTCCTCGAAAGGGTTGATGCCAGCCTATAGGGGCGCTGACGTCCCTTCCCCGCATCAAGAAAAAAACGACTGCCGGCCGTCGATCGGGGCGGCCGAGACGCGGGCGGCCTCTCACTTCTTCAGCACAAATTCCGCTATTCGGCCAATGATTGAACAGGCGCAGAAATATGCATACAAATGCAAAATGGACTTTTTGACCACCAGCGAGGCCGCTGAATATGTCCGGCTTGGTGAGCGCAAGCTCTACGAACTGGTGACGTCAGGCGCGATCCCCTGCAGCAAGGTGGCGGGGAAATGGCTGTTTCCACGTCACGAGCTGGACCTTTGGGTACTTTCGGGATTGGCGCGCCCCGCTGGCGTGACCGCGGCCGATCCGCCTCCGATCGTTGGCGGCAGCCAGGACGATCTGTTGGAATGGAGCTTGCGCGAATCCGGATCCGGGCTTGCCTCGCTCACCGAGGGCACCGCGCACGGCGTCGAGCGTCTGCAGCGCGGCGAGGTGATGGCCGCGGCGATCCACTTCCACAGCCCTGCCATTCCCGAAGAATCTGCTGGCGACGCCAATGTTGGCGCGGTGCGCGCGCTACCGGGCCTGCATGATGCCGTGCTGGTCGGATTCGCGCGGCGCGAACAGGGGTTTTTGCTGCCGCCGGGCAATCCGAAACAACTGCACACGCTTTCCGATGTTCTCGGCGCCGGCGCAAAAATGGCCGTGAGGCAGCCCGGCGCGGGCGCGCAGATGCTGCTTGAGGTGCTGCTGACCCAGGCCGGCGCTGCACATAAAGATCTGCGCCGGCTCGAGCCGCCCTGTCTCACTGGTCCCGATCTCGCGAGCGCGATCCGCGCCGGCAAGGCCGATTGCGGCGTCGCCACGCGCGCCGCGGCGAAATCGGCGGGGCTCGATTTTGTCCCGCTGGTATCAGAGAATTTTGACCTCTTGATGCGACAACGGAGCTATTTCCGGCCTTCCATGCAGACGCTGATCGGCTTCATCGGGCACAAGCGGCTGAAGCAGCGCGCCAGCGAACTCACCGGTTACGACCTGGCGCCATCCGGCCAAATCCGTTTTGCCGCGTGACTATCTCTTTGTTTGAGCATGATCTCCGGGCAAACGCTTCGCGTTTGTCCCGAGGGAAAACCGGTCTCCACTTTTCCGGATCATGCTGTTGACGCGGGCAGCCAATTAGTTGCAAAAGCAACGGACCGGCGGAGTGACGCTCCCGGTCAAATAATTCAAATAATAAAGGCCAATGTGCCCGACACCCATGGGAGGACATCTGTGATTTCAGCGAGAAAAATATGCTTGCTTGCGGCGTTCGCGGCAGCTGCGTTGTCATCGCCGCCGGCGCTGGCCCAAATCTCGGACGATGTGGTCAAGATCGGTGTGCTCACCGACATGAACGGACCGGCCTCGACGCCCACCGGCCAGGGCTCGGTCACCGCGGCGCAGATGGCGGTGGATGATTTCGGCGGCAAGGTGCTGGGCAAGCCGATCAGCGTGATCGTCGGCGATCATCAGCTCAAGGCGGATATCGGCGGCGGCATCGCGCGGCGCTGGTACGACGTCGAACAGGTCGATCTGATCGTGGACGTGCCGGTGTCGGCGGTGGGGCTCGCGGTGCAGAACATCGCCAACGAGAAGAAAAAACTGTTCATTGCGCACTCCACTGGGGCTGCGGATTTCCACGGAAAGTTCTGCTCGCCTTACGCGATCCAGTGGGTATTCGACACCCATGCGCTCGCGGTCGGCACCGCCAAGGAAGTGGTGAAGCGCGGCGGCGACAGCTGGTTTTTCATCACCGACGATTACGCATTCGGCCATGCGCTTGAACGGGATGCCTCCACCGTCGTCACCGCCAACGGCGGCAAGGTGCTGGGTTCGGTGCGTCCGCCGCTGGCAACGCCGGACCTGTCGTCGTTCGTGCTGCAGGCACAGTCCTCCAAGGCAAAAATCATCGGCATCGCGGCAGGTCCCCCGAACAACATGAACGAGATCAAGACCGGCGCCGAATTCGGCGTCTTCAAAGGCGGCCAGCAGATGGCCGCGCTGCTCGCGCTCATCACCGACATTCATTCGCTGGGGTTGCCGGCAGCCCAAGGGCTGTTGCTGACGACGTCGTTCTACTGGGACATGGATGACAAGACCCGCGAATGGTCGAAGCGCTATTTTGCCAAGATGAACCGGATGCCGACGATGTGGCAGGCCGGCGTCTATTCTTCCGTGATGCATTATCTCGACGCCATCAAGGAGACCGGCACTGATGAGCCGCTCAAGGTTGCGGCAAAGATGCGCGAAAAACCGATCGAGGATTTCTTCGCGCGCAACGGAAAACTGCGCGAGGACAATCTGATGGTGCACGATTTGATGCTGGTCGAGGTCAAGAAGCCGGAAGAGTCAAAATATCCGTGGGACTATTACAAGATATTGGCAAAAATTTCCGGTGAGGACGCGTTCGGCCCGCCGGATCCGGCATGCCCGATGGTGAAGAAGTAAATCTCATCGTCGTCCCGGCGAACGCCGGGACCCATAACCACAGGCGCCTATGATTGTGCAGAGCTGGTGCTCCAGCTTTCGCAAAACTTAGATCGATGGTTATGGGTCACGGCTCAAGGCCGGGACGACGAAGATTATTTCGCCACCCCGATCTCGCGGAAATACGTTAATACTCCCGGATGAATCAATTCCACATTCGGCGCAGCCGCGACCGTGTTCGCGGCTGTGGTCTCGCAGGCCTGCGCCAGTTTCTGGCAGAATGCGCTTTCGGCGCCATGCAGCGTCCGCGCCAGATGATAAGCGATCTCATCGGGAAGCGTTTCGCGCGCGAGGACAAAACTCCATGAGCCCAGCGCTTTGATCGCTTCATTCTGGTTTGGATAGCTGCCGGCCGGCACGGTCAGCGGCTTGAGAAATGAATGCTTGGCCCTGATCTGCGCGATCTCGTCGGCGTCAGGCGCGATGAACCTGCCGCCGCCCGGGCTTCCCGCAACGGCGGCAAATCCGGGCCAGCCGATGCCGGCGCCCCAGAGTGCAGCGACCCGTCCGTCGAGCACCATATTTGGTCCATCGCCGGCGCGATCGAGATAGACGGATTTGAAATCCTCGTCCTGCTTCAGCCCGAGACCGTCGAGCACATAGCGCGACAGGATCGGCAAGCCCGAGCCGCGCGCGCCAAAGGCAACCGACTTGCCGACGAGGTCGCGGATGCTCCTGTAGGGACTGTCGGCGCGCACCACGAACATGCCGGGACTGGAATACATCGCGGTGAGGATTTTTAGCCGGGTCGGCGGCCGGCCGATGCCCATGAAGGCTTCGTAGGAAGGTTCACCCGCGACCAGCGCGATATCGAGGGTGCCTTGCTCGAGCAGCGGAATATTCTCGTTGCTGCCTTTGGTGTTGCGCGGCTCGATCGCGAGCATCGGATCGGCGCCGTTCATGATTTCGGCAAAGGCGTTGCCGTAAAGCGGAAACCCGCCGCCCGGTGTCGCCGTACCCAAACTGATCGTGATCTTTGGAATGGCCGTGCCTCCCTGTTGCGCCGCGGCGCCGCCTGCCAGCAGCATGGCGCCGGCGCAAATCACACGAACGATGTTCATGATTGACCCCATGGGCGCGCCGGCGAGCGCGCGGAAGATATTCACCCGCAACAATGTAGGCAAATTGGCAATTGTGTGAAAGCATGTGCGACTGAAGTCAAAAAGCTTTGATCTGTCGATGTGCTCGGCAGCGAGAAAAAAATATGATGGGGGGACGATGACCGCATTCCTGCGCGGGGTCTTGTTCGTTTTGGTTTGTCTGGCGAGCCTCGCCGCCGGCACCGCGCCATCATCGGCCGCCGATTATCCGAACCGTCCGGTGCGCTGGCTGATCGGTTTTGCCGCCGGCGGTCCGGTCGACATCGCGGCGCGGATCATGAGCCAGTGGCTGTCGGAGCATTTCGGCCAGCAGTTCGTGGTGGAGAATCGCGCCGGCTCCGGTGGCAATCTTGCGGCCGCCGCCGCGGTCAACTCGACGCCGGACGGCTATACGCTGTTGTTCGTCGCGCCCAACAATGCGATCTCGACCTCGCTCTACAAGCATCTCAGCTATGATTTCATCCGCGACACCGTGCCGGTCGCGAGCATCATGCAATTGACCAACATGCTGGTGGTGTCGAACGCGATGCCGGTTAAAACCGTTCAGGAATTCATCGATTATTGCAGGGCCAATCCGGGCAAGGTTTCCTATGCCTCGTCGGGCTACGGCACCTCGGTGCACATGTCGGCGGAATTGTTCAAGGCGATGACCAAGATCGACATGGTCCACGTGCCCTATCGCGGATCGGCGATCGCCTTTCCCGACATCATCTCCAACAAAGTGCAGCTGATCTTCGACAATTTGCCGTCGGCGCTGGAGCAGTCGCGCGCCGGCACGGTGCGCGCGCTTGGCGTCACCTCGCCGCAGCGCTGGCCCGGCCTGCCCGACATCCCGGCGATTGCCGAGACCGTGCCGGGATTCGAGTCGGTCGGGTTTTATGGCATCTCCGCGCCAAAGGGCACGCCGCCGGAGATCGTCGACATCCTCAACAAGGCGGTCGGCGAGGCGCTGAAAGATCCAAAGCTGCTCGAGAAGCTCACCGCCATCGGCGGCATCCCAAAACCGATGACGCCGGCCGAATTCGGCAGACTGATTGCCGGTGAGACCGAGAAATGGCGCAAAGTGGTAGAGTTTGCCGGGGTGTCGGTGGATTGAAATACTGCCCCAGCATTGCAGGATCGCCAGCCACATTGTAAGGGGTCCCCAGCACCGTTGCCTGTCCGCGAAAGCGGCAGGACCGGCGGGGCCTGTAGCTCAATGGTTAGAGCCGGCCGCTCATAACGGTCTGGTTGCAGGTTCGAGTCCTGCCGGGCCCACCAGTTAATCAATGGCTTAGTCGGTATACTTCATTGTCCCGCTGAGCCACCGCACCAGAAACGCACCGCTTCGTTGCTCATTGCTGTAGTTCAGTGCCTAGCAAATTAGTGCTGCTCGTTCGATCTGACGGACGAAACGGCAAAACAGCGATTTGCAACTCTATCGTCGAACGGCCGACCAACGGTCGGCCATGTTTGCAAGGCTCTCCCCTGCGGGGAACAAGCAGCAGTCGTTTAGACCCACGACAACGAGGTCGCGATCAATTGTGTGGCATTCACGAGCGGAAGGCCTTGGACAGCCTCCGGGCTATCGCGATGGGAATCGTCGCTCGCCGGAATCCGCGACGCTCGTGTTCGGTTAAAGAGATGATACCAGATGACCCCGTCCACAGCGAAGGTCACCCCGGTCATTCATGCTGAAGCATCGACCGGACGCGCGCGAGATTGATCTGCTAGACGGAGGAGGCCGACCGTCGATCGCCGTGCCGACGGGTCGAATCCGCACCGGATCAATCTCGCGGCGCTTCGCACTTAGGCGGCTTGCTTTTCCGCAGGAACCGCGTCAAAGCCGACCCGCGGGAAGCGCAGGTTCACTTTGCGTACAGAGGGGTCTTCGTGCCGGATGATAATTTCGTCGGGCGTCCAGGAGAGCATGCTTCCGTACACGGCGTTGCCATAGTCGTCGGGAGTGACGCTGACCCAGTCACCGCGCCGGAGGCCGAGATTCTGCGCCTCTGACGACCATTCGTCTGGCTCACTCGGTTCATTAACCTTGGCAACTTCGATCGCTTGGTCGGGCGTCATTTCGGAGAATTTGCCGTGCCCAATGGCCGCAACTCTCTTATACCAGGGGTCGATCACGGTTGCGAAAGAGATCAGCTCATTTACCTCGCTGCCACCATTCTGCCGTGCAAACCAAATCGGATGGTAAGCTGACAAATCGGCCGCGGAAGGATCTGTTCCGAATATGAACTTGCGACCGTCGGCCAAAGCCTCAGCGAGCCATGCGATGTGCGCATTGACCCTTTGCAGGTACATCGCTCGCTTGGGACGCAACGCCTGGGGATCCAAGTTGACCCGGAAGAGCGGACGTCGTTCCTCGATAAGTTCTTGGGGGAGTCCAGGCATGTTGCCGATCGTGAGACAGACGGCATTCATGAAGGAGCCTTTCTCGATCCACCAGCCAAGAGCCTTTGCAAGCCCTTCTTGACCTTTCGGATAGAGCGAGCCCGAAGTGCCCAGTTCTTCGATGGCTCGAAGAATGTGCAGCGTGTCGCAGTAGAACTCTGCCCCGACTTGAAGGATCGGAGTTCGCCGATAGCCTCCTGTCATCGGGGTGAGCTTGGGGCGCGGCGTCCATACCGGAATTTCGACGGAGTTCCAGCTTACGCCCTTGAGACCCAGGGCGAGGCGTATCTTTTCCGAGTAAGGCGAAAGCGGGTAGTGGTGCAGGATGACCTTTAACATGTGTTTTCCCTCCCTGTGTTGTCTGCGGACGTGCGGCGCCAGCGAATGGTTTAAGTCTGCCCCTTCGTTGGGGGCTCGTTGCGGGGGCATTTCGCGAGAGTGGGGCCCGGGCAAGCCCGAGCCCTTAAGCGGGATCCCGGCCGCCGCACTTGAGGACGACGACGAGAAAACGCCTTTGCGGGGTGGAAGCTGCGATCTACCTACTTTCGCAATACCGGCATATCGAAACCGAGGAATTCAAACGCCGCGTCGCCGTTGATCCAGCCATGCAATGGGGTTGCCACCATTGGATCTTTTGCTCGCGCCGATGAGCTGGCGTTACTATTTCTTCGGCGCCTGCATGTCGAAGCCGAGGAATTCGAACGGCGTATCGCCATTGACCCAGCCGTGCCACGTATGCGGCTGGAACAGAATAACGTCATCGGGCTTGTAGGTGATATCGCCGTACTTTTTGCCATCCTTGTCGTTCAGGGTCATCTTGCCAGTGCCGCTGACGACGTAAAGAACGTATGTCTGTTCCGCTGGTCCCTCGTGAAGCGCGATCAAGCCGTTGGCGTCGACGTGCCCGCGCATCACATTGATGCCTTTGCCGATATCAATGCTGTTAGGTGGCACTTGATAGAGTGCCCCATAGTTGAAACCCTTGTTCGGTATGCCGCCAATGTCCGGTATCGGCGCGAGCTTTCCAGGCTCCTTCTTGACCGCAATCGCTTTGCCGCTGGGATCGACTTCAATGCTCGTCAGATCGCCGGCAAACGCCGGAGCAGCAATTGCGAGTGCCACCACCGCACCCAACCCATAGATTAGACCACGCATTCTTCCCTCCCTGTTGCTATATTTGCTTTGAATTATCGATCGAACGCTGCTCCGGGCCGCTACCAGGCAGCGACCCGCCGATAGTACGCAGCGGACTCCGGTTTAACCTCCGGTGCGCGCGTCCAGGAAAAGTTGCGTAAACGGCTTTGCCAGAACGGGCTCGAGCTTCGGCACGATGGCCTTGATGTCAGGCGTGACCATATGGGCATCGAGCGCAGCCTTGTCCTTCCAGCGTTCGAACGTCAGGAAGCGGCCCGGCTCGCCGATGACTTCCATCAGCGTGTAGACCAGACACCCCGGCTCTTTGGCCGACGTTTCGGCGAAGGGAACGAGCAGCGCGCGCAGTTCATCCGCCTTGTCCTTCTTGGACACGATTTCCGCGATCACGAAGTAGCCGCTCTGTCCCGCTGCCTCGGCCGATGAAGCAGCGAGAACCGCCGCCGCCACGCAACCAGCGGCGGCAGCTCCCACGAACGCACGGCGATCCATTTCCGACATGGCAATTCCTCCCCTCTCAGTTCGTTTTCATTTGCAGACCAGCGGCTGAACGCGGGCTGGCCAAGCCTCAGGCAGTTACATGAGGTACAAATAGTTTGCACACGATATAATTAGAGTCAATCATATATGATATGATATAATGTAGCAGTGGCAAATTGGGCCGGGCCGCTTGGCTGGCGCGACGGCTAACGATAGGATTCGGGTCGACGAATGGTTGGTCTTTGCCAGCGGCGGCCCGACGAAAATGAAGACACGAACAATGAACACGCGACGTGATGCAAGGAATCGAAGCGGTGATAGCGCAATCGCACCGGTCGAGATGCCTGGGCTCGACAATCATCTTTGTTTTGCGCTCTATGCCGCCAGCAATCACATGACGCGGCTATTCGTACCGTTCCTCAAGAAACTCGGCGTCACCTATCCCCAATATCTGGTTCTGGTCGTGCTTTGGGAGCGTGGGGCGCAAGGCGTCGGAGAACTGGCCTCGGCGCTGCAAATGGATCTAGGCACGCTCTCGCCGATGCTCAAACGTCTCGAGGCCAAGGGATTGGTGACACGGCGACGGCAGGCAGAAGATGAACGGCGCGTGCTTGTCGACCTAACGCCCAAGGGCATCTCGCTTCGCAAGCGAACCGAACAGATGCTGGGCGAATTCTACTGCTTCCTGAACATGCCTCTGGATGAGCTTTTCGACCTGAAGGACCGGCTGCGTCATTTCGTAAGCTCGGCAGGGCCCAAGGAGATAAAGACAACTCCTGTTAAGCTGTCAGAGCCAGCGTTTTGAAACGCCGAAGCCATAAAAACCCAAACATCTCTCGATCCGCAAAATATGCAGCGAGTCCGCACTGGAGCAGGCGCGATTCTCGCCTTGCCACGATTCCTATGTATGCGCAGGGGCGCTTGGCTCAATGAAAAGGTCAGATTAGGGTCACAAGCGGAAAGGCTCAGTTATTCGGTCTCGTTCGAAATGCCTCGTTTCGTCGACGCCTGCCATGCCTTCGCAACAGCAAGACTAACGCTGCACTTCGTAGCCAACCAGGCCCCCTACTCTTCAATCGTAGATTCGGCGGGTTCATCGTACGAAACGGCCGGACTACGTCGCATCCCTCATCGCTGAGCAGTCATTCGAATTTCCGAAAAGTCCGCTTTGCGCACCAAAGCGGTCGTTCACCAAGGCCAAGCTCGGCCGAGGGAGTTATCCAAGCCGCCGGCAGGAACTCCAGCACACGAACGAGTTCCGTGCTGGAGCCGCGTTATCCGCAGCAGCGTCTCTGCTCACGGCAAATTACCATCGGTGGATCCGTAGAAGTAAAGACTACCCGCCGGCACGTCGTTCGCCACGATGGGGGGCTCGCCCGGCCGCAGACCCGTCTGCCGGTCCACGGCGCCGGGGAACTCGTGTCTGTAGAGTTGCTGGCCACCCGCAACGACGTCAAGTTCTTCGTCCGTGAGCAAGCAGAGGTCACTTCCGATGCGTGTATTCATGTTCGTCTCCTGTTTGCCAAGTGAGGGAGTGTCCCTCTCAAGGGGTAGTCAGCAGAATGAGCCCCTCGGTTCGATTTTGCCGTGATCCACATCACTCGACAGACAGCACCGTCTCGCCTCCAGACGAGCCGCGTGTCCGGCGTGTCGCAGACGCGAAACCTTGGGTCCGCCAACGGAAACGGACTTGCGCTGTTTCTTAACAGGACAAAATTGATGCAGAAGCTTGAGACCGACGATGGATTTGGCAGTCGCTTCCACCGGGCCCTGGCGGTATTCCTCGCCGATCGACTTCGAGACGCAAGACGCTCCCCGGGCAATCACGCCATGGATGAAATGGTCATCTCGGACGACGAACTCGACGCCGGCATTCTTGATCGCGTGACGTCTGCTGGAGAACGATTTGGCCGAATGCTGAAGACCTTGACTAATAACAGGTCAGCAAGTTAGGCACCTGTCTCCTCGCTTCGATCTAGGAGACCGCCCGCGTCGCCAAAACCCTAGCTGATGCTGCTCATCTTGCCCTTTACATCATAGGTGAAGGTTACTCCCCAAACCGTAAGATAACCGCCTCGGGCGTCGATGACATCTTTGCTAACGTAGTTCGGATCCGTTTTCAGCCCACCGCACACGGTATCGAGTTCATCAGCGTTCAATTCGTGAATCTCGTCTTTCATGGCAGGCTCCGATTGTCTGTGGCGTTCGCCGCCGGCAGGCGTCGATCCCGCGGTGAAGTCAGAAAAGTACTGGCGAAGATTTGTCGATCTTGCGCGTGATGGAGAACGGGTTGAAGGTGACTTTGCCCGCGCCAGCCCCGCTCGATTGTGAACCGCCCGTCGCCTTCTCAAGCTCAGCCTCGCTGAGTTCCTTCGTGGTTGGTTTGGTTGCGCGGTCGATCTTCATGTGCTTTCTCCAGGTTGCAGATTTTTTGATCTGGTGCCGCATTGGCAGCGCCCACCAACAATGCCGTTCGAACCCTCGACTTTCCGTAACCCAGGTCATGTTGCGCAGCTCGCCCACAATGCGCTTTAGAGCGGCCCTGACCGATACGGTTTTCTGTTCAACCAAGTCGAATGGGACCCGGACTGCCCGACGGCGATGCCAAGTCAAGGATGACGAATGCCACGCGCCGCCGAGGCAGCGGCCCAGCGGAGGTCAGCCTGCCTTCAACAAGTGAGGACGGCTTTCTTGATGTGCTCCCCAGTGGCGCACGCCGATCCCAGGCGACCGCCCGATACCTTCGATAGTTCTTCTTCGCTGAGTTCCGCTTTGAGATTATCGCGAGAGCCTTCGGCGGGTTTGTGCTGTTTTCCCAAATCGGTTTTTCTGTTGTCCATGGTGATCCTCCTCTTTCAAGTTGCAGTAGTATAGCCTCAGCGCTCGCTCGGACGTGACACAAGTCACATTGCCGGTCACAGGCCTTCAAGATGTGCGGAGCTGCAATCGGTTTCCGGGCACGCGAGCTACGGCTTGGCAAGCCACCACGCTTCGCCCTGACGGGCTACGCGTGGCGCGGCCACGCAGAGACCGTTCGGGCGAAGCGTGTCCGGTGTAGCTTGAGTGAAACGAAAGCGAAGACGGACTGGAGTTTCGCGAGCAGCTGCCCCGCCGAAGCCTTCGGCGAAGGCGGGCCGTGTGTCCGCAAGCTTCAACAGTCAACGAACTACCGCTCCACATCCGATCTGGCTGTGGTCTCTCCACTCGATCATAGATTCGGCGGGCATCGCGCAAAAGGCTGGATGGGTCGTATCCCTCTTCGCCGAAGGGCCATCAACGGGTGGACGCTCCCGAAGGATTCGCTTTGCGCCAAAAGCGGAGCTAAGCGCCGTAACCAGGAGCCAGCCTGAACGCGCCGTTCTTGAGCGAATTGGCCTCGACCATGATGACTTCCTCATCCGGGTAGCCGTC
>WNFM01064797.1_pt1 | contig 17196 bp, 20 predicted proteins | sample 5400271 | NCBI WGS metagenome assembly WNFM01 (sample SAMN13153352, study PRJNA577476) | soil metagenome | isolation source: 60 cm saprolite on Douglas fir-dominated hillslope | place: USA:California | collected 2013-09-17 | reverse complement strand
GTGGCGGCGCTGGAGCGAGCAGTCGCGCTCGAACAGATGGACGACGTTGCCGTGGCTGTCGCCGAACACCTGCACCTCGATGTGGCGCGGCGAGAGGATGTATTTCTCGATCAGCACGCGGTCGTCGCCGAAGGAACTCGCCGCCTCCCGCTCGGCGCTGTCGAGCGCATCGTCGAAGTCCTTCGCAACGTCGACCCGGCGCATGCCCTTGCCGCCGCCGCCGGCAACCGCCTTGATCAGCACCGGGTAGCCGACCAGCGCCGCTTCCTTTTTGAGACGTTTGGGGTCCTGATCCTCGCCGAGATAGCCGGGAGTCACCGGCACGCCGGCTTCCATCATCAGCTTCTTCGCGGCGTCCTTGAGGCCCATCGCGCGGATGCTGGCGGGCTTGGGCCCAACCCAGATCAGCCCGGCGTCGATCACCGCCTGCGCGAAGTCGGCATTCTCGCTGAGAAAGCCGTAACCGGGGTGGATCGCCTCGGCGCCAGTTTGCTTCGCCGCTTCGATGATACTGTCGCCGCGCAGGTAACTTTCACGCGCTGGGCTCGGCCCGATATGTACCGCCTCATCCGCTTGCCGAACGTGCAGCGCCTTCGCGTCGGCGTCGGAATAGACCGCGATCGTTCGGATCCCCATCCGCCGCGCGGTGCGGATCACGCGGCACGCAATCTCCCCGCGGTTGGCGATGAGGAGGGAGACGATCACAGCAATTCCTCCCCGGAACGGGGAGGGGGACCAGCCGTAGGCTGGTGGAAGGGGCCCATCTGCTCACAAGAGCTAAGGATGAATCGAAGCACCGCGTCCATGTCCGTGAGCACGTCGCGCGCAGCGATGCGAACCACGTGGAAGCCCTCACGCCTCAGCAGCGCGTCGCGCGCCGCATCGCGCCGCGGCTGATCACCACGACTATGCGCCTCGCCATCGATTTCGATCGCCAGCCGGCATTCCAGGCAGACGAAGTCCACCGTGATCTGGCCGATTGGAAACTGACGCCCGAATTTCAGCCCATCAGGTCGCGTCCGAAACAGCTGCCAAAGGAGCACCTCGGGCAAGCTCATCTGACGCCGCAGCTGACGAGCGCGCTTCACCTGTTTGATCGGCGTCTGGAGGATGCGTGGGCCCCCTCCACCATGCTGCGCATGGTCCCCCTCCCCGTTCCCGGGAGGATTTGAGGCGGCGACCTCCTCCATCGTCACATCCTGAACACGCCGAACTGCGGCCGCTCGGGGATCGGCGCGTTCAGCGTTGCGGCGAAGGCGAGGCCGAGGACGTCGCGGGTCTGTGCGGGGTCGATGATGCCGTCGTCCCACAGCCTCGCGGTGGCGTGCCACGGGTTGCCCTGTGCCTCGTAATCGTCGCGGATCGGCCGCTTGAAGGCTTCCGCCTCCTCCGGAGTCCATTTGTCGGCGTCGCGGTGGACGGTGGCGAGGACGCTCGCCGCCTGCTCGCCGCCCATCACCGAGATACGCGAGTTGGGCCAGGTGAACAGGAAACGCGGCGAGTAAGCGCGGCCGGCCATGCCGTAATTGCCGGCGCCGAAGCTGCCGCCGATCAGGACGGTGATTTTGGGCACCTGCGCGGTCGCGACCGCGGTCACCAGTTTGGCGCCATGCTTGGCGATGCCCTCCGCCTCATATTTCCCGCCGACCATGAAGCCCGAAATGTTCTGCAGGAACAGCAAAGGCGTGCGGCGCTGGCAGGCGAGCTCGATGAAGTGAGCGCCCTTCTGCGCGCTCTCGCTGAACAGGATGCCGTTGTTGGCGAGGATCGCGACGGGCATGCCCCAGATGTGCGCGAAACCGCACACGAGCGTCGAGCCGTAGAGCGGCTTGAACTCGTGGAACTCGCTACCGTCAACGATCCGCGCGATGATCTCGTGCACGTCGTAGGGCGCGCGGACGTCCTCGGGGATGATGCCGTACAATTCCTCGGCATCGTATGCGGGCGGACGCGGTTCGCGCAGCTCCAGCTCTGCCCCCGCTTCGCTTTGCAGCGTCGAGACAATGTCGCGAACGATGGTCAGCGCATGCTCGTCATTTTCGGCGAGGTGATCGACCACACCGCTCTTCTTCGCATGGAGGTCGCCGCCGCCGAGGTCTTCGGCGCTGATCTCCTCGCCCGTCGCGGCCTTCACCAGCGGCGGGCCGCCGAGGAAGATCGTCCCCTGGTTGCGGACGATCACGCTCTCGTCGCTCATCGCGGGAACGTAGGCGCCCCCCGCGGTGCAGCTTCCCATCACGCAGGCGATCTGGGCGATGCCCTTGGAGCTCATCTGCGCCTGGTTGAAAAAGATGCGGCCGAAGTGATCGCGGTCGGGGAAGACCTCGGCCTGGTGCGGCAGGTTCGCGCCGCCGCTGTCGACCAGATAGACGCACGGCAGCCGGTTCTGCTCGGCGATCTCCTGCGCGCGCAGATGCTTCTTGACCGTCAGCGGATAGTAGGTCCCGCCTTTCACGGTCGCGTCATTGCACACGATCATCACCTGCTTGCCGGAGACGCGGCCGATGCCGGCGATGATCCCCGCTCCCGGAACCTCGCCCTCGTACATGTCGCAGGCGGCGAGCTGACCGATTTCGAGGAATGGCGAGCCGGGGTCGAGCAACCGCTCGACGCGATCGCGCGGGAGCAGCTTGCCGCGCGAGATATGGCGCTCGCGATGCTTCTCCGGACCGCCTTTCGCCGCCTCGGCGACGTCGGCGCGCAGCGTCTCGGCGAGCGCGCGGTTGTGCGCCGCGCGGACACGGAACTCTTCGCTGTCCGTAACGATTTTGCTGTCGATGCGGGGTGCGCTCATGCCGCCTTCGTGTCCGTTGGTCGAATAGCTGTGCGGCTCGGTTAGCCGCTGCTGCTGGCGTTGGCAAAGCGCCGACCCGAACCGGCACAGCGGGAACTCGCCGCTGGAAGATGCCATTACCGCGCAGGTATGCGAGCGGGAATGAGTTTGATGGCGCGATTTTCGGCTTTGGCCGCCACGGCGCTGCTGATCAGTTCCGCCGCGACGGCAGACCAGCTGCCGGCGCCGAACTTCCGCGACCAGGCTGCCGAGATCAGCGCTGCCTCGCGCCTGATTAGCGTCTATGGCGTAATCACCAGCACCTTGCGGACCGTCGCTCATAACAGAGCCGTTGGCGGCGTTGCCGACTCCTATCATCTACTCGGCCGGGCGATCGACATCGTCCGGCGGCCGGGCGTTACTCACCAGCAGATCGAGACGGCGCTCAAACGCGCGGGATACCACCTCGTGGAATCACTCGACGAGCAGGACCACAGCCACTTCGCCTTTGCGGCGGTGCCCGTCCTATTCGGCGCTTCCGTGGCGACCACGTCGAGCAACCCTCCTGCTCCTGCGGCCAAGCCCCTGCCCCGGGTCGCGGCGGATGAACATGGGACGCTCGCGATCGACCTCCAGGCCGAGGGCGGAGCTGCAACCTCGGCTGCAGTCAGGCGCCGATAAGCTCGCGGCCGATCAGCATCCGGCGGATTTCGTTGGTGCCGGCGCCAATATCGAGCAGCTTGGCGTCGCGGTAATAACGCTCGACCGGCCAGTCCTTTGTATAACCGGCGCCACCCAACGCCTGGACGGCCTCGTTGGCGACCTTCACGGCATTCTCGGATGCGAGCAGGATCGCACCGGCGGCGTCGTGGCGCGTGGTCTTGCCGGCGTCGCACGCCTTGGCGACCTGGTAGACGTAGGCGCGGGCCGAATTCAGCGCCACGTACATGTCGGCAATCTTGGCCTGCATTAGCTGGAAACTGCCGATTGGCTTGCCGAACTGCTTGCGCTCGCGGACGTAGGGCAGGACGACGTCGAGGCACGCCTGCATGATGCCGATCTGCATACCGGCGAGGACTGTCCGTTCATAATCGAGGCCGCTCATCAGCACCTCGACGCCCTTGTTCTCCTCGCCGAGAACATTCTCGGGCGGGACGAAGCAGTCGTTGAACACGAGCTCGGACGTCGGTGAGCCGCGGATGCCGAGCTTCTCGACCTTTTGCCCGATCGAGAAGCCTTCCATGTCCTTTTCGATCATGAAGGCCGTAATGCCGCGGCTGCCTTCGCCGGTCTTGGCATAGACCACGAGCGTGTCGGCTTCCGAGCCGTTGGTGATCCAGAATTTGGTGCCGTTGAGACGATAGCCGTTGCCGCTTTTGTCGGCCTTGAGCTTCATTCCAATAACGTCGCTCCCGGCCCCGGCTTCGCTCATCGCCAGCGCCCCGACGTGCTCGCCGCTGATCAGCTTGGGCAGATATTTGCGCTTTTGCTCCGGGCTGGCCCAGCGGCGGACCTGGTTGATGCAGAGGTTGGAGTGCGCGCCGTAGCTCAGTCCGACCGAGCCGGAAGCGCGGGCGACCTCTTCCTGCGCGACGACGTGCTCGAGATATCCGAGGCCGAGCCCGCCATCTTCCTCCTCGACCGTAATACCGTGCAGCCCAAGCTCTCCCATCTGCGGCCACAAGTGACGCGGGAACTCGTCCTTCGCGTCGATCTCGGCGGCGATCGGTTCGATCTTGTCCTTGGCAAAGCGCCGGGTTGTTTCGCGGATCGCATCGGCCATGTCGCCGAGATCGAAATCAAGTCCCTGCTCGGACATGTCGCATCTCCTGTTCGGCAGCGCGGCTAGCAGAGCGCTGGCAGTTTGAACAACCGCCCCGCCAGTCTTATGTGCGCTGCAAACATCCCGACTCCGGAGCTCAAAATGGCCACCATCGCTTCCGACCCAACCGTCATTCTTTCGATCGCCCGCACTCCGATGGGCGCGATGCAGGGCGCACTTGCCGATGCCTCTGCGACCGACCTCGGCGCGACCGCCGTGAAGGCTGCAGTCGAACGCGCCGGCGTCAGCGGCGAGGACATCGACCGCATCTACATGGGCTGCGTGCTTCCCGCCGGCCTCGGCCAGGCTCCGGCGCGTCAGGCGGCGATCAAGGCCGGCCTGCCCAAGTCTGTCCAGGCGACCACGGTCAATAAGGTCTGTGGGTCGGGCACGCAGACCGTGATCATGGGCGACGAGGCGATCCGCACCGGCAACGCTGACGTAATCGTCGCCGGCGGCATGGAGTCGATGACCAATGCGCCGTACCTGCTCAAGAAGCACCGCTCGGGCGCCCGCATCGGCCACGACACCGCCTACGACCATATGTTCCTCGACGGCCTCGAGGATGCCTATGAGGAAGGCCGCGCCATGGGCAGCTTCGCCCAGTGCACCGCGGACGAATATCAGCTGACCCGCGAGCAGATGGACAATTATGCGATCGAGAGCCTGCGCCGCGCCAAGGATGCGATCGACAATGGCGGGTTCAAGGACGAGATCGTGCCGGTCACGATCAAGTCGCGCGCCGGCGAAACCCAGGTCGACACCGACGAGTCCCCAGGCCGCGGCCGTCCCGACAAGATCCCGCAGCTCAAGCCCGCTTTCTCAAAGGAAGGTACGATCACCGCGGCGACTTCCTCGTCGATCTCCGACGGCGCCGCTGCGGTTGTCCTGACCAGCGAGTCCAACGCCCGCAACAAAGGCCTGCAACCGGTCGCGCGGATCGTCGCCACCGCCGCTCACGCGCAGGAGCCGGCGCAGTTCACCGTCGCTCCCATCGGCGCGATCGAGAAAGTGCTCGGCAAGGCCGGCTGGAAGGCATCTGACGTCGATCTGTGGGAGGTCAACGAGGCGTTCGCCTGCGTTGCGATGTTCGCGATGAAGGACCTCGGCATCCCGCACGAGAAGGTCAACATTCACGGCGGCGCGACCGCCCTCGGCCACCCCATCGGCGCCAGCGGCACGCGCATCCTGGTGACTCTGATCAATGCGCTCAAGCAGACCGGCGGCAAGCGCGGCGTCGCCAGCCTGTGCATCGGCGGCGGCGAGGCGACGGCGGTAGCGGTGGAGCTGGTCTAACTCCTCGGACTCGCGGCGACGAAAGGCTGGTGGTAAAGGCGCCTCCTCAATTGGGGAGAAAGCCGATGCGCGTCACCATCTGCCTTGCTGCTGCTCTCGCGTTCTGCGCCAGCGCTGCAGGCGCCAAGCCCGCTGCATTTCAGCTCAACAAGACGTCTTGGACCTACGTCGACCCCGAGAAGAAAGTGAAGGCCCGCGAGTCGATCGACGCCGACGGCAATTACATCGAGAATGCCGTCAGCGGTAAGCACATCGATCACGGCACTGCGGTGATGAAGGACGACAAGGCTTGCTTCACCAGCGCCATGACCAAGGACGGCGAAATGTGCTGGACGACGAGACCGGTCAAGATTGGCCAGTCAATGGTCACAACGAACGACAAAGGCCGGAAGCTGCGGGTCACCCGCGTTAAGTACACGCTATTGTCGATGCCGAAGTAAGGGCTGAAGCGGGGAGTCCTACTTCCCTGCGTAGGCCTGACACTCCAGCTCGATCAGTCCGCCGAGCGCGAGACCATTCGCGCCGAACGCGCTGCGCGTCGGCAGCGGCTCGCTGAAATATTCGAGATAGACCGCGTTGAAGGCCGCCCACTGGCCCATGTCGGCGAGCATCACGGTGCAGTGGAACACGTCGCCGAAACCTAGCCCTGCGCTGGCCAGCACGGCGCGGATATTCTCGAGCGCCTGACGCGCCTGACCTGCCATCCCCTCGGCGAGCGTCCCGTCCTCGCGGAAGCCCATCTGCCCGGACATGTAGAAGATGTCGCCGATGCGGACCGCCGACGAGAATGGCAGCGGCCGCTCGCCAAGCGTGGAGCGGGGAAGATATTCAGGCGCCGAGTTAGTCATTGAGATTCCCTCCTAAGCCCTCTCCCCCTTTGCGGGAGAGGGGTTGATTAGTCGACGACCTCGCCGTCGCTAACGCCCCAGACGTCCGATGTCCGCACATAACCCCTGCGATTGCCGATCTCGATCTTGCACCAGCCCTGGCTGCACTTGCTGATGCGGCCGACGACACCGGGCCCGGCCATATATTGCGGCCTTGCGCCGTCATAAGGTCCGACGCGCACGGGGCGTGGCTGGCCGGGCTTGACGATCGCCGTGCGCCGGTCGGAGAGCATCGTCACCAGCATCCAGCCCTGCGCGCCGTCGGGGTCCTGGATCAGCCGCCAATTCTCATATTTCTTGACCACGCGGACCGGCAGGTCGCGGCGTTGGTAGAGCCACACGTTGGGATAGCTTCGACCCGGGCCGGTGTGGGTCATCGCCTGGCCGCTGGCGATCGACGCCCAGTACGGCGGCTGCTTTTCCTGCGCCGCAGCTGGCGCTGCGGCCGCAACGATCAACAATGCGGTTAGCGTCCCCCGAACGAGCATCACGCGCCGGTCAGAATCCTGTCCACCAATTGCTTCACCGTAGGGATGAAGCCGTTCGAATAAAATGGATCGCTCTTGAAGCGGAATGCAGAATGCCCGGCGAACATGAGATTTTCCTCCACCGGACCGCCGTGGGCGATGTCCTGCAGCGTCTTCTGGATGCAGAAGCTACGCGGGTCGGCGAGGCGCCCGGTCGAATTCTTCTCATTGTCCGCCCATGACGAGAAGCCGCACTGGCTGAGGCAGCCCATGCACTCTGCCTGATCGACGCGGATCTGCTTCTCTTCCTCGGGCGCGACGAAGATCAATGTGTCGTCGGGGGTTTTCATCGCGTTGGTGAAGCCGCGCGCGTACCATTCGCGCGCATGGATCAAGTCGCCCTTGGTCACCCAATAATTCTTCTTGGTGCCGATGCCGACGTCGAGCTGGAAATGGTGGTCGCCGATCGGATCCTTGGTGTAGGCGATCTGGCGGTCGCTGCGCGCTTCGAGGTTGCGCAGGAACGGGTTGCGCACCGCCGATGAGTAGAAACCGGTGGGCGAGAAGCGATGCAGCAGCACGTCGCCTTCCTCCAGCGTAAGCAGCCGCGCTTTCCATTCCGGCGGGATCGCAGCGGCCGTGTGCCGAACTGAAAGATGATCTGACCGAGTTCGGGATTGTCGATCCAATGGTCCCACTCGTCGAGCCGCCACACGCCGCCGGCCATGACGATCGGCACGGTGTCGGCAATCCCCTGCTCGCGCATCGTGTCGCGCAGCGCCTTGACCCGCGGATAGGGATCCTGCGGCTTTCGCGGGTCCTCCGCATTGGAGAGACCGTTGTGCCCGCCCGCGAGCCACGGGTCCTCGTAAACCACCGCCGCGAGCCACTCGGCGGCCTTGTGATAGGCGCGTTTCCACAAGGCGCTGAAGGCGCGCGCCGAGCTGATGATCGGCAGATAATTGACACCGTATGAGGCGGCGATCTCTGAAAGCTTGTAGGGCATGCCCGCGCCGCAGGTGACGCCGCTGACCAGCCCCTTGGTGCGTTCGAGCACGCCGTGGAGGACGCGCTGCGCGCCGCCCATTTCCCACAGCACGTTGATGTTGATCGCGCCTTTGCCGGAAGCCATCTCATAAGCGCGCTGGACCTGAGCGACTGCGCCGTCGATCGCGTATTTGATCAGCTCTTCGTGGCGTTCGCGACGGGTCAGCCCGGCATAGATCTGCGGAATGATCCGGCCGTCGGGATCGTAGCTGTCGGCATTGACAGCGGAGACGGTGCCGATGCCGCCGGCTGCCGCCCAGGCGCCGCTGCTGGCATGGTTGGTCGCCGAAACGCCCTTGCCGCCTTCGATCAGCGGCCAGACCTCACGTCCACCATAGAGGATGGGCTTCAGGCCCTTGAACAAAAAGCGTCTCCCGGGCGCGACGTGCGCCCTCTCGCCGGGGCCATATAAGAGCGGTTGCCTGCCAATGCGCTAAAAAAGTGAGCGGGGCCTCGGTAGGTTCCGAAGCCCCGCTCCCTTAGCGCTTAGCTGAGTGTCAGCTTAGCAGGTGCTCGATCCCACCACTCCGCCAAGGATGGCGCCGGCCACGGCACCAACAAGCGCGCCGTCGTTGCCACGGCGGTAGCCATAGCGATAGTGATTGGTACCGGCGGCGCTGCCAATGGCCGCGCCGGCAATGCCGCCGATTGCCGCACCGGCAACCGTGTTACCGCCGCACTGATCACCGTTGTAGCCATAGCCGTTGTAGCCGTAGCCCGAGGCCGGATAGCCATAGCCGTAGTTGCTGTAACCGGAGCTCGGATAACGCTATAACCGCTATAACCGCCGTAACCGCCGTAACCGCTATAACCGCCGTAACCGCCGCCGTAACCGTATGGCGAAACGCCGATCGAAACGACGGTACGGCTCCGGGGATAGGCGTAGCCGTAGTTGTTGTAGCCGTAATTGCTGTAGCCATAGGAGCCGTAACCGCCATAGCGATGGCCGTGCGCATCGGCCGTCGTCGGCACTGCAACCAGTCCGGCAGCCGAAAGCGCAAGTGCGATTTTCTTGAACATCGTATCTTCCTCCGATTCACAACCAGGCCGTGGAGGGGACTCGCGGCCATGTGTTGCCGGAATTAGGCTCGGCAAGCTGTCAAGGGTCTGAACGTTGCGGACAGGATTCGATAAGCTTGCCTACTTTCTTCGTGAGCACCCTTATTCGCGCCCAAGAGAATAATCGAGGCCGATATCGACCGCGGGCGCCGACTGGGTAATGCGGCCAACCGAGATGAAGTCGACACCGGTTTCGGCAAGAAAGCGGATGGTGTCGAGCGTGACTCCGCCCGAGGCTTCAAGTGGCACGCGCCCGGCCACCAGCGCCACAGCAGCGCGCAGCATGGTCGGATCCATATTGTCGAGCAGCAGCCGATTCGCACCGGCGGCAAGCGCGGGTTCGATCTGATCGATGCGATCGACTTCAACCTGAACCTGAAGGCCGGTGTTCGCCGACTTCGCACGGCGCACCGCTTCAGCGACGCCACCGCAAACCGCCACATGATTGTCCTTGATCAGAACGCCGTCGTCGAGACGCATCCGGTGGTTCTGAGCGCCGCCCATTCGCGACGCATATTTTTCGAGGACACGGAGACCCGGCACAGTCTTCCGCGTGTCGAGCAGCACCGCTCCCGTGCCGGCGATCGCATCGACATAGCGGCGAGTGAGCGTCGCGATGCCCGACAGATGCTGCAACGTGTTGAGGGCCGGGCGCTCGGCGGCGAGCATCGCCCGGGCGTTTCCGCTCAGCCGCATCAGCGTCGTCCCGTGTTCGGCACGGTCGCCGTCGTCGGCGAGCAGCTCGATCTCCACCTCGCGGTCGAGTGACCGGAAGAATGCGGCGATGATGTCGAGCCCAGCGACGACGACAGACTGACGCGCGTTCATCCCGGCGGTGAAGCGGGCATCGGCGGGAATCGTCGCGGCGGACGTGACGTCGCCGCCCGAGCCCAAGTCCTCGGCCAGGACGCGGGTCACGAACTCGTCGAGATCGAAGCCGTCGGGAAGCGCCATGCGCCGCCTCTAGGCGAACGGGTTCAGCAACAGCAACAGCTTGACGTCGATGCCGAAGCCCTCAGCGCGCTTCTGCTCGAGGAAATTGGCGATGTGTGCGCGCGCGACCAGATGGACGTTGATGTCCTCATTATCGTCGCCGCCGCCCTCGCCGATCCGCCGGACGCCGTGGACGCGGACCAGAGTGAACGCTTCGGCCAGCATGCCCGGCGACGAATAAAAGTCGCCGAGCCGTTCGACGCGCCCGGCGGTGAAGCCGGTTTCCTCCTCCAGCTCCTTGATCGCGGTGGCTTCGATCGTGGCGTCGGGATCGACATCGCCGACCAGGCCGGCGGGAAGCTCGACGCAGCGGCAGTCGGGGCCGGCGCGCGGCTGGTCCACCAGGATCAGCTTGCCGTCATGCTCGGCGAGGATGACCACGGCCCGGATGTCGCGGGCGCGGCTCGCATATTCCCATTTGCCGCGCTTGAGGGCCCTGATGAACTTGCCCTCCCACATCAGCTCGGGAGCGGGCAAATCGTCTAGAATCATAATTCGATCAGCTTGTCCGGTATCTCGTTTTTGTCGTCCGCCGAGCGCGGGAAATGCTCGGCGAGAACCGTCCCAACGCGCTCGATCGCGGCGACGATCCCGTCGGCCGGGCGGCCTTCACGCACTTCGGCGACGAGCGCGTGCATCGCCTCGCCCCAGGTGTGATCGTCGGCGACCTTATGGATCGCTTCGTCGGCGATGATCTCGGCGCGCCGTTCGGCCAGCGACAAATAGATGAGGACGCCGGTCTTGCCCGCCGTGCGCCCCGCGGCGGCGGCCTGGAAGATCGCAACCGCGCGGCGGCGGACGCGCCGGTGCTTGGTTGCTGCAGGTGTCAGGAGGAGCCGCAGCGGCATCCATTTGAGGACCAACAGCGCCACCGTGAATTTTAGCGCCGCGAACACCATCAGCAGCGTGAAGAGCTGGCTCATCGTCGGATCGGGCGACCACCCGCCCAACAGGAAATTGTACCACCAGACGAGCGCCGTCGGCCGCCACGCCGCCCAGGCCAGAACCCCGAACAGCGGCACCAACGCCCAGTGCAGCCCAACGTCGTGATAGGCGTCGCTGATCGGCGTCGCGACGGCGACGATCTCGCCGCTGCTCTTCGCTTCGGCCGCAGCAATCGCCGCCGAGACTTTTTGCCGATCGGCGTCAGTCAGGGTCATCACCATGATCCCGACGCTCCCCCGCCGCCGAACGAGCCGCCGCCGCCGGAAAAGCCGCCGAAGCCACCGCCTCCGCCGCCGCCCCAGGATGATCCGCCGCCCCAACCGCCGCGCCCGGAATTCGACAGGGCACTAAGACCCCACAGCTGGCGTTTGCGGTAGGCACGGCCCGCGCCCCGGCGGAAGTGCGACAGAGCGACGAAGCCGATCACCATCAGCCAGAAGATGAACGGCAGCGGGCTGCCGCCGGAATGCTGGCGCTGCTGCTGCGTCTGTTCGGCGGCGGCGACGTTCTTCGCCGCCTCACCGGGCGGGAGGCTCAGCTGCTTGATCAGCGCGTCTGCGCCGGCTTCGATCCCGCCGCCATAATCGCCCTGTTTAAACCGCGGAGTGATGTCCTCGCGGATGATCAGGCCGGACATGGCGTCCGTAAGGAAGATCGTTGAACCGTAACCAGCTTCGATGCGGACCTTGTGCTCGTTCGGCGCGACGAGCAGGATCACGCCATTGTCCTTGCCCTTCTGGCCGATGCCCCAGGCACGGCCCAGCCGATAGCCATAGTCCTCGATCGGATAATCTTCGAGGCTGTTGACAGTGGCGACGACCAGTTGGCGCCCTGTCTGTGTTTCCAATGCCTGCGACTTGCTGGTGAGGTCCTGGACTTGTTCGGGCGTCAGCAGATGCGCCTGATCGACCACGCGGCCTGAAAGCGGCGGAAAGGTCTGCGCGACGGCGGGCGCTGCGAAGAACAGCAGGGTTACGATGGCCAACAACCATTTCGTCATTCCCGCGAACGCGGGAATCCCGCTTCTCTGCCGGAAAAGCAGCGGGGGCCCCGCTTGCGCGGGGGTGACGTGTGTGGTGGTCACGCCGATCAACTCGCGTTGCCGAAACTGACGGTCGGCGTGGTCTGTGCCGCCGCGGCGGCTGCAAACGGCACCTTGGGCTTGGCGCCGTAGAACCCCTTCGCGCCGATCGCCGTCGGGAAGGTGCGGATCAGCGTATTATACTGGCGCACACTCTCGTTGTAATCGCGGCGCGAGATCTCGATCCGGTTCTCGGTGCCTTCGAGCTGGTCCTGCAGGGCCATGAAGTTCTGGTTCGACTTGAGGTCGGGATAGGCTTCCTGCAGCCGCTGCAGCGGGATGATGGCCTGGGTCAGCCGGCTCTGCGCATCGTTGAAGGCCTGCACCTTGGCCGGATCGCTGAGATCGCCGGGATTGAGCTGGACCCGCCCGGCGCTCGCCCGCGCCTGGGTTACCTCAACCAGCACGGATTTCTCCTGCTGCGCATAGCCCTTCACGGTCGCGACGAGATTGGGAATGAGGTCCGCGCGGCGCTGATAATCGGCCTGGAGGTCACCCCATTTGTTATTGACCTGCTCCTCGGCGGTGGGGACGCTGTTGATGCCGCAGCCGCCAAGGCTGAGTGCGGCGAGCGGCGCGAGCAAACCCAAATTTATCCTGAGCTTAGTCGAAGGGCGGCGAAGAGCGTTCATCGGAAGTCCCCTTGATGCGTTGCCAGCATACGTAGCGCCACGGCCGTTCGGTTTCAATGCTGTCTTAATCCAGCAACACAGCAGAGCTGCTGGTCCCTTCCTTTGCCGAGCGAATTAGCGCTAGAGTCCCCCATCCGACGCAAGCCGAGGGGGCAATCATGCTGAAGGACTTCCGCGACTTCATCGCCAAGGGCAACGTGCTCGACCTCGCCGTCGCGGTGATCATCGGCGCCGCGTTCGCCAAGATCGTCACCAGCCTGACCGACGACATCATCATGCCGATCGTCGGCAAGATTTTCGGCGGGCTCGATTTCTCCAGCCATTTCATGCTGCTCGGCCCGGTGCCGGCCGATTACCATGGGTCGATGACCGACTATGCCGCGCTGAAGAAGGCCGGAGCGCCGGTGCTCGGCTGGGGTGCGTTCGTTACGGAAATCGTCAGCTTCGTGATCCTCGCCTTCATCATCTTCCTGATGGTGCGCTGGGCGACGAAGACGATGAAGAAGCAGGAGGCAGCCGCTCCTTCCGGCCCGAGCGAGGTCGAGCTGCTGGCCGAGATCAGGGACGAGCTGAAAAAGCGGAGCTGAGCTCACTGGCCCAGTGTCTGCTTTCGACCCATTCCTGCCATTAGCCGTCCTTGGGGCAATCCTTCAGGGGGAACGCCCCGCGATCATTTGGCACCTTCACCAGCTTCCATGTTTGCTGAAGGCGATGGACTGTCCGATTGGCGAATAGCCGCGCTGCGCGGCTGTCGCGACTGAACCCTAAAGCTACTTGGTTAGGACCCAGGCCGAGGTTCCCGCCCCCAACTCCGATGTCGCCGCGTTGCACATCAACGTTGATGATTGGAAAGGACTGCCTCACTTCAGCCGGCAGGCTGTTTCCCATCGACCGCAGCTCCTCGTTGGTATCGGCGCTCCGGTCGCCGTATTCCATGCCCTCGTCGCGGGCAATTTCCCTCAGCACTCGTTTGAGTTCATCTGCGCCCGCTGCTTTCGTGAGACAGAACTGAACTTGGAGGAAGGGTCCTTCACCGGGCCGGCAACCGGCCATTGCCGGTAGCGCCAGAACGATAACAAGGGCCTTTTTCACCGTTGGCGGCTGCGCATGAAACCAGCTTACCACGGAATGGCAGCTTTCGACCCAAAGCAGACATTTGGGAACCGATCCCAGATCAAGTCCGGGATGACTCGCACGCTGATGATGCTCGCCATGTCCCCCGGACATGGTTGCGCTTCATCACTTCGGCATGCCGCTGTAGCCGGCCGCGGTCCGTAGCGCATTGCCGTCCATCAGATAGCCGTCGCTCATCACCTGGTCGACATGGCGGAGGTCACCGATGTTCTTTTCGGGGTCGCCGTCGACCAGCAGGAGATCGGCTTCCTTGCCGACCTCTATCGAGCCGGTGCGATTGGCAATCTTGACGTTGCGCGCGGGCGCGATCGTGGCGGTGGCCAGCGCCTCGGCCGGCGTCAGGCCGCCGTCGACGTACAGCTCGAGCTCGCGGACCAGCTCCATCCCATAGCCGTCGGTGCCGGCGACGATCGGCACACCGGCGCGGCGCAGCTTTGCGACATATTCGCCCATGTGATGAACGCTCTTCACGGCGTCGTCGCGGGTCATGCCCGGGAGATAAGGAATGTGGCCTGATTTAAAGCCCCGCTCGGTCGCTGCAGGGAGCGTCCCGGCATAAGGCGCATAAGCGGGCGCGACGGTCCCTGCCTTCGCCAGCAACACGCCTTCAACCACGACCAATGTCGGATCGAACGGTCCGGGTCGGCTCGGCGTCGAGATCGACATCCTTGAAATATTTCCCGGGCCCGAGCAGCCGCATGGTGGTGTTGGCCTTGTCGACGACGTCCTGCGGCATCGCCTGCATGGTCGCGAAATAGATGTGCGTGATCTCGTCATACCCGGCGTTGATCGCATCGAGCGTACGCATTCCGGCGGGAATGTGGCCGTGGACGTGAAGCCCAAGCTGGTGGGCAAGCTTCGCCCCCGGCGCGATCCAGGCCGGATCCATCGAGGTGTAGAATTTCACCGCCGTAAGGTTGTTCGCCTTGATCTTGCGGACCGCAGCAAGCGTCTCGTCCAGGCTTGAAACCGCGATGCTCCCCTGCGCGACCAGCGGTCCCTTGCGGTCGACGATCACCGAATTGAAGCATTCGGGCGCAAGCAAAGTGCCGGCGTCGCGGCGGTGCTTCTGCGACACCTCAAGCTCGATCGGGCCGCCTGGGTTGCGGCACGACGTGACCCCCAGGGCGAGCTCGCTGACCGTCTGGAAATCGTCGCCGACATGCATGTGGCTGTCCCACAGACCGGGGACGAGCGTCTTGCCGGCGCCGTCGAGGGTGCGCGTGCCCGCGGGCAGCTTCGCCGGGGCCTTGGCGCCCACGCTGACGATCTTACCGTTGGCGGTGAGCACATAGCGATGCTCGAGGAAGCGTTGCGCGTCGGCGTCGTACATCTTGACGTTGCGGAACAGCGCCGGGCGCCGGGCGCCGGCGGTAAGGAACTTCTTCGCGGTCGCGGGAGCCAGCGCTGCGATCGCCGCATCCTGCGCCGCCTGCAACTTGCCGAGATTGCCCTCGTAGCCGGCGGGGAGCAGGTCGAGTCCCTGGAGCGCGCCGAAGAATTTTCCGTTCTCAACCCACACCGGTTGCGGCGTCTGGCTTGTGCCTTTGATCAAAACGAGATCGACGCGCCTGGTGCCCTGCGGCCCGTTGACGTCGAGCGATGCCACCTTGTCGAACGTCGCCTGGCCCGAGGGGAGCAGCGCCATGCCGGCGCGACCAAGTGCGAGCAGACGCTCGACCTCCGGCGCGGTGCCGGCATTCGGCCCGCCAAGTGGGAGGTAGTAAGCGGGCGCGGCATAGGCAGTGTTGCCGTCATCGACGGTGCTCTGCCACGCCGCTTTGCCGTCCGCGATTGCGAAATGCTCGGCCGCATCGCCGCTCGGTGTCACACCGCGGATGACGATTTCGGACGGCATCCCGTCCGCGCCAAAGACCATCGTCTCGTCGGTCTCAAAGATAAGGCCGCGGAGCAGGATCGACTCGCGCATTGCTATCCGCCCGTCCGGCAGCGTCCACACATAATCGTCACCGTGCTTGCCCGCGGTCGAGACGACGACGAAGTGCGCCGCGCCGGCGGGGGGAACGAGCAGCTGCTCCTTGGGCGTGGGTTGGGCGAACGCTGACGGCGCGCTGGCGGTGAGCAAGGCGGCTAGAATCAGATGACGCATGAGTATCCCCCGTTTGAGCCCCCGCAGTGGCAAGCCGGTGCGCAAGGCGCAACCGCTGCTTCGACGAACGTGCGCTGGCGGCTACAGGCGGATCAGCGCCTCGGGGATCTTCTTCGAGCTTGCATCGACCTCCCAGTGGAGCTGCCGGCCGATCGCATGGTGCGCGGGACCGTCCTCGCTGTTGTTGGTCAGGATCTCGCCGTCGGTCACGATCGTGAACCGGCCCTGGGCATGGGAGACCATGTCGTTGTGCGCGCCCTCGGGCAAGCCGCCCATGCGCGCGGCCATCGGTCCGGCGCCGCCGGTGAATGCGGGAGCCGTGACCAGCACCGATCCATCGGCCCGGCGGCGGATCGCGATGAATGGGATCAACAGATCATTGTCGGGGAGCGCCGGGAACAGGAAGTCCTGCGTGGCGCGCCCTTCCTCATGATAGTCGACGTCGAATACGCCATGGGCCCGGTAGGTAACGGAACGCCACCCGGCATATTTCATCAGCTTGGCGGCGAAGGCGCGGTTGGAATCATCGTCCAGGCCGGGGAGACCGAACATCTTCGCCATCTGCTCGGCTTCCTGCAGTTTCTTTTCGTAGGCGGCCTTCTGGTCGGCGATTTCGGCTGCGGTACAGGGGCGCGGCTTGGCTCCCTCGGTGCATTTGGCTTTGGCGTTGGTCCAGGGCTGCGTGTCCTCGTTCGCGGGAACCTGCAGCACGAGCTCGCCGCGATAATCGAGGACGAAGCTGCCGTCCTTCCTCAACGTCAGGTCGGAGCTGAATTTGCCCGGTCCCCACAGGCAGCCGGTGAGCAGCAGCGGCGCGGCTATCGCCAATAGGCGCTTGATCCAGTGACGCATGCGGACATCCCCCTGATGGGATCCTAGCTCGCGAACATTGCGGGGGAAAGTGGGGGACTTCTGTTGCCCGGCGTCCCCCGTGCCGCTGGAATCCCCTT
>WNFM01313182.1_pt1 | contig 17197 bp, 14 predicted proteins | sample 5400271 | NCBI WGS metagenome assembly WNFM01 (sample SAMN13153352, study PRJNA577476) | soil metagenome | isolation source: 60 cm saprolite on Douglas fir-dominated hillslope | place: USA:California | collected 2013-09-17 | reverse complement strand
CACGACATGGGTGCGGCGGACCAGGTACCAGGCGGTCATGCCCTTCAGCATCATCGCCGCGGCCTGCTGGTCGCTGATGCCGTCCGGCAATGGCACGAGCCGGTCGGCCGGCATGACCCGCGCATCACTGTAGGCGCCGAGCGGTCCGCCGGCGTAGGCGACACGGTCGCCTGGTTTCAGATCGTTGACCCCGGGCCCGACCTCCTCGATGACCCCGGCCGCCTCGGAACCGAGGCCGCTCGGCAATGGCATCGGGTAAAGCCCGCTGCGCTGATAGGTGTCGATGTAGTTGAGGCCGACCGCGGTATGTCGCAGCCGAATCTGTCCCTGGCCGGGCTTGCCGACCTCAACCTGCTGCCACTCCAGAACCTCGGGCCCGCCGGCTTTCGCGAACCGAATTGCGTGAGCCATCTTCCTCTCCTCTCGGGTTGATGGCCCGACGATAGCGACGGCTGCGGATGACGTTAAGCGGCTTTGCGCAAGGCGCCTTCGAGCGCAAGCAGGCGCTCCTTGGTGACAAGACCGCCTTCGCCGCTGTAGCCGCCAAGCCCACCGCGCGCCAGCACGCGATGACAGGGAATGACGATCGGGATCGGGTTTTTGCGGCAGGCGCGGCCGACCGCGCGGGGCGCCGAGCCGACTGCACCAGCGAGATCGCCGTAAGATCGGGTCTGGCCGTAAGGAATGGTCTGCATCGCCGCCCAGACCCGCTGCTCGAACGGCGATCCCGCAGGCGCCAGCGGCAGGTCGAAATCCGTGAGCTCGCCGGCGAAATAGGCGTCAAGCTGGCGCGCCGCCTCAGTGAGCAGCGGACTACCGTTACTCAGCCCGTCTTTGCCCCAGGAAATCGCGACGATCGCGCCGTCTTCTTCCTCGAGAGTCAGTGCACCGACCGGGCTGGAAATTGACAGCGATGGCATGGCAGGCCTCCTTGGGAACAATCAGGGAACATTAGCGCGGCGTCGCGCGATTGTCGACAAGCGCTTGCGGTGTACCAAGCCGCGCGGTTTAGATGCTACGGGATCTGCCGAAGGATATTGCCATGAGTGTGAACGTGGCCCCGCAACGCCCGTTGCTGGTGGTCACCGACCTGATGGGCACCACTCTGCGCGATGACGGCGCGGTGCTTCCCGCCTACCACGCCGCCTTCGCCGAGTGCTCGATCCCATTTACCGAAGAAGAGCTGGCCGCCCGCCGCGGTGCGCACAAGCTGAGCCTTTTCACCGAATTTGCCTCGCAGAAGTACCCGGCCGACGAGGCGGCAAAGGTCGCCTCCTCTGCGCTCGAAATTTTCGAAAAACATCTGCGGCGCTTTCTCGCCACGGGCGGCGGCATCCCGATCGCCGGGGCCGAGGACACGATCACGCGACTGCGTAAGGCTGGGATCCGCGTCGCGTTGACCAGCGGCTTCGACCGGGGGCTGATCGCCGACATCGTCGCGCATTGCGGCTGGGCCGATCTGTTCGACGCGATAGTCTATCCCGACGAAGTGCCGGCGGGGCGTCCGGCGCCGTATCTGATCTTCCAGGCGATGCAGAAAACGCTGGTGCAGCCGGTGGCGCGGGTCGCCGCGATTGGCGATACCGCGCTCGATTTGCAGGCCGGCACCAATGCCGGCGCCGGATGGGTGATCGGCGTGCTGAGCGGCGCCCATAGCGCCGAAGAGCTAGGCCACACCCCGCACACTCATCTTCTGCCAAGCATCGCCGAATTGCCCGCGCTGCTCGGAATCGACTGAGGCCCTAGCGCAGGGCCGAGAGCGCTTCGACAAGCGCCTGCGGATCCGTGAGCGGCAAGGAACAGACCGGTCCCTCGCAGACGTAAGCGGCGGGACGGCCCGCAATAAGGTCCTTGCCATGCGCCGGATGATCGGCCGGCAACGCCTGGCCCGGGGCCACCGCGAGAACCACTCGGTTCGGTAGAGAGACTTGGTAGGCCGCCCGACGTAACGCCGCGAATGCCGGATCGCTGCGCTCGCCGACCAGCACGGACTGCACCGGCCTCATCGCCAGCTCGGCGTGGTTTATGAGGGTGGCGAGCGGGAAGAAATTGCGGCCAACCTCGCCGGAAAAAGCTCCGATGATCGCTTCGGCGCGCCGGCGGTAGCCGCCGTCGCCGGTCAATAGCGCGAGCCGGGTCAACACACCGACCAAGGTGCCGTTGCCGGCGGGGACCGCAGCGTCGGCGGCGGTTTTGGCGCGGGCGATCAGATCCCGCGTGTCGTCGGCGGCAAAGAAATAGCCGCCGCCGCTATTGTCCCAGTAATGCCGGTCCAGCGCCGTCACCCACTCGCGCGCCTGGGCAAGATACGCCTCGTCGAAGGTCGCCTCGTGCAATGCCAAGGCGGCGCGGCATAGGTTGGCGTAATCGTCGACCGTCGCCGGGTTGCGCGCTTGGCCGGCGCGCCAGCTATGCCGCAGCCTTCCGTCGCTGCCGGTCATCTGCCTGCGAATGAAGGCGAAGGCGCGTTCGGCGAGCGCGATCCAGTCCGGGCGCTCGAAGGCAAGCCCGGCTTCGGCGAGGGCGGCGATCATCAGCCCGTTCCAATCGGCCAGAACCTTGTCGTCGAGTCCCGGGCGCACCCGCGGTTCCCGCGCCGCGAACAACAGCTCCCGGGAGCGCGCCAGCTCGGCCTCGGTCACGGTATCGGCGAGCGCCGGATGCTTCAGGCGATTGAGGATGTTGTGTCCCTCCCAATTGCCCTCGCCCGTCACATCGTAGAAGCGCTTGAACAGCGCTGCGCGCTCGCCGAGCACGCCTTCGATCTCGGCTGCGGACCAGACGTAGAACTTGCCCTCCTCGTGCTCGCTGTCCGCGTCGAGGCTGCTGAAGAACCCGCCTTCCGGGCCGGTCATCTCGCGCTCCAGCCAGCCGATCGTCTCGGCGACGCGTTGCGTGTAGAGCGGCTCGCGCGTCTCCTGCCACACCAGGGTCAGCAGGCTGACCAGCTCGGCATTGTCGTAGAGCATCTTCTCGAAATGCGGCACCAGCCAGCGCGCGTCGGTGGCGTAGCGGGCGTAGCCGCCGCCGAGATGGTCGTAGATGCCGCCCTGCGAGATCGTCGTCAGCGTGCGCAGGACGGCGTCGCGATACGGCTCCTGCCGGGTGCGCTTCCAGGCCCGCCACAACAGCTCGAAAATGCCGCATTGCGGGAATTTGGGCGCGGTGCCGATGCCGCCATTCAGCGGGTCGACCTCGCGCAACAGCCGTTCGGCGATACGGTCGAACAGCTCCGGCGCGATCCCCTCGCCGGCCTCTGGCTGTTCCAGGCGCCGCAAGCCGTCGCGCAACGCGCCGACATTCTTCGCCACGGTCTCCCTGTCGGCATGATAGGCGTTGCCGATAGCGGTCAGAACCTGCGGAAAGCCGGGCCGGCCCCAGCGCGGCTCCGGCGGGAAATAGGTGCCACCCCAGAACGGCTCGCCAGCTGGGGTCAAGAACATCGTCAGCGGCCAGCCGCCATGCTCGCCCATCAGCGCCAGCGCGTTCTGGTAGATCGCGTCGAGATCCGGCCGCTCCTCGCGGTCGACCTTGATGTTGATGAAGCGCTCGTTCATCAGCTGAGCGATCTCGAGGTTTTCGAAGCTTTCATGCGCCATCACATGGCACCAATGGCAGGCGGCATAGCCGACCGAGAGAAGGATTGGCTTGTCTTCGGCCTTGGCGGCGGCGAGCGCCTCGGATCCCCAAGGCTGCCAGTGCACCGGGTTGTCCTTGTGCTGCAGCAGATAGGGGCTGGTTTCCTCGCCGAGGCGGTTCCGGTCCATGTCGGGGCTCCGATAGCTGCTCTGCGCCGCGATTTGTTGCCGTACGCGGCTCGACGCGGTACGATTCGCGCCTATCTTAGATCCACAACGGCGGATCGCGTCAGCCGCTCCGCTCGCCACCTCCGGAGAGAGACGAATGTCAGATGCGCCGGCCGATCCGCGGCTCTTTTATTCGCGTCACGTGTTCTTTTGCACGAACACTCGGCCGGAGGGCCATCCGCGCGGCTGCTGCAGCGCCAAGGGCAGCGAGAAATTGCGCAATTACGCCAAGCTGCGCGCCAAGGAAATGGGCTTCGACGATGTCCGGGTGAACTCGGCCGGTTGCCTCGACCGCTGCGAGCTCGGCCCCAACATGGTGATCTACCCCGAAGGAGTTTGGTACACCTACCAGTCGCAAGCCGACATCGACGAGATCCTCGAGACCCACCTGAAGAACAACGGCCGGGTCGAGCGGCTGATGCTCCAGCCCGACCAGTTGCCGCCCAAGCACTGAGGCCCGGCGAGCCTCCTTCCGACCCGATCTACGCCCCGGGGACTGCGCCGGGGCGCGCCGCGATCGCGATCATCCGCCTGTCCGGACCCGAAGCCGGGCCGGCCCTGCAATCCCTGGTCGGCTTCTTGCCGCCGCCGCGCCTCGCGCGGCACGTGCGAGTGCGCGACCCCGAAACCGGCGAGAGCATCGATGACGGGCTGGCGCTGTGGTTTCCGGGCCCGCGCAGCGTCACCGGCGAGGATGTCGCCGAGCTGCAGCTGCACGGCAGCCGCGCCGTTATCGCCGCTGTCATGGCAGCGCTGGCTCGGCAGAGCTTGCGCCTCGCCGAGCCCGGCGAATTCACTCGCCGCGCCTTCCTGAACGGCAAACTCGACCTGACCCAGGCCGAGGCGGTCGCCGACCTCGCCGCTGCCGAGACGGAGGCGCAGCGCCGCCAAGCCCTGCGCCAGCTCGAGGGCGGGCTCGGCGAGATCTATCGCGGCTGGAGCGAACGGCTGCTGCGGCTCCTGGCGCATCTCGAAGCCGCGATCGATTTTCCGGATGAGGATCTGCCGCCAGAGATCGAGACACGGGTCGCTGGCGAGAGCGCTGCGTTGCTGGGCGAAATCGAGGCGCATCTCGCCGATAACCGCCGCGGCGAGCGGTTGCGCGACGGCATCGCGGTTGCGATCGTCGGCCCGCCCAATGCCGGAAAGTCAAGTCTTCTCAATCAGTTGGCTCGGCGCGAGGCGGCGATCACCTCGCCGATCGCCGGCACCACCCGTGACGTGATCGAGGTGGCGATCGATCTCGCAGGCTATCCGGTCGTTCTCGCCGACACCGCCGGCCTGCGCGACAGCGTCGACATGATCGAGCAGGAAGGTCTCCGCCGGGCCTTGGCCCGCGCCGAGGCGGCCGAGTTGCGCCTCTTCGTCTTCGACGCCAGTCAGCCCGAAGGCGCTGCTGGCGCCGCGATCTGGCCTGGCCCGGATACCCTCCTTGTCGCCAACAAGATCGATCTCGTCCGAGACCGCGGTTGCCTCCCGTCCGGCGCGCTCACGGTCTCGGCGCTGACCGGCGAAGGTTTGCCGCACCTGATCGAGAAGCTCGCGGAGCGCATCGCCGGGCATTACGACATCGCCGCGCCGCTGCTGACCCGCGCCCGCCATCGCGAGGCCCTGGAAACCGCGGCCGCGGCATTGCAGCGCTCGCTCGCCGCCGACTTGCCGGAATTACGGGCCGAGGATCTGCGCCTCGCCTGGCGCAGCCTCGGCCGGATCACCGGCCGGGCCGATGTCGAAGATCTGCTCGACGTGATCTTTGCGGATTTCTGCCTCGGCAAATGACCGGCCGATGTTTCACGTGAAACGCTCGACAGCATCCGGCCGCGTTCCTACATTCCGCCGCCATGAATGATATCTCGGCAAAATACGATGTCGTCGTGATCGGCGGCGGGCATGCTGGCTGCGAGGCGGCCGCCGCGGCGGCTCGGCTCGGTGCCCGCGCTGCGCTGTTGACCCACAACCGCGCGACGATCGGCGAGATGTCGTGCAATCCGGCGATCGGCGGCCTCGCCAAGGGCCATTTGGTGCGCGAGATCGACGCGCTCGACGGCGTCATGGGCCGCGCCATCGACAAGGCCGGCATCCAGTTCCGCATGCTGAACCGCAGCAAGGGGCCAGCAGTGCGCGGGCCGCGGGCGCAGGCCGACCGAAAGCTTTACCGTCGTGCGATGTCAGAGCTCTTGGCGGGAATCGGCGGTCTCGACATCGTCGAAGGCGCGGCCGAGGATTTGCTGCTCGACGACAAGGGCCGGGTACGCGGCCTTGCGCTCGGCGACGGCCGGTGGATCGCCGCCGGGCGGGTGGTACGGTCTCATTCATATCGGGCAGGAGAAGATCCCGGCCGGGCGCGTCGGCGAGGCGCCTGCGCTCGGCCTGTCGCAGACGCTCAAGCGCTGCGGTTTCGCCCTGGGCCGTCTGAAGACCGGCACGCCGCCGCGGCTCGACGGCAGCACGATCGATTATGCCGGGCTCGATATCCAGCCCGGCGAAGACCCGCCGGTGCCGTTCTCGTTTCTGACCGGCAAGATCGTGACGCCGCAGATCGTCTGCCATATCACCGAGACCAATCCGAAGACGCATGCGGTGATCCGCGGCAATCTCGACCGCTCGCCACTTTATGCCGGCGACATCACCGGCATCGGCCCGCGCTATTGCCCGTCGATCGAGGACAAGGTCGTGCGCTTCGCCGAGCGCGAGCGGCACCAGATCTTTTTGGAGCCGGAAGGGCTCGACGACGACACGATTTACCCGAACGGGGTCTCGACTTCATTGTCGCGCGAGGTGCAGGCGGCGTTCCTCGCCACCATTCCCGGCCTCGAACGCGCGGTGATGCGGCGGCCCGGCTACGCGATCGAATACGATTATGTCGACCCACGCGAGCTGCGTCCGAGTTTGGAAACGCGCCGGGTGCCGGGCGTCTTCCTCGCCGGCCAGATCAACGGCACAACCGGTTACGAGGAGGCGGCGGCACAGGGTCTGATCGCCGGCCTCAATGCGGCTCTGTCCGCTGCCGGATCGGCGCCGATCGTGCTCGACCGTGCCGACGCCTATATCGGCGTCTTGATCGACGATCTGGTGACCCGCGGGACCAGCGAGCCCTACCGCATGTTCACCTCGCGCGCCGAATACCGCCTGACTTTGCGCGCCGACAATGCCGACCAGCGGCTGACCCCGATCGGCCTCGCCCGCGGCGCCGTAAGCAGCGAGCGTGCCCGCTGCTTTGCCGCGAAAATGACGGCGCTCGACGCGGCGCGACAGCGCCTCGCCGAGTTGCGCATGACCCCGACCGCGCTGCGCCGGCGCGGCATAACGGTCAATGCCGACGGTGTCGCGCGCTCCGCCGCCGAATTGCTGGCGCATCCCGAGATCGATATGCCCAGGCTGGCCGAGATTTGGCCAGAACTGGAGACCATTGCGCCCGAGATCGCCGAGCAGCTGGAAATCGATGCCCGCTATGCCGGATATCTCGACCGTCAGGCGCGCGATATCGCCGCCTTTCGCCGAGACGAGGCGCTACTCCTCCCGGACGGTCTCGATTACGCCGCGATCGGCGGCCTCTCGGCCGAGATCCGTGGCAAGCTGGCCGCAGCCCAGCCGGCGACCCTGGGCGCCGCGGCGCGGATCTCCGGGGTGACGCCGGCAGCGCTGGTGGCGCTCCTCCAATACGTAAAGCGCCGGCCGGAACCCCGCGCCGCGTGAGCCCGCTCGACCCGGCCGGTTTCGCTGCCGAGACCGGTGTTTCACGTGAAACATTGGCGCGGCTGGAGGCCTATGCCGAACTGCTGGCGCAATGGAACGAACGGATCAATCTCGTCAGCCGCGATTCGCTGCGCGACCCCTGGCGCCGGCATTTTCTCGATTCGGCGCAGCTGCTGCCCTTCATTCCCACGGGTGCGCGAAGCTTGATCGATCTCGGCAGCGGCGCCGGCTTTCCTGGCTTTGTCTTGGCTATTCTGGGGGTGCCTGGGGTCGAGCTGGTCGAGGCCGATTCTCGCAAATGCGCTTTCTTGCGTGAGGCGGCGCGAATCGCCACTGCTCCGGTCAACATCCTCAACACCGGGATCGAGGACGCGCCGGCCCATCCGGTCGATGTCGTAACGGCTCGCGGCTGCGCACCGCTCGATCGACTTCTCGTGCTGTCTCAAGGCTTTATCGGCCCGCAAACGGTCTGTCTTTTTCTGAAGGGTGAACGCGCCGCGGAGGAATTGACCGCGGCTCGCCGAGCCTGGACAATCGCCGCCTCGCTTCATCCCAGCCGGTCGGACTCTCGCGGTGTCATTCTTTCCCTGGAACAAATCGCTCGCCGCGGAGACGGACGGTCAGGCCGCACTGAAGGCGGCGGTGCTTAAAGCGGCCGCGCAGACTTCTCGATCGGGGCATATCATCGCCGTCGCCAACCAGAAGGGCGGGGTCGGCAAGACCACCACCGCGGTCAATCTCGGCGCAGCTCTCGCCGATGCCGGACGCCGCGTTTTGGTCGTCGATCTCGATCCGCAGGGCAACGCCAGTACCGGGCTTGGTCTTGAGCGCCAGATACGCCCGGTGACCAGCTACGAGCTGATGGTGGGCGGTGCGGCGCTCGACGAGGCCATTCTCGACAGCCCGGTCACCGGGTTGTCGCTGGTCGCCGCCTCCCCGGATCTCGCCGGCATCGAATTCGAACTGATCGGGCGCGAACGCCGCGAATTCCTACTGTCTGACGCGGTCCGCAGCCGGGTCGGCGGGTTTGACGACGTTCTGATCGACTGCCCGCCGTCGCTGAACCTGTTGACGATCAACGCGCTAGTGGCGGCCGATAGCGTGCTGGTGCCGTTGCAATGCGAGTTTTACGCGCTCGAAGGCCTGACCCAGCTGATCCGCACCATCGAACGGGTGCAGCGCGCGCTCAATCCTCGCCGATCGCCGCAACAATTTGTGCGATATGGTCGCCAAGGATGTTCGTGGCCACCTTGCCGGAAAGGTCTACGACACGATGATCCCGCGCAATGTGCGGATCTCGGAGGCGCCGTCGCACGGCTTGCCGGTGCTCGTCTATGATCAGCGCTGTGCCGGATCGCAGGCGTATTTGCGATTGGCGGCCGAGATGCTGCGCCGAAGCCCGCCGAAGCAGACGGCCGGGGTATCGCCGTGAGCGACCGCGCCGTCGGCCGAGCGAAGCGTGCGCCGCTCGGGCGAGGCCTCGCGGCATTGTTTGGCGAGACCGGGGCGCGGGGGTTGGCCGATACCGGAGGCGCTCGCACGGTCCCGATCGAGACGATCCGCCCCTCGCCCTTTCAGCCGCGCCGGCATTTTGCCGAGGAGGAGCTGGCGGAGCTCGCGCAATCGATCCGCGAAAAGGGCATTATCCAGCCGTTGTTGGTGCGGCCTGTCGAGGGCGCCGAGACGGATTTCGAGCTGATCGCCGGCGAGCGGCGATGGCGCGCGGCACAGCGGGTCGGTCTGCACGAAGTGCCGGTGGTGGTCCGAGCGCTTGCCGATTCCGAGGCGCTAGAAATTGCGCTGGTCGAGAACCTGCAACGCGAGAATCTGTCGCCGCTTGAGGAGGCAGAGGCCTACAGCCGGCTGATGCGCGAATTCGACCGCAGTCAGGCGAGCCTCGCCGAAGCCGTCGGCAAAAGCCGCAGCCATGTCGCCAACACGTTGCGGCTGCTGTCGCTGCCGGCTCCCGTGCGACGGCATCTGGAAGAGGGTACACTCTCCGCCGGCCATGCCCGCGCGCTGCTCGGCGCGCCGGACCCCGCCGGTCTTGCTGCCGAGGTCGTGCGGCGCGGGCTTAATGTCCGTGCTACCGAAGCGCTGGTGCGCCGTCGCGCGGCTGAACCCCGTCGCGCCGCGCCAAAACCGCGCGACACCGACACAGTGGCGCTCGAAACAGAACTCGGCGCCGCCTTAGGGCTGCGTGTCACGCTCGCCGCGAAACGCCGCGGCGGCTCGCTGACCTTGCATTATTCGAGCCTCGATCAGCTCGACCGGATCCTCACCCTGCTGCGCCGCAAGTAAGCGCAATTACCAATAAGCGCGGGCAATAACCGAGAAATACAAGCATAAGTAGAATAAATCCGTTTAATTTCCACCTTTCGAGTTGGCGCTGCACAAACTCTACGGATCCCCTGTTGTTGATAGAAGAAACAGGAGATCGGCATGAATAAAGCTTTGTTGGCCGGAACCGCCGAGGCCCGCTGCTTCCGGGTCGGACATCATTGGTCATGCGGACATCACCGGCTGCATTATGGCAACCGGCTGCACTACGGGCCGTGGGCCGCGTATGGTTATGGCTACCCCTACGCCTACGGATCGAGCTATGCCTCCTACCAATCGGGCTATTACGGCTCGAGCTTCGGGCCGCGGCCGAGCAGCGACAATCACTAGAGCTGCTGCAGCAACAAGGAGGACAGCCGCGGCGCGCTTACTCATTGTCTCCGCATGATACGGCCCAAGTCCCTACCGGCTTAGGCAAACTCGCTCGTTGGGAATAGAATCGTCGGTCAGGCGTGGCCGTGGAGCTGCGTGCGGCATGAGCGTTTTCGATCGGCTGGATGCGCTGCCGCCATTGTCGGTGGAGGAGCGGCAGCTGTTGGATAGCGTCAGGGCGCTGGCGCGCGACGAGATCGCGCCGCGCGCGGCGGCGTACGACCGCAGCGGCGAATTCCCGTGGGACAATATCCGCGCGATCAATGCGCTGGGCTTGAACGCGATGTTCGTGCCCGAGGACTATGGCGGTGCCGGGCTTTCCTATACCGCCTACCTCGCCTGTGTGCGCGAGATTTCCGCCGCCTGCGCCTCGACCGGGATCATCTGGGCGACCAATTTCCATGCGACAAAGCCGCTGATCGATTTCGGCAGCGAAGAGCAGAAAAAACGACTATTGCCGCGGGTGGCCGAAGGCGCACTTGCCGCACTGGCGATCACCGAACCGGCGGCCGGCTCTGACGCCACCCACATGGCGACCCGGTTCACGCCGGACGGCGACGCCATCGTCGTCTCCGGCGGCAAGACCTTCATTACCAATGGCGACGTTGCCGACCTGCTGCTGGTCTTCGGCAAATGGGCCGGCGCCGCCGACGACCGCAAAGCGATCTCTGCGATCCTCGTCGAGAAGGGCAGCCCGGGCCTCCAAATCCTGCGCAAGGAAGACAAGCTCGGGCACCGCGCATCCTCAACCGCGGCTCTTGCTTTTGAGGATTTGCGGGTGCCGCGCGAGAATTTGCTGCGCGGGCCGGGCGAGGGATTGCCGTTGCTGCTTGCCGCGCTGAACAAGTCGCGGCCGAGCGTCGCCGCGCATGCGCTCGGCATCGCCCGCGCCGCCTTCGAGGATGCGGTCGCCTATATCAACGAGCGCCAGCAATCCGGCCGGCGCATCGTCGAGTTTCAGGGCATCCAGTTCCTGCTCGCCGATCTCGCCACCGATCTGGCGATGTGCGAAGCCTGGCTGTGGCATGTTGCGCGGCTGGTCGATGCCGGCGAGAGCGATATCGCGGTCGAAGCGTCGATGCTGAAAATGCGCGCCTCGGACCTGGCGATGCGCATCGCCACCGAGGCGGTGCAGCTCCACGGCGGCTATGGGTACATCAAGGAATACCGGGTCGAGCGGCTATTGCGTGACGCCAAGATCACGCAGATCTGGGAGGGCACCAACCAGATCCACCGGCAGCTGATCGGCCGCAGCTTTATCGACCGCCGCTGACGGCTTAAGCACGGCGGGCGCGGCGCTCGGGTGTTTCGGTCGCAATCGCCGCGACGAGCGCGCGCAGGCTGGGCTCTTCCTCAAGCTGCAAAAGACGGCGCTGTACCTGAGCGACCTGTGCCGGCGGCAGGGCCCGGCCGGCGCAATCGGCGAATTTCGCGGCGAGCGCCTCGATCGGCAGCGGGTTGTCCGGGCCGCGGCCGAGCGCGGCACCGACCCGCTTCACCAGCACCGTCCCATCATCGAGGGCGACCCGCACCTCGGCGCCGAGATGCTCGCCGCTGTCGGCCGCCATGTCCGGATGCGGCGCCGCATGGATCCGCGGCATCAGCCCGCGCGCCTCGGCATCGCGGAACGCCTCGCCCTCGAAATCCTGCAGCCGGATGCAGCCCTGCAGCAGCGCGCGCGCAAGGCAATATTGCACGCTGAACTTGGCGTCGAGTCCGGATTGCGGGTCGGGCCGATTGGTATGCGCGAGCCGGCGCGGATGCGTCCAGGAATCGACGCGGGCGATCCGCTCGGGCTGGATCGCATGCTCCTGGCGCAGCAGCAGCATCGCATCGATCGCCGGATGGGTGCTGCCGCAGCACGGGTGTTGCTTGATCGCCAACCCTGGCCGGACGATGTCGTAAGGCTGTCCCCAATCTTTGAGAATAGCCTCGGCGTCGAAGGTGCCGGCGCCGTTAAAGACCAACAGAAAACCCTGCTTGTGTTCTAGCGCGCCCGGGTTGGCAGTGAAGCCGTCGCGCGCCAATAGCGCGGCGAAGAGGCCGTTGCGCGCGGTATGTCCGACATGCAGCGGTTTTGTCATCGTGCCGAAATTGGCCTTGATGCCAGAGGCCAGCGAGGCTGCAATCGCCAGCGCCTGCGCGGTTCGGGTGGTATCGAGCTGCATCAAGTGGCAGCAGGCGGCGGTGGCACCGAACACGCCCAGAGTGGCGGTTGGGTGCCAGCCCTTTTCGTAATGATGGAAATGGACGCCGCGGCCGAGCCGCGTTTCGGTCTCGAACCCGGCGACATAGGCGGCGATGAACGCCTTGCCCCCAATTGGCTTTCCGGGGGAATCGAGGGTCTCGGCAAGCGCGAACAGGGCAGGCAGGATCGGCGCCGAGGGATGTCCGCCGAGCGAATTGGCGACATCGTCGAAGTCGAGCGCGTGCGCCGCGGTGCCGTTGACCAGCGCGGCGTCGAGTGGCGTGGTACGGCGGACGCTGCCGAAAATCAGGCATTCGCCGCCGCCGATCCCGGGGCCGCTCGTCAGCACTCGCTCGACGATTTGCGCACAGGGTTCGCCCGCGCCGGCGAGCGTCACCCCGACCGTATCGAGGATCGCCACCTTGCCCCAATGCACCGCGTCTACCGGCAAGCCGTCGTAGCGAATGGCGCCGATCCGCTCGGCGATGCCCTCGATAATGGTCACGGGTTCCGCCCTCCTCGCCCTGCGCCAGGCTCTGCGGCGCAACTTTACCGCCCGGCGTGTCGTTTGAGTCTGGCGCATCATGCCCGCCGCGAAAAGCCTTGTGCCGTCCTCGGCCGTCACTCTGATGGGCCGGGTCGGCTATATCTCCCGTGGCGTCATCTATTTTCTGGTCGGCGCGTCGGCCGCTATCGCGGCAATAAAGCCAGGACATCGCCCGGCCGGGCCGACCGAGGCGCTGCAATTGGGCCACGGACATCCGCTTGGCGCGATCTTTCTGTTGCTGGTCGCTTTTGGGCTTGCTTGCCTGGCCGGCTGGTTCACCGTCGCCGCCATCGTTTCGGCCCAACGCGTGGGGCCGAGGAACGACTGGCGCGCGATCGGGATGCTCGGCGACGCCGTCGTCTATATCGCCTTCATGATCGATGTCGGCGGCGTTGCGTTCGGGATTTGGCATGGATCCAGTGAACGGAACTTGCAGTCCTGGATGGCATGGCTCGCGGCCCGCGAATACGGCCGCCTTCTGGTCGGCATTGCCGGGACGGCAGTGTTGGCCGGCGGCGTTGGCCTCATCGGCTGGGCCATGATCGGCGATGTCGAGGGGCCGCTGGACATGCCGGAAAACGAAAGACGGCTGCTCCGGCCGATGGCGCGCTACGGCATCGCCGGGCCTGGCGCTGCGATTTTCCTGGTCGGCTGTTACCTTTTGGCGGCGGCCCTATACGGCAATCCGCGCGAGGCGCATGAGCTCGGCGGCGTGCTGGCCGCGTTGCGGAGCGCTCCCTTTGGCCAAGCCCTGATCGGTCTGTTCGCCCTGGCCTTCATCGGCTCGAGCCTCTTCGACTTCGTGGCGGGTCTCTATCGCCGCTTCGATCCCGAGAACGCCTGAACCGGCTCGGGTCGCACCGATCCGCTCGGGCGATGCCTTCGATGATGCTCATCTCATTCGTCACCCCATGCGGCAGAATGCCGCGAGGCGTTCCCCGGGGCTGCCGCATCAAGCGCGGGGCGAGAAGCGTTCCGCCGTCTTGCGTGCCTCGCGCGAATCGCCGAGGGACCCGTCGATTTGACATTGAAGCCTAACTTAGAATGATTATAAATTGGGTACCGGCTCTGAGCCGGGTCTCGGTCCGGCAGCCCGAAGGAGACAGGAAAATGAGCAGCGACACGGCAGGTGAAAGCAAGTGCCCGTTCTCAGGCAGGGCCCGCCCATATACCAACGATCAGTGGTGGCCAAACCAGCTCGACCTTCGCGTTCTCCATCAGCATTCCACCCTGTCCAACCCGATGGGTGAGGCGTTCGACTACGCCAGGGAATTCAAGAGCCTCGACCTGAAGGCCGTTATCGCGGACCTGCATGCCTTGATGACCGACTCGCAGGAATGGTGGCCGGCCGACTTTGGCCACTACGGCGGGCTGTTCATCCGCATGGCGTGGCACCTCGCGGGCACCTACCGCATCGGCGACGGCCGCGGCGGCGCCAGCGCCGGGCAGCAGCGTTTCGCGCCGGTCAACAGCTGGCCGGACAATGCGAACCTCGACAAGGCGCGCCGGCTGTTGTGGCCGATCAAGCAGAAATACGGCCGGAAGATTTCCTGGGCCGACCTGATGATCCTCGCCGGCAACGTCGCTCTCGAGTCGATGGGCTTCAAGACCTTCGGTTTCGGCGGCGGGCGCGAGGATGTCTGGGAGCCTGACGAGAGCATATACTGGGGTCCCGAAGGCAAGTGGCTGGCGGACGAACGCTATACCGGCGACCGCGACCTTCAGCATCCTCTCGGCGCGGTGCAAATGGGCCTGATCTACGTCAATCCGGAAGGGCCGAACGGCAAGCCGGATCCGGTCGCTGCCGCCCGCGATATCCGCGAGACGTTCGCGCGTATGGCGATGGACGACGAGGAAACAGTCGCGCTGATCGCCGGCGGCCACAGCTTCGGCAAGACCCACGGCGCTGGCGACGCGACACTGGTGGGTCCGGAGCCGGAAGGCGCCTCGATCGAGGAGCAGGGGCTCGGCTGGAAGAGCAAATTCGGCACCGGCAAAGGACCCGACGCGATCACCAGCGGCATCGAAGTCATTTGGAGCAAGACTCCGACGAAATGGAGCAACAACTTCTTCGAGAACCTGTTCGGCTACGAATGGGAGCTGACCAAGAGTCCGGCCGGCGCGCATCAATGGAAACCCAAGGACGGCGCCGGTGCCGGCACGATCCCGGACGCGTTCGACCCGTCGAAGCGCCACGCGCCCGCCATGCTGACCACCGACCTCGCCTTGCGCTTCGATCCGGCCTACGAAAAGGTTTCGCGGCGCTTCTACGAGAACCCGAATCGGTTCGCGGATGCGTTCGCCCGGGCGTGGTTCAAGCTGACGCACCGCGACATGGGACCGATTGCGCGTTATCTCGGTCCGCTCGTGCCGAAAGAGCAGCTGGCTTGGCAGGACCCGATTCCGGCGGTGGACCATCCGCTGATCGGGGAGCCGGACATTGCCGCTCTCAAGGCGAAAATCCTCGCGTCGCGCCTGCCCGTTTCCCAACTGGTCTCGACGGCTTGGGCGTCGGCGTCGACGTTCCGTGGCTCCGACAAACGCGGCGGAGCGAACGGCGCGCGCATTCGCCTCGCGCCGCAAAAGGACTGGGACGTCAACCAGCCGGCCCAGCTGGCGACGGTGCTGCAGACGCTGGAAGCAATCCAAAGGGACTTCAACGCGGCGCAGTCCGGCGGGAAAAAAGTCTCGCTTGCCGACCTGATCGTGCTCGGCGGCGGCGCGGCGATCGAGAAGGCCGCGAAGGCTGCCGGGCACGACGTCAAGGTCCCCTTCACGCCGGGGCGCATGGACGCATCGCAAGAGCAAACCGATGTCGAGTCCTTCGCGCCGCTCGAACCGATCACCGATGGGTTCCGCAACTATCTCCGTGGCACGCAGCGCCTGTCTCCCGAGGAGCTGTTCGTGGACAAGGCCCAACTGCTGATGCTGGCGGCGCCTGAGATGACGGTACTCGTTGGCGGCCTGCGCGTCCTGGGCGCAAATGCCGAGAAGTCTCCGCACGGCGTCTTTACCAAGCGGCCGGAGACGCTGACCAACGACTTTTTCGTCAACCTGCTCGACATGAGCACGCAATGGCAGCCCTCTTCTGGTTCAGAGGGCGTGTACGAAGGGCGCGACCGGAAGACGAACGAAGTGAAGTGGACGGGCACGCGGGTCGACCTGATCTTCGGTTCGCACTCGCAGCTGCGTGCGCTCGCCGAAGTCTATGCGTGTGCGGACTCGGGAGAGAAGTTTGTGAAGGACTTTGTGGCGGTGTGGGGCAAGGTGATGAACTTGGATCGCTTCGAGCTCGCCTGATCTCTGTGGAAAGGTTCTCGAGGGCTACGACTGAGCATCGCGGGATCGGGGTCAGAAAGGCGTGCCGGAGGTGATCCAGAGCCGGCAGATCGAGCATTTCGCCGAATGCCGACCTCGGCCTATGGGATAAGCACGCCCGACGATAATGGCGTAGCAGCCGGGCGCTGCTACGCCACTTCGAACAGGCCGGCGGCACCCATGCCGCCGCCGATGCACATCGTACAGACGACATAGCGGGCGTTGCGGCGCTTGCCCTCGATCAGGGCGTGGCGGACCATGCGCGCCCCCGACATCCCGTAGGGATGGCCGATCGAGATCGCCCCGCCATTGACGTTGAGCTTGTCATGCGGGATGCCGAGTTTGTCGCGGCAATAGACAACTTGGCAGGCAAAGGCCTCGTTCAATTCCCATAGATCGATGTCGCCGATCTTGAGGCCGTGCTGCTTCAAGAGCTTGGGCACGGCGAAGACCGGGCCGATGCCCATCTCGTCGGGAGCGCAGCCGGCGACCGCGATACCGCGATAGATGCCGAGCGGCTGCAACCCGCGGTGTTCGGCCTCCTTCTCCTCCATCAGCACGGCGGCCGAGGCGCCGTCCGACAGTTGCGAGGCGTTGCCGGCGGTGATGTTGCAGCCCTCCTTGATCCGCTGGCCGTCCTTGAACACCGGCTTCAGCGCGGCGAGGCCCTCGAGATTGGTGTCAGGCCGGTTGCCCTCGTCCTTCTCCAACGTGACCGGCTTCATCGAGCTCTCGCCGGTATTGCGGTCGGTTACCTTCATGACCGAGGCGAGCGCCACGATCTCGTCGTCGAAGCGCCCGGCCTGCTGCGCCGCGGCCGTACGTTGCTGCGAGCGCAACGCGTACTCGTCCTGCGCCTCGCGCGAGATCTTGTAGCGCTCGGCGACGATCTCGGCGGTCTCGATCATCGTCATGTATAGCGCGGGGATG
>WNFM01217147.1_pt1 | contig 17199 bp, 12 predicted proteins | sample 5400271 | NCBI WGS metagenome assembly WNFM01 (sample SAMN13153352, study PRJNA577476) | soil metagenome | isolation source: 60 cm saprolite on Douglas fir-dominated hillslope | place: USA:California | collected 2013-09-17 | reverse complement strand
GCCGCCGCGAAGTTGATTCGCCCGCCCGAGCGCGATCCCGCCGACGTCGATGGAGCCGCCCACCGAGTTGATCTTCTCCGCGATGCTGATGGCGAACTGGTAAGCAGCCTCCCCCACCTGGCGGATGGAATCGCGCAGCTGGTTCACCATCGAGACTTCCTGCTGGTAGCGCGAGAGCACGGCTTGCTTGTAGGCCTGCTCCGCGGCAAGGAACGCCTCGGGGTCATCGGGCTTCAGCTGCGCTGCATGAAACGCCGCGGCGGTCTTGTCGACTGTCGTGTTGAGCGATTCGAGCGCGGCGTGAAAGGACGTCATGCCGCCATCGGCCAGGTCGGAGAGAGCCGCCTCGATGCTCCTGCTCTCCCCCATGATCACTTTCAGCGCCGCGGCACCCTTCAGGATGCGCTGGATGGTGTCGTCGCTCACGGTGGCCGCGTCGATCGTATTCACCCACCCCCGAATCGCCGCGGGAAGCGTTGAGTCGTTCTGTAGCGCTCCCACCGTCATCCGCGCGAGCGCCGCCTGGACCTGCTTTTGGAACTCCTCCGGGTCGCGCGAGAGGTTGTCGTTCTGATAGCGGAAGGTCTCTTTTCCACCAGCATCGCGCAGCACGCCGTGGAACATGCCTGGCGCGGTCCCGTTAGGGTCCGTGCTGAAGCCCAGGCCCAGCTGGAACGCATTCGGCGAGCCACCCAGGTTGGCGATGCTCTGCACGATCCCGCGCGCCGCAGCCTGTCCGATCGTGGCGGCTTGCGTATTGTTTGCGCCCTGCGTGCCGTGAATGTCCGCGATATCCTCGGCACCGCTGATGCCAGATAGGAAGTCGCCGCTTCCGCTGAAGAGCCCTGCGGAAGCCCCCTGCGCCTTGTCCCCGTGGCTCTTCGTCCCGAAGATCGAATAGAGGATCGCGCCGATCGCGACGATCCATCCGATCACGGGAATCGCGGCCGCAACCGTAGCCGCGAACGCGTCCGTGGCGCCCGCGGCGAGCGCTACGTTCCCAGCCATGCCGGCGAGCCCCGTGCCGACGAAGTCCCCGGCGCCGGTCAGCGCGCCCGTCCCGAAGACCGCAGACGATGCCCCTCCGGTGAGCGTAGAGGCCCCTATGAGACTGCCGCCGTACTGGTTGGCGGCCGTGATCCCCGCGCCGAGGTAGCTGCCCATGGAGCTTCCCATGGCGTTCGAGCCGGCGGTGGTAGCGGCCTGTGCCGCGCCGCTCATGCCCGCCGCTCCGGCCACGCTCGCGATCACGTTGAGGAAGATGGGCTTGGCGAACTGGGCGAAGATCCAGTCGAAGAAGGTGCGCTTGAACGCCTCCTTCATGCGCTGCGCGGTATTCCCAGCACCAGAAACAATGGCGTCGTATCCGGCCTTGAAGACGTCGTTCACGCCGTTCATGAGATCGGTCCAGCCCGCCGCCCAGGTCGAGCGGCTGAAGGTCTCGCGGATGATGGTCTTTCCCTTCGAAAGCGCGGCCGCCATCGCGGGCCCGAGCTCATCGATCTCCTGGCGCGTGCGCGCGATCTCTTCGGAGTGGTCGCCCGGCTTGTTCTGTAGATCCTGAAGCTCGCGCAGGAGCACGATCCTCCGCTCAGCGAACTTATTCTCGAGGTCGTGTTGGAAATTGGCCTGCTTGGTCGCGACCTCATCCTTTCCGATGAGGTCGAGACTCAGCTGCATGCCCTCGATCTGCTGGTCGATGCCGCGGAGGTAGTCCTGCTGCGCGCGAATAATGGCGTTCGCGTCCTCCATCGCCTTCTTGTCGGCGTCGTATTGCAATTGACCGCGCTTCGCGATCGTGGCACCAAGTGCTTTTTCGGCATCGGTGCGCTTGACCGTCAAGGCGTTGAGCTTCGCCTCCTCGCCAAGGGATGCCTCGCGCGCTGCGACGACCGCGTTGGGGTCCGTCGCGTCACCAGATTGCGCCTTGCCGATCTGCTGATAGAGGAGGTCCTTGGCAATCCTGACCGCCTCACGCTGCTTCGCGATTTCCTTGTCGATAAGCTCGACATGCTGTGCAGCCGCTCGCTCTTCGAGTCCTTCGCGCTGCGCGAAGTAGGCGGCGTCGCTCGTAAGCCCCTGCTCGTGCCGCTTTTCATCGAGCGTCAACTCGCGCTGGATCTCGTTCGCCTTCAGCGTGTAAAGCTCCTCGAGATACTGTTGCTGATGGGCAAGGTCGGCAAGGCGCAGTTGCTTCGCCTGTGCGTCGGTGACGATATCGGTTGCCGTCGGCGTCGCGTCTGCCGCCGCCGATCCGATCTTGCCCGAGGCGAAATTCGGTCCGCCACGGCCATCCGACTTCAAGGCGCGGGCGACGAACGCGCCTGCCAGGGCCGGGCTGACAATTGCGGCTGATACGGCGGCAAGTTTTTCCCACCAAGGAAGAGCGCTCTTCACCTGGTCGGTGACGGCGCGAATGACCTTTTCCAGGGGCGAGGCTTCCTTGGACCCTGCATTGAAGATCTGGCTCCCAACCGCCTTCAGGAGATCGTCCCACGCCTTCTTCGTCCCCTCGATCTGTCGGGTGAGCCCGCGATAGCTCTCCGCAGCCGTGCCTCCAACCTTGCCCGCGATGGCGTCGAAAAGGATCTTCTGCGCGCCAGCCTTGTCGTTGAGGTCGGACGCATTTTGGGCGGCGATCTTGACGGCGCTGGAGAACTTACCGAACTGGCGCTCGAGCAAGCCGATCGATTCGATCGGCGCCGTCGCGGCCTTGGAGAGCACGACAGCCCATGTCTCCAGGTCGCCGCGGCCAGTTGCGGCGAGATCTGCGGAAAGCCGCAGCGCGCGCTCGAAGCTTTCCCCCGTCACTTCACCGAAGGTCGCGATCGTCGCGGCGGCGTTGCGAAGCGAGGTGTCGTCGAACTTGGTGAGCTTGTCGAGCTGCCCCACCATCGTCTCGATGGTCTGCGACGTCTGCCCGGATGCGCCACCCGTTGCGCGGATGATCGCCTCCACGCGCGCCTGGGATTCCTGCAGGCGTTGCGTCACCGAGATAGCGTCTCGGAAGGTAGAAACCGCCTCGTCCCATCCGCGTCGCAGGAGCTCGACGCCGGTAACGCCCTTGAAGATCGATCCGACGAGCCCTTCTTGCGCGCCGCCAGCATCTTTCGCATGGTCGCCGCCGCGCTTGACCGCATCGCTCAATTCGTTCTGCGCTTGCGTCGCGGCCTTCACGCCGTTCAGGAAGACCTGGTTGTCCGCCGTGATTCGGACGCCGAACTCTATGTCACCGCCGCGCATCGGCATGGTCTGCTCTTACCTCGCGCCCCGGGATCCACCGATCGGCATGGATTAGCCCTGCATGACGGACGGGTACAAAAAAACCGGGAAAATATCTCCGGCCACAGCCGAGCATTCGGCGAATCCGATGATTCGATTGTTCGCGCCGCCGGCTGGCGCGGCCGTGACGCCCTGGCCCGTCGCGTTCCCGCGGCGCTCGTGTTGTCCCACAGCTTGATCGTCGGCGTCACGGTAGCCGCGGAGACGAAGATCCCGAATAGCTGGCCCGTGCCCGTGGCCACTTGGCCTGTGGCCTGAATGTTCGCGTACGTGCCTAGTCCTTGCATCGTTCCTCCCCATTTCGCGAGCGAACTCGCTCGGCAATGCGATCGCCGGTCCGGCTGTCGTATGCGACGGTCACGGTGATGCTCGCTCGCACCTCGTCGTAGAACGCCACGGCCTGGTACCGGGCTCGGATGGAGCGCTCCCACGCGTCCTTCGCGCGATCGACCCGCTCGCGAGCGATGGCCGCCGGCATGCGCTCAATCGTCTTCAACGCCGGCCTCGAGGTCGCGGACCTGGTCGAAGCCCGAGAGGAGCGAAGGCATCGTCGCCGACGGCGATCGCGCGGGCCGACTCGCCACGGATGGCGCCGGCTTCGTGTTCGCGGTCGCGCGTTCTCGTCTTCCCATTGACGTCCCCTTTTCTCTCCTCACCCTCATCGCCTCCATCGCGCCTATCGCTGTTGATCCCTCTTCCCCTGAGGGAGCGCACCAAGCCGAGCCCAAACCCGACAACGATCGGGGCTCGCTTCAGCCACTTCCCCTTCGGGTCGCAGCACCCGCCCAGCCTTCCGCTCCCGCGCGGTGCTAGGCTTCGCACGCCGCGCCCCGAGGTCTCGGGTGATAAGCCGTGCGCACTCGGTGGCTCGTAGCTCCCCGCGCGCGGCATGCGCGCAGCTAATCCATCGCCAGCCCCTTGCGCGCCATGGTGAACGCGCTAGACTGTCGATCTGAGGTAGTTGCTGTATCCGGGGCCCGATTGCTTTGCGAGAGCGTCGGGCCTCTCCATTTCTGGAGGGCCGACTCCTGGCGGTCCCTGCGCGCGGCGCTTCACCGTCACGCCGCGATCGCTTGCGGTGCGCGCGGTGTGCGTGACGCTGGCGCGGAGCTTCGCGCTAGGTAGCCCTCGACCCAGCGATCGATGTCGCCCTCATCCCACAAGCTCTCGGCACCGCCGGGCGAGGGGATCTTCGGTTCGGGGAAGGGATTTTCCTTGCGAAGCCCCGCACGAGTCGCGCGGAGCTCGGTCATGAACCAGGACCTGGACCGCTCGATCTTTGTCGCGCGGATGGTCCTCAAGCCGATCAGTCTGTTGGTCGCCATGTGTCCTCCTGGTGGACTACGTGGCAACACTAGTTAGAGCGGTCCTCGACTTCTAGGTAATTAAATCGGCCCTATCTCCCCTTCAGCCGATTCTTCGCGTAATACACCGCTCGCACGTACTCGGTACCGACACCGAGATGCCGGGCGGCAAGTTCCAATGCGCGCGTTCGCCCCGGCCGCTCCGACGACGTCAATCCCCAGCGCTCCACGATCTCCCTGCGCAGGCGCTGTATGTGCTCATCGGCGAACCGCTCTGAATCCCAAACTCCCGCCTTCTCAGCGGCTGCGAGAACCTCCACCAGCATCTGCTCGAGCGTGACCTGAGCGACGACGAGGCGCCGTTGCAGGGCCTCAGGCACATTGCGCAAGCGCGTCGCTCTGCTTCCCTTCGGACGGCCGCGCGGTCGCTTCGCGGGCTTCTCGATGCTCACGGCTTCCCGCGCCGCCCCTTCGGCGGGAGCACGTGCGGGAGATTCTTCTCGATGTCCTTCTGCACGCTCGGATGCTGCGAGATCGCCCACTGGATGGGCGTCATGCCATCGTGCGCGGCCTTGAAGCGTTCGAGCACCGCGGGATCGACCGGCGTGGCCTCGTCCTGGACGCGCCGGTGCAGCGCCTCGCTCGCGTACTCCTCGGGCGCGAGCTTCTCGCCGGCCTTGAGGCGCTCGTAGCGCTCCCTCCCGAGTGCGGCCTTGCGTGCCTTGTCGTCGCGATCAGGCATTCGCGCTCGGGGAGCTCAGAAGGCGCTGCTCGGCGAATAGCTGCGCCAGGCGCTCCGTCCTGCGCATGCACCCGTACAGGTAGGCGCTCTGCAGGCCGTCGTTCATTCCTTGGAAGAGCTCGATCCCCTCGCCGTTGATCATCGCCAGCATCGCGCGGAGCTCTTCGAGCTCGATGTTCGCCTCGTCATGAATGCGGAGAGCCTCGCGCGAGGACCTCGCCGCGGCGCCCGCCATGTGCCGGGCGATCGGGCCTTCGTCGTGAGCGCTTGTAGAATTGCTGCCAGTCATTGCGGTTCCTTTCTAGACAAGGGACTTCGGTGATCAGGCGGGCGGCGCGGGTCACTCCGCGCTGCTCGCCGCTCTTATTGCTCTTCTACCTCTTCAAGCCACGATCGACGCCGGAACCAGCCACTCTCGATAGCCCTTGCCCTCTTCGATCCATTCGAAGTCGGCAATTCGGTCAAGGTCGATCTCGACCGTCAATAGCGCCCCTCCAAGGACCCCGTCGTTAGCGTCGAGCGGAGCGTCGGATAGCCACATGCCCGAATGCTGCGTCCCTGTGCCATAGTCGCCGCGTGCATCGGCGAAGCCGTTACGCAGTATCTTGGCCGCGGCCGCGGGCGACGTTCGGTGGAAGAGTTTCACCCTTGGCCCTTCGCCGCGCGGCGCCCGGTGATTGAAGTCACGCTCGCCGGCGGTTTCTCGAGGAATGCCGCCCAGGCCTCCATCACCTTGGTGCGCTTCTCGAAGAGATCTCCGCGACGATAGGCCGCCTCGACCCTGTTGGGGATCGTATGCGCGAGCGCGATCTCGACAACCTCGCGCGGGAAGTTCGTTCGCTCGGCGGCCCAATCGCTGAACGTCGACCGGAAGCCGTGCGTCGTGACGTCGTCGCGCTTCATGCGCTCGAGCGTCTTCAACAGCGCCATGTTCGAGAGCCCGCTCCCGCGCGCGCGGCCTGGGAAAAGGTGCTCGCCAGTCCGCAAGGGCTTCACCACGCGCAGGATCTCGAGCGCGCGGTCGACGAGAGGAACGCGGTGCTCGCGACCGCTCTTCATGCGCTCGCCGGGGACCGTCCATATCCGATTGCGAACGTCGATCTCCGACTCCGTCGCCCCGATTACCTCGCCGGTGCGCGCGATCGTGAGGATGAGGAATTCGAGCGCGAGCGCCGCTACGCCCTCCTGCTCGCGCAGCGTCTTGATGAACGCCGGCGCATCGTCGAATGGCAGTGCGGGGTGATGCTCGATACGCGCCAGGCGCGAAACCTTCGGCAACGCGTGGTCAAGGTGACCGCGCCAGCGCGCCGGGTTCAGGCCTGTCCGGTAGCCGTGCACCGCTGACCAGTCGAGGATGCGCTCGATGCGTCCGCGGAGCCGTGACGCGGTCTCGTTCTTCTCGGTCCAGAGCGGCTCGAGGATGCGCACGATCTGCGCCGTGTCGATCGCAGCGACGGGCAGCGCGCCTATCTTCCCGTACGCGTACGTCTCGAGCGTGTTCTCCCACTGAGCGGCGTGCTTGTCGTTGCGCCACCCTTTGCGATGGGCCTTCATGTAGGCCTCGGCGCAATCCTTAAACGACTTCGTGCCGGCCGCGGCGACGGTCGCTGCGCCCCTCGCGGACTTGCGCGCCTCGAGCGGGTCGACACCAGCGAGCAAGAAACGCCGCGCGTCAGCTGCGAGATCGCGCGCACCGGTCACCACCTTGCCGTCGGCGCGCGCCTGCGTTGCGAGCGGCACGTCGGGCCAAGGCCCGAGCCCCATCTCCGCGGTCTTCGGGTTTCCGCCGCCGGTCCCGGTCTTCGGATCTGGCTCGGTGAGCTCGCCAACCCGCCGATATCGGAAGAGCCAGCTCTTCGTCACGCCTCGCCCGCCGCCGGCTGCCTTCTGGACCTGCAAGTAGAGCCCGCCGCCGTCAGAGTACCGGCCAGGCTCCTTTTCGCCCTCGATTCGCTTGGCTGTCAGCCGGTGCAGCGCCCTCCTGGCCATCTCTCCGCCTCCCTTGTCAGCCCACGCTCTAACCCACGTTCAAGGCCTGCATAGTGCTGCTAGGGTCTGACAAGCTAGAACTGGCGGAAGGTGTGAGATTCGAACTCACGAGGGGCTGTTAACCCCTGCCGGTTTTCAAGACCGGTGCCTTAAACCGTGGCGGAAGGTGTGAGATTCGAACTCACGAGGGGCTGTTAACCCCTGCCGGTTTTCAAGACCGGTGCCTTAAACCGCTCGGCCAACCTTCCGTAAAGCAGGATACCCCTGATTTCATGGGGATTTTAGCTTCTCCGGGGGACTTGAATCTCACCCCCGCGTCCCATACTCTAAGTGTTGGGTCGATCGAGACCCGCCAGACCTCCCAAGGAGCGACTGAATGCAACCCGAATCCCCGATGATGGCGCCGGACCGCACCGCGTCCACGACGCTCGCGCTCTCCCAGAACCGGGTGCTGCGCAATACGTATCTCCTGCTCGCGCTGACGATGATCCCGACCGTGATCGGCGCGTTCGCCGGCATCGCCACCGCCGGCATCATGATGGCGCACCCGATTGCGATCACTATCGCGATGTTCGTGGGCGTGATCGGCCTGCAGTTCGCGATCGTCGCCAATCGCAACAACGGCTTCGGCATCGCGCTGCTGCTGTTGATGACGGGACTGCTCGGCTGGTTCCTCGGCCCGATGCTCAACTTCGCCCTCGCGCTCAAGAACGGCGCGGCGCTCGTGAGCTACGCGGCGCTCGGCACCGGCACGATCCTCTTCGCGATGGGCGCTGTCGCGGCCACGGCGAAGCGCGACTTCAGCTTCATGGGCAAGTTCCTGTTCGTCGGCATGTGGGCGCTGGTGATCGCGATGTTCGCCAACATGTTCCTGCAGATCCCGGCGCTCTCGCTGGCGATCTCGACGATGGTGATCGTGGTCTTCTCGCTGTTCCTGCTTTATGACCTGCAGCGCATCATCCGCGGGGGCGAGACCAACTACATCGTCGCGACGACGGGCGTGTACATGAGCCTGTTCAACATCTTCGCGAACCTGCTCAACATCCTGATGGCGCTCAGCGGCAATCGCGAGTGAATGCCGGGTAGCCCCACGAAAAAGGCGCCCTCGGGCGCCTTTTCTTTTTCCGGCCCCGGTCAGCGCGAAAAGAGCGCGACCGACTCGACGTGCCCGGTATGGGGAAACATGTTGACCACGCCCGCGGCGGCGAGCCGATAGCCCTTCACGTTCACCAGCACGCCCGCGTCGCGCGCGAGCGTCGACGGACTGCACGAGACGTAGACGATCCGCGACGGCCCCGGCTCGGGCAGCTCCTTGCAGATGTCGATCGCGCCGTCGCGCGGCGGGTCGATGAGGAGCTTGTCGACGGGCCCCAGCCGCGCGAGCGCTTCGCCAGCGTCCTTGTAGAGATCATGCGCGATGAAGCGCGCGCGCCCGGCAAGCCCGTTGGCTTCGGCGTTGCGCTGCGCACGCGCGACCAGGCCGGGCGATCCCTCCATCCCGATCACCTCGGCCCCGCGCGACGCGAGCGCGAGCGTGAAATTCCCCAGCCCGCAGAAGAGGTCGCCGACGCGTTCGCCCGGCAGGGGATCGAGCATGTCGACCGCGCGCTTCACCAGCACGCGATTCACGCCGGCATTCACTTGTGTGAAATCCGTCGGGCTGAAGCCGAGCGTTACCCCGAACTCCGGCAGCCGATATTCGAGCGCCGGGGCTTCGCGCGGATGAAACGGATGCGCCGTGTCGGGGCCCTTGGGCTGCAGCCACCATTGGATGCCGTGGCGATCGGCGAAATCGCGCAGCTTCGCCGCGTCCTCGTCCGGAATGGGGTCGAGATTGCGCAGCACGAATACGGTGACCGACTCGCCGACCGCGACCTCGAGCTGCGGCAGGCGATCGCGCAGCTTCATCGACGTGAACATCTCGCGCAATTCCGGAATCAGCTTCGACACGTGCGGCGGCAGCACCTCGCACGACATAGTGTCGGCGACGAAGCCCGAACGCCGCTCGTGGAAGCCCACCAGCACGCCGCCTTTCTTGGCGACGTAGTGCACCGAGAGCCGCGCGCGGTTGCGATAACCCCACGACGGACCGAGCACCGGCGGCAAGATGCGCTCCGGCCTCACCTTCCCCAGGCGCTCGAGATTGTCCTCCAGCACACGCTGCTTCGCGGCCACCTGTGCCGTCGCCTCGAGGTGCTGCATCGCGCATCCGCCGCAAACGCCGAAGTAGCGGCAGCGCGGCACCACGCGCTGCGCGCTCTCGCGCAACACCTGCGTCACCTTCCCGAGGTCGAAGTTGCCGCGCGAGCGCCGGAGCGTGAAGGCGACGCGTTCGCCGGTGATGCCGCCATCGAGGAACGTGACCTTGCCATCGACGTGCGCGACCCCGATCCCCTCGTGGTCGATCGACTCGATGAAAGCCTCCGTCACGAGGCTAGGGCGTGCAGAGCGTGGTCGGCGAGGCGATGACCAGCCTCTGGATGAGCTTCGTCACCGAGCTGCCGTTGAAGTTGTAGACCAGCGTGCCGGAAGTGCCGGTGACGAACGTGAACGTCATCGTGCCTACGGTCGTGTAGTTGCCCGGCCCGATGGGCGTGAATGGCGAGGCGTTGTACGGCGGGCCGGTGGTACGGTAGAGCGTGCCCGAATAGGTGCCCGTTGCGGTCTTCACGCCGTTCGACATCACCAGCCAGGTGCCCTGCCCGTTGGTGTCGTAGATGAAAAGGGTGGCGAAGAGCGTGTCGCCCTGGTGCGTCACGTTCACGCCCCAGCCGGACTCGTTCGGGTTGTACCAGAGGTCCTGGTAGTTGGTGGCGGTGGTGCGCTCGGCGATGGTGAACGCGCAGGTCGGGTGCGTGGCGAAGGTGTTTCGGGTGATGTTCTTCGACAGCGTGTTGCCGTTGACGCTGTAGACCATCGTTCCCGACTGGCCGTTGTTCGCGAAGTTGAAGCGCATCGTGCCGACGGTCGTGTAGTTCGCCGGGCCGATCGGGGCGAAGGTCTGCGCGTTGAACGGCGTGCCGGTCGTGCGGTAGAGCGTCCCGGAGTACGACCCGTCGGACTGCTTCGTGCCGGCCGACATCACCAGCCACATCGCCGTGCCGTCGAGGTCGTAGGTGAAGAGCGTTGCGAAGAGCGTGTCGCCCTGGTGGTTGATGTTCACGCCCCATCCGGACTCGGCGGAGTTCCACCACAGGTCGGTGAAGTTGTTGCCCGTGACCACCGCGCTCATCGTGAGGCCGTAGACGCCGGTGGCCTGCGGCTCCCAATGCGCCACCTGCACGTAGTAGGTGCCGGCGGCGAGCTGGCGCGTGATCGAGAAGTTCGTGTTGCCGGAGGCGCCGTCGTCGTTGGAATCGATCTCGATGCCGTTGCTGTCGAGGAGCTGGCCGACCGTGTCGATGTTTCCGGTGGTTCCCACGGTGACGCTCGCCGGAACCGAGAGGCGGAAGCGATAGACGTCCTGATCGCCGGCATAGTCGATGCGGCGATTCGCGAACGTGAGCGCGCTGGTGCGCTGGTCGAGCGGCATGTCGACGCCGGTGGGGTCGGAGAAAGGCGCGTTGAAGAGGTCCTGCGGACGGTTCGGCGCGTCGTCCGGGGCCTGCGCGGCGAGGCGGATGTACTGGTCGATCTCGGGCTCGAAGACCTCGAAGCGGGTGTAGAGCCCGTACTCCTGGTTGATCGTGCTGCAGGTGAGGCCGCCCGGCGTCTGCACCGTCGAGCCGCTCAGGGTGCCCCGATATTGCAGCGAGCCGCCGGACATCGAGAACAATCCCGACCCGCTCGAGCCCGGCTCGATGATCCCCTTGGTGAAGGACACCGCGTACATGTCGTACGGATAGCCGACGATGCGGAATTCCTGGTTGAGCGTCGCGAGTGCGTAACGCAGCGTGTCGCCCCTCGGGTTGCTGATGCTCACCACCGCGTCGCCGGCGTTGAGCCGCGCCGCGCTCCATGAGGAGTACACCACGCCGGTGGGCGGCGTGCGGTTCATGAGGAGCAGCGTGGCGTCGGTGTTGTGATTGGCGAACACGAGCGCCGTCCCCCCGGCGACCTGCACGTAGTTGGGGTTGACGACGTCGCTGCCGCAGGCGGTGTTCTCGTAGAACCAGAACGTCGAGATGGACGACGCCGACGAGGCGTCGTCGATGCAGTGGTTCGCCGTGACGATGTAGGCCGCCGGGAATTTCTCCGTGTTGAGCAGGGTCGAGGTGCAGAGGAACGAGCCGCCGTTGTTGATGAAGGTGATCCGCGCCACCGACTTCTTCCTCTCCGCGATCGCCACGTCGAGCGCGCTGTCGCCGGTGCTGCACACCACCTGGAAGGTGCACGAGGCCGCCGCCTTGGCGAACGGCGAATCCGTGAAATGCACGAGTGCGCCGATCGACACCGCGCCGGGCGAAGGCAGCACCGGGCTGAAGAGCTCGATCGTCTGCGTATCGCCCTGCGTCCACGGCGTCCATGCCTCGGTCCCGAGGAACGGATCGACCGTCATCGCCTCGATGCGCTCGCCCGAGCCCTGCACGCGCGCCTCGATCGCGCCGGGCACTGTGCCGAGCGTGAGCTTCACGCGGATTCCGGCGGCGCCAGCGGAGCTCGCGCGCAGGCGCGACACGTAGCCGCCATCGGCCGGGATCCAGTCGCCAATCGGCGATGCTTTCTCCACGCCGCGCACATCGCCGATGCGAAGGCGGCCGTCTTCCATCGTCGCCGCTTTCTTCGCGGCCGGCGCCGGCAGGGACACCGACAGCTTCGGTGCGAGCCAGGCCGCGCGAAAGGACGTGGGGGCGGATTCCGCGCCGTCGTACAACACGCGCGAGGGCATTTCCGTGCCGCTCGCCAACGCGATCACGGGAACCAGGAGCAGGAACGTCAGGAATCGTGAAATCATAGCCTTTTCAGTGGCTTATGTTAACATAAGCCTCTCGTGATCAAGTACTGCAACTCCTGCGGCGCGTCCGTCACCCACCGCATTCCCGAAGGCGATTCGCTGGCTCGCGCCGTATGCGACGCCTGCGGGACCATCCAGTACCAGAACCCCAAGATCGTCGTCGGCTGCGTGCCAGCGCTGGGGGACCGTATTCTTATTTGCAAGCGCGCGATCGAGCCGCGTTACGGGCTCTGGACGCTCCCCGCGGGTTTCATGGAGAACGGCGAATCGGCCTCGCAGGGCGCGGTGCGCGAAGCGCTCGAGGAGGCCAATGCGCGGGTCGAGATCGAGGATTTGTACACCGTGTACTCGATCCCGCACATCAGCCAAGTCTACATGATGTTCCGCGCGCGCCTGCTCGATGGGAATGTTTCGCCTGGAACCGAAAGCCTCGAGGTGAAGCTGGTCACGGCCGGCGAGATTCCCTGGAACGAGCTCGCCTTCACGATGGTTCGGCGCACCCTCGAGCACTACATCGAGGACCGCAAGACGGGGGTCTTCGTGCCGCGCTTCGGCGACATCGTCCCGCCCCAGCGCTAGCGCGCCGCGAGCGCCCCGCTCCTCTTGCGCTCCCAGGACGCCACCACGTCGCGCTTCATCCAGTTCACGAAGCGCGCTCCATCCTGCGGCGCATGGGCGAGCACCAACGTCTCGGCCGCTTCCGCCGTGAGGCAGGCGATTCCCGTTCCAGACAGCTTGCTGCACCCGCGGACGTTCTGCGAGAGCATCAGCGCGGGACTCGCCTGGATGCCGAGCGCCTTGATGACGTCGGGCGCGCCGAACCAGAGGCGCCCGTCGAGCTCGTAGACGCGAATGTGCACGCCGGCGAACTCGTAGTAGTTGCCTTCCCATTCCTTCAGCGGATGCTGCGCCAGCCACGAGAAGCCTTCGTGCGTCAGTTCGACGAGCGGCCGCGCGATGGCGATCCCGATCGCCGGAACGGAGACCACGAATGCGATCAGCGCCCACGGTTTCTGCCCCAGCTTCCAACCGATCCACGTCATCGCCACCGACAAGGTGACGCCCAAGGCAAGGCGGATGAGGAGCAGCGCCCAGTTCGGCATCACGCCACCTGGAGCACTTCGGTTTCCGCGATCACGAAGACCTGGTCGCCGCGGCGCGGCTGAACCTCCGCCGAGCCGGTGAACGCGCCGAAAGCGGGCAACACGCCATAGCGCGCGCCGAACCAGAAGCACGGCAACCGGAGCGATGATTCCCCGCGCGCGCTCAAGCGCACTGCCGGGTGGATGTGGCCGGAGAGCGCGTAGCCCGAGCGGCTCGCGCCAGGCTCGTGGTTGAGCACGAAGGGCCCGAGACACTGGCCCGCCTCGATGCAGCGCGCGCCCCACGCGTCGGGAGGATCGCCCGCCTTCACGTCGTGATTGCCGCGCACCACGGTGAGCTCGAGCTTCGCGCGCGCTTGCCGCCACTCGCCGAACGTGGCGAAAGTGCGCGGGGCCCGCCCGTCGGCGCTGTGCAGGAAGTCGCCGAGGAAGACCACGCGCCGCGCGCGCGTCTTGTCCACAGCTCGCCCCAGGCGCTCGACGGTCTCGGTCGTCGTGCCGGGCGGCAGCGGGATTCCGGCGCGACGGAAGCTTGCCGCCTTGCCGAGGTGGAAGTCGGCGACGAAGAGCGTCTTCATGGCCGGCCAGAATGCCGCCTTCTCGGCAAGGAGGACGAAGCGCTCGCCCATGACCGTGCATTCGATCATGCGATGAGATTCAATTGGGTCCCCGCCTGCGCGGGGACGGCGCCCCCTTCGACGCCGGGAGCGCCGCGCGGAGGCGCCGCCTTGTCGAACTCGAGCTGCATGCGCCGCACACGGTCGGCGAGCTTCTCGCTGGTGAGCTTTTCGCGGAAGCGCGAGACCATGATGGGAAACGCGAAGGGCGTCGGCTTGTGCGCCTGGCGGATGACGATCGGCGCGGACGCCATGCGACGAAGGGCCTCGGTGAGCCTGCGGAACTCGAGCTGGCGCTCCAGCACTTCGCGCTCCGCCTGGCCGAGCAGCGGATTGGCCGGGTCCCAGCGCGCGAAGACCTCGTAGATGAGCCCGCTCGTCGCCTGCACCTGTCGGTTGGTCTTCGGCTGGCCGGGATAGCCCTGGAACACCAGCCCGGCGACCCGCGCGATCTCGCGGAACTGGCGCTTCGAGAGCTCCGCGGCGTTGAGGCTGGCGAGCATGTCGGGCAGGAGATCGTCGGTCGCGAGGAGTCCCCCCTTGAACAGCCCGATCAGCTCGAAGCGCTCGCGCGACAGCAGCTCGAAGCCGTAGTCGGTGAAGCCGAGGCTGAAACTCGCCGCGCGCGTCTTGCCGAGCCGGTGCGCGAGAAGCGCCGAGAGCCCCAGGTGCACCGAGCGGCCCTCGAACGGGTAGAAGAAGATGTGATGGCCTTCGCGCGTCTCGACCTGCTCGACCAGCATCTCGCGCCGCCGCGGCACGCGTGACCAGGCGTGCTGCAGGTCGAGCAGGCGCTTGATCGCGCGCATCTCGGGTTCTTCGGAGCGTCCCTCGACGTGCATCTCGAGGAGCTCGCGGATTCCCTCCGAAACCTCGCCTGAGAGGGGGCAGCGGCCGCCGTCCCAGCGCGGAATGATCGCCGAGCCCGGCTTGCCGGGCCTCACATAGGCGGTCATGTTCTCGACGCGCACCAGCTCGAGGAGGTGGCCGGCGAACACGAAGTGGTCGCCCTTGGCCAGGCGCGCGACGAACGACTCCTCGACGTTGCCCAGGCGCTTGCCGCGCATGTAGCGCACGTCGACCGCCGCGTCCGAGACGATGGTGCCTATCGACATGCGATGGCGGCGCGCGATGAGACTGTCCTTCACGCGATGGCGCCCCTCGTCGAGCACTACCTTGTGATAGTCGGGGTACGCCTTGAGCGCGTCGCCGCCGCGGGTCACGAAGTCGACCGCCCACTGCCATTCGGCGTCGGTGAGATCGCGATAGGCGCGGCTGCTGCGCACTTCGGCCTTCATCTCCTCCTCGTCGAAACCCTCGCCCGCCGCGATCGTGACGAGGTGCTGCGTGAGGAGGTCGAGCGGCCGATCGACCGGATCGCGCGCCTCGATGCGCCCGGCCGCGGCCGCGCGCCGCACCGCGGCGGCCTCGACGAACTCGAGCGCGTGCGAGGGCACGCACGTCGCGCGGCTCACCTGGCCCGGCGCGTGCCCCGAGCGGCCCGCGCGCTGCAGCAGGCGCGCGACACCCTTGGGGCTGCCGATCTGCAGCACGCGCTCCACGGGCGAGAAGTCGACACCGAGATCGAGGCTCGATGTGGCGACGACCGCCTTGAGGCGGCCCTCCTTCAATCCCTGCTCGACCCAGCGGCGCACGTCGGTATCGAGCGAGCCGTGATGCAGCCCGATCACGCCCGCCCATTCCGGCCGCGCCTCGAGCAGCGCCTGGTACCAGATCTCGGCCTGCGAGCGCACGTTGGTGAAGACGAGCGTCGATCGCGAGCCGTCGATCGCCTCGACGACGTGATCGAGCATCGCGAGCCCGATGTGCCCCGCCCACGGAAACCGGTCGACGTCGGGCGGGATGAGCGTATCCATCTCGACCTTCTTGTCGTCGATGCCCTTGACGCTCCGGCGCCGTCCGCCGGCGGGCACCAGCCGCTCCAACGCTTCGTCGATATTTCCCAGCGTCGCCGACAGGCCCCAGGTGCGCACGTCCGGATTCCACTTCCTCAGCCGCGCGAGCCCCAGCTCGGTCATCACGCCGCGCTTGTTCCCGAGGAGCTCGTGCCATTCGTCCACGACGACCAGCCGCAGCTCCGAGAGCTTCTCGCGCGCATCGGGGTTGGAGAGGATGAGCGAGAGGCTCTCGGGCGTGGTGACGAGCGCCGAGGGGAGCTTGCGCGCTTGCTTCGCGCGCTCGGCGCTCGACGTATCGCCGGTGCGCAACCCGATCGTCCACGGCAGCCCGAGACCCTTCACCGCCTTCTCCATCGATCCGACCGTGTCGCCCGCGAGCGCCCGCATCGGCGTGATCCACAGCACGCGCAAGGCGGGTGCGGCACGTCCGCCGCCTTCTTCCATCCATTCGGCGAGCGGACCGAGCCAGGCCGCGAGCGTCTTGCCGCTGCCGGTGGCGGAATGAACCAGCCCCGATTCGCCCGCGAGATACGCGTCCCACACCTCGCGCTGGAAATCGAACGCGCGCCAGCCGTTGTCGGCGAACCAGGCTTCGAGGCGGCGTCTACCCTCAACCAACGGAGAGGGGAAAATATCGCGTTTCAATTGCGCGGCGCCTCGAGCGGCAGCGCCCTGCCCTCGCACGACGACGGATCGGGCACGCCGAGCAGGCGCGCGAGCGTCGGCGCGACGTCGGCCATCTCGACCCGCTCGTCGATGCGCCCCGCCCTCACCCACGCCGGGCCGTAGATGAGGAGCGGCACGTTGGTGTCGTACGGATACGGCGAGCCGTGGGTCGTCTCCGTGGCGCCGTACATCCAATAGGGCTTCAGTCCGACTTGCAGGTCGCCCGAGAGCTGCGAATTCCACGACTTGCGCATCGCATCGAACAGCGGCGCGCCGGCGCGGCTGCCGCCTTCCAGCTCGGCGCGCGTGTAGACGACGGCGACTCCCGGCTCGGCGAGCAGCAGCCGGCGAGCCTCCTCGGAAAACTCGGCGAGGCTCACCTTGCGCTGCGAGATCAGCAGCCGGTTCAGCACCACTGCCTGCGCCGACATGGCGAGCGCCCACGTCCCTTCGCCGAAACGCTTCGCGAGCCCGGCGTTGAGCCTTCCCATCATGCGCGTGGCGTCGACGCGCCCCGCGTCGCGCCCGAGGGCGAGGCTGTGCTCGGGAAACGGCATGAAGCCGTGGTCGGCGGTGAGGAGCGCGAGGTAGTGGTCGTGTCCCACGGCAAGGTCGAGGTCGCCGAAGAAGTCCTGCAGCAGGCGGTCGAGCTGCAGGACGTGGTCGTGCGACAGGCGCGACTC
>WNFM01144346.1_pt1 | contig 17201 bp, 14 predicted proteins | sample 5400271 | NCBI WGS metagenome assembly WNFM01 (sample SAMN13153352, study PRJNA577476) | soil metagenome | isolation source: 60 cm saprolite on Douglas fir-dominated hillslope | place: USA:California | collected 2013-09-17 | reverse complement strand
GTCGAACGAAGACTCGTAGACCGCGGCTCGGCAAAGCCACAACCAAAAAACCCCTTACCACAGAGACACTGAGGACACGGAGGAAGGCGGTCTTTTCAAAAACCTCAATTTGTCATCCTGAACGACGGGCGGCAGGTCGGGTGGGAGTGAACGATCAGACCCTCGCGCGAAGAGCAAGAGCTTCGTGCCACAACTGCAGGCTTCACAATCAGATGGTAGACCCCTCGCTCCCGCCCGGCCGCCAGCCCTCGCTCGGGGTGAACTACATCTCAGTAGTGCACGCGGTACTCGTATATGAACGGCTTCCGTGACCCGTGCTGAATGATCGGCTCGAAGCGGGCCAGGCGCAGGGAGCGGGTGTTCCTCGCGGCCAGCTCGGGATTGCCGGTCGTGTTCGAGAGGATACGGACGTCGAGCACTTCGCCATCCTGATTCACGCTCGCCTCGAGGACGATCTGGCCGTGCGCTCCTGCATTCGTCACCGGTGCCGGAGGGACCTTGAACCGCGGATTGATGCTGTCCGCTTCGGCCTTTTGAGCGTCGGTCGCACTACCGAGCGACGACGACTGCGCCCAGCCGATACGGTTCGCCACCCGTATCTCCGCCCACTCGCCGCGATGGGACAGCACAGACACCGACGTCCCGCGGCTGTACGTGGCGATGACCGAGGCGTCGCTGTACGGCCTGCTGCGGATCGGGAGCTCGTCCGCGCGTACGTACTGGATGGCGATGGTCTGCCTCGAGTCGGCCGCATCACTGGACGGGCTCTCGCTCCGATCGCAGGCAACGGCAGCCAGGAGCAGCAGCATCGCGATCGCGCGCGGCCTCATCCGAAGACGTCTCTCCGCGTGTACTGCGTGAAGGCAACGATCAGCGCGGCAACAGCCCAGACGGCGAGCAACGTCAGGCAGAAGGCCATCGACATTCCCTCATAGGGAGTGGGCTGGCCTGTGTAGTAGTCGGAGAGCGTCAGTGCGCTGACGAAGAGGTACTTGCCAGCGGTCCACTCCGGGCTGACGCGGGTGAGGATGGTGCCGCCGATGAGTGATGCCAGCATCGTCCCAATCGACGCCGCGCTGGAGCGGAACAGCACCGAGAGCATGAGCATGATCGAGGCTACGGCCAGCAGGGCGTACCACGCCAGACCGTAGGCAATCAGCGTGTCCCGCCACAGCGGAAGCTCGCGCACATCGTCGAAGCGAACGGTGCCGCCCGTGAGCTGAAACCCGTGAAACATCGGCGCCGTCCATCCGACGCGTGGGAGGAACGGCACGGTGACGAGCCAGGCCAGCACCGCCGCGGCGAGCAGCGTCAGGGTGGCGAAGAGCCAGAGCGTGGTCAGCTTCGCGGCCAGGATCTTCCATCGTCGGATGGGGCGTGTGAGGAGCAGCTTATCGGTTCCTTCGGCTGTCTCCGCCGAGACGATGTCGCTGCCGAGCATCGCCACCAGGAGCGGCAGGAGCCAGCCCGAGACGTTGGCCACGAGCCGCACGACCACCGGCACCGTCGGTTTGTCGGGCTCGATGTCGTGATCGAGGTAGAACTGCAGCCGGGCCACCTCCGTGCGAGCCCAGCGCGTCCACCCCTCGTTCCGGCCGCGCCGCAGGGCATTCTGCAGACCAGCCACACGCTGCTGCATCTCGGCGCGCCAGTTGCGGTTGTGCATCTCGCTCAGCCGTTTGTACTGCGCATAGCTGATGAGCGACAGAATCGCCGCCAGAATGGCTACCACGACGGCGAAGCGTCGCCGCCGGAGGATTTTCAGCGTTTCGTTGCGAACGAGATCGACGAACATTGGTGCAACGATAGCGTGGGCAGTTGTTAGTTGCTAGTTGCTAGATGCTAGTTGGAATTGCCCGATGCGCGAGCGGCCAGGGAACGTCTCCACGGGCCGTGAACCGCAGGAAGAAACGTTCGCGGTTGTGACCTGTTCTGAATTTCCTTGCCGCTGAGAACTAGCATCTAGCAACTAGCAACTAGCATCTAGCAACTAGCATCTAGCAACTAGCATCTAGCAACTAGCATCTAGTAACTCACTCCACAGTTTCCCCGCCCGTCGTCTCCAGGAACATCTCCTCCAGCGTTGTCGCATGGGTCTTGGCGTGAAAGATCGTGATGCCGCCAGTTGCCAGCGCGGTGATGACGGGCGCCGCGGACTGCTCGTCCATTGGAAGGTAGATGCACTCTCCGGAGCGGCGAAACGTGACGCCTCGCTCGGTGAGGAGGGAGGCGGCGTGGTCGGGCTCGCCGACGCGCAGCTCCATCTCGCGCCCCGAGGAGATCAGCTCCTTCACCGTACCCTCGGCGTGGATGCGCCCGTGGTGGATGATCGCCACGCGATCGCAGATCAATTCGATCTCGTTCAGAAGGTGACTGGAGACGAAGACGCTCATGCCCTCGGCGGCCAGGCGCCGCAGGAGCTCACGGATCTCGCGAATGCCGGCGGGATCGAGGCCGTTGGCTGGCTCGTCCAGGACCAGCAGCTTCGGGCGGCCGAGGAGCGCCTGGGCGATGCCGAGCCGCTGGCGCATCCCCAGCGAGTACGTACCTACGCGCTGGTCGAGGCGGTGCGACAGAGTCACGAGCTCGGCCACACGCTCGATCTCTGCCTTCGCCACGCCGAGCATGCGCGCGAAGTGCTCGAGGTTCTCGCGCCCGTTCATGAAGCGATAGAGGTCGGGTGTCTCGACGATGCAGCCGAGACAACGCATGGCCGCCTCGAACTCGCGGCGGACGTCGTGGCCGCAGATCGTCACCGTGCCGGACGTCGGCTTGATCAGCCCCACCAGCATGCGGATGGTCGTGGTCTTCCCCGCTCCGTTCGGTCCCAGGAAGCCGAAGACCTCTCCTTCGTTGAGAGTGAACGAGACGTCGTCGACGATCGTGCGCTTGCCGATGATTTTGGTCAGGTGATTCGCCGTCAGTGGCTGCATCGAGGAGGTATCCTAACCGGGTGCGCCGCTTTCTGACCTGGCAACTTCCGCTGACCCTCGCTCTTCTGGCCGGTGCCGTCTTTGCCGATGGCCTCATCGCGTTTCTCCGTGGCGATACCGGGACGGCTGTTGACATCGGCCCGCCGCCCGCGATTTCGGCGTCGGCGCCGAAAGGGGTCATCGCGCCGATCATCCTCGGCGATTCGGTCGGCCGCGGTACAGGCGACGAGACAGGCCTCGGCATCGGCGGCCGGCTGGTCGTGAATCTCCGTAACCGGCACATTCAGTCCAACAACATCGTCAATCTCGCCCTCGACGGCGCGAGAACGAAGGACCTGCTCACCTCGCTGGGCTCTCCCAGCATCAAGAGGATCCTCGCGGAGTCGAATGTCGTCATCGTCTCCATCGGGGGAAACGACCTCTGGGGCGACAACTTCCGCACCGGCCCCCCTGCCGATCCTGATCACATCATGGAAGAGGTTCTCGGCCGCGTCGACGAATGCGTCCGTGATGTTCGTAACGCCAGCCCGAAGGCCCGGGTGTTCGTCGTCGGGCTGTACAACCCGTTCATCAATGCCCCGTTTGGCCGTCAGCTCAATCCGGCCGTCAACCGCTGGAACTCCAAGCTGATCGAGCGCTTCGCGAACGATCCGCTGGTGACCGTGGTCCAGACGTCCGACATCTTCGCCTTCGAAGACCGCCTGTCGCTCGACCGCTTTCACCCGAGCGGCGAGGGGTATGAGCGGATCGCGCGGCGAATCGCGGATGCTGTGTAAATTGCCCGCGAGTTAAGTTGGGGTCACATCTGGAAACTTAACTTAACGGCGTTCATCCAGGATTCAGCGCGCAGCGCATCTCACCGTTAAGTTAAGTTTCCAGATGTGACCCCAACTTAACAACTACCCCGCAACGCGCCGCTTTACAGGCGCCGTCAGCTCTACGCGCCACGCGCCGCGGCCGTGCGTGAAGGCGTAGAGCGCGGGGCCGAGCGAACCCTGGCCGATCGAGACCGACTCCGTGATCACCGCAGGGAAGGACGTGTCGGCAGCCCAGTTCGAACCGCCGTCGAATGAAACGAAGACGCCGAGGTCTGTGCCGAGGAAGAGACGATCTCCGTAGGCGGCGAGGGAGTGCAGGGGCATGTCGGGAAGGTTCGTGCCGATGGCGGTCCAGGTTGTGCCGCCATCGGTCGAGCGCCAGAGGTGCGGTCCGCCGCCAAAGAGAGCATAGGTCGCGAAGAGCGTGTTCGAGTCGGTGAAGGTGATGGACGAAACGAAGCCGTCGCGCGGCTTGGTCATAGGCCAGACCGTCAGGGCAGACGCGCTCGTTGCTCTGTCGTTTCGGACGATTTCTCCGCTGCTGGTGCCGGCGACGACGTGATCGGCGTTATTGGGGTCCACCGCAATTGCGCTCACCTGTCCCGGGAACTGACCGGCGGCATTGGACGGTTGCCCTGTCGGGAGGCCGCGGAGCTCGATCTTCCAGAGACGGCGGCCACCAGTCCAGACTCGGGAGAGCGAGCTGTGATCGAAGACGTAGGGCGCAATGAAGAGGAAATCGTCAAAGTGTCCATTGGATACAAGCGCAAACTCGCCGCCGTTTCGCGAGCACGAAATCGTGCCGTACTGATACTCGGCGCAAATGGTGTCTGGGTGGTTCGAATCGATCGCCACATAGCCGCCATCGCCTGGAAGGACCGACACCCAGCTGTCCGGACCCGTCGCGGTGGTGCCTCGCGGCGTGCCGTTGTCCTGGGCGCCGCCGAACCATGACCGGCCGTCGGGGAAGGCCATGCCGCTGTAAAACTGGGTGGCTGTAAAGCCGTGATTCAGCGACCGAAAGCGGAGCAGCGACGACGCCGAGTCGCAGGCTCCATGATCGACTCCGTTCGCCAGAATGCCGGCGCTGGCGTTGGTCGTCATATAGACGCCGCCGTCGGTGGTAACGAACAGCGTCTGGTTGGACGTGGCATCGTACGTGGGATCAAAGACGATGGCGTGGATGTCGGCATGGACGTAACTCGGGGTCGACACATTCGCCCACCAGTACGATGCAAGCCGCCAGGTGCGGCCGCCATTGTCCGAACGGTAGAGATCGACGCCCGCCGCCCATACGCGCTCCCGGTTCTTCGGATCGACGGCGATGACGTTGCAGTGCCAGCCCATGTTCGTAGGCTGGTTGCCGCCGCCGCAGTCTTTAGCCGTTGCACCGGCGGCGTTAGTGAGGAGCAGTGTGGAGAGCAGGTCGGAGCTGGTGTTGCGCACCTGCGCAGTCCACGAGCCAGGGTCGCCGTCACGATCGGAACGGAAGACAGCGTCGAGTCCCTGATCCCACGTTCCCGTGGCATTGCTCGCCGCAAGCGCATAGATCGTCGACGGACTGGAAGGGGCGATGGCCAGCGAGGTCCGTCCCATGTCGGTCTCGGAGAGCACGCTCTCCCACGCGGCGTCCGACTCCGCGTTCTTGCTCCGGTAGACCGTCGCTGTGTCGAAGATGCCGCAGGAGGCGAAGAGGAAGTCGCCTGTTGTATCGCCCCGGAAGGCGAGGTTGAGGCAGCCTCCCTGAACGGTGGTCGGCAGTACGTGCGACCAGGAGACGCCGCCGTCTGCGGAGCGCCAGACGCCGGTGCGGGTGGCGGCGTAGATGCGCCGGGCGTCATGGGAGCTGACGGCGAGACCGTTGACGAACGCGAAGTCGTCGGTGTTCGCGGTAGCAGGAAGCTGCGTCCATGATCTGGCGCCGTCGCGACTCACGAAGATGCCGTTTCCGCGGATGACCAATGCCGTACCGCGTACCACCTCACGGAAGTAGCCTTCGCCCGTGCCGGCGTAGATCACCTGCGAGTCGCTCGGATCGAACGCCAGCGAGCCAATGTTGAGGTTGGCCATCTGGTCGTTCGACTGCCAGTGCGCGCCCCCATCCATGGTGCGGAAGACGCCGCCCGAGACGGCACCGGCATACATGACGTTCGAGTCGTGGGGATCGACGAGGAGGGCCAGCGTGCGTCCCCCGATGTTGCCTGGGCCGAGTGAGGTCCAGGTTCCCAGTGATGCGCCGCCAATCGATCCGGCGGCGTTGGTCGTCAGCCTGTTGCCGATGTGCTCGTCGAGTTGCTCGCCGTTGACTGAGAGGTGCGGCATCTGCGCGATCCGCTCACGGGCTGCGTGATAGAGGACATGAGGGTTGATGCCGCTGGTGAGGCCCCGCTTCATGGCGGCATAGTGGGCGGCGGCGTCGGGATCATCTTCCCGGGGAATGGTCCTCGGATTCGGCGCTGACGGGGCCCGGCAACTCAGTGCCGCCAAGCCCAGGAGTGCGAGAAGGCGAGGTATCCTAGGCGGCACGTTCCGAGTGTACAGAGTCCACGGCATCCGCAGTGGTTGTCATTCGGCAAACTTCAGTACAGGGAGCACACATGCAACTGGCGAAAGACTCCTGCGCCTGCGGACATCCGCTCGACCAGCACGACGGTGGCAGGGGCTGCCCCTGCAACTACTGCGCATGCGCCGCCGGCGAGCCCCCCTCGGCCTTCGAAGTCGGCGTCATTCACTCGCTTCATGAGATGACCACCATGCTCGCCCGCATCGTCAAAGAGATCCAGGCGCATCGAGGAGCTTAGAGGCAGTGGGTAGAGTTGTTAGCGGTCAGTGGTTAGGGAGCCTCTGCACGAGCCATGCCCCCCACCCGGCGCTGTGCGCCACCTCTCCCGCCGACTTTATGTGCAAAGTCCCCGCGGGAGAAGGTGCCCGAAGCGCGGATGAGGGGCGGTGCGTATGCTTCGTCAGGCCCGGGGCTGGCTCGCGCAGGATCGACGTCAGGTGCCACCGCGCCGCGCGGGGGCTGTCCTGGTCGAAGTGGACGTGGTCAAAGGCTGCGCCGGTCGAAGTAGAGATAGTCGTGGACGTCGTCGTCCTCGTATCGGTAGCCAAAGACGACCGTCTGCGCGTCGATTCGGGCCAATGCCTCGGCTTCGAACCACTCGGTCAGCTCGGGCCGGCCGGCCCATACGTCGTCGATGAAGGTCGCGAGGTGTGTCCGCCGCTCGAGGAGCTCGGCCGCGGAGTAGAGACAAAGCGTCCCACTCAGCCGAGGTCGGACAACTCGAGCTCCGCGAGTACTGCATTCGCGACCCGCACTCGGGCGTCGTAGCGCATGCGGAGCCAGGCGGCGGATTGCTCGTCCAGCCACTCCGGGCGGGGGGCGTCGTCGAGCGACTCCCGTGCGATTCCGGCGATGGAGGTTCCCTCGCGGCGCGCGCGGGCCATGCGCTCGGCGAGGCCTCGTGCTCCAGCGTTGTCGATCAGCACGGCCGCGGCGACCGCACGTTCCGCGGCGCTTTCGGGCGCGGCGAGCCGGCGGATCGAACGGGCCGTCTGGCGGAGCTCGTCCGCGGTGACGCCGCGCAGCGTGAGCACCGCACGGGAGAGGTTGCCTACCTTCTCGAGCCAGTTGCCAAGAGGATGGAAGAAGATGAGGAGCTCGAGCTCGCGCGACGGAGGGGCGAGCCGGCGTGCGATGGCCCCCAGTCTCTCGACGGTGTCGAGGCGGGAGACACCGTCGAGCTCCTGGTACAGCGGGCGGAGAAACGCGATCAGGTCACTCATTCGTAGCGTGAATCATGCACGATCCGATCGCCACGATGGAGGAACTGCACGTCCTCGGCGCATTTAAGGTCCCAGTCCGCTCCTCCTCACGCCGGTGCGGCCGCTGGCGTCGCAAACCGTGCGCTCAGTGATGCGCCAAGTTGCGATCGGCCTCGCCAGAGTAGAAACGCCGCAGCAGCAATCAGCATGGCGTGCATCCACCAGAGCAATCCCGCAGACAACATCAGCACGGCGACCTGCTGCGGACGATCGACGCGTAGCAACTCCGTTCCGAATGAGGTGAACCGCTCCCCGAGCGGCAACTCGAAGCGGGCCGGCAGACCCTGATAGAGCTCCTGCGACAGGCCATCCTTGGAAGGTGAGGCGTGGATGTAGGCTGCTCCCGTCGCGCGAGACATCTCGTCGTACTCGTTCATCCCCTCCAGCGTGGGTCGAGGTGCGGACGAGGCCAGGCCTCCCGAGCCGCTCATCATGCGCTCGACGTCGCTGACCCTCGCGTATGTGGGATACAGCGCAAGGATGACGCTGAGGATGACGGCGCCGAGAGCGGCTGCGATGCGCGCCCATCCCCACCGCTGCGACGGCACGGGCGCAAGTGCAATCAGGCTCGAGAAGCCGAGAACGAGGGCGGTTACCGTGATTGCGAAGATCGAGGAGGCGGCCGTGAGCGCAACGAGTGCCGCAATCGCGGCCCGCCGCCAACCTAGCCCGAGCATCGCCAGCGGCCGCTCGCACCAGAGCCAGAAGAGCCGGGCCAGGAAGAGCGTCCATGGCTTGGGGGCCCAGAGCTTGGTACGGGAGGCGAAGGATTCGACCAGCGGTAACCACTCCGAGGCGTATCGGATGGTGGTGAAGGTTCCGGTCGCGGCCACGGGGAGCTGAGGAACGTCGAGGGTTGCGAAGCCGAATCCGAGCGCGTGCCGGAACGTCTGCATGTGCTGCAGAAAGAGCACCTGCTGGCCCGTGGAGAGGGGGACCGTCAGTCGTCCCTCACGGTTCTTCGTAATGAGCACGGGCTGGTCTTGAAGAGAGACATACGAAGGCCGGGGCGTGGCGGGCACGATGGCCTCAGCCGCGCCCTGATTCTGGAGCTCGAACGAGCTCTCGCCGAGAACCGGACCGTCGGCGGGGACGAAGAATTGGTGTCTGGCGCCGGAAAGCGCGTAGCTGATCGAGTGCAGCGCCTCCAGGCGGGTCACGTTCCACTCGATCCGTTCCCCTCCCCCGATCTCGAAGGCCAGTGCACCGCGGTATGCGGGCCGGACCCCGGTCTCCGCGACGCTCACGCGTTTGCGTGCACCCCGTGGCATCGCGCGTAGCAGGGGATGCGACTCCACGACGAGATATTGCAAGGTGGCGTCAACCGGCACAGAGAAGGTCCGGCCAAGCAGTTCGCCCGTCAGAACGATCGAGGAGTCGCCCGGCGCGATGGCGAAGATGTAGTGGCCGTCCTTCACTTCATATTGGCTGGCAGCATCGATCTGCTGCAGGTGCTCACCCGAGGCGAATGTCAGAGGAAGCGAAGACGTGCCGCGGTTCGGATTGTGAACGTCGATGGCGTAGCGGAACCGCGTCGTATCAGGGAGGAGCGTCACGAGGTATCGGCCCGTGGCCGTGACTGGGAGGGTCCCGTTGCCTGCGGTCACCTGCCGTACCAATGCATACGTCCGTCCGCCGTCCGCGTCCTCTTCATTCGCCACGAGCTCTCCGTCACTCACGCTCGACCTCACGCCCAGGACAGTGGGCGTGACGTGAAGCTGAACGCGGTCGCTGCCGCTGAGCTGGAGGCTGCAATGGGCGGTGAAGTCTTCGCGCAGTGGGACGATGCTGAAGGCGCCTTTCGCTGCGCGGGCGATCATGGCCTCGCCGCCGCACCCGGAGATGGTGAGGTCTTTGGCGCCTGTGATGACCTCAGTTGCGGGTGGCGCGCCGATGGCGCGGCCTCGAAAGGAGATCGTGAGCGCGTTGTCGTGAAAGCTGCCCGAGAGCTGGATGGTGTCGACGACGACGGTGGCGGCGGTAGGCGTGGAGGTGAGCTTCTGGTAGTCGGCGAGGGACACCGTGACGAGTGGCTTGTCCCCCGTCTTGTCCTGGGCGAATAGAGAGGTGGCGAACACTAGGACGACCGCTGAAACGCGACGCATGATGGCCCCCTTCGTTTCCTCCCACGGTACGGCGGTATGCCTCCGAAAACCGGGGCCGCAACAGGAATGAGACGCGATTGGAACGATGCGTTCACCCTGAGTCTTCAGTGTCATCCTGAGCGACGGGAGGGCGGGAGGGCGGGAGCGAAGGATCAAGGCGTAGCGCCAGGAACTGTCGCCCGAAGTCACTACTCCTTTAACGTGCGCGACTTCCTTGTGTCACTCGACACGCGAAGACGCGAAGACGAACGGGGGATTCCCCGCGGATGCCCGCGGGGAATCCCGTCAAGACGGGAGAGAGGGTCAGTTACCTGCGACGAACAGGTGACCGGCGTTCTGCGAGTAGATCCTGCCGTCGGTGCCGATCGACGTCGGTGTGTAGGCCGCGCCGAGGGCGAGCTGCTGGAAGATCTTCTGCTTGAGCGTTCCACCCTGATTGATGGCGAACAGGTTGCCGTCTTCGCTGTTGGCGTAGACGACGCCTGAGCCGTCGATGATGAAGGCGTTGACGCACCACTCGAAGCCGAACGGATGATCGCTGACGCAGGTGACGTTGCCGTTCGAGTCGCGTGTGCAACTGAGGGTGTTCGTGTTCTGCAGTGACCACTCGAGGGCCATGTTGTGGTTGAGCTGCGAGATGAAGTACTGCTCCGGATAGCCGGGGTTCGTGCCGGTGCGGTCCGGCGGGCAGATCGTGTCGTCGTTGCAGTAGGAGCCCAGGCCGCCGTAGTGGTTGTTCTTCGTTACGATCGAGTACGTCGCGCCGTGAGTGTAGATGCCGGGCGTGCAATCCCAACCGAACAGGAACGAGCCGTTGAAGTTGCCGTTAGCGTCGAACCGCACGTAGTGTCCCTGCGCGTAGTTGTAACGCGTGTAGGCACCGTACAGGACTGAGCCGTCCGGCGCGACGACGGGAGTGGCCGACGAGTCATCGAGGATGCGCGCGCCGCCCGAGGCATTGGTAGCCGGATCGACGCCGTAGTTGGCACCGGCGCGGCAGCCGCCCGGAGCGCCGTTCGGGGGAAGCTGGCCGCCGACGGAGAGAGGCACGCCGCAGCCGTCATTGAAGCGGTTACGCATCGAGCGGATCCACTTCTGCGTAAGGTTGTCGTTGATGGCCAGCATCCAGGTCTCGCGGCTCAGCAGATGGGCGCGGGTGGCCACATAGATCGTGCCGTCAGCGGCTACGGCCGGGGCGATGTTGATGCCGGGGCGCTGGGTACCGCACTGCACGGTCGGAGCAACGGCGGTCGGCGACGGCGGCCACGGGAGCGGCTGGGTGGAGAAGGCGTTCGTGCACTGGGCGCTCCCGGCGGGCGTGCCCGTCGTGAGCGTGGAGTAGCTGACCAGCTCGATCGAGTCGTTCGGTGAGACGCGGACGATCCATGAGTCGACGAGGTCGTCGGCGTAGAAGTCCTTCGTGCCGCTCTTGAGCTGCACGACGTTGTAGAGGATCCGTCCCGACGAGTCGACGGTGAGAGGGCTGGCGGTATAGCGGCTGCTGTTCACGTTGTTGAACGGGTTGATCCGTGTGCCGGTGCCGGTCGACTTGTTGACTTTCCAGATCGACCCGCCGGCGCCCGGAACGTAAAGGAAGCCGTTGGCCAGAGCTGGATGGAAGACCGGCTCCCAGAAGTCGTTGAGACTGCCAACCGCTTTCCAGTCGGTGGTGTACTGCCAGGTCACGATCAGCGTGGTCGGGTCGAACGTGCCCGCCTTGAACATCATGTACACGTCACTGCCATCGACGAGCGGGGCCTGGTAGTGCGCGAGCAGGTCGCCGCCGCCGGCGTTCGGTCCCATCTCCTGCGGGACGAGGGGGTCGTAGACGACGTTGACGAGGTTCTGGTTCAGGTTCTGGCCGATGGTTGCGACCTGGCCGGTGTGCTGGGCGTTGAGCGCCCACTGCGGCCATTCCTGGGCCATGAGGGGTAGACAACAAACCAATACGACGAGAGTGAGAGAGAGACGGACTTTCATGAGTTGGAATCTCCTCCTTACAAAAAGTTTGGGGGCACCGTTGATGACGAAACGGTTCGCGCCGTGCCGTCGAGCTGCGACAGGTGGAACATACTTGACTGTTGCGGGCGATATATTAAGTCAAGTCGGCTGGATTTGCGGAGTGACGTATAGCACGCTGATCCGTACAGACACACTCATGGCGCCAGCCTCGGCAATTTGCGGCAGGCGAAACGGGGTCGTCAGTTCATCCCGAGCGAGGCGGCTGCGGGGCGGCTTGGAGCGAGGGATCAAAATGCGCGTCGATTGTTTTGTGGACGTCACATTCGGATCGAGGCTTCATGTTGATCCCTCGCTCCCTCCCACCCGCCGCTCGGGATAAACTGACGAGGCCCCGGACGCTTAGTGCCGGAAGTGTCTCTCGCCCGTGAAGACCATGGCGATCCTGCGCTCGTTCGCGGCCGCGATGACTTCGTCGTCCCGCACGGAGCCGCCGGGCTGGATGACGGCGCGAATGCCGGCATCCGCAAGTAGGTCGAGACCATCCCGAAAGGGGAAAAAGGCATCCGAAGCGGCAACGCTATCTACGACCGGTAGGATGGACTTCAGGATCGCCACCTTGGCGGCATCGACGCGGCTCATCTGACCCGCACCGATGCCCACCGACTGCGACTCGGTGGTCAGAACGATGGCATTCGACTTGACGTTGGCGCAGACGGTCCAGGCCAGGTCGAGACCGCGGAGCTCGGCCGGGCTCGGCTGGAGCTCGGTGACGACCTTCCATCCAGTGCGGTCTCCGATGCGGTCCACGCTCTGCACGAGCACGCCCCCAGCGGCGCTGCGCAGCTCCTCGTCATTCTTTGGAGCCGCCGCGACGACGAGACGGAGGTTCTTCTTCTTTGCCAGGAGCGCGCGGGCGCCGTCGCTGAAGGACGGAGCCACGATTACCTCGAGGAACATCGACTCGACCAGGCGCGCGGCATCGTCATCGAAGTCGCGGTTCGCTCCGATGATGCCGCCGAAGGCGGAGACGGGATCGCTCTCGATGGCTGCCTTCAACGCCGCGGACAGCGTCGAGTGGCGCGCCACGCCGCAGGGATTGGTGTGCTTGATGATCGCAGCTGCCGGCTCGGTGAAGGCATTCGCCAGCCGCATCGCTGCATCGAGGTCGAGAAGGTTGTTGAACGAGAGCTCCTTCCCCTGCAGTTGTTCGAACGGCCGCGGGGCGCCCTGCTCGACCCAGAAGGCTGCCGACTGCTGCGGGTTCTCGCCGTAGCGTAGATCCTGAAACTTCTCGAGCACGAGCTGGCGCTGTGAGCTGCTGACCGATGACTGCAGGAACGTGGCGATGGTGGCGTCGTACCTGCTCGTCTTTTCGAACACCGCGGTTGCACAGCGCAGTCGGAACGCATCACTAATTTCGCCGGCCTCGAATTCGCGGACGAACTCCGCGTAGAGCGAGGGGTCGCAGAGCGGGAGCACGTGCCGATGGTTCTTGGCGGCGGCGCGCAACATCGACGGTCCACCAACGTCGATTTGTTCGATGGCCTCGGCGATGGTCACGCCTTCCCTGGCGATCGTCGCTTCGAATGGGTAGAGGTTGACGACCACCAGGTCGATCGGAGGGATACTCAACCGCTCGACGTCGGCAACGTGCTGGCCATTGTCGCGGTCGTAGAGGATGGAGCCGAAGACCTTCGGCGTGAGTGTCTTCACCCGTCCGCCGAGGATCTCCGGCGCCCCGGACCAAGTGGCGATGGGAGTCACAGGCAGGCCGGCATCGGCGAGGTGTTGGGCAGTGCCGCCTGTGGACAGGATCTCCACTCCCCGCGCGGTCAGCACGCGGGCCAGGTCGACGATGCCATTCTTGTCGGAAACGGAGAGGATGGCGCGGTTGATCATAGTTAGTTGCTGGTTCTAGTTGCTAGATGCTGGTTGTTCGGAGCGATCGAGCTGGCCGCGGATCTGGGGTTGCACAAATGAAGGGACTCGTGAACGTCTCTTCTTGCGTTTCATCCTTTGTTCCGAGGTTCCCTGGTGTGGTGCCAGTCAGGTTGACTGCAAGTCTGGTTGTTCGTCGTTTGCGGCCAGTTAGATGATGTTGGTTCAAGGTCCGGTCAGTCGCGCTCGAAACTAGCAACTAGCATCTGCCTCACGGCCGGGTCACCGCCGGCCGCCGCCTGGCCGCGGAGCGGACGTCGCCGCCGGACTCCCGCCAGATGTAGTAGTAGAGGTTCACGAGATCGGTCACGGCGTGGGAGTAACAGACCGAGGCCACGCCGAAGGCGGTGGATCGGTCGTCGAATTCGATGGAGCGGTGCTCGCCGCCGCCGCGGAAGTACTCCTCGCTCATGAGGGGCTGGAGACGGGAAGAGCGGGCGAAGCTGCGATCGAGGAAGGTGGTGAGCTGGAAGTTCGGCACGAGACCGTAGAAGACGGTGGGGAAGTGCGCCATGCGCCGCTCGAAGTATTGCTCGAAGTCATCGTGCATGAGGCCGAGGCGGGGATCGGCGTCACTGGTGTGGAACGGGTTGTTCGCGTCCGCGACGAGATGAGCCAGCATGCCGAGGGGCTCAGCCATCAGCCCCATCGACTTGTTGTCGCGGATCAGTGCGATCGTCCCGTTCGCCTCCTGTTCGATCCGCTCCCGCAGTTTGCCCTGCCGCGAGAGGACGAAGTAGTGGTGGACCTCGCTTCCCTCGTCGCTTTCCGCGCGGTGGAGGCCGTTCTCAAACTCCGGCTCGAAGCGCTTGAGCACGAGCTGAAGGTCGGGCGGTGCCAGCTCCAGGCTGCGCTCCGCGATGCGCTTATCGGAAGCCCGGGTCCAGGCGCTGGCGGTGAGGGAAGTGAGGATGAGGAGAAGGAGGGTGGCCAAGCGACGCATTGATGGTCGGGATGGTAGCAGACGGCGGAGCATGCTGAGGGGTGGAGATTGCTCGTCATGCGAGCGGCAAGACCACGAGGTGCAGCGAGGCGGAATGGAGAATGTTGAAAGGAGAGTGTTGAATTGAAGCGCGGTATTCTTGTTCGTGGTGCGGAAACTGCTCCTATTCTGGGTGAATCCAGAATTCGCGAGTCGAGGTAGCTGAATAAAGCGCGATGCCCTGGCGCTCCAATTCAACCCTCAACATTCAACATTCCAGTTCTGAAGATCACGCCCCTGCAAAGGCCTCCCGCGTCAGATTCACGTGCCCTTCGTCCGTCACCACGACATCGTCCTCAATGCGGATCCCGCCGAACTTGCGGAAGGCGTCCACCTTCGACCAGTTGACGTGCTTGGCGCGGTCGCTGGACTTGAGGTCTTTCAACAGGGAGTCGATGAAGTACAGACCCGGCTCGATGGTGAAGCACATGCGCGGGTCGACGACACGCGTGAGTCTGAGGAACTCGTGGCCTTCCGGCTTGGCGATGAGGTTGCCGAGACAGTCGCTGTGGAAGCCGGCGACGTCGTGCACCTGGAGGCCTAGAAAGTGTCCCACGCCATGGGGGAAGAACGCGCTGCTGATGCGGGTGTCAACGATGGCCCCGGCGTCGAGGTTCACGAACTTGAACTCGTGCAACAGGCGCGCTACGCCGTCATGTGCGGCCATGTGGACGTCGATGTAGTTCACGCCCGGCCGGACCATCGCGCAGAGGCTCTGTTGCATGTGGTCGAAGGCGGCGATGAGGTCGGCGAATTCATCGCGCTCCCGCGAATAGGTACGGGTAATGTCGGAGGCGTATCCGTTACAACTGGCGCCGGCGTCGATGAGAAAGGAGTGGCGCTCGGCTTCGTGCAGGTGTCCGCGGTCGTGATGGGTGTAGTGCAGCACCGAGGCGTTCTCGTTGACCGCGATGATGTTGCTGTAAGGCAGCTCAGCCTCGGCGTGCAGCGACGCCAGGAGGTAGTCGATGTGGATCTCGAACTCCGACCGGCCCTCCGCGAATGACCTCAAGGCAGCTGCATGGGCGCGGACGCCGATCTCGTTCGCGCCTCGAATGCAGGCGATCTCGTAGTCGGTCTTCCATGAGCGCTCCCAGTGCAGGCGGCTGAGCAGGTCTCCGGGATTGAGGTCGCTGCCGAGGAGCTCATTCGGTTCGCCGAGGTAGGCCGTCCGGCCCCCTTTCGGGAAGTGTGCCTTCGCGGCCTCGGGATCGCGAATGATGACGATGTCGAACTGCTCGACCCAGTATCCGCACGGAGTGGCGGCCGGCTTGTACCAGTAGTCGATCGGCTGCCAGTAGACCAGCAACGGCTTGCGCCCGGGTGTGTACACGACGTGGCAATTCGGGTTGTCGATGACGGGCACCCACGACTTGAAGTGCGGGTTGGTTTTGAAGGGGTAGTAGTTGTCGTCCAGGAACTGCACGTTGAGGGCGCCGCTGAAAACGACGACGTGATCGAAGCTTGTGGCGGCGAGGGCGCGGTCGTGGCGCTCCTTCACGGTGGCGACGTGGGAGGGGTACAACGAGGCGAGTGCATTCATCGGGCGAGAGGATACCCGAGGAGAAGGGGTTGCACGGTGCCAAAACAGCGAAGCGCGCCGACCCTGTTGGGATTATCGGCGCGCTCCAGTTTCGCTAGCGTTCCACTCGTGGTGGTCGATGTCAGTCATAGCGTGATGCATGCCAAGTCGGTCATAGTTGCTAGTTGCTAGTTGCTAGATGCTAGATGAGGCAGAGGGATGGGCGCACCCTCATCGTGCGATTCGAGGCCGGACCCACCGCGCCCGGCAACTAGCAACTGGCATCTAGCAACTAACTTACCGCGCGATGAACTGGTAGTCGATCTCGACTTCGTGCACGACCTCGACGGGCTGGCCATTCACGGTCATTGCACGGAAACGCCATTTCTTGACCGTACTGATCGTCTCCTCATCGAACATCGGCTCTTTGGCGTGCTCGATGACGACGATGTCGATCACACGCCCGTTCTTGCCGATGGTGTAGCGCACAACGCACGTATCTTCCAGGTGGCGGGAGCGGGCGGCGTCGGGGTAGTGCGGGTAGTCTTTCTCGACTTCCTTGAGGGGGAGCTTCTCGCTACGGTCGACATGCACACGGCCGTCTTCCGCGAAGACGATCCCACCGGGCACGCCATGCTTCTTGCCGCCGATCACACCGTCGGGTACGCCCTCCGTCGATGCCGCCAACGTCGGAACGGCGTTGGGAGGCGGTGGTGTGGCCACCGGCGGTGGGGGAGGCGGCGGGATCTCGATCTTCGGGACGAGGTCGGGGATGATTGTCGGTGCCACATCGAGGTGGACCATCGCCAACGGCGGCGGTGGTGGGGCCTTCACCTTAGGGGGTGCCTGCACTGGCTGCGGACGGGGCGGAGGCGGGGGAGGGGGCGGTGGCTCCGGGATCTCGACGAGCGAGTAAGGGCGAAGCAGACGGGGCGACTGGGTCGGAAAGGCGACGTTCCACACCGCCGCGACCACGCAAGTAGCCACCACGATTGCGTGGAGCGCAATGGACACGGGGAGGGTCTCGTAGAAGACCTTCCGGCTACGTGATTGGGTTATCTCGGGAACGACCGTCTCGAACATCGTTCAGAATGCCTGCAACTTGCTGGAATCGCG
>WNFM01326876.1_pt1 | contig 17202 bp, 20 predicted proteins | sample 5400271 | NCBI WGS metagenome assembly WNFM01 (sample SAMN13153352, study PRJNA577476) | soil metagenome | isolation source: 60 cm saprolite on Douglas fir-dominated hillslope | place: USA:California | collected 2013-09-17 | reverse complement strand
CCGCCAGCGCGCGTTTAAGATCACAGGTCTCACCTGGATTGTGGAGCGCAGCTTCGCTTGGCTTTGCCGCAATCGGCGCTTAAGCAAGGATTACGAGTATGGCGTGCAGAGCTCCGAAACGCTTATCGAAATTGCCTCAACCCGCCTTTTGCTCAACCGCCTTGCTCGGACATGAGTGACTTTTCAAACACCCTCTTACAGAAGTCGATTCCCTCCTCGAAATCAGGGTGGAAAAGTTTCGTTCTCGTCTGCGCCGGTGAAATGCCGCAGGAGCCGTTCGGCGGCCTTCTCGTAGATGAACATGGCAAAGCTAGCGCTTTCTGGGCTCCGCCAGGCGTGCAACTCGACAGAAAAGTGACCCTGATCGATGCTTCGCTGAAAAGATGGCGAGTTCCTCAAATCTTGCTCCAACAGAAACAACGTTACACCGTAAAAAAACGCCGAGTCTCCCCGGCATACTAGGCCGGAAATTCAGGAAAATTCTCATACCGATAGATTGTGCCTCCCGCGTAGGCTTTTGAGTCAGTCGCATCCCCAAGTTGCTTGACTCGCTCTTCATCAATTTGCCAAAATGTGATATCACTAAGCGTCCGTTTGGGCCCGAGGCTGATGTCCGTAGATATTATGTCCTCGGCTCGTGTCTTCAGGTCTTCAATTGAGATCGGATTCCCTTCAGAATCATTTGCTCTCATCTTTGCTACACAGTGTGTCGCCAGACCAGAAGCTGGAGGGTTGCGAGTGAGGTGAATGACGGCTGTATACTCAAAAAACACGTAGTCGCTCATAGTTTCAGGGGGCCTCTCTCAACTGTGAGACGCATCGGAAATCCATGATTGCCGGAATTCCCCATTTGATTTTGCCCAATTTTCTCCCGGATAGACACGCGCTACACGCTTGTGGCTTGCCCGGTTCCCCTCTCATGGTTGCAGCGGAGCGCCATCAGTATGGCCATTCTCTTTGCTGTGTTCAGTGGGGGAAGTGGCTACAGCCTTTTGCTGGCGTGGGGTATTCGGCGCGTTATCAGTTCGCGGAAGAAATCGAGCCGCTAATGAGAGCTAATAATCGAAATGTCATGCCCGGCGTAACGTTCAGAGCAACAACCGCGCAACCTGAGCAGGCACGCCAACGCGAGGATGCGAGTTAGCAAATCTACCGGCATAGTTGAAGTTCGGACAGATTCCAAACCATGACCATTGAAGAGAGAGTCCGCCAGATCATCCTCTCAAAAGATTTGTCAGACAGCGAGAAACTCGATCGATTGCACGCCCCCATCCCGCCCGATGCTTTCAAAATCGACAACTTGAGCAAGGCGACCCCAGAGCAGCTAAGACAATTGAAAGATGGCCTAGCGATTACCGATGCAATGCAACAGATCAGACGGCAAGTCCGGCTGAGACGGGATCGGAATCCGATAGATCCGTGCTAGCTCTTCTTCTATAGTCGTTCTGCGGTACCGGCCGCACATGGCTCAACCTCGTAACAAAACCTCCCCTCCCCATTTCCGGCTGGCCGACTTGTCAGTCCGGGTCACGCTCATTGATGGCGGGGATCGGCCCGCTCCGCACCGCGACAGCTCGATCATCCCTCTCGCGCATCAACCAGTAAGCCCCTGCCAGCGCAATGACTGCAAAAGCCAGAGCGCCAATTGTGATGGCCGGCGTCGCTTCGATATTGAGAATAATGAATTTGCGCACGAGCGCCAGAATGCTGATCAGCACCACAGTCTTAACCTGAATGATCCGATGATGCCGCTCCATTGTCTGGAAAATGCTGTGATTGAACTCCATGGCAATCAACAACGTCATGATCAAGCCGAAAATCACTCCGAATTCCTCTTGACCTAACGGGTTCAGTACGCCAAGCACGAGCAACTGAAAAACCGTTAGCATCAGCCGGAAAAGGGCGATGGCAATAACGACGGCGATGAACAACGTGAGGATCCAACTGACAATCTGCTCGAATCGGGCATAGAAGGACATGGCGTTCCATTCGCCACGTGAAATCCCAAAAATCTTCGAAGGTTGCATAAACGCAAGAGAACGCTTAAAGCAAGCGCGTATCCACCAAATACCGAAAGTGTAAACCTATCATCGGTCGACTGGCAGGAAAACTTCTTCGCGAAAAGGAAACTGATCGAGCCGAGCCTCGCCCTTTGCAGTGGTGCCGGGCTGCCCCCGGCCATTAGAGAACAAGTTGAGAGAGTACGTGGCCAAGATCGGCCAAGCAGCCCGGATACCATCGTTTACAAGTAAAGGATTCGGAGGAAACTCGAAAAGATCGCTGATAGGTTGCCGGTTTGTTTGTGTTCGGATCGGCGCTCAGTTTTCACAGTCTCCGTCGGCAACGTGAGCAGCTGGTCGTAGCTGTAATAAACGGTCTTTGCCGGGTTGCCTTGCGAATCAAGGGTACCGAATCAGCCTGCCTTACCGACAAAAGATGTGAATTTCGAGGGGCTCTGGTACTCAGCACAATTGCTCCGATCGCGCCGCAGCGCGCTTTTTTTGTCCTACACGGCAACTCGTCTGGTACTCAAGACATCGATCTTGAGCCATGGCCAACGAGCCTTTGAGCCAAAGGCCTCGGGACCTGAGGATCTACTTTACCAAAGGCTCTCGGCTTTATGCGCCAGACTTGACGCTTTTGACGCTGCCTTGAAAGGCGAACAATGTTCGTGAAACTCTCGGCAAGGTACTTACAGAAACGTGCATTTCAATACATAAACCAGCGGCCGCGACGTTCGCGGGTCGGGCGGCATCAACGGCTCAGGCGCCTTCATCTCACGCGGATCGACGTTCCAGCTGCTCCCAGCACCGACGGATTAAGTCGGCACCCCCTCTCGACATCTCTAGGTCGATAGACTTTGACGCTCGCTCTGCCTAGCCTGCTGGCTCGATACCTGCCTTATTTAGCGTTTTGAATACCGAAGCCGTGAGATATTCCGCTCCAGGAATCTGCCGGAAAGTTGCTGTTGCTTCACGAGTCGTGAAAAGTTGCATTCCATACTCGGAATTGCAAAAGTTTTCCCCTGATATCGAAAGGAGAAGAGGTCCACTACCGCCCTAAATTGGCCAGTACGCTTTTACGGTGTTTCGTAGGCTTTTGATACCCACGACGTTCTAGAGCATCTCTTCTCGGACCTTCAAAGTGCGAGCTTGGCAGCTTATAGTTCAAAGAAAGATGTTGCTGCATTGGGGGGATTCGCCCTTTTGGATATCCGTTCGGAATTGTGCCACCCGCCCAACCAGCAACAATTGGCGCAAAGGGCCTGTCGATTGCGTTCGCATTTGCCGCTTCGCGCTCTGCCATTATAGAAAAGAGCGCGATCCAAAACTTCTTTTCATCAAACTTCTAATACGGTGATCACAGTTGAAATGATGCTGGCCTCTTCAATGTGTAATGCGGCGTCGGTAGAAATTCGGGGCCAGAATTTCGAAAAAAACCTGCAGGCGCGAGGGTGTTCCCTTGAAACGCAGCTCCGAGAATGGGCCGCTTCAACGGACAGCTCGCCGGAGGGCTGGGCAGTAGTAATTCTGGAGTCAATGGGAAACGACGCACTAAAACTCTATTATAACGCGCCTAACCGGGAGTCGGCTACTTAAACCCGGAATGTTATCCTCACCGTACTGATCCATAAGACGAATTGCATTAACCCATAATCAACATGCCTTCGGGAAGATCCTTGTACCAGCGCAGACCAGAACGTTACGCGAGAGAAAAGAAACATTTTCAGCGGCTGTTTTATAAACTAAATCGCCTAGCCATGAAACGAGGCTACACCAAGAGCCAGATAGCCGTGGAACTTGGAGTGTCGCATACTTGTATCTATCAGTGGTGGAACGGGTATTCTCTCTCAGCCAAACGAAGAACTATTGAACGGCTGAAAAAGTTCTTATCCGTTCAGTAAACCATTATGCCTAACAAGCCGCTGCCCCAGTTCGTCGCGCCGATGGCCGCTGCTTCTGTGAAAGAGCCATTTGATAGCACTGATTGGATTTTTGAACCCAAACTCGACGGCTATCGAGCGATAATGGTTATCGATTCAACCGGTAAGGCTCGGCTCTGGTCTCGCAACCACTTACCGCTGGAACCGAAATTTCCAACTATTCAGGAAGCGATCAATAAATTGAACCTGCGGTCAACAATCCTGGATGGTGAGATCGTGGCGTTAGATAGGGATGGCGTACCGAGGTTTCAGTTATTGCAACAGTGGCAGAAACGCCCGACCGCTCCGGTTGTCTTATATCTGTTCGATCTGCTTTGGAGTGATGCGCGTGACATTACCGGGAAGACGGTCTTACAACGACGCGACCATTTGGAACAGATCATCGTTACTGTTCCTGGCATCCAAGTTGGCGGCTACGTCGAGAATCATGGAATCGATCTTTTTCGCTTAGCCAGAGAGAAAGGACTTGAGGGCATAATTGCCAAGCGAAAAACGAGCACTTACCAACCTGGAAAGCGGAGCTATAACCGAAAGTTGTGGATGACAGGATAAAGAAAGGATGCACCAGTGATTGAAAATAAGGTGGTTTCGCTCGAAGAGCGAGCCCAAGATGAAGCCAAGATTTATCTGGAAGAGTTGCTCAGTGAAGGAGCTAGGAAGATGCTCCAGACGGCGATCGAGAACGAAGTGCTCGAGTACCTGGAAGCACATCGAGAGCGGCACACCGATGCAGGCCAGCGATTGATTGTGCGCAATGGTCACCATCCGGAACGCGAACTGGTGACCGGGGGTTGGCCCGATAAAGGTTCGTCAACCGCGGATTCGCCATCGAGATGGGCAGAAGTTTAGCAGCGCGATTTTGCCGCCGTATATGCGCCGGGTACCCAGTATCGATGCTCTGATTCCGGCGCTCTATCTCAAAGGAATCTCCACCGGCGACTTCAGCGAGGCTTTGACGGCGATCTTGGGCGAGGGGCCAGCGGATTATCCGCCACCAATGTGGTTTGGCGTGACCTCTCCAGAAATCGCGGACAGTATCACGGTATTTGTCATTCCATTCCGCCCAGCCAGGTGGAAACTCGCCCACCTGATATCCGCCAGGTCCGCAATCCCAGGGCTCCGCAATCAGCTTCACAGTGTTTAAGACAGGGTCTTGCGTGCAGGCTTTTAGGAATCCACTCTGATTGTCGAACCCATTCGGTTCACGAGCCAGGATTGTTCCCAGATCAAAACGAAATCCGTCCACTCTGGTCTGTTCTACCCAATATCGTAGACTATCGAGCACCATCTGCATGACGCGCCCGTGACTCACGTTTAAGGTATTCCCGGTGCCGGTATCGTTGATATAATAACGGGGGTGATCGGGTAACAATCGGCGCATTCCGTGCGATGAGCGGTTGCCCTGGAACTAGACGGGCTCCTTGCCTAGGCGTCGACAGTACTAAAAATACCGAGCTTCGAGTTGTTTACGGTCTTGGAAGGCTGGTAGTGCCGTGGCAAGTAAAGGAAATCTTATGCCAATCGGACCACAGTCACTTCAGAATTTCCAGGCGCGTAATTTTAACACCGATACGAATGTAGGGGTGTGGAAAGCCAAGCAAGACGCAAACAGCGCGATCGCTTCGCAACTTGCTAGTTTGTATTAACGATAGGACGCCAGGTCGGTACCATCTAAAGGCTGATCTAGGCTGATCTATTGAAGGATTGCAAAGACCTTGGGCGCGGACCGAGAATCTACGTTCGTTTTAACAACCTATGATCAAAGCATTAATCCTATCCGCACTGCTAGGATTAGCAGCAACGTCAGCATATGCTGACGATAAATCAGCGAACGCAACCCCTGCCGACGTCAAGCCTGATGCTGCCAATCGTAAACTTGTACAAATAATCCACTGCGAGTTTTTGCAGGACAAAACTTGGATCATTGTCGCTCTGTTCGACGACAATACCCTCTGGGAATCTCGATTGGGCGTTTGGCATTACCACTCAACTCTCCCTGTATCAACTGCTGTTCCTAATAAGTAAGAACCGCAAATGGAGAGGCAGAAAGCTTTTTAGGCTGCCATCGATTCCGGTTCTGCCTTGTGATTACGGCTCGCCGTTCGAGGAATTTCACGCGATTCGCCCGGCGGTCTGCCAATAGCCTTGCGGCGGAATCGGAACTTTGAGGCGGTTGCACATCTTCCTTAGCCCGTTGTCGGTAAGCCCGACATCAAAAGCGGCGCGTGCCATTGGTTTTCCCCAAAATAGGACCCGCGGCGATTGAGAATCCGAACTAGGTACTGTGGTGGCCGGCGATCAGGAGAAAATCGATTTCAAGGCATGGATGAGCGTGTGGGGCACGATGCTCGGCGCGTTCATGGCGGTCCTGGACATTCAGATTACCAATGCCTCGCTTCGCGAGATTACCGGCGGCATCGCGGCAACTCAAGATGAAGGCTCCTGGATCTCGACCAGCTACCTTATAGGCGAAATTGTCACGATACCGCTTACCGCGTGGCTTTCTCGAGTTTTCAGCGTCCGCTGGTATTTGCTAATTAACGTCGGATTTTTTTTGATTTTCTCGTGCCTTTGCGGTACGGCCCGAAGTCTCACTGAGATGATCCTTTTTCGGGCAAGCCAGGGGTTCACCGGTGGGGTGCTGATTCCGATGGCTCTGACGGTAACACTTTCGACTTTACCGCGAAGCAAACAACCGCTGGGCTTTGCTCTGTTTGGCATCACCGCCACACTGGCGCCTTCCATTGGTCCCTCAATCGGCGGATGGTTGACCGACAATTTTGGTTGGGAGTGGGTCTTTTATATCAACCTCTTGCCCGGGGCGCTGATGATTGCTGCTATTCTTTACGCTATCGAGCCTAAGCCTCTTCAGTTCCAGCTTTTGCGCGAGGCGGATTGGATCGGCATCGGTTCGATGGCGATCGGGCTCGGATCACTCGTCGCCATGCTGGAGGAGGGGCAGCGTAAGGATTGGTTCGGCAGTCCATTGATTCAGACATGCGCCTGGCTAGCTGCTATTTTCATACCGGTATTTTTGTGGGTTGAGCTCACGCAAAAAAGACCGTTTGTTAACTTGCGCTTGGTCACACGCCGCAACCTGGGCGTTTCTTGTTGTGTCAATTTTCTGCTCGGCCTCGGCCTATTTGGGACGGTCTACCTTGTGCCCCAGTACCTTACCATCGTTCAAGGCTACACCGCGTTCCAGACCGGTGAGGCGATGATCTGGGTTGGTCTGCCCCAACTCTTGATCTTTCCGTTTGTGCCGCTCTTGATGAAGCGGTTCGATCTGCGAATGCTCGTCTGTTTCGGTACGATTGTTTTCGCGACGAGCTGCTGGATGAATACGGCGATGTCCCACGACTATGCCGGTCAGCAGCTAGCCTTTGCCAACATAATTCGTGCTCTGGGACAGCCATTGACGATTATTCCGCTTGCTTCGATCGCGACCGCAACGCTAACGCCATCGGAAGCGCCGGACGGCTCAGCTGTTTTCAATATCGCTCGTAATTTGGGCGGAAGTGTCGGCACAGCAGTGCTCGACACCCTGATCACTAGACGAGAGCAATTTCACGACTTCCGGATCGGCGAATCGGTGAACGAGTTCAGAATCGAGGTGCAGGATCGCGTCAATTTTTTGACCCAACAATTCCAGACTGCCGGGTATGATCCAGTTGACGCGATGAACAAGGCCTACGCGCTACTAAAGGAGATCGTTCGACGCGAAGCGTATGTGATGGCCTTTAACGATGCGTTCTTGACTGTCAGCATTGCGCTTCTATCGGCTGCAGTTCTGGTCTGGCTTTGCCGTAAAACCATCGCCAAAGAAGGATCGGCGGCGCATTGAACGCTAGGGCCGCGCTCCCGACTAGCGCTTTTGTGGCGTAGGCATTTTGACATTGATCGATGGGACTGTTGAGAGACCAGGAACAATGCGGTCTTGATAGCCGCTAATGCTGTCCAGATCGAAAACGATCTTAACCGGAACACGTTGCACGATTTTTGTGAAATTGCCCGTCGCATTGTCTGGAGGAAGCAAGCTAAAGACGGCGCCGGTTCCCCGCTGAAAACTGTCAACTTTGCCACTGAATTTCTTATTCCGGATTGCATCTATCGCGATTTTTACGTGTTGCCCTGGTTGGATGCGACCAAGTTGCGTCTCTTTGAAATTGGCAACCACCCAAACGTAGGCTTCAACGACTGCCATGACCGACTGTGCTGGCTGAACTCGCTGTCCGGCTTCCAAGGTTTTTTTTGCAATGCGGCCGTCGGTCGGGGAATACAAAGTGGTGTAAGACAATTGGAGCTTGGCGTATTCCAGATTTGCTTCTGTCGAACTTACCTGGGCAAGAGAGGCCCCGCGTTGTGCGCGTGCCGTTTCCAAATTTGCTTCCGCGACTTTAACCGCCGCCTCTGCCGATCCATAGGCGCCCTGATCTTGCTGCATTTGAAAAGTGCTGTTGTCCAAATCTTGTTGAGAAATGGCGCCTCCCCGACTGAAAAGCTGACGATTTCGGTCTGCTAATCGTTGGGAATTCTCAAACTTCGCTTTCGATGACTCCGCTTGGGCTTTGGATTGCTGCAATTGAGCTTGAGCCTGATTGACTTGGGCGTCGCTTTGTTTCAGTTGAGCTCTTGCTTGCTGCAGACTTGCCTCCGTTTGTTGCAACTGTACGACGTAGTCTCGAGGATCGAGTTTCGCGATGGACTGTCCGGCTTTCACCGGTTGATTGTCATCCACCAGCACTTCGGAGACGGTGCCGTTCACGCGAAAACTGATTGGATGGCTATGGCCCGTCACATAAGAGTCGTCAGTTGATTCGTATTTTTGCGCCTGAAGCCACCATCTAACACCAAGGGCGACCGCGATTATCGCAAGGACTGCGATGACTATTTTGAAGACTCCGCGCTGCTTTTTTCGTCTCGATTCAGCTGCTTGCTCGCGCCTCTGGTTGGGAACTTCTTGCGCCTCGGACGCCGATGTTGGTTGGGATTGTGCCTCAGTAGCCACAGATTGAGTCTCCGGTTGGCTCCTTGCCATTTCCCTTTTCTGTCTCGGACGGGCTGAAGCCGGTGTACGCGGCTCGGCAAGAACGCACACCGACTCTATTTTCCACCAAAGCAAATGCGACTCCAACAGTATTGCGCCACATCCAGGTTGGAAAGCGCCGAAAGTCATCCAGTGCAGCGGCCGGATCGATCTCTTCTGAGCGTCTGGTAACGTAACGATCGACACGGTAGCTGTCTGGCCAGTCTGCCTCGACCGCGACCGCGCGAAAACCTTTCTCGTCAATTAGACGCTGTGTGATCTCCGATCGCGTGGCATAGAACTCGTGCGTGCCATGGGACGCTTCGCCGATCAAAACGACTTGCGCTTCCCACGTCATATCGACGAGTGGATCGTAGTCGCTAGGAACAGAAATATTTTGCGCTGCTGCGTGAATAACTGCGGCATCGTCGTCGAGAATTTGCCTACTCATCCCGCGCTTTCCTATTCTAGGGAACTCTTAATCTATCCCTTCCACCGCACGACAGAATCATAAGACAAGCGTGTCCGGGTTCGCTTCGTCAATTTTGCCCAAGTCTCTCCTCAATTTGTCGCGGAGAACGCACCGCAGCTTGTGCGCCGGTTGAGAGGTGAGAACTTGAAGAGAACAAATGGGCCGAGGATGTCAGAAAGTTGGTCCTCCGCGAAAGGGAAAGGTGATTCTCTGATGATTGCGTTTCGCGATCGCACTGAGGCTGGGGAGATCCTGGCGGAAAAACTGCGAGACTATGCGAATAACCCAAATGCGCTCGTGTTGGCTCTGCCCAGAGGCGGTGTTCCCGTTGCCTATCCGGTCGCACAAGCTCTGCGACTTCCGCTGGATGTGTTTGTGGTACGAAAGCTCGGCTTGCCTGGTCACGAGGAACTCGCGATGGGCGCTATCGCTTCAGGAGGTGTGCGCGTCTTGAACGAAGAGATTCTCGCTCGAATCCCGAATGCCGAGCGGGCTCTCGCTGAGGTGGCGGCTAAAGAAGTCAAGGAGTTGGAGCGGCGCGAGGCACTCTACCGGGGTGAACGGCCCCCACTCGATCTTCAGAACAAAATCGTCATACTCGTGGACGATGGGGCCGCGACCGGTGCGACGATGAAGGCGGCAATCGCGGCGTTGCGCGAACGTAACGTAGCGAAGATTGTGACCGCCGTACCGGTCGGGGCACCGGATACCTGTGACGAGCTCCGTAACGTCGCGGATGAGTCGATCTGCGCAATCGAGCCACAGTGGTTCCGTGCCGTAGGGCAGTTCTATGAAGACTTTTCTCAAACGACAAGCGAGGAAGTACGAGAACTTCTTGCTCGCGCCCAAGGAGAGCCGCACTACGGATGAAGCGCGCGAGACCTGATCGCGCAGCGAGCGGCATAATTCGAGATGGCGCTCGCGCGGAAAGATCAAGTCCGAGGAGATCGTCTGCACAATCCCACCATGAGTACGGGAGGAAAAAGCGTGGCGTTTGGGGCGCCTGGAATCGCGCCGCGTTGGACGTCTAGCGCGAAGGAAGGCCTCGGAACCGCCTATTCTGGAAGCTGCCAGCTCTGGTTTACCCTGAGCCACGGCATCATCAATGAGATTTACTATCCGACTGTAGATCAGCCGAACACTCGCGATTTTGAATTTCTCATCAGTGACGGCAAGGCGTTTTGCCACGAGGAAAAACGTGACCTGGACAACCGTATTGATTACCCGGAACGCGGCTGTCTTTTATATCGCCTGACAAACTCTGAGCGCAACGGTCGCTATCAGATCATCAAACAGGTTCTGGCTGACCCGGACCGGTCGGTGCTTCTCATGCACACCAGGCTTGAGGTGCGGGACGAATCGCTGCGCGGCAAGCTGCACCTCTACGCGCTGCTGGCGCCGCACATTGCGCGGTATGGCATGGGTAATTCCGGGTGGTGTTGTGAAATCGGCGCGAACAAACTGCTTCGCGCGGAGCGCGGCGGCTTTCACCTCGTAATGGGCTGCAATACCGGTTTTTCTCGGCGTTCTGTCGGCTACGTCGGCGCTAGCGACGGTTGGCAAGACCTGATGAGTAATTTCAACATGGACTGGGAATTCTGCGCCGCTGAGGATGGAAACATTGCGCTTACCGGTGAAATCGATCTTCAGCGCGGAAATGAATTCACAATCGCAATTGCTCTGGGGCACAGCTACCAGAGCGCTGCCGCCAACTTGCTGCAATCTCTGGCAACACCGTTCGATGGCCATCGGGAATCATACATCCGCCAATGGCGGCGGATGGAAGTGAATCCGAAATACGATTTCAGCGCGGACACGTCCGATGAGGGAAGGACCTATCGATTGAGCCGTTGCGTGCTGTTAGCCCATGAGGACAAGATTTTTCAAGGAGCCCTCGTTGCATCGATGAGCATTCCTTGGGGTGAAATCAAGGGCGACGATGATATCGGCGGTTATCATCTCGTGTGGACCCGTGACTTGGTCAAGAGCGCAACCGCGCTGCTCGCGAGCGGCGCGATGGATGCCGCTGCACGAGCCCTGGTCTGGCTGGCCGTCATTCAGCGGCCAGACGGCAGCTTCCCCCAAAACAGCTGGGTCGATGGCACGGCGTTCTGGCCCGGTTTGCAGCTCGATGAAATCGCTGAACCCGTTCTGCTTGCGTGGCGCGTCCATCGCTCGGGCGCCAGCTTTTTTGATCCGTGGGTCATGATTTCGCGCGCAGCAACCTACCTGATTCTACAGGGACCAGTGACCGGACAGGAATGCTGGGAGGAAAACGCTGGTTACTCACCCTCGACGCTGGCCACGGTAATCGCCAGCCTGGTCTGTGCCGCAGAGTTCGCGAAAGAGCGCGGCGAAATGAACACCTCCGATTTCCTGCTGGAATATGCCGACTGGCTGGTGGCACACCTGGAGGAATGGTTGGTTACAACCCGCGGGGAGTTAGTTGACGGGTTTCCTCGACATTACATCCGGCTCAATCCAACCGATGCGCAGGCGCCCGACGCGCATCCGGATGCGAATTCAGCGATGATCTCGATTGCCAATGGCGGTGGCATTTATCCGGCGCGGAATGTGGTCGGCGGAGACTTCATTCAACTGGCGAGGTTAGGTATTCGCGGTCCCAATGATCCGATCGTGCGTGATTCAGTCGAAGTCATTGATCGTGTGATTAAGCGCGATCTTCCCCAAGGTCCGTGCTGGCGCCGCTATAATCACGATCGCTATGGACAGAAAGACGATGGTAGCCCTTTTGATGGGACCGGGGTCGGACGCTCGTGGCCGATACTGACGGGCGAGCGCGGCCATTATGAACTCGCTGCTCAACGCGATCCTATGCCGTTTATCAAAGCGATTGAAAGGTTTGCCAATGCTGGCGGCATGATTACGGAACAACTTTGGGATGCTACGGATCTGCCGGACGGCCGGTTGAAACGCGGAGAACCCACCGGCGCGGCCGTGCCGCTCTGCTGGTCGCATGCCGAATATATCGGGCTCGTACGCAGTCGTCACGACGGGGTCTGCTTCAATCGAGTCGACTCGGCGTTCCAACGCTATGTACTTAACCGGGTGCAAAATCGCCACGAGATTTGGAGCTTCCGTCATCAGCGCCGCCTGATGCGTAGTCGAAAAACATTACGCGTTATCGTTGCGGCAAACGCGACGATTGTTTGGTCTGGAGATCACTGGGCGAGCAGCAAAAAGCCTGACACAATAAAATGCAATGGACTGAATTTGTGGTTTGCTGATTTGGAAACCGCGGAACTTCCAAGCGATTCCGCTGTCGAATTTACATTTTTCTGGGTTGAGGCTCAGCGCTGGGAAGGGCGGAACTGGCAGATCGGTATTGGGGAACGATAAACGTTTTAGCGTTTGTTAAGGTATTCATCTCTCACCGCCATTTTGTCCCCAGTTTTACCGGAGAACTTTCACCGAACTCTTGCGCTGACCGGATCGACGTGGGCCAGATCATGCAGCCGCAAGTTACCGGTCAATCCCTTTTCAGTTTTCCGTTCCTTTTTAGCTTGGCCGTAACGTCGCGCTATGCTCTCAGCGGTGCGAATGTTAACAGCGCTACCCGTTACTTTCTTATTCAACACTCGGAAGAGTTCGTACATACCAATCCTCCTTTTTTGGTGCCAAGAGAATAAAGTCGACGGCAAAGTTAAACCATCGATGGAGAAGGTCCTATCCGAAGTCACCAAGGATCGCCAGGAACTTCGCTTCTCTGAGCGTTTTCAGGCTTTCATTTTCACACCGGCCTTGCGCAGCTTATCGATCACTGCCTGATTGCGTGGGTTGCGGAAGAACGCGTAGATACTCTGAGCTATTGCTAGGCCGACTTTTGGTGCTCGTTGCAGTTCTTCGATGCTGGCTCTAGCGAGGGCGTCAAGATTGCGGAAATGTTCGGCGAGATTCTGGGCAACACGCTCGCCGACGTAGGGGATGCCCAGCCCGTAGAGTAAGCGCCACAGATCGCGGTCTTGGCTCGCTGCGATGCCCTTAACGAGCTTCTCCGCAGATCTCCCGCCCGTGCGCTCAAGATGCATAAGCTGCTCGGCGGTCAGCGAGTAGAGGTCCGCTACATCATGCACCAGTCCGGCGTCGACCAATTGACTGGCCAGCGCTTCACCAAAACCTTCGATGTCCATCGCGTTGCGCGCAAAATGCAGCAGGGTGTGCTTCAGTCGACCGGGGCAGGCGATGTTGTCGCAACGCCACGCGACCGCCTCCGAATCACGCCGTACCGGACCGCCACAAGCCGGGCACTTGCCCTTGATGTGCTGATAGAAGTCGAATGGCTTGGCAGTGTGCGGTCGCTTCTCTTTTACAACACCGACGACGACAGGGATAACTCGACCCGCTTTCTCCACGATCACGGTATCGCCGATGCGGATGTCCTTGCGCTTGATTTCCTCCTCATTGTGCAGTGTGGCGCGGGAGATAGTGGAACCGTCGAGGAAAACCGGCTCGAGTTCGGCGACGGGCGTCAATATGCCGGTGCGGCCGACCTGGACCGTAATCCCTTTAAGTTTGGTTTCAGCTTGCTCATGCGCATATTTGTAGGCAATCGCGTAGCGCGGCGCCTTGCTGGTGGTGCCGAGCTGTTCCCATTGTTTGAGGCGGTCGACCTTGACAACCGCACCATCGATTTCGTAAGGCAGCCTGGTCTGAATCTGCTTTAGTTCCTCAGCTCTGGCGACGACTTGTTCAATGTCCTTGCATAGCCACCAATACCGTTGCGTGGGCAAACCGAATGCCTTGATTTTCTCCAGTACCTCCGTCTGTGTCTCGAAAGCTATGCCCTTCGCCGCACCGATGCCATAGAACACCGCTCTAAGCGGACGCTGGGCGACAATGCGTGGGTCAAGCTGATTCAGCGAACCCGCAGCGGCGTTACGCGGATTCGCGAATTGTTCTTGGCCGGTCCGTGCGCGATCGGCATTGAGTCTTTTGAAATCCTCAACGGTCATGTATGCCTCGCCCCGCACTTCGAGCACTTGGGGCGGATTCTCGACGGTCAGTTGCAGCGGAATCGCGCGAATAGTTTTGAGGTTGGCAGTGATGTCGTTCCCTGTTCTCCCATCCCCCCGAGTAGCCCCACTGGTGAAGCGACCCTTTTCGTAACGCACACTGATGGAGACGCCATCCACCTTAGGTTCCAACACATATTCTACGCTCTCGCCAGACAGCAGCTTGTGCACACGGGCGTCAAACTTGCGCAGGTCGTTTAGGTTGTAGACCTTGTCCAGGGAGAACATTGGCGGGTCGTGACGGACGGTCGGAAACTCTTTGAGCGGTTGACCGCCAACCCGCTGTGTCGGCGAATTGGGGGTGATCAAGTCCGGAAATCGTTTCTCTAACCGCTCGAGCTCTGCGTAGAGCCGATCGTATTCACGGTCGGAAATATCAGGTCGAGCCAGCACGTAATAAAGGTAGTCGTGACGGCGAATTTGCCGGCGCAGAAACGCGATTCTTTTTTGCGGATCGGAACGAGTCATAACCGTCACAAATTCGCACCTCGCTCACGGAGGCGGGTAGGCCGACTGGCAATGCCAGGCACTGGCAAAATAAATGCGAAGTCATTTACCAGCGCGAACAGAATAAAGTAGGTGGCCAATCCCAACGCTTGACCGAGAAAGAGTCGCTGTGGCAGAGGTGCTATTTTTCGGAATTTGCAGATGCCCTGAAATTCGACCGAGTAGCCGAGGTAGGCTCATATATTAGTAAGTTAACCGCCAGTTGGCCTAGACCGAGCACTGACAGTTTAGGCTGGAATCCGCCTCCGGACCTCCACGCGCATGCGACTCAAGTTTTCATACATTCTCCTCGAGCGAAGAAGCGGCCACCATTCGTATAGAAATATTTCCATCGGGCGTCACATCGCTACCCAGCCGCCGATCGTTAAACTCTCGCGTACCACCTCTCCGAGCGCGTTTGTTTCGGCAAACTGCAATAAGTGGCTTGTGAGAAGGCACGTTCCCAGAAACAGCGAACCGATCAAAAGACTAATCCGTCCTTCCCTAAGTAGTCGCTTAAACTGGAGCCGGTTTAATCTGACCTTATAGGCGAAATGGTTGTGTACCGCTTTTTCAACCACCTGCTGCGGATCAATGTTGGTGGGATAGCGGCTTAGATGGATGACCAGAACAATCGGATCATTGAGCTGGAATTCCTCTGCCCAACTGACGATGAATTCTTCTGCGTCGTCATCCAGATCCTTTTCGTGGAATGGTGACGGATCCATGGAGTTAAAGAACTGCTCGAGATTCTCCAGATAAATTTCGATGCGACGCGGGGTTAGTCTTTTGGACTTACGAAACATTGGCGCCTAAGCTTTTCTGCCTAAGCCTAAGACTCAAAACGCATTCGCCCAACCGAAGACTCGAAACGCTTAGTGCAATTACGAGCACAGAGCGTGGGCGCTGCGCCGATTGCGAACGACAGATTTGTCGCTTGGAATGCGAATTTCCTAAACGCTCTGAATGCTTCTAGGAAGCTATAAAATGCTTCTGTGCTCTCGGTATCGCGGCGGTCCGATCCGATATTCCATCATTGCTTAATATTTCTGGCCTCCAAATAAAGAAGTTGTCAGGGCGTCAACTCCCAACCATCGGGGCCACTGACATCAATGCTGCTTGGGCAGATGGTCGATGCAAGATTTCTAAGCCAACAGCGCTGGGAGATCGCGCCGATGCTCCGCGAGCCAGGTTTCCGCGCACCTTCGCACAGGACTGCCAATCCTCCCATCTTTTCCGCAGTGCCTTCATCCAATCGCGGGGCTTGCCATCAAATAGTATCTTACCAAGAGCCACGCTTTGCTTCCTAAACTTCGCATTCCGTTTCTCCAGGTATTGGATGATCTGCCCCACCGGTGTCCTCTTTTTGGGATTACTTAGATGTTTCACCAGGAAGCTTTTCAGCACAACCAAATCATGGTCTTTACCCAGCTTGTCTTGTAAGCAATCTAAATGTTTTACCGTTTTCCCAAGTCGGCTGGGCCACATTGGTGTAAGCATCTTCAGTAGATAGAAGTAGTATTTCACGTGCTTTCGCCATTCGTGAAAATCCTCGTCTTTATCGCTGGATAAAGCGCACTTCATCCACATTCGATTTTGGCGATACAGTTTCTTCAAACCCGGTTCGATCGTTTTCCAACCGCGATCGGGCAACGGCAACGCGTGAAAGGCACGGCGCGTTTGCGTGAGGGCTCTTGCGGCGAGTTGGAGTGCGGTTTTACGGTCCTCGTCGTAATGAGATGATGCAGGGGTTTGAGCGAGAAAGCTTTCAAAGACTTCCTGGACTGCAGCGTCCTGTGAATGGCTCGCGAGCTTGTCGGTAACCTGTTCAAGCGTGCGGCGCGCCACCGCAAAATCGCGCAGACGGGCGAGACGCCTGGCGGCAGAGCGAAGACGAGCGTTTTCGCGTTTAAAGAACGTCTTGCTGACGAGCGGTCGCAACAGCCGTAAGATGGCCCGCAGTTTTTTAATCGCCAATCGAACCTGGTGCAAATCTTCTTCGCGGTCCGTGGACGGTTGTCTAATACACGCGATGGCGCTCGTGATCAGTTCATCGACGATACGTCTCAAGCCCGCGCTCACGCTCTCGTTTCGACATAAGACCAGTTGGGGCGCTTTCACAGGCATGATGTCGACAAGCCTCCAAAAATGCCGAAGATGAGACCTTTAGGGAAATGCGCAGTCAACACTGTCGGCGAAGACCAGAAAACATGGTCGTCAAACCTTCGTTCGTCCATGTTTC
>WNFM01292011.1_pt1 | contig 17204 bp, 20 predicted proteins | sample 5400271 | NCBI WGS metagenome assembly WNFM01 (sample SAMN13153352, study PRJNA577476) | soil metagenome | isolation source: 60 cm saprolite on Douglas fir-dominated hillslope | place: USA:California | collected 2013-09-17 | reverse complement strand
CCCGCAGCTGGTCGCTGGCGCTGCCGCTGGGCGTCTCGCCGCCGACGGCCCTCTGGCCCGCGTCGAACAGCAGCAGCTCGAACAGGCCGCGCTCGTCGCGAAAGCGCTCGACGTCCGCTACCAGGTCACCGCCGCCGAACTGAAGCGGCTCGGCATCACCCCGGCCCGGGTCGGCAGCACGGCCGGCGTCGGCGGTCCATTCGAATCCGCCACGAGCTCGACCTTCAAGAATCTGTTCGACAGCTGGAAAAAGCTCGACCAGCTCCAGGATGGCATTATTGCCGTACCGTCGGACAAGCCGGTCAGGACCGACGTCGAGTTCACCAGCGGGTTCGGAACCCGCTCCGACCCGTTCCACGCCGGCGCCGCCTTCCACCCCGGCATCGATCTTGCCGCGGCCTATGGAACGCCAATTTATGCGACGGCCGACGGAACGGTGATTCACGCCGGCTGGAACAGCGGCGGCTACGGCAATCTCGTCGAGATCGACCACGGCCGCGGCATCACCACGCGCTATGGCCACATGTCGGCGATCCTCGTCCGTGAAGGCGACCACATCACTCGCGGCGAACAGGTCGGCCGCATGGGATCGACCGGCCGTTCAACCGGGAACCACCTCCACTATGAAGTGCGGATCGACGGCCGCCCGGTGAACCCGATCCCGTTCATGAAGTCGACCGATTACGTGATCGCCATGCAGCGCCGCGCGGGCGCGCCGTCGATGGACGCAGTCGCGGTCGGCGGCCCCGTCAACGCGCAGAAATAGCCGTTTCCTTGCCGCTTCGAGCGGCACTTCCTATCTCGTCCCTGTGACCGAGCCCCAGATCAGCCTGACTCCAAGCGCGGCCAAGCGCGTCGCCTGGATCGCGCAGCGCCAGCACGCGCCGGCGATCCTGCGGCTGGCTGTTGACGGAGGCGGTTGCGCCGGGTTCACCTACAAATTCGACCTCGCGCCCGGCGCAGAGAGCGACGACGCGATTTCCGAGACCGACGGCGTGAAGCTGGTGGTCGATCCGCTCAGCCTCGAGCTGGTCAAGGGCTCGGCGGTCGATTTCGTCGAGGACCTCGCCGGCGCGGCCTTCAAGGTCACCAATCCCAACGCCCAGTCGGGCTGCGGCTGCGGAAGCAGCTTCTCGGTCTGACTATTGCGTCATCCCCGCGGAAGCGGGGATCCGTCTTCCGACGGCTGAAGAAAAGGCGGATCCCGGATCAAGTCCGGGACGACGAGCTTCGCAGGTTTCGTTAAGCCGTGCTCGGCCACCTCGGCGCGCGCCTCGTAAAGCGCGACGGCGTTTGTCGTCTTTCGCCGCAGCTAGCGCGCCCGCAAGTGCGTTACTCGCCTAATGTTTGCTTTCGACCCATTGCAGACACCGCTGTAAATAGTTTTCGCCTCGCGAACCGCATGACGTGGCGGGACGGGGCGCAGCTTGCAGTGGAGCTATGTCAGTGGAACGGCTAGATTGGGCCGCATGACCCAGCTGTTGTGGACACAGAAGCAGGATATCGGACCAACGGCTCGCTCGGACGTCGCGATGGTGTTCGACGAGGTGACGAAACGCGCGCTGCTGTTCGGCGGAACGGCCGGCGGCGCCACTTCCCTGTTCAACGACACCTGGGAATGGGACGGCGACAATTGGACTCAGTTCGAGGACATCGGCCCGAGCCCGCGCTCGCGCCATGCAATGGCCTACGACGCCAATCGTGGCCGGACGGTCCTGTTGGGAGGGTCCGCAGGCTCCGCGAGCATGAACGATACCTGGGAATGGGATGGCGACAACTGGACCCAAGTCGCGGACACCGGCCCGGCGGCGCGCGGCGGACACGTGCTGGCTTTCGACAGCTTGCGAAACCGCGTGATCCTGTTCGGTGGCGACAACGGGCAGACTTTCTTCGGCGATACCTGGGCGTGGGATGGGACGGACTGGACGCAGGAGGCCGACACCGGCCCGCCGCCGCGAAGCGGGCATGGAATGGCTTACGACAGCGTTCGCGACCGCATGGTCCTTGCGGACGGCATGAGCAAATCCACTGTCCAGGTGCAGGTCCAAGTCTGGCACGGAGGATCGATGTGGAGCCAGGGCTACTACACGACCGAGACCCAGCAGCAGGTGAAGATGCAATTCTTCGGCGACACCTGGGAATATAACGGCTCCGTCTGGACCCTGGTCGCCGACACCGGGCCGGAACCGCGCATGGGCTGCGGCATGATCTTCAACGGGAAGACGACGCTTCTTTTCGGCGGCGAAACCGATTCCCACCTCTTCAAGAGCAGCTGGGAATGGGACGGCAAGCACTGGACCCAGCGTCAGGACATCGGACCAGCCGCTCGAGCCTTTGCCGCGATGGCTTACGACAGCCAGCGCCAGCGCACGGTGCTGTTCGGCGGCACCGGCCAAAGCCTTTTCGCCGATACGTGGGAACAGTTCTTCCGATAGGGCCGGCTAATGTCCGCTTCCCACCCATTGCAGACATTCGACGAGGCAGAGTAACGTTGGCGGCTATGTCCACCGGGAAACTTGCGGCGATCATACTGCTGGTTGCTCTGGCAGTCGTTTCTTGGGCGCTGGGCTACTTCCTCAACATGCCCTCGCTGGACGCACTGGGAAGCGTGTTTGCCATCGCTGGGCTGATCACAAGGTGGCAGAATGACCCGGCTCAATGAACGGCGGCTCTCCACCCATTTATGACATAGCGGCAATGTCCGCTTTCCACCCTAACTAGCCATAGCAGATCGAAAGGTGCCCAAGCGCGCGTGTCGCGCAAAAAGCGCGGGCCAGTTTCCCGACCCGCGCGATTAGGTTTGGAACTCGGCTTAGTGGGTAGAGCTCTGCATTTTCTCAAAGACGCGCTTCGCCTGAGGGTCGCTCTTGACCTCTTGGATGAAGCGGTCCTGCTGGCTCTGATCGAGGTTCCCGATACGGCTGAACAGCAGCGGGGCGATCGTTACCAGCTCCTCGGGTGCGGCGTCATTGAGCAAAGTGCGGAACTGACTGATGTTGGTTCCACCGACCATCTAACTTCTCCTTCGCGGGTGTTTTCCCGCAACAACAACAACGCCTGGCAGGCTGTACGGTTGTTGGGATTGAAGGCCCGTAACGACAGTCCGGTCATTAACATAGGTTAATCACCGGACCGCCTACGAACTACATCGCCATGGTGGCGTAAGCCGCGTCCAATGTCCGTTTTCCACCCATTGCAGACATTAGGCGTGGCCAATTGCGACTAATGCCGCCGATATCACTAAACCCCCGGATCAAGTCCGGGATGACGAGCGTCTCGCTGTGATAATTCCGTCATCCCCGCGGAAGCGGGATCCGCCTTCCGACGGGCTGAAGAAAAGGCGGATCCCGGATCAAGTCCGGGATGACGAATTTCAGCGGTGCCGCTACGGCGAGCGCGATGAAGCTCGCCACCTACAATTTGAACGGCATCCGCGCCCGCCTGCCGCGGCTGATCGAATGGCTGACACGCGAGCAGCCCGATGTGGTCGCGCTCCAGGAGCTCAAGTGCGCCGATGAATCGCTGCCGATCGCCGACATCGAGGCGGCAGGATATGGCGCGGTGTGGCATGGCCAGAAGGGCTTCAACGGCGTCGCCATCCTGGCGAAGGGCGATACGCCCGAGCTGCGCCGCGTCGGCCTCCCCGGCGATCCCGACGACACGCACAGCCGCTATATCGAAGCGGAGGCCGGCGGGATCATCGTCGGCTCGCTCTACCTCCCCAACGGCAATCCCGTCGGCACCGAGAAGTTCGACTACAAGCTCCGCTGGATGGAGCGTTTGTGCGCCCACGCCGCCGAGCCGTCGTGCCCGAAGACCGCGACGTCTTCTCGGTCCGGGCAACGCAGCATGACGCGGTGATGCAGCCCGAGGCGCGCCAGCACTGGCGGCGGATCGTCCACCAGGGCTGGACCGACGCGCTGCGCGCCCTGCATCCGGCGGAAGAGAAGCTGTACACCTTCTGGGACTATACCGCCGGCTGCTGGCAGCGCGACTTCGGCTTCCGCCTCGACCATCTGCTGTGCTCGCCCGAGGCCGTCGACCGGCTGCAGGGCGCGGGCGTCGACCGATGGGCGCGGGGTGAGGAGAAAGCGTCGGACCACGCGCCGACGTGGGTGGAGTTTAGTTAAGCGCGGGTTAGAGCTTCGATGGTCGCGGCCGGATGCTGCTTGTGCTGCGCCACGGCGCGGACGGGCGATGGCGGCTGCTTCGCGAAATGTGGATTCCTGCTGAAGCTTCGGCGCAATAAGCGTTGGCGCAACAGCGGGTTTATGTCCGCAGTGGGTAGAAAGCGGACACTAGGAGAGCGTCGTAAAGAGCAGAGAGATGTATCCACAGAGCATAGCCAACCCTGTTAGCGCGAGGGTCAGTTGGATTCGCGCCGACTTGGACACCAGCGCCGCAACGGCGATGGCAATGAAGAGCAAATGCGCTGAAAGATTGATCGGCTGCGGAAAACTGCCGGTAAGGACAAGATTCTTCGCGAGTGACGCGCCGAGCGCGAGCAAGAGAGCCGAGAAGAACCAGCGGAATTCCCGGAAATACTCATCCCTCAGATCGACCATTCGGCCGTCGATCGTGCGCGGGACAATCAATGCCGCCATCATAAAGATCGCGACCGGCTGAAGCAGGACGACGAGGAACGCTGCGAAGCTCCAATGCTCGATTGTTCGCAGAGTGAACATCGCCCACCAGGTTTGGACCTGGATCAGGAATGTCGTGGCGATCCAGAGTGGCGTCGGCCACCACAGCTTTAGGTCACGCCGCGCCCGGATCAGCGCTGCAACGCCGGCAAGTAGGTGAGTGACGCCGAGCCCAAGGATCAGCGAAATGAAGACTGACAGGTAGGCAAAGCTGTCCATCAGTCGCGGAGATTAGGCTTGGCCGCCGGAGGTCCGCAATGGGTCCAATGCAGACGCGAGCTTCGTGGTCTAGAGCGCCTTCTCGTAAATCCGATAGCGGTGGTTGACGTGCGCGCCGGGCAGCTGGGCGATCGACAGCATCCCCTTGTTGTCCTCGAGGATCCAGCCGAACTCGCCGTGGGTGGCGCCGTACTTCACCGTCGCGTGAAGGCGAGTTGGCTCGCGAGCCTGGTGTGGTGCAGCTTCCTGGCGACGCCCATCAGCGGCACGCGCAGCCGCCGTGTCCGCGGCTTCCTTAAGCGCCATAGAAGCTTGATGAAGTTGAACGGGAACAGCTCGCCGTTGAGGTCCGCCGTCAGCTCGTTGATGTCGGGGATCGTGAGCATGAAGGCGACCGGCTCACCGTCCAGCTCGGCGACGCGCACCAGCTCGTTGAAGATGATCGGCTTGAGCTTCTTGCCGGCATATTTGATCTCGGCTTCGGTCAGCGGAACATAGCCCCAATTGTTCGACCAGGCGTCGTTCAAAAGGTTGAGGATCAGCCGCGCTTCATCATCGAACTTCGACTTGTCGACCATGCGGATGCGGATGTGCGGGTTGCGCTCGCCCATCGCGATCAGGCGATCGATCTTGGGATCTTCCCAGTGCGTGATGTCGAGTTCGTAGGTGAGGAGGTCCTTGGCCTTTTGATAGCCGGCGGCCTCGATCCACGCCTGATATTCGGGGCGGTGATGCCCCATCATCGCCGTCGGCGGCTCGGCGAAGCCCTCGATCTCGAGCCCCGGCTCATCCCAGATCGACAGGCTGATCGGCCCAAGCGCGCGCGTCATGCCCTGCTGGCGGAGCCATTGCTCGGCGGTGGCGATCAGCGCCTCGGCGGCATCGCCATCGAGCACCTCGAACATACCCCACTGGCCGGTGCCCTGGCCCATATGCTGCTGGACGAGATCGTCGACCTGGGCGCTGATGCGGCCGACCACCTCGCCGCCGCGCTCCGCCAGCCACAGCTCGGCCCTAGCGTGCTCGAACCACGGGTTCTTGCCCGGTGTAAGTCGACGAAGGCTTTGCGGTCTTTCTTGGTGAGGACCGGATGGATCGTGACGGGCGTGCTGCTCATGGGCGCATGGCTAGCGGCAAGCCGTGCCCAGCGCCAGTTAAGCTTGAGGCGCCTAACTCGCGCCACTATCTGATGGCAGACGAGGGCTTCACCAGCGACTTATGACCCAGGCAGCGACCATCGAGCGCAAGCGCAACCGCGCGGCTGAGCTTCAGCCGGCGGCGGCGCGCGCGACGGACGATGCGGCGATGCTCAAGGCGGCGGCAAATCTGACGCGCGACCTCAATGCGCCCAGGGACGCCATCTTTTGGGCGGACATGCTGGGCTCGGCGCTGCTCGGCTATTCGGCGCTGTTCGCGGCGATGATGGTACGGCCGACGTGGCTCGCGCTCGGATGCGGGCTCGTGGCGGTCCTCGCGCTGTACCGCGCCGGTTCGTTCATCCACGAGCTGACGCACATCAAGAAGGGCGCGGTGAAAGGCTTCCGCTTCACCTGGAATCTGATCGTCGGCGTGCCTTTGCTGGTGCCGAGCTTCATGTACGAAGGGGTCCACAACCAGCACCACGCCAAGCGTTATTACGGTACCGTAGACGATCCAGAATATCTGCCGCTGGCGCTGATGAAGCCCTGGACATTGCCGCTGTTCCTGGTCGTCGCAGCATTGGCACCGATCGGCATGCTGATCCGCTTCGGCATCCTCGCGCCGCTGTCGATGCTGTCGCCGAGGCTGCGGTCGATCGTCGTCGGCCGGTATTCGGGGCTGCAGATCAATCCCAAGTTCGTCCGGCCCAAGCCGGCAGGCGAGTTCGCGCGCGACTGGGCGTGGCAGGAGGCGGCGTGCAGTATCTGGGCGATCGCGCTCATGGTGATGGTTGCGGCCGGCGCGATCCCGCTGCGCGACTTCCTGATCTTCCTCGCCATCTCAGCGGGCGTGATGTTCCTGAACCAGGTCAGGACCCTCGTCGCGCATCTCTGGGAAAATGACGGCGAGCCGATGAGCGTCACCGCGCAGTTCCTCGACAGCGTCAACGTGCCGCCGCCGGCGACGCTTCCGGCGCTGTGGGCACCGGTTGGGCTGCGCTACCACGCGCTGCATCACCTGCTGCCCGGCGTGCCCTACCACAATCTGGGCGAGGCCCACCGGCGGCTGTGCCGTGAGCTCGACGCGAGTTCCGTCTATCATGATGCGACCCACCGACATCTGACGATGCTGGTGGTTCGGTTGGCGAAGAGCACGATGGGGAAGCGCGCCAAAGCTTGACGGCGGGCGGCTTTTCCGCTTGAGCGCGCCGCTCACCGAAAAGACGGGTTTTGCGCAGCCGCCCGAAGCGCTGCGTGGCCGGAGCTACCTCGTACGGGCTCCTGACGAACGAAAGGAATGACCCATGCGCCATCGTGTTGGCGGACGTAAGCTTCAACGCACCTCGAGCCACCGCGCGGCCCTGTTCCGCAACATGGCGGCCGCGCTCATCAAGCACGAGCAGATCACCACCACCACCGCCAAGGCGAAGGAGCTTCGCCCCTATGTCGAGAAGCTAGTGACGCTCGCCAAGCACGGCGGGCTCTCCAACCGCCGTCTCGCCCAGTCGCGGCTGATGGACGAAGCGCAGCTTGCCAAGCTGTTCGACGTGATCGCGCCGCGCTACGCCGGCCGCAGCGGCGGCTACACCCGCGTGATCAAGGCCGGCATCCGCATCTCCGACGCGGCGCCGATCGCCGTGATCGAGTTCGTCGACCGCGATGTCAGCGCCAAGGGCCAGGATTCGGGCCCGGTGATGACCGAGGATCAGTACGAAGCTGCCTAAGTCATTGGCATACAGTTGAAATTCAGGGCGTGGCCGCTAGCGAGTGGCCGCGCCTTTGTTCATGCGCCGCAATGTCCTGGCCGCCGTCTTGCTGTCGACCGTTTCACTGATGACCTCGCCCGTTGGAGCCGCCGCCCAAACCGCGCAGGCGCCCGCCGCAATCACCTACCCGAAGGCCAGGCAGGTCGACGTTGTCGAGGATCATTTCGGCGTGAAGGTCGCCGACCCGTATCGCTGGCTCGAGAATGACGTGCGCAACGACCCGAAAGTGGCTTCGTGGGTCGCGGCCGAGAACGAGGTTACAAACGGCGTTCTCCAAGCGCTGCCGCTGCGCCCGTGGTTCAAGGAGCGCATGACCGCGCTCTACAATTACGAGCGCTATGGCCTGCCGGATAAGCAAGGCGGCCGCTATTTTTACACCCGCAATACCGGGCTCCAGAACCAGTCTGTCCTTTACGTCCGCGACGGGCTTAACGGAGCGCCGAGGCAGTTGATCGACCCGAACGGCTGGTCGGCCGATGGCGCGACCGCGCTTGCGGAATGGACCCCGAGCGAGGACGGCAGGCTGCTCGCTTATTCGATCCAGGACGGCGGCACCGACTGGCGCACGGTCAAGGTGCTGGATGTCGCCACCGGCAGGATCCTGAAGGACGAGCTCAAGTGGCTCAAATATGATGGACACGTCGCCTGGGCGAAGGATGGCAGCGGCTTCTATTACTCGCGCTACCCGGCGCCGGTTGCCAAGGCGACGTTCCAGAACGCGACGCTCAACCATCGGGTCTATTTCCATAAGCTCGGGCAGCCGCAGCTTGCCGATCGATTGGTCTATTCCACCCCGGCCAACCCCAAGCTCAGCCATTATGCGCAGGTCAGCGACGACGGCCACTGGCTGGTCATCTCGACGACGCTCGCGGGCGACGAGAACGACGTCCACGTCATCGATCTCAAGCGGCCCGGCGCGAAGCCGATCGCGATGTTCACCGGCCTCAAGAACCAGTGGAACTATGCCGGCAACGAAGGCAGCCGCTTCTTCTTCTCGACCGATAAGGACGCGCCGCTGAAGCGGGTCGCCGCCGCCGACGCGCTGCGGAGGATTGCGCCGGTCACAATCATCCCCGAAGGGAAATGGGCGCTCGAGGGCGTCAGCCTGATCGGCGGCAAGCTGATCGCGAGCTACCTCGTCGACGCGAAGAGCGAGGTGCAGGTCTATGGCCTCGGCGGCAAGCGCCTGTCGACCATCGCCCTTCCCGGTATCGGATCGGCCTCGGGCTTTGGCGGCAAGAGCACGGATTCGGAGACCTTCTTCGCCTTCACCAGCTTCAACCGGCCGGCGACAATCTATCGCTATGATGCGGCGAGTGGCCGCGCGACCGAATGGGCGGCGCCCAAACTGACTTTCGACCCCGACGCCATCTCCATCGAGCAGCGCTTCTATGCGTCCAAGGACGGCACCAGGGTGCCGATGTTCATCGTCCGGAAAAAAGGCGAAACGGGTCCCGCGCCGACGCTCCTCTACGGCTATGGCGGGTTCAACATCTCGCTGACGCCGAGCTTCGCTCCGGCCAACATCGCCTGGATCGAGCACGGCGGCGTTTTCGTGATCGCCAACCTCCGCGGCGGCGCCGAATATGGCAAAGCCTGGCACGACGCCGGCCGGCTCAAGCACAAGCAGAACGTGTTCGACGACTTCATCGCGGCGGGCGAATATCTGAAGGCCAACGGCATCGCCGCGCCGCACGGCCTTGCGGCCATCGGCCGCTCCAACGGCGGCCTGCTGATTGGCGCCGTCACTAACCAGCGCCCCGACCTGTTCGATGCGGTCAGCCCCGGCGTGGGCGTGATGGACATGCTGCGCTTCGACCAGTTCACCGCCGGGCGCTATTGGGTCGATGACTATGGCCACCCCGACCGGGAGGCGGATTTCAAGACGCTGCTGGCTTATTCGCCCTATCACAACATCAAGGGGGGCAGGCCGTATCCGCCGCTGATCGCCGTCACCGCCGATACCGACGACCGCGTCGTCCCGCTGCACACGTTCAAATATATGGCGAAGCTGCAGAGCCTTCCGGACGCCGGAAATGCACCGCACCTGGTCAGGATCGACACCCGTTCCGGCCACGGCAGCGGCAAGCCGATCACCAAGATCATCGACGAATATGCCGACGTCTATGCCTTTCTCGGCCACTTCACGGGGCTTGAGCAGGCGCGCTGATCGGCCCTGCCGCGGATTCGGCGGCAGCCGCGGTTGGTGGTATAACGAATCCGCGCATCCGGGGGGTCGTGGCGATGATGTATTACCGCCTCTACTTCATGCACCGCTTCAGCGGTCACATCGATCATTACCGCGAGTTTGAAGCGGATAATGACACGGCCGCGCTGGCGATCGCCGAAGGTTGGCGCGAGCACCAGCCGATGGAGCTGTGGAACCTCCAGCGCAAGCTCAGGCATTGGGACGAAGAACCGGTCGCCGACGGCTGAACCTTAGCAAACGAGCGGTTCAGGGCTGGTGCAACGCCGTAACGATAAGCCCCAACTGGATCGCCGTGCGTTGTGTCGGCGAGTGTTGAACAGGGAGACACGGCCATGTTGGCGATCACGAAATTTCTCGCGGGCGGCGCGGCGATCGCGGCGCTGGCCAGCGCGGCGCCGGCGGCGGCGCAATATTATCCGGGCACCGGCTATCCCGGTTATGGTTACGGCAGTCCCTACGGCGGGAACGTCGTCGGCCAGGTGCTGAACGACGTCCTCGGCAATGGCTACGGCGGCTATGGCGCCAACAACCAGGTTGCGGTCAATCAATGCGCGGCCGCGGTGCAGCAGCGCCTCAGCGGCAACTACGGCTATAATGGCTATGGCTATGGCAATGCTAATGCGGGCGGACAAGTGCTCGGCATCAGCCGGGTCGAGCCGCGCGGCAATGGCGAATTGCTGGTGCGTGGAGTCGCCAACAGCGGCCGATATGCGGGGTACGGTTACAACGGTCAGACCCAGGTCGACCTGACGTGGAAGTGCCGGGTCGACTACCGTGGCTTCGTGCGGGATATCGACATCAACCGCGCCCAGACGAACTACGGTTATGGCTATAACCAGGGCTATACGCCCTACAATAACGGATACGATTACTCGCAGTACGGCTACCGCCGCTACTAAGCGAAACTGATCGGGACCGACGATGCGCCGGGGCAGCGATATGCTCCGGCGCAATTTGTTTGCTCCGTCAGCGAGCGAGTGTCTAATCTAATGCGAAGCCGTGAACCGACTGAAGGCCGCTGATTTCTGCGCGATCTGATAGTTGAACTGGCCGTAAGTCATCCGGCCCTGCGCGAGAGTGGCAATCATATTGTCCATATCCCGAACTCCCAGCATTTCGACTCGCTGCACGACGGGGTTCGGACTCCACGGGTAGGAAATAGTGCAACGCCGCCGGCCTGCGCGCCACCGCACCAGCACCGTCTTTTCGGTTGCCGTAGGCCTTTTAGAGATCGCGAAATAGCGCGGATCATCCCGACTGCCGGCGGTGAACGCCGCCACGAGGCCTCGCATGGCCGCCAACGACGGCGACCGCGTCAGCATTTTGTTGCATTGATCGTACACGCTAAGGGGCGGTGCCTCGCCATAGGACCGGCCGCCGTAGTTGCCGCCATTATATTGCCCGCCACTTTGAGGCGCGTACTGCTGTTGCTGCCCCTGCTGCTGTTGGCGGAATTGCTGGTCCTGCTGGTCTGACTGTTGCTGCAGGACCGTGCTCCCCTGGTAGGTACCTGGATCGGGGATTTGCCCCGGAGTTGACGGATTTTCCTGCTCCTGCGCGACGGTCGCGGTCGACATCGCGGCCGCAAAGGCGAACGCGATCAGCGGCAAGGTTGAGCGAGCAGAATGCTTATCCAGCGCCATGACATTCCCCCTCTGAAGGGCAATAGCCGCGATTTTCCTCATCAGCTTCGCACGGAACGAGAACCTTGCTGACATCCGACTAACATGCGCCTGAGTCAACCAAGTCGGGCGGCAGGCCTTCCCTGCCAGCTCTTCCAAATGTCCGCTTTCCACCCAAAGCAGAAATAGCCAACGCTTTACACCGGCAACCAAATGACTATCCGCCGCGCATGACGGTCCAGCCCACTGAATCGATCCTCATCGTCGACTTCGGCAGCCAGGTCACGCAGCTGATCGCGCGCCGCGTCCGCGAGGCCGGAGTCTTTTCGGAAATCGTTCCGTTCAGCGCCGCCGACGAAGCGTTCGAGCGCCTACAGCCCAAGGGCATCATCCTGTCGGGCGGGCCGAGCTCAGTGATGTGGGATGAGAGCCCGCGCGCTCCGCAGCATTTCTTCGACCGCGGCTTGCCGATCCTCGGCATCTGCTACGGCCAGCAGGCGATGGCGCACCAGCTCGGCGGCCGCGTCGCGCCGTCCGATAACCGCGAGTTCGGGCGCGCCTTCATCGAGATCATCGACGACAGCGCATTGTTCGACGGCCTGTGGTCCAAGGGCGAGTCCCACCAGGTATGGATGAGCCACGGCGACCGGGTCGAGCGGCTCCCCGAAGGCTTCAGGATCGTCGCCAGGTCCGAAGGCGCGCCTTACGCGATCGCGACCGACGAAAGCCGCCGCTTCTACTCGACCATGTTCCACCCCGAGGTGGTCCACACACCCGACGGCGGCAAGCTGCTCGCCAATTTCGTGCGGCACGTCTGCGGCTGCGCGGGCGACTGGACGATGGCGAGCTTCAAGGACGCCAAGATCGCCGACATCCGCGCACAGGTCGGAGTTGGTCCGAACGGGGGCCGGGTGATCTGCGGCCTGTCGGGCGGCGTCGACAGCGCGGTGGCGGCGGTCCTCATCCACGAGGCGATCGGCGAACAGCTCACCTGCGTATTCGTCGACCACGGGCTGATGCGCGCCGGCGAGGCCGAGCAGGTCGTTTCGCTGTTCCGCAACAGCTACAACATCCCGCTGGTTCACGTCGACGCGAGCGCCGATTTCCTCGGCGGCCTCGAGGGGGTCACCGACCCGGAAGCCAAACGCAAGTTCATCGGCGCCGAGTTCATCAACGTGTTCGAAGCCGAGGCGAAGAAGATCGGCGGCGCCGACTTCCTCGCCCAGGGCACGCTCTACCCGGACGTGATCGAGAGCGTGAGCTTCACCGGCGGGCCGTCGGTGACGATCAAGAGCCATCATAATGTCGGTGGCCTGCCCGAGCGCATGAACATGAAGCTGGTCGAGCCACTGCGCGAGCTGTTCAAGGACGAGGTGCGCGAGCTTGGGCGCGAGCTCGGCCTGCCCGAGGCGTTCGTCGGGCGCCACCCGTTCCCGGGTCCCGGCCTCGCGATCCGCATCCCGGGCGAGGTTAGCCAGGAGAAATGCGACATCCTGCGCAAGGCCGACGCAATCTATCTCGAGGAGATCCGCAACGCCGGCCTGTACGACGCGATCTGGCAGGCCTTCGCCGTGCTGCTGCCGGTGCGGACGGTTGGCGTGATGGGCGATTACCGCACCTACGATCATGTCTGCGCGCTGCGCGCGGTGACCTCGCTCGACGGCATGACCGCCGACATTTACCCGTTCGACGCAGCCTTCCTCAGCCGGGTGGCGACGCGCATCGTCAATGAGGTCCAGGGCATCAACCGCGTCGTCTACGATTATACGTCGAAGCCGCCGGGGACGATCGAGTGGGAGTGAGACCGTGACGCACCGTTCGCGCATCAACGGCATCTTGATCGACTGCAATGTCGAGGACATCGAAGCGGCGGCGCGGTTCTGGGCCGAGGCGCTCGGCCGGCCGATCGATTCCAACCACCCCGGCACCCGCGGAAATTACGTGATGCTGGAAACGCCGCCGGACGAGATCAGCGTTCAGATTCAACGGGTGGATCATGAAAGCAGAATTCACCTCGATATCGAGACGGATGACATCCCTGCTGAGGTCGCCCGGCTCGAAAAGCTTGGCGCGACCGTCGACCAGCGGCTGGAACGGTGGGTCGTCATGCGCGCACCGAGCGGACAGCGCTTTTGCGTCGTTCGCGTACAGCGGGCAGGGTTCGACAACAACGCCTATTCCTGGAGCTAAGGAGCCAAGTTCCGCAACCGACCGGGTCGCGACGCGCATCGTCAATGAGGTTCAGGGCATCAACCGCGTCGTCTACGATTATACGTCGAAGCCGCCCGGCACGATCGAGTGGGAGTAATAGCGGCGCCGCGTTTCCGGTGATATAAATGCGCGAGCAATGGCGCCGCCGGGGGGATTGCCATGAAGCGCCTCAGTGCACTGCTTCTCTTTTTCCTTGCGATCCTCGCCCTGCCGGCCGCCGCTTCGGCCGAACTGAAACCCCTCGACGATCCCACAATCGTCGAGGGGCTGCGCGACAAGGGCGTCGACTGGCTGAAGGACAGGGCCAAGCAGGCGGGGACCGACTGGGTTTTCGACACCGGCCAAAGCGAGACCATGCACGAGATCCTGCTCAAGGCGCGTGAACGCGCCGACGGTGAGGGCAATGACAAGGCCGGCCTGTGCCAAGGCGCCGTGATGGGCAAGGCCAGCTCAATTCTCAATGACATCAATTACAAATGGTCGGTGAAGACCGCCGGCAAGCTCGCATTCGACACGGTGACCAAGATGGCCAGCCTTGCCGGCGGCTTCGGCGCCGCCGCTGCGGAAGGGGACGCGATCAACTGGCTCGTCGGTCAATATGCGGACGCGGCGAAGGACCAGGCCAAGGATTCCGCTTTCGACGCAATCAAGAAGTTCTTCGTCGGTGAAAAGAAGCCCGAGTATGAGCTCTATGAAATCAGCGGCAAGAACGGAGACTGCGATTATACGCTGCGCGCCGTTTGGGACATCGTCCATGGACCCTACCGGGTCTACATCGCCGGCGACTGCCACTGCAGTCAGGTCGGCAATGCCGGAGTTGCGCCAAGGTCGCTCGGCAAGTGGTGGATCAGCTTTGAAGGCCATCTGAAGCTCGTCGTCGACAAGGAAAAAGGCGCGGTAAGCTGGACCGTGCTGTCGCCGACAATGGACTTCGACGCGCAATGTGCCTGCTCCAAGCGCGAGTTGCGCAAGGCGTTTACGCGACCGGTGAAGGAGCAGCCTTCAACGACCGGAGGCGCTGGCGGTTCGACGACGCCAACCGGGCCGCCACCGCTGCCACCGGCGGGACGGAAGGTCTGCAAGGAATGCCAGAAGATCCAGGACGAGATCGACGCCGATACGGCGGCCCTCAACGACGTCATGGAGCAAGTCGGCCAGCTCGAAGCCAAGCTCGGCCAGCATGAGGGGAGCCTCGCCGACCCGCCCGCCTACGGCACCACCAAGGAAGCGCTTCAGCGGGAGATCGAGAAGGATAGGCAGGAGATCAAGGCAACCGAGGCCGAGAGCCGCAGGCTGGAAACCGAGCAGGTGCGCCTGAAGGCCGCACTTCGCGACCTCGCCAACGCGCTTGAGGATTGCATCAAGGCACATTGCCCCGGAGGAAAACCGGTCCAGGAGACGCCGCCTGCGCAGCCGCCCATCTCGCCCGAAAACAAGAAGAAGGGAATCAGCTACGAGCTCGATCCGTTCGCTTCACGCATCCTCGAAATCCACAACGAGGAGCGCGCCGCGGTTCACGTTCCTTCGCTCCGCTGGAACCCGCAGCTGGCGGCCGATGCAATTGCTTATGCTCAGACGCTCGCGACGATCCGTCAGCTCGTCCATGCGCCGCGCGAAGGCCGCGGGATCGAGCGCGAGAACTTGCTGCGGACGATTATCGGCTCGTCGCCGGAGCGGATGATGCAGACCTGGACGATGGAGAAGCGCGATTTCGTCCCCGGTTACTATCCCAATGTCGCGCGCGACGGGAATTGGCTTAACGTCTCGCATTACACGCAGATGATCTGGCCGACGACGACCGACATCGGCTGCGGCTATGCGACGGGCGGGGGCTACGGCTGGCTCGTCTGCCGCTATTCGCCCGGCGGCAACAAGGATGGTAAGCCGGTGGGGCTGTCTTCGTACCCTCCGGAGCGCGGTTGATTTCTCTCGTTTAACAGCAGCTTGGCGTTAAACGATGGATTGACTCTTCGCTGTCATTCTTGCTGATCACCGGCGAGGATTAAAAAGCGAGAGCGAGCGTGGGGACGATCAACAGATCTTTGATAACGGCGGCGGTCGCAACGGCTCTGGCGTCTTGCCAGACCGCGCCGGCGCCGAAACTTGCCGCGGCCGCGTCGCCTGCTTCGGTGTCGAGCGGAGTGCCTTATCACTGGACAGTCGGCAACGCGCCCCAGGCGCACAAGGACATGGTTGCCGAATTCGGCAGGGTCGGCCTCAAGCCCGGCGAATATGTCTGGGCGGCAACCGCACCCGCTGACGGCGACCCGCGTATCGTCGTCGACCTGCTGACCCAGATGACCTACGTCTACCGCGGGGACGCGCTGCTTGGCGCATCGAGCATGTCGAGCGCGAAGACCGGGCACGTCACGCCGTTCGGCTATTGGACGATCCTCGAGAAAAGGCCGTTCTACCGCTCGAAGAAATACGACAACGCGCCGATGCCGTGGATGCAGCGCATCGACGATTACGGCATCGCCTTCCACGGCGGCGTCAACCCCGGCTATCCCGCGAGCCACGGCTGCATGCGTCTGCCGATGAAGTTCGCCGAGAAGCTCTACTGGGTGACGAAGATCGGCACCAAGGTGGTCATCGAAGGCTAATGACGCGCGGCCGGATGGGACCGGCTATTTATCGATGGCGACAGGGACCGTCCGCCCCGCCGGACCGTTCAGGCCGCCGGCAAGCCGGGCGTGGACCGGCAGCTCCAGGATCGTCAGCAGGCCTGGCCGATTGTCTTCGAGCAACAGCCGCCCGTTGTGGAGGTGGGCGATCGATTCGGCGAGCGCCAGTCCGAGGCCTGCGCCCTCGTCCGACCGGCTGGTGTCGAGCCGGCCGAATCGCCGCCGCGCTTCGTCACGACGATCCGCCGGGATGCCCGCGCCGCGATCGGCGACTTCGACGCGAATGTTCCGCTCGCTCGGTTCCACCCGCACCCTAATCTCTCCGCCCGATGCGCCGTAGCGGATCGCATTTTCGATGAGGTTGCTGATCGCCTGGGCGAGCAACTGGCGATGGCCGAACAGCGGCACCGGCCAGGCGGGCCGGTCATAGATCAACGCCGCGCCGCGTTCGTCGGCGAGCGGATCGTACATTTCAGCAAGTTCGGCGGCGAGCTCGCCGAGATCGAACCAGGCAAACTGCTTGCGGCCGGTCAGCGCTTCCGAGCGGCTGATTTCGAGCACGGTCGTCAGGATTCGCATCAGGGAATCGGCCTGGCGAATGACGCTGCCGAACAGCTCTTCCTGCTCCGCGGGGTCGCTCGCCTCGGCGGCGGCATGCGCTGCAGCGCGCAAGCGGCTGACCGGCGAGCGGAGGTCGTGCGCCAGGCTGTCGGTGAGGAGCCTGAGCTCCTCCATCAGCGCGCTGATGCGGTCGAGCATCGCGTTGATCTG
>WNFM01269180.1_pt2 | contig 17209 bp, 20 predicted proteins | sample 5400271 | NCBI WGS metagenome assembly WNFM01 (sample SAMN13153352, study PRJNA577476) | soil metagenome | isolation source: 60 cm saprolite on Douglas fir-dominated hillslope | place: USA:California | collected 2013-09-17 | reverse complement strand
ATTTATTGATGTTTTAAGGATCGCAGTAAAAGCCTAAGCACATAATACCATGACATATTCTGACGTATATCCTGATAATAATTATTATGTTACACGTATCTCTACCACAATCAATCTATTGTATATAGACTGCTAGTATCTTAGTAATAATCAATATAATGCATCTATTTATAGTTATCAACAACTTATTAACATGTGGATAGTCATGGTGTCAACGTCAATACCAGTAACCGGGACAGGGTTATAGTACCAATCCCTTCCTGCGCTGGGAACCTAAATCCATCATTTTATCAACAATTGATAATTAATGACTCTTTAGGTATCTAGAAGAGGCTTCTAATATTTCTGAGCTATCTCGTGCAAATGCTAGGACTGAGTTGCAATACCCGCATAATAGACCCCTTACCTTGCCAGTATTGTGATCATGGTCTACGTGGAGTTGTCTTTTATAATTCGAGTTAAAACATATAGCGCATAGGTCATTTTGTTTAGTTCTAAGTTTATTATACTCATCTATAGTTAGTTTATACTTTTCCATAAGTCTTTTCTCGAAGGTTGCTTTCTTAAGTTTAGCTTCTTTATCTGTGTTTATATACTTAATGGACCCATTTTTATTTCTATCAATGACCAATCCTTTATCAGTTCCTATGAATCTTGCCATCCCTCTTATAATTCTATGTTTTGAATACAATTTTTTATTTCTATTTATTGGTTTATCGTAGTATGCTTTTTCTTCAATTGGAACTAATTTAATATTTTCTTTAGCTTTAGGATACTTAACCAGTTTATCCCTGCGTCTAAATTCCCTTAAATGATTTTCTAGCATAGCTTTAAACAGCCGCAGCTTGACCCATAGAGTGGTCGTAGCCTTTAGAAGGGTAGGGTAAGCCTAGTGTGCTTCTGACCTCATCCTCGGTCAAATCCCGTAGTTTAACGAGTTCTTGTGAGGTTAGGTGGTCGGTGAAGACGTAAGCCTTGTACTCTCCTGGTATGCCTTTGTAGTAGTCACTGGTAGTGGTATAGTCCACTTCTTCTGAGTAGAGTTTATCTCCGTTTGCAGTAAACTCCCAATAATTACCTTGTTTAACTGCCTGATCGTAGTAGGGCGTGCCGGGGTAGGTGGTTATGATGGTGATATCGAAGTCATCGGGTCTTTCTTTTAAGAGCCATTCTTTAGTCTCTAGGACTGTCTGTAGTGATTCACCGGGATGACCTAAGGACATGAGGGCCTTTACTTTAAGACCGTACTTATGGGCTATCTGTAGGCAGCGGCTGTTTTCTTCTCGGGTGGCCCGTTTTTTTATGTTTTTAAGTATCTTAGGAGAGCCGGACTCAAAGCCTACCAATATCCATTTAAACCCCGCTTTTACCATCCTAGCGGCTTGTTCTTCGGTAAAGAGTTGACTCTTAATGAATCCCCGTAGTTTCCAGTTAACGGACTTTTTACTGATTAGTTCCATCAATTCATTCATTCTAGGGTTTACATTCAGTTCGTCATCGTACATCATAAATCCTTTAATCCCGTAGTCTTCGTATATCTTAGTCATTTCATTGACTACGTTCTCGGAGGTCCTAGTCCGTACCCGGCGAAGCATGGGTGACAACCTCCCCCCGCAGAAGCCGCACTCAAATGGACAACCTAACTGAGCTATCAGACTTAGAGCCCGTTCACCGTCTATCGAGTAGTGATAAGAGGAAACGTCCATCAAGTGTCGTGCCGGGTAGGGCAATTCGTTTAGCCGTTGGTTGTCTAAGAACAGTCTAGTCTTTGGATCGTCACCGTCTACTAAGTGAGGTGAGTCTTCTTTTAAAGCCTCAGAGACGGCTTCTTCGCCGTCACCGGCTACTAGCACGTCAAATCCGTCGAGTTGTTCAAACGCCGTCCTAGCCCTTCCTAACGGATTCTTCTTATAGGCCGCATTAACTAGAGTCACGTGCGGACCGCCAAGGATGACTCTACCCCCCAAAGCCTGCCTGATTTTAAATGCGGCAGGCATCTGGGGAGTAGTCGCCGTAATTCCTAGTACTTCGGCTTTTTGGGTTTCTTTTTCATTTCTGATAACCTCCAGGTAATTTTTAACTCCCGACAAATCCAGTACTTTAACCGGCATCTTCTTTTCTAGTACGGAGGCGACCTTTAAAACCCCTAAAGACATGAAGACTTTTTCATCTAAAAGAAACGGACTAGGCGGGATGATTAAAATCATTAAATGTATTATAATAGATTTGTGATAGATTTAGACTATTTGGCAGAGTCGTTGAAAGAAGAGAAGAGTCGACGGCTATCACAAGAAGCCTTAAGATATGTCAAGTTAAACGAAGCGAATAAACGCTACGCTAAGGAGTGGTCGGACCCTGAAAAGACGATTATCATCTACCCCGCTTCTAATAATATAGGCAAGACGTTAACGACCGTCACTTTGTTGGGCTGGACCATCTGGCCGCAATTTATTCCCTCAGACCCTAAAGCTAATCTGCCGGAGAACTTCAAAGAAAATATCTTAAAGAAGCTTAAACTCATCGACCATTCATTTAGGGTGGTTTCAACCACGGAGGAAGCGGGCAAGGGAGGTTCCATACAAAGGTTCATTAAGTTGCTATGGCCTACCGATCTTTACAAGCCCGAGAAGAACCGCAAGGCTTTTGAGAGTTACTTCGAGATGGACGGCTGGTTGGGGGACGTGATGACCTACGACCAGGAAGCCAAGGAGTTTGAAGGTGCCACTAGGGGAATCATCATCTACAACGAACCACCGCCGGAGGAAGTACGTAAAGCTTGTCTCTTCCGTACCAGGATGGGAGGCTTCGAGGCCTTTCCCATGACGCCGTTAACCAACTCGGCCTGGATCAAGGATAAGTTAGTCGATAGAGCCGCTACGGATAAGAAGATCGCTGTTGTAGTTGGAGACATGGAAGAGGCTTGCCAGGAACACGGGGTCAATGGCCACCTCAGTCATAAGAGAATACAAGAACTGATTGCTGAGATGGACCCGGACGAGAAAGACGCCCGCGCCCACGGCAAGTTTATGCACCTCTCAGGGCTTATCTTTAAACAGTTTTCACGTGAAAAGTTCATGTCTAAGGTACCGTTTAAGTACGACCCTTTAGGTTATCCGTTTCAAGTCATCGATCCGGGGGGTTGGAACAAGCCTTACGCCATCATCTGGGGACAGATAGTCAACAACCCTAAGAACGGGATGCAAATACTTAGAGAATGGCCGGATGGTTCGTTGGGACCCAACAGCTATTTTGAAAACCTAAAAGAACCGAATATGACGGATCGTGATTACTGCAATCTATTTGAGGAGGTAGAACGTGAACTCGGCTTCGAGAAGGGGAAGGTACATCGAATACTTGATAAGCGTTTCGGGCATGTGCAGGACTCGACAGAGGGACGGAGTCTCAGGGATCGTTTCGCTGATAGAGAGTATTATTTCACCGACTCTTATAAAGTTCCCGAGAAGATGCCGGAGCTACAGACAGGCGTACAAGCGATCAAGAACTATTTAAAGACCTGTCCGGCTTCTAAACTACCGTACTTGTGTCTTGATCCCAGATGTATTAATGTCGCCCGCGCCTTTGAGCGTTGGTCCTTGGACCCCGATACCCAAAAGCCTAACGACGACGTCTGGAAGAACTTTATTGATACGGTAAGATATGCCGCAGGAGCCGATTTGATTTGTACCATCCCGGAGACTTGGGATAACAGTCGTCAGCCTAGTTGGGGATAAGATGAATGTACATATACAATCAATACCGCATCAAGAACAAAGATATGAAACAGTAGGTGATTGGTGGTGGGAAGGCGAGACATTGGAATTAAGAGTCTCGCAAATGTCGGATTGGAGATATGAATTCTTAGTCGCTTTTCATGAATTCTTTGAAGCGATGTGGTGTAAGCATAAAGGAGTCAAGCAGCAAGACGTTGACGACTTTGATAAGATGTTCGAGCAAGAAATTAAAGAAGGCCAGCACGAAGAAGACGACGAACCTGGAGACGATCCAAGGGCTCCCTATAAAGACGGTCATTTCATGGCTACAAACTTTGAGGCCATAGCGGCTTTTTGTTTAGGAGTGGATTGGGAAACGTATGAAGACGAAGTGTATGCACTTGACAAGAAGTAGTTTTATGTTATAATGCGTTCAAACGGGGGTGTACTATGCCAGGATATGACGGCCTCGGAAAGGCTAACGTAAACAATCCGTCCGACCAGGATACTCGTAATTCGGGGGGTTCTCTCTCGAATCTCAACAACATGGGCAAGCCGCTAAAGGCGAATGTCAACTTCGGCGATGCTCCTCTCACGCAACAGAACCAGCCTCAGCCCGACATCAACTTGATGACCGGACCCGAGGGAATGTCTGGACCGTTGAGCTTAGATAAAGCTTCGACTTTGTATAACGTCTCAAAGAAACAGATAGCCGGATAAACAATCTCGCCTGCCGGGGCGATTATAAATACCGGCCTGATTTGGGTAGAGCTTAGCTAGCTCGAACTGCCATAGCAGGCCCAAGGCCGCTATGGGGGCCATCCGAAAGGATGGTCTTTTTTTATGCCATGGTGGCCAAAATTTAGGAGGACCATGTACGAATACAAATCCGTCAAGGCGCATATCCCGTCATTAGATCACGTCCTTAACGATGCGGCGCAAGAAGGATGGCGGCTTATCCAGTGGTGTAAGGAAGACGAAGTATTCATCCTAGAAAGGGAACAGAAGTGAAGACCTTAGTTAAAGAGAGCAAAGAAAAAGTAATCTTCCAATCCAAGTACCTCTACGAAAAGAGTCTAGAGGAAAGGACTCGTCTGGGTTATCATTGGTATGAGAAACATTTAAACCCTATGGAAGTGGCCCCGCCTAGACGTTCCGACGGATTTACCATGTGCGATTACTGCGACATGCAACACCTGCCATGGGATAAATTAAAAGAGGAAACAAGACAGTCCTTCATTAAGAGAGTGGAAATATTCCATGAGTCCGAGAAGGCCTATGACGAGAAGCATTGAGCTTCTTCCTATCGATCCAACCTTAGATATAAAACACGCTCTAGTAACTGAGCTAGGCAGCGTGGTATTTGAAGATAAAACTTACCCCAACCTAGTCGCTTTTCAGAATTTCTTAAAGCAACAGCCGACAAAGTACATGATCATAGACCCAGATGAATCAGATCAAGACTCTGACTGAGAAGTTAGGCGAGGGCTCAAGGGAAGTCAGGCAGTCGCAGTCAGGTGATTTTAATAGAGCAGGTTCCGGAAGTCCTACGACTAATTGGGGAGTCATCGCTCAGTTACAGGTTGAAGCCGATGAGATGGAGCAACAGATTGAAGATATGCTAGACGCCGATCCTGTTGGGGCGTCTAAGTCCTTTATAGGCATCTTAGTGTTAAGCGGCTATCAACACCTGATGGATGGTAGCTACCCATATAAATTCGAGGCATCCGATTTAATTAAAGACGGTATGTGCATTCAAGCTCAGTTAGTGGCTGAGGAATATTTTGAAGGAAGCAAGGAATCCTGTCCCCTTACGCCACAAGCCTTTGAGAATTGGTGCTTTGAGAAGAACCGCAAGAAGCCTAAAGAGTGGGTCGATCCTTTCACTACCAATGAAAGACCCGATGTGACTATCGAATACGTAGAGAAGATGCAACGAGTCAATTTTGATCCTAGTAAATCGATACAAGACAAGCCTGAGTTAAAAGAATGGACTCCGTTTTAGACGCCTCAGATATCAAGCCAGTTCCTTCTAGCTCGTTATATAACGATAGAGATAGCGAACTATCGGAAGCTATTTTAAAGCTTTCCATGCCCTCAGAAGATACGGCGATGGAAGTCAAACAACGCCGGTATGACTGTCATCAATATCTAAGAAGCTGGCTTAGAACATCGATGTCGTACCGTAAGGCTAACTATGAAGATAAATGGAATAGATGGCGGCGTAATGCCCGTAATATATACGACCCCCAGGCCCGTGCGCGTAAGGAACGCTGGCAAAATACGATGTTCGTCCCCATCTCGATGCAGAACAAAGAGATCATCAAAGGACAACTCTATCGAACGCTTATATCCGGATTACCCTATTCTTTGTCGCCTCGCCCAAGCGGTTCTATGGATGAGTCAAACGACATCAAGACTTTTGTTCTTAGGGAGATGGAAAGGAGTAAGTTCGAGATAGCGGCTAACGATGCCTTTGACGACCTTACAATTTACGGAACTTTGTTTATGAAGATTTACCACGATGTGAGGAAGGCTAAGAGAAGTAAAAGAATACCTCAGACAAACCCGCCTTCTTTAGAACAGATCGCCCAGCTTCAGTCCTCCGGCCAGCCATTACAGCCTACGTCTTATCAAAGATCACCGGCGCAAGATACCGTTATCTATAAAGGGGTGGTGGCTTACCACGTCTCTATCTGGGATATGTTCTTTGCCAATAACGCGCATACGTTACAGGGCTCCCCAGTATGTCAGAGGTATAGCCTAACCCTTCAAGAAATCATAGACGGAGTAAAGGCCGGGTACTTCTTCCCTGAATCCTACGACAAGTTAAAAGACGTCGGCGAAGACCCAAACCCGCCGGAAGACAAACAGCCGGAATGGTCCGATCTTTATAAGTCTGTTATTAAAACGCCTAAGACTAAGTTCGCCGTACCTCATGTATGTTATGAGTGGTGGGGATTGCTGCCTAAGAAATGGGTCTATCTGAGGGAAGAGGAGCTTCAACTAATAGATAACCCAGAAGAGTTGGTCCCTGCCAAGGCCGTCTTTGCTAACGAAGTACTATTAGCGGTAGATGAGAACGAAGATTATGCCGCTGAGAATCCATACATTACTTCCGGTTACCTTCATTGTCCAGGTGAAATCTACCACATCGGGCCTACGGAGATGATCGAACAGCTTCAGTACGCCATTAACGAGGACACCAACCAAAGAAGGGATAACGTACAACTGATTTTAAATAGGATGGGAGTTATTCTTGAACGAGCCTTGGTTTCTAAAGCCGATCTCATAAGTCGTCCAGGCGGTATGATACGTATTAAAAGTAACTCAAGCGACGACGTATCAAAAGCCTTCCAGTGGGCCGATACGCCTGATGTTACGCAGAGTTCTTACCTTGAAACCCAAAACGAGGAACGCTTCGCTCAGAGTCTTTCCGGGGCTCAAGTCGTGGCCGCCGGTGGAGGACAGGTCAAAGCCAAAGACGTGACCCAGACCAAGGGTGGGATGCAAATTCTAAAGCAGTCCACCATGGACCGTTTTACTTACTATGCTATGGTCATAGAGCAGGATTTCGTAACTACGGCTATCAAGAAATATTACTCTACCATTTATTCACATATCCAACCACAGGATATCCTACAGATTCTAGGCCCCGAAAAAGCGGCTAGGTTCATTTTAAGGACCCCGGAAGAAATAGAAAATGACTATCATTTTGAACCACAAGGCGTGTTCTCAACGATCAACCAGCCTATAAGGATCAGCCAGTGGCAAGCGTTTAGGGATCAGTACAACGGGGCTCCGTTCTTTAACGACATAGAAATGGCACAAATTTTAGCTACGGCCATTGAACTTCCCGAGCTTGAGAAGATAATCGTGCCTCCGAGGGACCCAATGACTGGTCAGCCGATTCCTTTTCAGATGATGCAGCAACTAGCCATGGCGGCGCAAGCTGCTGGCGGTCAACACCAGCCACCGGAAGGACCCGGTAAGGCCGGGGCAAGGGCTAGGAAACCTCAACTACAGGCTGAGAAAGCGTCCTCAAGGAGTCCACAACAGCCATGAAAACTTTAGAAGAACAAATAGAGGAAGGCTCAGCAGTCAAAGAGATGATGTCCAATTCTCCTGGGTGGAAGGTAATTAGAAAAATAATCGAGGACATGCAGGAAAAAGCTTTCAGTGATTGGGGAGAATTGGACTTCGACGCCAAGCCTGAAAAGGTGGCCGAGTTGAAGTTCACCAAACGTATCCTTTCAAAATTGATGGAAGAGATTAAGTCCACCGTTTCTTTAGGCGAAGAGGCTGTTATATCTAAACAACGCCAGATTGATGGAGATGTTCAACAGGCGATGTTTACAGCCGAAAAATCCTCGGATTCGGAGTTTGAAAAACTATGCCAACACATCCCATTTGTGGGAAAAATTTTTGGGAGAGAACCCGAAAGGGCCTCCCATGCGGGCCCGGTGAACGGACAACCCAAGAAGTAATGGAGGCAAAGAATGGATCAGGCACAGACGTTGGAAGCACCAGACCCAGGGCGTATATCTGGGACTCAGAGGGGAGAGTTCGGCCCTCAACAGATGGCCCCGGAGACGGTCAATGAGTTAGCTCAACTAGAAGCTAAGATCAATGCCGCTCAAGAACCTGCAAAGCCCGAAGCTCCTTTAAACGTACAGACTCTAAGGTTAGAGACTCCGAAGGAACAACCACAAGGCATAAAGGTTCCTGATAACGTACAAGTACCTGATAAATTCAAGACGCCTGAAGGCAACTTAGACCAAGCGAAATTAGATAAGTCACTAGTAAATCTTCAAACGTACCTAGAACTTGAAAGGTCCATGAATAAGCCCACACAGGCTAACGCGTGGTCACAACAGCCAATTCCACAACCTCAACCTCAGTATCAACCGCCACAGTACCAAAATCCATATCCACAACAGGCTCCATGGATGCCACAGGCAATACCATTAGAGCAACAAGTCAACGCGGATATTCAAAAGGACCCAGGTACTACGATAGTTAACTTGATGAGAGCCGCCGTACAAACGGCGGAGCAAAATTCAAGCTCAACTATAACGGAATTGAGACGAAGATTAGAACTGATGGAAATGGCTCAAACCGACCCTGGAGTTATGACCCAGGAAGGAATAAACAAGCTTAAAGGCACGTTGGAGCAAAACCCGTGGCTTTGGAATTCGCCTACTCCTTGGCAATCCGCCTATAGGATTAACGGCCCAATTGCAAATGGTCAAGCGGCCACCGCGCCGCGTAGAGCTTCCGCCCCTATACTGCCGGGCGGACAAGCTCCGGCCATTCCTCAGTCGTCTACCGTAGCCTCGGAAGCGGACCTACGCCAACTCCTGTCTAACAGGTTCAAGAATGACCCCATGAAACAGGCAGACTTTGTAGAACAGGTCATGATTGAAATGGAAAAAGGTGGGCGGGGATAATATTAAAAATGATAAATGGCTGACACACTAAGTACTACAACTAGTCTAAATAATCTTCTACCGATTTATTTAGAGAAACGCATGATCGGTAGATTAGTACCTACGGAAAGATTCTATCAGTTCGGTAAAGTCCACGATCTGCCTCAGAATATGGGCGTTCAGATGACCTTTAACGGCTGGACGAATCTAGCAGCTCCTTCCGTTACATTAGGTGAAGGGGTGCCTAATTCACTGGCCGCGTTATCTTCTCGAAAAGTTAACGTGTCCATCTCGCAATATGGTAGAGGCGTCAAGGTCACAGACCTTGCGTCTATTACCACGATCACGGATGTCGTTAGAGACGCAGTTGACATTCTAAGCACGTCGGCGGCTTTGGCCGTTGATAACGTCTGTCAATTGGCTATCTTTAGAAACATCCTATCCAACGTAGGAACGAACGGATCAGCTAAGACCGGAATCTTGTCGGCTCTGATGTCTTCATTGGCATCTAGCTTCTGTTCCAACACCGGAACTCAGACAGGAGGAACGGCGGCTCAGTTCGGTTTCCCGGCGGTCTTTGGTACTACGGCGGCGCGTCTAAGCGCAACGTCTAAGACTGCGCCTACGGCTTCCGCAAGGGCTTCTGTCTATTCAGTCAGGAAAGCTCGTAACAGGCTTTCCAGACTAGACGCTATTCCTTGGGCAGATGGTTACTTCGTAGCCGTCGCCCATCCTAATATGTTGGATACATTAGGAAGGGATAGTAACTGGATGACTTGGAACCAGTACACCAAGGAAGGCCAGCAGACCATGTATAAAGGTGAAAGAGGCCGTGTAGAGCAGGTACGTTTCGTGGGTTCTACAAACGCACCTCGTTACGCCGTTGCCGCTCACTCGGTAAATATCACCGCGATACTAGGTCAGGAAGCGTTCGGAGTTACTCGGTTGGATGGTGGAATCAAGATGCTAGTTAAGAATCCTGGTCCTCATTCTACGGATAATCCGTTCGATCAATTCAGCACTATTGCGTATAAATTGAATGCTGTGGCTGCCGTTCTTAATGCATCAGCCGCTTGCATCCTTTTCACGGAAGAGCTGCTTGTATAATCTTCTTTGACATAGGTTGAATAAATAGGAAATTAGTATTATGATTAACCCAGGGAGTGGTTGTCAGAGTAAAGGCAGCCACCCCTGGGAGAATCATGAAAAAGAAATGTACTCGATGTTTGGAAGAAAAAGAATTAAAAGAATTCTATCCTCAGAAAAAAGGGTTATATGGATTTAATAGTAGGTGTAAATTATGTCAAATCAATCTTGCTAGGGATTGGGCTATTAAAAATCCAGAGAGAAAATCAGCTAAAAGGAAAGAATGTTATTGGAGAAATCCAGAACTACAGAGAGAAAATTCTAAGAGATGGAGAATTAAAAATCTTAAGCATACTCAAGATTACCAGAAAGTATATGTTAAAAAACACAAGGCTAGGTATGCTCATTATAGATGGGTTCGTTGTTTACGTGAGATGTACAACATCACTCCTGAAGACTATGGAAGTATGTTATCAATACAAAATGGACTTTGTGCAATATGTTTGAATCTACCCATAGAAGGAAAAAAATTACAAGTAGATCACGATCATTCTACATCGAAAGTTCGAGGTCTTCTCTGTCAGCATTGCAATATGGTTTTGGGACACTCAAGAGAATCAGTAGAAATTTTAGGTCTTGCCATTCAGTACTTAAAGAAATACCAGTAAATCCTACCTTTAGTACCAGTAAAATCACACAAGAGAGGTCTGTATGAAAACAAAAATAGCCTTACTCGCATTTTTTATCTTAGCAATGTGGAATTACATATCTATGGCCCAACAGGGAGGTATGAATGAAAAGTCTGGAACTCCTACTTATCCAACGGAGTTGCATGTGCTTCAAACTAATGCCAATACGGTAGCCTTGATCGTGGACGCCAAATCAAACCAAGTGTCCGATTTGACCAATTTTAGGGTTAATGGTGTTACTATCTTCGAGGTGGGCTCAAACGATAATATCGACCTTGAAATTCTACCGCTAACAGCAGGTACTACCGGACTTATTGTAATAGGCGCAGCTTCACAAAATGCAGACTTAGCTCAATATCAATTGAATAACGGTACTGTCGTTGGAGAAGTGGGGCCTAATGGACACGTTGCTCTTAGGAAATATACCAAGACCCAGATTGATACGCTAGTACCAGATCACGGGGTGGGCGATATGATCATAGATACCAACGGCACTTTAGCCAATCAGGTCTGTATCTCTACCGGCACTTTAGCGGCGCAATGGCGGGCCTTGCAAGGACCTGCGGCACTTGGATGCGGTACAAATAACTAGATGATTGATATCTGTTGCCTGGTTCGCTACGAGGACCTTTACGAACGTATGGTAGCCTCTGCCAAGAAAACATATTCTACGGATATTTTTTTTAGCCGAGTAACCGACCCTGGATTCCCCGATCTTTCAAGGTCTTATAATGAGATGGGTTCTAAAAGCAAGGCGGATATACTTCTCTTCGTCCATGACGATATTGTTTTTCTGGAATACGGATGGGATGTCAAATTGATCGAAGCTCTATCTAAGTACGAAGTAGCTGGGGTATGCGGTTCAGTCGGATATACCGGAGGAAAAATATTTGATTCAGGTAAACTGGCTGGCAAGATAGTTGGGCTGATAGAAGGCCAGGAAGTTGTCAAGGTAGTTGGAGACGTCAATGGTCATGTTGAAGTTACTGCTTTAGATGGCTGCTTTTTAGCCATAAATTCAAGTCATTTCAATACACATAAATTTGATGAATACTTTGATGGTATATTTTTCTACGACATAGATTATTGCCTTAGATCGAAATGTTGCGTTGTCGATATCCTAGTTGAACACAGCAAGCCTCCTAAATACTACGGTAAATACCCTTCAGACTTGAAACCCATAGAGAATTACTGGGATAAATTTCATCTAAAACACGGTCTTACACCATCACCGGAAAGAAATAAGGTCTGTAAAGCCATGCTATTAAAGGATTACCAGAACCCAATATTAAGGAATATGGCATGAGGAATATCCCAAAATCAGGGGAAGTAAACAGCCTCTTAGGGGCTTTTTGCATCACTAAAAACGAGGCTCATTGGATAGGTTTTTCAGTCATGAGTACTAAAGATTTTATCAAGGAATACGTCTATTTCGACGGTAATTCAACGGATGGTACGGTGGAGCTTCTAAAGTATATTAGCGATAAATACAAGATCAATATAACCGTAGTGGAAGGCCAGGACCCCAAGGACCTGCAAGAGGATTACGTCAGAGTCTTCAACGAAAATATAAAGGCGTTAAAGTCGGACTACGCTGTTTTCCTTCACCCGGACATGATATGCACCAAAAGGCCTGATTCTTTGTTAAACGGACCTACGTCTTACAGCTCTATTATTAAGAGCTTTGCGGGCGAACCTTTTGATTCTTTGCATGAGATAACGGAAGGCAGGACGGACAGATGGAAGAATATCATGACTAACGGACTTGGACTCCACTATCACGGACATTATGGGGCTGAGAACGAGGATATGTACTTTAAAGACATGACTGGAAGCGAGCATATTCTTTTCAAGAATTTTGCTTCTTATCCATACGAAGTTAAAGATTCTGGGACAGTTTTTAATCATTATTCAGATGTAAGACCTTATTCACGCCGTTTCGGCAGGATGTGTTCTGTGCTTAAGAACCAGTACCCAGGAATAAAGGATGAACTTATTTTAAAGGACATGTCCAAGAACCATCCAAGGGTAAGCCTTCAGCCAAACCCGATGTACGGGCAGTTTAAATTTGAGAAGACCTCTTTTATCCCCGAAGTGTTTTATAAATACAACGATGAGTTCGCGGATGTATGCGGGAAAAAGCCGGAAGACTTCTGTTACCTTCCGATAAAGGAGTTGATCCATGCTTGAATGGTCGGATAAATCAGACGGATTTCCTTGCAGGGTTAAATATTACGGGAAAGACGAAGAACTTTGGATGGATATAAAATTCCAGGCCAATCCGGTAAAAGAAGTGGGTAAAAATGGGATGTGCATGCTAGACGTTTTAGACTCCATGATAAAGCGACTTAATGACTTCGATTCAAAGTGGCCATGCAAGGAGAATGCCATGGCGATTAGCTACATGGAGGAAGCCAAGAGATGGCTTAAGACCAAGAGGGAACGACGTATACAGGAGCGTGTCAATGCCTAAGATTAGTTTTGTAATTCCGTATTTTAAAAAAGAGAAGTCGATACAGAAATGTCTTAAAAGCCTTTTCGCTAGTTCCGTTAAAGATATCGAGGTGATCGTAGTCTTTGATGGAGAGGATAAAGAAGGCCAAAAACTTGTGTCCAAATTTAAATCTGTTAAGACGTTGACTATAGAACACGGCGGAGCGCCTAAAGCCCGTAACGCCGGGGCTGAGATAGCAACGGGTGATTACCTGGTCTCGTGGGACGCGGATAGTTATATCGAGTCGGGAGCGGCGGGTGTTTGGTTGCAGGTATTTAACAAATACCCGGATGTTGATTTTGTCTATTCAGGCTATAAGTTTCATCCCGACGGATTGGGCTGGCATGACGCGGAACCGTTCGACCCGTGGAGACTTGAAATCCAGAACTACATTTCATCCATGTTCCCTATCAAGCGTGAAAAGGCTCCTAAATGGGATGAGAGCCTAAAGAAATTCCAAGATTGGGATTTCTGGCTACAAGCCGTTAAAAACGGGTGTAAAGGCTACTACGTTAAAGGCTATGCCTTCAAAACGGACTACCCGGATAAAGAATCTATTTCAGGTCAATGCAGTTCTGAGCAGTGGCTTGAACGGATAGAGACGATCAAAAATAAGCATAAGATTCCTTTGCGTGAAACATGCGTAACGGCTCCGTTAGACAGAAACCAGGGGATCGCCCTGGCTAAATTATTGGATGCCGATTACATGGACACTCCTACGGCGTGGCCTAACCGTTTTAAGACCATCATACAGATCGGCTTCGATCCACAGATGGCCGATATTTACGCTATGAATTTTAAGAATCAATGGTCTAAATCAAAGAACATACTCTTTTGGAGAGGAATAGACGTTTATACCTTACGGGCTAAAGCTTCCCGGGATTCCGCCGATGTTCTGGCCATACTTTTAAACGGTAACGTGAGTCTTCAGTTATGCGAGGACATCCAGGCTCAGCGTAAATTGGAAGGCATGGGGTTTAAGGCTTCGGTGCTGCCTTTGCCTTTGGATTTTAAGGATGATGAGATCAAGCCGTTAGGTGATTTTAAGGTTCTATTTGATGTTACGCAGGATTATAGGGATGTATTTGAATCGGTTAAAAGGTCCATGCCAGACATCAAGATAGAGGACATGTCGGGGTATAAAGAAGCCTCTGATTACGCCGTCATGGTTCATTTTCAAAACGATAGGTCGATAGATTCTAATATTAAGAAATTCCTGTTAAACGGACGCTATGTCATCTCTAACATACAAGCCCCTTATTGCGGCTATGTGCCTACGGATAGGAATTCTGAGGAAACCAAGTCAACGATTATAAATATGATCCGAGACCTGCAAGACGTTAAGGATTTAAATTATGAGGCTATTGACTACTACAGGAAAAATTGCTCACCAGATAAATTCAAGGCTTCTTTAATTGAGTTAACTTCTGAAAAGGAAGTGGTCTATGCGAACGCCTGAACTTAGTTACGTGATCCCGGCTTACAATTCCCATGAATGGCTTGCTTTTTCTTTGGGGTCCTGCCTTGCCTCCCAACTTAAAAGTATCGAGATCATAGTAGTCAACGACGGCTCGAAAGACCACACAAAGCGTATCCTCGATTGGTACGCGGCTAAAGACGAACGGGTAAGGCCTATCCACCTAACCGAGAATAAAGGAAGCGGAAACGCCAGGAATATAGGCAGCTTTGAAGCGCAGTCGCCCTATATTGCCATGCTGGACTCCGATGATGAGAGTACTTCCAATCGAGCCACTGAGACTTTAAAGATACTACGCGAGAAAGGCGACGGGATAGTTTATGGCTCTTCCGTTGAGTTGGATTTTATAGGCAGAAATTTAGGGACCCTTTTAGCTTCTCCGTTTAGCCTTAAAAACTCTATAGAAAAAAAACTAGCCTTCATAGTCCATTCTTCTATGGCTTATCCGAAGTCTTTCTGGGAGAAACATCCTTATGATACGGAAGATTATGTCAAGCTGGCTATGGAAGACTGGAAGTTTCAAATGGATGCGGCTTTCGAGGGTGTCCCGTTCTTCCATACCGAGAAAGTATTATGCGGTCATAGAAACCGGCAGGGGCAGATGTCTAAGAGGGACGACAAGAAGGCATTGGAAGTAAAGGAGGCTTATTTAAAGGCTCATGAAACAGTCCCGGCCTAAACTCCGCGTACTATTTATTACCACATCCAACGCTGGTACGTCGTTTTACAGAATGTGGCAATTTCGAGAGACTATGCTCCATGAAAGAATGGTTAAGATCGCAGCTATTCCATGGTTTCATTATTCCAATATACACGCCCAGCCTTGGCAATGGGACAATCCCCACGATTACGGCTCGCAGGCCTGTCAAGTATTTAAACAAATAGCTCAAAATGTGGACGTTGTAGTGGTTCAGTATCTCCATACATTCGAGGCTTTGGTGCTAATCGAGTCGTTAAAACAAGGACTTAAAGATTGCGGTAAGAATATACCGTTTCTAACTGAGATAGACGATTACATCCACGAAACCCCGGTAGACTTTGAATGTTTTGACAGCTACAAGCCTGGCAATAAATACCGCCAAGTCGTGGAAGAGCAGCTTAAATCCTTAGACGGGGTGATAGTCTCTACCCCCTATCTAAAAGAGGCTTACTCTGAGTTCAATAAACATATTTACATCGTTCCGAATGCCATCAATTTCGATCAATGGAATAAGTTTGAAAGAAAGCAGTTCAAAAACCACGTCCGTATCGGCTGGTCCGGTGGGGCTTCCCATAACGCCGATCTTAGAACTATCGAAGAACCGATTAAAAATTATGTGACAGAAAATAAAGGCGTCGAGTTTCACTTAAACTACGGAATACCCAGCGAGTTCAAGAATCAGAGTAATATCAAGTGTCATACCCATTGGACCTATATGAACAAGTACCCAAAGCACATGGCTAAATTGGGGTTCGACATCGGTCTTTGTCCTTTACAACCTAATGATTTTAAACTAGCCAAGAGTAACTTGAGACGTTTGGAATACGCGGCTTTAAAGATTCCTTTCTTAGGTCAGAAATGGGGACACCTGGAACAGACGACAAAACACGGCTATGACGGATTTTTATATGAAAACGAAGCTGAGTTCTTAAATTACCTGGATATTCTGGTTAAGAATAAAAATCTAAGGGAAGATATGGGACGTTTTAATTACTTGACCGCTAGGCGCGATTTCGATCTTAAAACGGTGACCAGGTATTACGTTGAAGTGTTGCAAGAAGTCGTTGATCGAGGACAGACGACTACGATAAATATGACCAATAGGAGAGAGGCATGGACCGGACAACTGCAAGAAGTCTCGTAGCTGCTAAGATTGAAGACCCAGATCAAACAAGATTTACCGTAACTCTTTATAACCAATCCATAGATCTAGCTCAACAGCAATTTGCAATAGACGCTCGCTCAATTATAGAAGCAACCACAGTGGTTTTGGTAGCCGGTCAAGCCGAGTACCTTCTGCCTTCCGATTTCTTGGTTATGATCATGGCTAGGGCTAACGGACTTAAACTAGCTCCTACCACAAAATATGAGCTTTCCTTTCAGAACGAACAGGACTGGACCAAGCTTCCTAATGGGATGCCTACGGCTGTCTATATGGACGAGCAAAACGGTAAATTCGGACTTGTCCCTGCTCCCGACGCGGCCAATGCGGCTTTTACCTTTACTCTAGACTATATCGGCGTACCTGCGGCTCTAACCGCAGACACAGGGGGAGGATCGGCTGGTAACCTCTTAAATAATATCACAGTCCTTCAATACTACGCCATGGCGGTAGTTAATTGGG
>WNFM01288058.1_pt1 | contig 17212 bp, 16 predicted proteins | sample 5400271 | NCBI WGS metagenome assembly WNFM01 (sample SAMN13153352, study PRJNA577476) | soil metagenome | isolation source: 60 cm saprolite on Douglas fir-dominated hillslope | place: USA:California | collected 2013-09-17 | reverse complement strand
ACCGCCGTATAACGCGCCGCCGCGCGCGCCCGTGCTGTACATCAAACCGCGCAATACCCTGGCGGCCTCGGGCGATGCGGTCGAAATTCCCGCCGGCATGAGTGAACTGGAAGCGGGCCCCTGTCTCGGCCTGGTCATCGGCCGCACGGCGTGCCGCGTGCCTAAGGAGGGGGCGCTCCATCATGTGGCCGGCTACCTCATCGTCAATGACGTGAGCGTTCCGCACGATACGTTCTATCGGCCGTCGATTCGATTCAAGGCTCGCGACGGATTCTGTCCCTTGGGTCCCGCGGTGGTTCCGCGCGATGCCATCGTCGATCCGGACGCGCTGACCCTCCGGACCTATGTCGACGGTGTGCTGGTTCAGATGTCGAGTACCGCGGACTTGGTGCGTTCCGCGGCCAGCCTGTTGGCAGACGTCACCGAATTCATGACCCTCATCCCGGGCGACGTGCTGGCGCTGGGAGTTGCCTGGCCCGCTCCGCGGGTGCGCGCCGGTCAGCGCGTCGATATCGTGGCCGACGCGCTGGGGACATTGTCCAACGATTTCGTGACGGCAGCGCGATGATGCGCGCCCGGGTCGCTTTTTCGGGCGCGATTCATGGCGCGACTCCTGCTCGCAAACCGGAAGGTTCGCGGGACCCAATGGAGGGATTGCAGGACCAAGCGGAAGTATTGCTGCTCGACGACGGCCGTCTCGTCAGCGGTGCAGAAGTCGTCTGGCTGCCGCCGTTCGAGGTGGGGACCATCATCGCCCTCGGTCTCAACTATGCCGATCATGCGAAGGAACTGGCGTTCAATTCTCAAGAGGAACCGCTGGTCTTCCTCAAGGGCCCGGGGTCGCTGCTGGGTCATCGCGGCAGCACGCGGCGTCCGGCCGGCGTGAAGTTCATGCACTACGAATGCGAACTGGCGGTGGTCATCGGCCGCCGCGCGAAAAACCTCTCCCGCGCGGCGGCCATGCAGCACGTGGCCGGGTATTGCATTGCGAACGACTACGCCATTCGCGATTACCTCGAGAACTGGTATCGGCCCAATCTGCGCGTCAAGAATCGCGACGGCGGGACGGTGCTCGGGCCCTGGTTCGTCGGTGCATCGGATGTGCCGGATCCCGCGAATTTGGCGCTGCGGACTCATCTCAACGGCGAGCTCAAGCAGCAGGGCAACACCCGCGATCTGATTTTCGATATTCCCTGCCTGATCGAGTACTTGAGTGCGTTCATGACGCTGGCCCCGGGCGATGTGATCCTCACCGGCACGCCGGAGGGCGTGGCCAACGTCATGCCGGGCGACGAAATTGTCTGTGAGATCGACGGCCTGGGCCGGCTCGTCAATACGATCGTGGCCGACGAACCCTGCGGGCGTTGAGCCGCCACAATTCGGCTTTTGAGCCTCGATAACAAGGGAACTCATGCAGATACAACATTTGATCGACGGCGCGCAGGTTGTGAGTGCGGATTATTTTCCGACCGTCAATCCGGCGACCCAGGAGGTCCTTGCGGAGGTGGCCCGCGGGGGCGCCAAGGAAGTCGACGCGGCCGTCGCGGCGGCCAAGGCTGCATTTCCGCGCTGGGCGGGCAAACCCGCACCCGAGCGCGCGGCGCTGCTGCGCAAACTCGGGGATTTGATAGCCCAAAACGTCCCCGACATCGCCCGCACCGAGACCCGGGACACCGGGCAGCCCATTGCGCAAACCGCCAAGCAGCTGGTGCCGCGGTCCGCCGATAATTTCTACTACTTTGCCGAGATGTGCGTCCGGGTCGACGGCCACACCTACCCGACTCCGACGCATCTGAACTACACGCTGTTCCACCCCGTCGGCGTGTGCGCTCTCGTGTCGCCATGGAATGTCCCGTTCATGACCAGCACCTGGAAAGTGGCGCCGGCGCTGGCGTTCGGCAACACCGCGGTGTTGAAGATGAGCGAGCTGTCGCCTTTGACCGCCTCGCGTTTGGGCGAATTGGCCTTGGAGGCGGGAATTCCGGCGGGCGTGCTCAACGTGGTCCACGGCTATGGCTCGGAGGCGGGCGAGGCGCTGTGCCGGCATCCCGACGTCCGCGCCATCTCGTTCACCGGATCGACCGCAACCGGGAATCGCATCGTCAAGGCCGCGGGCTTGAAGAAGTTCTCGATGGAGCTCGGCGGCAAGAGTCCCTTCGTCGTATTCGAGGACGCGGATCTCGCGCGGGCGCTGGACGCTGCGCTATTCATGATCTTCTCCAACAATGGAGAGCGCTGTACCGCGGGCTCGCGCATCCTGGTGCAACAGTCGATCTACGCCGGCTTCGTCGAGAAATTCACCGCACGTGCGCAGCGCATCAGCATCGGCGATCCGCTCGACGAGAACATCGGCGTGGGTCCGATGATAAGCCCTGCGCACCTGGCCAAGGTGCGGCGGTATATCGAACTCGGTCCGCAGGAAGGGGCGGCAATGCTCTGCGGCGGCCTGGATTCTCCGCCGCTCACGGGCGCATTGAAGAACGGAAATTTCGTGAAGCCGACGGTCTTCGCGGAGGTGAACAACCGCATGCGGATCGCGCAGGAGGAGATCTTCGGACCGGTCGCATGTCTCATTCCCTTCAAAGATGAGGCCGACGCCATCGCCCAGGCAAACGACATATCCTACGGGTTGAGCAGCTACGTCTGGACCGAGAACATTGGGCGCGCGCACCGGGTCGCCGCGGCGATCGAAGCCGGCATGTGCTTCGTCAATAGTCAAAACGTGCGTGATTTGCGCCAGCCGTTCGGCGGCACGAAGGCGTCGGGGACGGGCCGCGAAGGCGGCACGTGGAGCTATGAAGTGTTCCTGGAACCGAAAAACGTGTGCGTGAGTCTGGGCTCGCATCACATTCCGCATTGGGGAGCATAGACCGTGAGTTGGAGCGCATAGACCGTGAGTCTGTACCAAATGCAGAAATTCCTGTTCGACATCAACCGTGACCCGGCGGTGCAACAGCGTTTCCTCGCGGAACGAACGCAAGTTCTTTCGGTCTACGACCTCACCCCGGAGGAACGGGACGCGGTCATTGCCGGCGACATCGGGTTGCTGTACGTCCTGGGCGCGAACGGTCAGCTGCTCATGCACTATGCCGCGTTGCTCGGCATGGAATGGAGCGCTTACATCGCCGCCATGCGTGAGGGAGTGCGCAAGTATGGACCGGTCCGCGCCGGCCTGTACTCCATGACGACGGGATTGGAAGAGAAGGTTGCCGACCTATGAGCCTGGTATTCGCCGGAATCGTGAGCCACGCGCCGGGGATCACGGGCCGGGCCCAGATGGGCGACCAGGGCATCGTCCAGGAATTTCACTCGGCGTTTCGCAGCATGGGCGAACGTCTGACTGAAGCCCGCCCGGACGCCCTCGTGGTGGTCACGGCCGAACATTTCGCCAATTTCTTCATGAACAACATGCCCGCGTTCGCCGTGGGTATGGCGGACCAGTACGAGGGTCCCATCGAAGATCCCGCGTGGCTGGGCATCGCGCGCACCAAGGTCACCGGCGATGCGAAACTGTCGCAGCGCATGATCCGCGAGATCATGCAAACGGGGGATGTTGCCTATGCCGAGGAATGGAAATTCGATCACGGGATCATGGTGCCGCTGCATTTTTTGACGCCGCGTTACGATGTCCCCGTCGTACCTGTGAATATCAATTGCCAGGGACCGCCGTTGACGCCGCTGCACCGTGCATGGGCGTTCGGCGAAGCCATTCGGCGTGCCGCGGACAGCCTTCCGCAGCGCATCGCTCTGGTTGGCGCGGGCGGCATCTCGCATTGGCCCGCGACCCCGGACTCCGGAAGAATCAACGAGGCTTGGGATCGCGAATTTCTAGGGTCTTGGGCGGCCAATGACAAGGCCGCCATGCTGTCGTACACCGACGAGGCAACCTACCGGGATGCGGGACAGGGCGGGTTCGAAATCCGCGCCTTCATCGCCGTTGCCGCGGCTGCGCGCGGCCGCGGGACCGTACAGCACTACCGACCCATTCCCATCTTTGCGGTGGGATGCACGGTGGCCGGCATGGATATCGGAGAATAGGCATGTCGCATATGACTCTCGAATATAGCGGTAATCTGCGGCACGGCGGCGCGTTCACCGATCTGTGCCGCAAGCTCTCGCAGTACATGACGGCGCTGGAAGTGGACGGCTCTGCGGTGTTTCCGCCCGGAGGCGTGCGGGTGCGCGCCATTCCCTGCGACGAGTATTGCATTGCCGACGGCACCTTGAGCGATGCGGGATTCGTTCACGCCGTGTTGAAGATCGGCGCCGGAAGGAGCGATGCGGTCAAACAGACGGCCTGCACCGGCTTGTTCGACATCATGAAAGCGCATTTTGCGGATGCCTATGCGAATCGCGGATTGGCCTTGTCGCTGGAACTCAACGAATTCAGCGAGTCCGGCACGCTCAAGCACAACAACCTGCACGCACGCTTCAGAAAAATCTGAAGTCTCCCCAAGTAGCCGCAGAAGTAGCCGCCATGTTGCCCAAAGAAACCATACTCGCCCTCGCACGACGGCTATACGAAGCACGCAAGAGCCGCACGCAGCTGCGGCATTTTTCCCGGGAATACCCCGGCATGACGGTGCAGGATGGATATGCCATCCAGAGTGAATGGGTGAAGCTGGAACAGGCCGACGGCCGCAGCATCCGCGGGCGGAAGATCGGATTGACGTCGCGCGCCATGCAGATGGCATCGCAAATCAGCGAGCCCGATTATGCGCCGTTGATGGATGATATGTTTTTCGAAACCGGCAGCGACGTGCCGTTCGAGCGCTTCATCGCGCCGCGCGTCGAAGTCGAGCTGGCATTCGTCCTGGGCAGACCGCTCAAAGGGCCCGAAGTGACCCTGTTCGAGGTTTTACAAGCCACTGACTACGTGACCCCGGCGCTCGAGATCATCGATGCTCGCATCGAACAATTCGATCGCGAGACCAAGGCTCCTCGGAAAGTGTTCGACACCATATCGGACTTCGCGGCATGCGCCGGAGTTGTGCTCGGCGGCCGCCCGGTGAAGCCCGATGCGGTCGATCTGCGCTGGGTCGGAGCGCTTCTCTACAAGAACGCGGTGATCGAAGAGACGGGACTGGCGGCCGCCGTCCTCAATCACCCGGCCACGGGCGTCGCGTGGCTTGCCAACAAGATTGCGCCCTACGGTGAACAGCTGGATGCCGGAGACATCATTTTAGGCGGTTCGTTTACCCGGCCGACCCAAGCTCTGCGCGGCGATGTCCTGCAGGCCGACTACGGTCCGCTCGGCGCCATATCACTGCGCTTCGTCTGAGCGGCGCCTTAAGTTCCAAGAGCGGAGACCACAGATGGAAATGCCAGTCAATACGTTCAAACAAGCTCTGCGAAACGGGCGGCCGCAAATCGGCCTGTGGGTCGGGCTGGCGGACGCTTACGTCGCCGAGCTCCTGGCGACCACCGGATTCGACTGGCTGCTGATCGACGCGGAACACGCGCCCAACGATTCCCGCAGTGTGCTGCGCCAGCTGCAAGCGATCGCGCCGTACCCGGTGCATGCCATCGTGAGACCCGTTCACGGCAGCGTCGAACTGATCAAGCGGTACCTCGACCTCGGAGTGCAAACGGTGCTGATTCCCATGGTGGAAACCGCGGAACAGGCGGCCCTCATGGTGGCGGCCACCCGCTATCCGACGCGGGGAATTCGCGGCGTCGGCAGCGCGTTGGCGCGCTCCTCGCGCTGGAATCAGATCGACGGCTACCTGCATCGCAGCGATGAGCAGATGTGCGTCCTCGTCCAGGTGGAATCCGTCGCGGCGCTAAAGGCTCTCGAGGCGATCGCCGCCGTTCCGGGCGTCGACGGCGTGTTCTTCGGTCCGGCTGATCTGTCCGCGTCCATGGGACTGATCGGCAAGCCCAACGATCCGGCCGTGCAAACTGCGATTGCGCAAGGGATCGCCACCGTCGTCAAGGCGGGTAAGGCCGCAGGGTGTCTCAGCGGCGACAACCAGACCGCGCGCGACTACCTGGCTCAGGGCGCAACTTTCGTCGCCGTGGGCGTCGATACCTCGCTGCTCGTGAAGGCGGCGTCGCAATTGGCGGCGGCCTTCAAGGGCGAGCCGAACGCCAAGGGCGAGCCGAACGCCAAGGGTGCCCGCACCGCCCTCTCGTCCAGGGCGGATCCGTCCTACTAGGGGATTCCCCGGCGGACATCCGCCGAAAAGCTCTCGCTGCGGTCGGATATCCGTGCCCGCTCGGTGAGGCGGCCGCGCCGTCGAAGCTCCTCGAGAGAATAGCGGCGGTCGAGGCCGCCGACGCGGTATACGTACTCCGGCAGATAACCGGAGAACAACAAACGGTAGTCCAGCGGCAGGCGGCCGACGATTCGCTTCATCATCTGGTAGACGAGCGTGGTGCAGTTCACCGTGATGGTGTTGTAAAACCGCGGCGAGTCCACGAGGCTGTTGGCTTCGCCGACGTAGCCGAGAAAGAGCGAGCGCATCGCGTCCTGCGGCAGTTGCAGGCGATACAAATAGACGTCCTCGCCGCGCACGTTGGTCCGAAGCCGCACGACATCGCGCTCGTCGGCGGCGATGATGCTGAGTTCGAATTCCTTGAAGAAGCCGCCGATCTCGGAGAACGCCTGGGTTTTTTGGCGGCGGACTTCCACCGAGAATACGACTTGTTCCCCATCGGCGAAGCCGAAGGAGATCAACATGTGCGCGATGATCGGACCCTTCCAATACGACATGATCATGTCCACGGTGCGCAGGTGGTCAAGGTCGTAGCTGCGGGTCTCCCAGCGCCGGGTGTAGTCGGGCTGGGTGCGCCAATCGAAGTTACGTACGTTCTGCAACGTAACCCGGTTGCCCTCCACCGTGCCGGTGGTGATCTGCGCCACGTCGTCGGCCCAATCGTGATCGTTCGACGGCGTCAGGCGGGTCCACCAGAGCAGCAGCCCGATCAGCGCCACGGCAAACACGATCACCCCCAGCGTCGTCCGGCCCTGCCACACCGCGGTCAACGGCGCGAAACAGATCGCGCCCCAGAGCACTACGCACAGGCTCTTGAAGAACCGGCCGCCCGCTGTCTGATACCACAGGGCGAATCCCCCCCAAATTGCCGGAAAAATGATTATCAGGCTCGAAAGCACGGTCGCAGCCGCGCGCAGGGAGGAGGCGATCGTCGGAGTCATGCTGGGATCTTACTGCGTTTGCGCAAGTCGCTGCCGCGCACGCAGACTCCCAGCTGCATAGACTGCGGCACCGCCCAACAGGAGCACGGTCGTAAATCCTGCGATCTTGAGCACAGCCAGCATCGGACGTTCTTCATCCGGCGGCGGCACGAACGAGACCACCATCGAGGCGACCGTCGTGGCGATGCCGATCAGCGCTGTCGCGACAACCGTCACGCGACCGCCGGGAATTCGGGTTTCACCCATGCCCTCTGGTCCCGCGGAAAGCTTGATTGCCGCACCGAAGAGCAACGCGAACGGAACCAACGAGGAGACGATCATCATTTCAATGAGGACATTGTAGGCGCCGCGAACCGATGTGCCGCTCTGACCGAGAACGACCAGCAACGCGACGATAACGGCTTGCGTCCAGATCGCGATGGCGGGCGAGCCATACTTTGGATGCAGCTTCGTGAAGCTCTTGGGCAAGTAGTGGTCGACTCCCGCCGCTGTCGGTATACGCGCCAGCGCGCCAATCCACAAACACGTGCTGCCGATCCGATCGAGGACCACGCACGCCGCCCCGAGCGGAATCAGCCACGACAGACCGAGCCTGGCTGCGGCCACGCGAATCGCTTCGATCGCGCCGTACACACCGCTCGCACGCTCCGGTGGAATCGCGAGCAGGATGCAGGCGGTTCCAACGATGTACACGGCGGCAATCATGCGAGTGCCCGGGGTACTGTTCGACGTGGATCGCGAATTTCGGCACCCATGAACGAGGCGGCTTCGGGCCCGGTAAAGGCGAAGGCCAGCGTCGTCAAGAAGATGATGTCGGCGAGGCGGAACGTTGGAATGATCGTATGTCGATTGAATTCGGTCGCCGCGCCGAAGCGCCACCAGCTCGCCAGCCCCAGCACCATCAGCAGCGCCGTTCCCACCCAGCGCGCAACCGCTCCGGCGCCATTGAGCCACTTCGCTATCTTAAGACCGCGAACGTTGAGGGCCGAGGCCACGAGAAGGATCACTATGGAGAACGTTATGAAGTAGCTTGGTGTCGCGTCGGCAGAACTCCGGTCTGATGAGAGCAGCGCGCTACCGGCGGTGAAATAAAGGACGCTCGGTAAGAACGCCAGTGTGCCGCTCCAATAGGTCCATCCCGTCATGAACCCGGCGAACGGCCCAAAGGCGCGCTTGCTCCAGGCATAGAGACCACCCTCGTCGGGATGGCGCGATGAAAGGAAGACGACCGATACCGCGATCGGCAAGAACATCCCGATGCCGCCGCCTACCCACACGATCAGCGAGCTGGGGCCTGTTGCGGCCGCGAGGGCTGTCCACTGCAGCGAGCATCCGGCGGTCACCATGAAGAGCGCAACATCCGCGTCAGGAGTGATTGCAGCCATGGATCATTGTAACCCGCGGCAGGAGTCTTTGGCAGATCTTACAGGCCATGCATCAGGCGATCCCGCGCTCCGCGAGGAACCCGCCGAGAATGCGTGCGGTGTGGCTTTTATTGGGCTTGCGGGTGATCGCATCCGGCATGCCCTGGGCGACGATGCGGCCGCCGCCCGACCCACCTTCCGGACCCAAGTCGATGATCCAGTCCGCTTCGGCCATGATGTCGAGATTGTGCTCGATGACGACGACGCTGTTGCCGGCATCCACCAGACGCTGCAGGACTTTCACCAGTTTTTCGACATCGGCCATGTGCAGGCCCACGGTCGGCTCGTCGAGCACGTACAGCGTGTGCTGGCGCTCACGGCGCGCGATATCCACGCCGAGCGCATCCGTGCGAACTTTCGCGAGTTCGGTCACCAGCTTGATTCTCTGGCTCTCGCCGCCCGACAGCGTCGGGCTGGGCTGACCCAGACTCAAGTAGCTTAAGCCCACATCCGCGAGCAGGCTCAAGGGATGTTGCACGCTGCGTTGGGCCGCGAAAAATTCGACGGCACCCTCGACGCTCAAGGAGAGCGTCTCGCCGATGTTTTTTCCCTTGAATGAAATCGACAGCGTTTCGTGATTGAAGCGTCTGCCGCCGCACACATCGCACAGCACTTGCACATCCGGCAGAAAGTTCATCTCGATGCGCTGCATGCCCTGGCCTTCGCAGGCCTCGCAGCGGCCGCCGGCCGTGTTGAACGAGAAGCGGCTGGCCGTGAAGCCCCGAATCCGGGCGTCGGTGGTTTCCGCATAGAGCCGGCGGATCGAGTCCCAAAATCCGATGTACGTGGCGGGACATGAGCGCGGTGTCTTGCCGATCGGCGTCTGATCGACTTCGAGCACGCGGCTGATGGCTTCCCAGCCGGTGATGGACTCACAGCCCACCACGGTCCGCCCGCGATCGTCCGAGCGCTCCGAAGGTCGTGAGTTCTTCGAGCGCGAAGCGGGCGCCAACAGGCGCTTGAGGTTGCCCAGCAGAACATCGCGCGCCAAGGACGATTTGCCCGATCCGGACACGCCGGTAATGACGGTCAATCGCCCGAGCGGAATGCGCGCGTCCACTTGGTCGAGATTGTGCAGATCGGCGCCCGCGACTTCCAGCGACGGCGTGTCGCGGCCTACCGGGCGGCGGTGCGACCTGGAATGCCGGTAGGGTGCCGCGAGGCAGCGGCCGGTTGCGGAATTCGCCAGACGCGCAAGCTCGGTGGCCGTGCCTTCGGCCACTAAGCGGCCGCCGCGTTTGCCCGCGCCGGGGCCGAGATCGATCACGTGGTCGGCGCGGCGGATCGTATCCTCGTCATGTTCGACCACCACCAGAGTATTGCCCTTGGCCCGCAGGCGATCCAAGGTGTCGAGCAGGGCAACATTGTCGCGCGGATGCAGACCGATCGTCGGCTCATCGAGCACGTAGCACACGCCCTGCAGATTGGACCCCAGCTGCGCGGCCAATCGGATGCGCTGAGCCTCGCCGCCCGACAGCGTCGGCGCGGCGCGATTGAGCTGCAGGTAGCCCAAGCCCACGTCGCACAGGAACGCCGTGCGGCTGCCGAGTTCAGCCACCAGGTCCCGCGCAATGTCGCGCTCGCGGCCCTTAAGGCTGATCTTGGTCATGGCGGCGGCGAATTCCTGCACCGGCAGATTGGTCAATTCCGCGATCGACAGTCCGCGAAACAGCACGTGGCGCGCGACCGGATTCAGGCGATCGCCGGCGCAGTCCGGGCAGGGGACTTCCGCGGATTCATCGGTGTCGCGCCACTTGGACTCTTCGCCGCTCTGTTCCGCATCGAACTCCGTCATCTGCAAGCCGGTGCCGAAACAGCTCTTGCACCACCCGTGGCGCGAGTTGAAGGAGAACAGCCGCGGATCGAGTTCGGGGAAGCCGGTGCCGCAGGTCGGGCAGGCGCGCTTCGTCGAAAAGACCGCCTTCTGGGCACCGTCACCGGCAGCGCCCCCATTCGCCTTGGCGCCGCCGGCTTTCACCACATGCAGCACGCCGCGGCCGTGCTCCAACGCGACATTGAGCGCGTCGCGCAGTTCGGATTCCCCGTCTGCATTCACGCTCACCATAGCCACCGGCAGTTCGATGTCGTGTTCGATGAAGCGATCGAGCCGCGGCCATTTGGCCGTGGGCAGCAAGGATCCGTCGACACGAAGCTCCCGGTAGCCCTTGCCGCGGGCCCACTTGGCGAGCGCCGTGTACAGGCCTTTGCGCGCGATGATGAGCGGCGCGAGGATGGTGATTTTCTGGCCGCGGTAGTCCTTGAGCACGCGTGCGGCAATGGCGTCCGCCGATTGCGGCTCGATGATCGCGTCGCACACGGGGCAATGCTGCACGCCCAACTTGACGTACATCAGGCGCAGAAAGTGATAGATCTCGGTCAGTGTGGCGACAGTACTCTTGTGGCCGCCGCGGCTGGTGCGCTGCTCGATGGCAACCGTGGGCGGTATGCCGAAGATGGCGTCCACGTCCGGGCGCGACGCGGGCTGCACGAATTGCCGCGCGTAGGCATTCAGGGACTCGAGGTAGCGCCGCTGTCCCTCGGCGAAGAGGATGTCGAAAGCCAGGCTGCTCTTGCCGCTGCCGGAAACGCCGGTAATGACCGTGAAGCGATTGCGGCCGAGGTCGACGTCGATGTTTTTGAGATTGTGTTCCCTGGCCCCGCGGATTTCGATGACGGTAGGCGCGAGAACCCGTTGCGACGGGCTTTCCGAATCCTCGACCGCGCCACCGAACGATGCGTCGCCGGCCGCCTCGACCAGGGCACGGCCGGTATGCGATTCGGCGTCGCGCATGATCTCTCCCGGCGTGCCGGCGCAGACGATGGAGCCGCCCGCATCGCCGCCCTCGGGACCCAAATCGATGATCCAGTCGGCGGCGCGCACGACGTCGAGATTGTGCTCGATCACCAGCAGCGAATGTCCGGCGTCGATCAATCGCCGGAACGCTCGCAGCAGCTTGGCGACGTCGTCGAAGTGCAGCCCCGTGGTGGGTTCGTCGAACAGGAACAGCGAGCCGGCTTCGCCTGCCGGGGCGCGCGGACGGGCCGGGGCGCCGGGTTCGCCGGCGGCTCCGTTGCGGCGGCCGCGGCGTTCCATCGTGCGGGCCGACTGCTCGCGCACCGCATTCTCGGCGAGGTGGCCCGCGAGCTTGAGGCGTTGCGCTTCGCCGCCGGACAGGGTGGGCACGGGCTGGCCCAACCGCAAGTAATCCAATCCCACATCCGCAAGGGGCGCCAACCGCAGGCATACTTCCGCGTCGTCTGCGAAAAACGCCAGCGCTTCGGAGACCGTGAGGTCGAGCACGTCGGCGATGCTTTTCGGCGGGAAGGCGCCTCGGATGAGCTTGCACTCGAGGATTTCCGCGCGGAAACGGCGGCCATCGCATTCGGGACACCGCAGATAAACATCGGAGAGAAACTGCATTTCCACGTGCTCGAAGCCATTGCCGCCGCAGGCAGGGCAGCGTCCATTGCCGGCGTTGAAGCTGAAAGTCCCGGCCGTGTACTTGCGCTCGATGGCCTGCGGCAGCCTCGCGAATAGATTTCTGACGGCATCGAAGGCGCCGACATAGCTCGCCGGATTTGATCTGGTGGTGCGGCCGATGCGGCTTTGGTCGACCATCACCACACCGCCGATGAATTCGGCCCCTTTGAGCGCACGGTGCCGCCCCGGGTTCTCGGTGGGTTTGCCCTTTGCTCGCAGCAGCGCCGGAAACAATACGTCGTGGATCAGCGTGGACTTGCCCGACCCGCTCACGCCGGTGACGCACACCAGACGTCGCAATGGAATATCCACATCGATGTTCTTGAGGTTGTGCTCGGCGGCGCCTTCGATCCGCAGGGCGTCTGCGGCAGGCGCGGCGTCGGTCGGGCGCCCGAGCTTGGTCGGCGGAATTTCCACCACCTTGCGGCGGAACAGATAGTCGGCGGTGAGCGAATGCCGGGCTCTCCTTAAGTCGCGGACCGGTCCGTAGAAAACGATCTCGCCGCCGTGCTCGCCGGGCCCCGGGCCGATGTCGAGCACGCGGTCCGCGGCCTGCATGACCTTGGGATCATGTTCGACGACCACCAGGGTGTTGCCGGCGTCCCGCAGGCGTTGCATCACGCCGACAATGCGGCCCACGTCGCGCGAATGCAGGCCGATGGAGGGCTCATCCAGCACGAATAGAGTGTTTACCAGCGATGTGCCGAGGGCCGTCGTGAGATTGATCCGCTGCACCTCGCCGCCCGACAAGGTGCGCGATTGGCGATCGAGATCCAGGTAGCCCAGGCCGACGTCGCTGAGATATTTCAACCGCGTGCGGATTTCGCGCAGCAGAAGATCGACGGTGTCGTCCAGCGGCGCGGGCAGTGTGAGCATCGCGAAGAAATGGCGGCACTTGTCGATGGGCAACAGCATCAACTCGCGGATATTGAGTCCGGGCTCGCCGATGCGCCACAGCAAGGCTTCGGGCTTGAGGCGCGCGCCATGGCACGCGGTGCATTCGGTATAGGAGCGATAGCGCGACAGAAGCACGCGAATGTGCATCTTGTAGGCTTTGGTCTCGAGCCAGGCGAAGAAGCGCTTGACGCCGTACCAGACATTCTTCGTCCACTCCCCCTCGCCGTCGAGCACCCACCGGCGCTGCGCGTCGCTGAGATCGCGCCACGGCGTGTCGAGCGGAATCGAACGTTTGCGCGCGAATTTGAGGAGGTCCGCCTGACATTCCTTGTAGGACTCGGTTTGCCAGGGTTTGATGGCACCGCCGCGCAAGGTCAGCGAGTGGTCCGGGATGACCAGGTCGTAGTCGACGCCGATCATCCTGCCGAAGCCGCGACAGGTTTCGCATGCGCCCAGCGGAGAATTGAAACTGAACGTACTCGGATTCGGATCCTTGTAGGCAATGTCGCAATCAGGGCAGTGCAGATCGGTTGAAAAGCGCCACGGCGCGACACTCTCGCCCGAATCGGTTTGCGGGTAGACGTCGAGCCGGCCGTGCCCTACTTTAAGCGCCGCCTCGATGGCATCGGCGGCGCGGCCCGGATCGACGCCCGACCAGCGGAAGCGGTCTTGGACGACTTGCAGAATACCGCCGCGTTCCTCATGGATCCGGGTGTAGCCTTGGGCCGCCAGTAGGGTCTTGATCTCGGTATCCGAAAAGTTCTTGGGCACGACAACCGGGAACGTCACCAGCAGCCGCGGATCTCCGGCGGCCCGGGAGCGCTCCGCCACGGCGGCGAAGATGGTTTCGGCCGTGTCGCGGCGCACCGGCTTTCCGCAGCCGCGGCAATACGGAACCGCGGCCCGCGCGAACAGCAGCTTCAGGTGATCGTTGAGTTCGGTCATCGTGCCGACCGTCGAGCGCGATGTGCGCACCGGATTGGTCTGATCTATGGCTATCGAGGGCGGGATTCCGTCGATGCGGTCCACCAACGGCTTGTCCATGCGATCCAAGAACTGCCGCGCATAGGGAGAAAAAGTCTCGACGTAACGCCGTTGCCCTTCGGCATACAGGGTGTCGAACACCAGCGACGACTTCCCCGACCCGCTGACGCCGGTAACGACGATCAACTCGTTGAGCGGGAGATCGAGATCGAGTGCTTTAAGGTTGTTCTGGCGGGCGCCGCGGATGCGGATGGCATCCGAGCGAGGCGGGTCTAGAGGCGGCATTGATGCTAGTTTACTTCAGAAGGATCGGGCCGCGCAGGTGGAGGCGCGGGGCTTGGCCCGTTTCAGCGGGTGCGCCGAGTTAGCAGTAGCGGAGTCAGCAGTAGCGGAGTCAGCAGTAGCGGAGTCAGCGGCCGGCGAATTGTTCCATCATGAGGCCGGTTCCGCCGCGAGTCACATGGGCGACGATGGCCGTGCGGCGGTGGATCTTCGTTACCAACCCAAGGTTGATGGCAAAGGCGAGTTGCACTTGCTGACCCTTGCGCAGTCCGAGATTCTCGGTCTCGACGAACACGCCGCTCGCGCTCAGATTCTTCGCCTTGCAAATCCGGCTCTTTCGTCCCGACAGGACGACATACACGGTCGTCCGCGCTCGGTGACGGGTATGCAGGCGACGCTCCATGCGGACATCCTTCGTTGTTCATTGTGGGCGAGATGCCATTATGCACATCGCCTTCCGGTTAGCGAAGGGTTCGCCGCGACTTTAATTGTTATGTTAAGAAAATCAGTGGATTACGTTCAACCTCGAACCGAATCTGTGGATTGGGGAGCCTAAACTTCGAGCGGTGCGCGAAAAATTCGAGCGCTGCGCGAAAAATTCGAGCGCTGCGAATGGATGCGTGCAACTCACTGCGCGATGGCGGCTTGAGGAGTCTGTCAGAAAGACTCCGAAATCAAACCGGCGTCGGGACGTCTTTGCGGCGTATTGCCAACTGTTCGGGCGCTTCGATGCCCATCTTGATCCGCCGTCCAGTACCGCCCAGAAGGGTGATCTGGATGGGGCCATTGGCGAAAAGCTCTGTCATGGTCATGTTGCCGTCCACCCCGTCCGCGGGTTGGATCACGATGGATTCGTCAGCTCGGCGACTCAACACCAACATATATTAAGCCCGCGCCAGCGCCCGTGGCGTACTGGTCAAAGTCTTTCCCTGAGGACCATAAGTCGTCGGCGCGCCGCCCCGCACGATGTCGAACAGTTGGCGAATCTGGTTCTGCCGAATATGGATGATGTGGCCATTGACGTCGTTGGCTTTCCGGCATCCGGCCAAGAGCGCCATCAGCGCCGACGTGGCCGAACGCCGCGCCATTCCCGCCGGAAGCGCCCCACAGGGTGCGGCGTTCGGCTTCCATTTCCTCGATGCTGTTGAGGAGACCGATCTTTTCGGCGGCCATTTCTTTGACCACCTCCGAAGAATCGCCCGTCAATGCGGCGCGTTCCGCAGCCAGGATCTGCGCCAAGCTCTGCGCGGCCGTGATTTCACGGCTGAGCAGTTCCTCCAAGCGGTGGCGTGCATCGTGATTCATGGGGTCATTTCAGGCCGCGCTCGAACTGCAGGAGCTTATCGGCAACACGGCCCGTATCGATCTGATAGGTGCCTGAACTCACCGCCTGCTTGATCGCCGCAACCTTTGCGGTGTCGACCACGGGGGCCTTGGCAATCGCTTCTTCGATCTTCTGCAAGGAGCGCGCGGAGTCCGTCAGGGTTACATGGTCGGCACTTTGGGCGGCCGCCGTGGACACGGTCCCGGCTGCGGCATCGCTGCCGGACTGGTCCGCAACGGGAGTATTGCCTTTCGAACCCTTGATGGGCGCTAGAGGTTGAGTTGCCTTGTATCCACTGATCTTGTCGGGCACCGAAGTTCTCCTGAGGGCTCTATACGCCCTGCCATCCATATATCGTCGGGGTTTTGCTGAACTTTAACGATCACACCGACTTTGATCGCATAAAAATGGTTATCGACTGTGACGCGGTTCACTGAAGGGGCTATTGAAAAATAATTTCGACCACTTGCTCGGAACGCGCAATCCCCTCGACAACCTTCCCGGATGATAGATTTTGCACTCGGACCCGTTGATTGACCATTGCGTCGCCTAAGGCCCGGCCGGCCATGCGCACGCTCATGCCGCCCGCGTCGGCCACCAAAGTCACCGTTTGGCCGCGTTGCACGGCCTTGGATGCTATGAGCAGCTGATTGCTTAGGATAGCGCCCCCCGAGATGGGTCGGGCGGCAGTGCGTCCAACCGCAATCGCGGGATCGTCCAAATACCCCGGCGGCAGCTCCGTCATGTCATGTTGTTCGACCCGGAGGTCGTTGGCGGTCAATACGCTGCCGGCGACGATGGCGTGCGCCGCAACGGCCACCGTGGTGGTGCCGACGATTCTCACCGGCACATAGAGATGCCACGCAGGCGGCCCCTGGCAGCGAATTTCCACGAGAACGCGGTCGTTCATATGCGGTGCCGGTCCAACACTGGGTTTGGGCGTGCCCGGACAGCGAGCCAGCTGAATGTGCGGCGGGATGGGTCCGACCAGGAAGCGTTGTTTATCCGTCAGGGGGGGCAAGTGACGGGCCGCTTCAGCGGTCGCGAGCGCGTTCAAATCCCCGACGTCCTGCAGCGGGGCTGCGGGCGCCGCGGCATGTGCCCGCGACAGGCAGGCTACCAATAGGAGTGCTGCCCGACGGTATTTTGGCGGTTTTCGCAAGATACGACATAACAAGCAAGCCGCGTGCCATCGCGCGCTAAGGCAGGCCGGCAGCCGGAGGCTCGCCGCCTTCGGCCGGCTGCGGCAAGTCCTTGCCGCCCCCGCGCGACCTGCGCCCGCCATGTGGGTGGAATCGGGCCGGCCGGGCCGCTGATTGCGCGTTATGAGCTCTTGGCACAGCTCTTGCTTTGCTCTCTCGTCGAGGAGATCAACGACATGTTCGAAAACATTTTTGGCATTCATGAACAGGCGCTGCTGCTGCACGGGCAACGCATCGGCGTGCTGGCCACCAACATGGCCAACGCGGATACGCCGAATTTCAAGGCGCGCGACATCGATTTTAGCGAAGTGCTCGCAGGAACCGACGATTCCGCCCGGTTGGCGATGAGCACCACGCAAGCTTCGCACATCGCCATGAACAACGCCGAGTCGGTTGGCGGCGAATTGAAATACCGCAACCCGTTCCAGGCATCCCTGGACGGCAATACGGTGGAAATGC
>WNFM01250504.1_pt1 | contig 17213 bp, 21 predicted proteins | sample 5400271 | NCBI WGS metagenome assembly WNFM01 (sample SAMN13153352, study PRJNA577476) | soil metagenome | isolation source: 60 cm saprolite on Douglas fir-dominated hillslope | place: USA:California | collected 2013-09-17 | reverse complement strand
GCCCGCCGCGCCGCGGCCAGCGTGTCGCCCGGCCTGATGAGCGTCTTCGAGGGAATGCAGCCCCAGTAGGAGCACTCTCCCCCGACCAGCTCTCGTTCCACGATGGCGACCCTGAGGCCGCCGTCGGCGAGGCGGCCTGCCGCGTGCTCGCCGGCCGGGCCCGCGCCGATCACCACCACATCGTGTATGTCACTCACGAGGTCTCCCCTGGGCGTCGCAGGCGCCGCTACGGCACTGTTTAGACAGAGTCTGCGCGGCCGCGCGTGCGTTACGGCCGCGGGCGAGAAATCAGCTCCTCGCGCTGAATCCCCGGGGCAGGTCAGATGTCGGTGACGCGCAGGCCTGCGTGAGCCTTGTAGCGCCGGTTCACCGAGACCAGGTTGCACGTGAGCGCCTCGACCTGGCCGCAGTTGCGCAGCCGGCCGGCGTACACGCCGCGCACCCCGGGGATCCGCTCGGCCAGCGCCTGGACCAGGTCGGTCGCGTGCCGGTCGTCGCCGAGGACCAGAACGTCCTGGCCGAGGTCGGTGACCTCGGGGTCGAGCAGCAGCGCGGCCGACACATGGTGGAACGCGCCGACGACCGTGCTGCCGGTCAGCAGCGCCGCCGCCTGCTGCGCCGCGCTCCCCTCCGGCACCGGAAACGGATAGGCGCCGTGGGAGTCGAACGCGATCGGGTTCACGCAGTCGATCACGATCTTGCCCTCGAGCGCGCGGGCCAGCTGCTTCAGCAGGTCGGCATGGCCCTCCCAGGGCATCGCGGCGATCACCACGTCCGCAGTCCGGGCGGCCTCCTCGTTCTCCATGCCGGTCACCTGCGGCGGGGAGCCGCAGGTGGCCGCCGCGGCGGCGGCCCGGCCGGCGTCACGCGACCCGATGATGACCCGGTTGCCGGCCGTGGCCAGCCTGCTGGCCAGGCCGCGTCCCTGATCCCCGGTGCCGCCCAGCACGCCGACCACCGCCCAGGCGGCTTCCTCGGCTACCTCCTGGGGGGCGCCGCGCCCCTCCGGCTCGCTCATAACCTGATCCTGCCAGACCGCCTGGAGCCGCCCCTCACGCCCCGCCAGATCAACGGGGTGTAGCCGCTTGATCACGATTCTGCTGCGCACGGCCGCCCCGAGCGTGCACGATGGAGCAATGAACGCGGACCAGGTGACCGCGCTGCGGATCCTGCTCGGTCCCAGCGGGTGGCTGGAGCAGACCAGGTTCTTCGCGCGCGCGCTGCGCGGCCGCGCTCCCCGCGGCCCGGGCGAGCTGCTGCTGGTCGGGACGCCCGATGACGAGCCCTGGCACCTGGCGGCGCACCTGGACCAGGAAAGCCGCCTGGCCGGGATTCCCGGTCTGGCGCCCACCCTGGTGCGCTGGTCGCCGCCGCCAGCCGCGCCGCCGCACCTGCGCGTCGGCCTGACACGGCTGGAGGCGGCCCGGCGCGGCGAGACGCTGTTCGTGGTCAGCCCGGAGGCCGCGCCCCCGCCCCTGCTGGAGCGGGTGCACGACGCGCGGCGGGCCGGCGCGACGATCCTCGCCCTCGACGCAGGTGACCCCGAACTCGACGACATGGCGCACGAGTACCTCGCCGTCCCCCCCGGCCTGGCGCCAGTTTCCTTTGACGCCGCCCAGCACCTGGTCAGCGCGGCCGCGGGCGAGCCGCCCGCGCGGACCGGCCTGCGCGGCCGGCTGGCCCGCCTGCTCGACGCGGTCAGCGGCACCAGCGCGCCGGCCGAGTGACGCGGGGAGCCGAGGGCGAGGGCGGGAGCGCGGGGCTATGAGGTCAAGAATCTAGGCTGAGCACCATCGTGGGCCGCTCGATGACGTGATCGTCGCGCAGCGGCCGCACGGCGGTGCCGATCGCGAAGAACTCCGTGGTGTGCGAGCCCCAGGTGTGGCTGTGCTGCCGCAGCTGCACGCCGACGATGCCCTCGGCGTGCAGCGCCTCGGCCTCGGCCTGCATCCGGCTCATCGCCAGCTCGCGGGCGTCGTACAGGGCCTGGGTGAACTGCTCGAGCTCGACGTTGCGGCCGATGTTGCCCAGCTTGCCGCCGAGCTTCTGGTGCGCGATGTGGTAGACGCAGGACCCCATCACCATGCCCAGCGGGGCGTAGCCGGCCCGGATCAGGGTCCAGAAGTCCTGGCCGGACAGGTCGGAGGTGAACGGGAGCTGCTTGTTGTTCCGCCAGTCCTTCACCCCGCCGCCGCCCGCGTCCGGCTCGGCGTGCACCGCGGTGCCCACGGCGATGAACTCGGCGATGTCCGCGCCGAACTCCTTCATCTCGACGTCGAGCCGCACGCCGACGACCCCGTCAGCGCCCAGGGCCTGCGCCTCGGCCTCCATCCGGGTCATCGCCAGCTCGCGGGCGTGGTACATGGCCTGGGAGAGCACGTCGAGCTCCTGGTTCCGGCCCCAGCGGCCGATTTGCAGCCCGACGTGGTAGATCGAGCTGCCGAGGACCAGGCCGAGCGGGCGGAACCCGGCCTCGCGCACCAGCAGGAACTCGTTGACCGAAAGGTCGGACGTGAAGATGGATCCGGGCCGTCCCGGCTTGAGCTCGGCCAGGCGGCGCATCGCATCCTGCGGTATCCCCTGCACCTCGAGCTCAGCGGAAGTCTGATCGGTCATTGTGCTCCCTTGATGCGTTCTGTCTGTCGGGGCGCGCTCAGCGCCCGAGCTTCACCCGCGCCGCTTGGCGCCGCTGCGGGTCGAGGGAGAGGATCGCGAGGCTGCCATCCTTGGCCGCCCGGCCGGGCCGCGAGCGGCTGAAGTGCGCGATGGCCGTGCCGATGATCGTGACCTCCGCAATGTGATCCCGGCGGTGCTCCTGCATGGGGCACTCCCGTTCCCGGATCCGCAGGTCCATGGTCTTCACCACGACGCCGTCCGCGCCCAGCCTGCCCACGTCCCGGTCCAGCTGAGTCCGCGCGTCGTGCCGGGCCTGGTTGACGAGATCGGTGTACCCGTTCACCTCGGAATTGCCGCTCCCCCATCGCGTCTGGTTGACCGTGAGCCAGTCGTCGTGCCGGGCGCCGATCGAGATGCCGAGTGCCAGGCCCGCCGGCGCCCAGCCGGCCATGACCAGCTTGGCGAAGTCCTGCCCCGAGAGACCGGACGTGAACGGCTGCTTCAGCGGGACCCCGCCCGGCGCCCGCACCGCCGTGCCGATCGCCTTGAACTCCAGTCCGCCCGCGGGGAAAGCACCGATGGTCAGCGACACCCCGACTACGCCGTGCCCGCCGAGCTCCGCGCACTCCTCCGACATCCGCCCCAGCGCCGCGCGGCGCGCCTGGTACAGCGTCTGCACCATGGGGCCGAACGAGCCCATGGAGCCGCCTCCCGACACCGCGGTGACGCTCTGGTACGGCGAGGCGTAGCCGCCGTAGCCGGCCCACGCCCCGGGGCAGGCGTACCCGCCCGTGTATCCGACGTTGTAGACCGCCGCCCCGAGCACCTGGCCGACCGGCTCGAACCCAACGCCCTTGATCGCCGTGAACTCGTCGGCCGAAAGCGCCGACCCCCAGGTCCCGCTGCGCCGGATCTCGGCGATCCGCGACTCGGCGGCCGGCGGCAGCCCCTCACCGGAATGACGCTCGCTCACCCGCACGCCCCTTTCGGCCGGCTCGGCCGCTGCTGCCACCCTACCCGGCAGCCCGCGTGGCGCTGAACCGCACCCGCCCCACCACGGCCTGCAGGAGGTTCCGGGGGGGTCGTCCCCCGACAGCAGAGTCAGTAGTCGTCCTGGGCGTCCCACTCCTCGGTCCGCCGCCTGGCGGTCTCGAGGGCGTGCTCCGCCTCCTCCCGGGTCGGGTAAGGACCCAGCCTTTCTTTTCCGGGGCAGCCGGCGTCTGGCTCCACGGTCTTGTGCCTCAGGCAGAACCACCAGCGCTGTTCACCATCCATGGCAACTAGACTCCCAGAGCATGGCAACCTTGCTCCAGCCCGGCCGGCTTTCCCCCATGCGGCAGGTCCCCGCGCACATCGCCGCCCCGGAGTACGTGGGCCGGAAGCGCCCGCGGACCGGGGAGCCAGACGTCAAGGACCGGGAGACGATCCAGCGGATGCGGGTGGCGGGGCGCATCGCCGCCCGCGCGCTCGCCGAGGTCGGCCGGCATGTGGCGCCGGGGGTCACCACCGACGAGCTGGACCGGGTGGGGCACGAGTTTCTCGTCGAGCACGGCGCATACCCGAGCACGCTGGGCTACCGCGGCTACCCGAAGTCGCTCTGTACCTCGCTCAACGAGGTGATCTGCCACGGGATCCCGGACGACACGGTGATCGCCGACGGGGACATCGTCAACGTGGACATCACCGCCTACATCGGCGGCGTGCACGGCGACACCAACGCGACCTTCCTGGCCGGCGCGGTCGACGAGGAGTCCAGGCTCCTGGTCGAGCGCACCCACGAGGCGATGATGCGCGGCATCCGCTCGGTCGCCCCTGGCCGCCCGCTGAACGCGATCGGCCGGGTCATCGAGTCGTACGCGCGCCGGTTCGGGTACGGGGTGGTCCGCGACTTCACCGGCCACGGCATCGGCACCACGTTCCATTCCGGCCTGATCGTGCCGCACTTCGACGACCCGGACGTCACGGTGATCATGGAACCGGGGATGACCTTCACGATCGAGCCGATGCTGACGCTCGGCACGGTCAGCTACGACATCTGGCCAGACGGCTGGACGGCTGTCACCAAGGACCGCATGCGCACCGCCCAGTTCGAGCACACCCTCGCGGTCACCGCCGACGGCTACGAGATCCTGACCCTGCCATAACGCCGCCGCCCGGCCCTATCAGACAGGATCCCTGGTGAAAGCGGCGCTGCCGGCGGCAGCGGCCGCGGCGGCGGCGGCCAGGGCCAGGCCCAGGATGGGCCGACTGGCCGCCAGACCGGCCAGCGCCGCGCCGGCCGCCGCGCCCCCGTTCATGATCGAGTTGATTCAGGCCTGGGCCTCGGTGCCGCTGCCGTGCGTCGCGGCACCGGCCGCCGCGCCGAACAGGGTGGCCAGCGTGGGACCCAGGCACAGGCCGGCCAGCGGCGCGGCCACGGCCAGCAGCGGTGCGTACAGCCCGGCGGCGGTCAGCCCAGCCAGGCCGATCGTGTAACCGAACAGCATCCCGGGCAGCCGACGGTGAGCGCCGCCCGCCGACGGCCGGGCGCCCAGCAGCAGGCTGCCCACGATGCTGCCGACCGAGACCTCGGCCAGCAGCGGGCCGGATGCCCACAGGGCATGGTGATGCCGGACATAAGCGGTAAGCGCCACCTCGGTGGCACTCAGCGCCGCGTTGGCGAGCGCCGCGGTGAGCAGCAGCCGGCGCAGCGCGGCGGAACGCAGCGGCCCCAGCACCGAACGCCCGCCGGGCGCAGCGTCCACGGGCCGGGAATGCGCGCCGACGGCGGCGATCGCCCCGCCGGTCAGGACGAGCAGCAGCCCGGCCGCCGCCGCCGGAGCGATACCGGTCGCCAGCGCGCTGGCCAGCACGGGACCGGTGATATAGGCCAGGTCGAACACCGCGGCGTCCAGCGCGAACGCGGCCTGCCGCAGCCCGGCGGCCGCGAGTACCGACCACAGGCTGCGCAGGCCCGGGCTGACCGGCGGCGTGCAGGCCCCGGCCGCCGCGGCCGCGCCCACCAGCAGCCCGGCCGGGCCGCGCGCCAGCGAGCCGCCCAGCAGCCCCAGCCAGGCCAGGGCGTAGCCGATCCCGCAGACCGCGGCCACTCCGAACAGGCCACGCCGGTCCGCCAGCCGGCCCCGCAGCGGCGCCGTCACCGCCGCGCCCAGGGTGTAGCCGGCCAGGGCCAGGCCGGCCACGGCCATCGTGGCGTGCTGGGCCGCCACCAGCAGCACAGTGATCGTCAGCATGCCCTGCGGCAGCCGCGCGCTGACGTCCGCCACCGCGAGCCTGCGCAGCACCGGCTCGGCGAAGAGCCGGCGGTACGACCCCACAACGCCGGCGGTCACGTCTCCCCTATGGCGTCTGCGCTGGCCGCGGGACGACCCCCCTGGCGATCATGGCCACCGCGCATGGGCCGCGCCAGCCGGCCGGCCAGGAGCGGGCCGCCTTCGCCTTGACCACCGGCCCAGCAGCGCGGCCAGGACCAGGCAGGCCATCCCGAGCGCGATCGCCCCGCCCAGTCCGGCCAGTTTGGCGACGGAGTGGTGCACGGCGTCGATGACGCCGGGGGCGGGACCCTGGCCGAACAGTGCCGAAGGGCTTGCCACCCCCGGCCCGGGCGCCGCCGTCGCGCGGAGCTTCACCAGGACCGATGCCTCGTGCAGGGCGCCGGCTGGGTTGATCATCCCGAACCCGGTGGCCGTGCTGTAGCCGCCCGGCGGATGATCGCGCGCGGACAGGGCGATCGCGCGGGCGACCAGCGCGGGCGACAGGCTCGGGTACACGGACTTGATCAACGCGGCCGTGCCCGCCACCCAGGCCCCCGCCGCCCAGTCGTTCTGGACGAAGTAGTCCGCCCCGGCCGGACCGGATGCGAGGAGCGGGTTTCCTGGCGCGCTGATGAGTATTGACTCGTTCCTGGGTGAGGGGAACCTGGGCGACGGGGCGCCCAGCCCGGGCAGATAGGCATTCGCGACCCCGAGAACTCCCGGGAGGCTGACCGGGTAGGAGGGCTGATTCCGGTTGCTGCGTGAGCCGCCGCCGTCGCTGACCACCACCACGTTCCTCGATACCGCGTACTGGACGGCCTGCTCCAGCTGGAGCGAGTCTTGGACGTCGTACACGGTGTCGTAGATGACCTGCGCGCCGCGGTTCGCCGCCTCCCTGATCGCGCGGGCGATGATGCTGTCCCAGTCAGCTGAGTTATCCCACGCGATAGCTCCGGGAATGGTGGGTTCTGGATAGATGCGGATGCCGAGGATCCTGGCCTGCGGGGCTCGCCCGATCGTGCCGACCGGACTGGTCCCCGTCGGGCCGCTGCCGGCGATCGCCGACGCGACGATGGTGCCGCTTACCGGCGGCGGGTACGGCAGGTTGACGTAATTGTGGCCGGCCACGACCTTTCCGGCCAGCCCGACCGCGTGCGGGTCCACGCCGCTGCCCAGCACGGCCACGGTGACGCCGCTGCCCCGCGTGATCTCCCACGCACTGGAGGTGTCCCTGACCAGCTGGGCAGCGGCCCGCGGGCCGAGCGACGCGGGGCGGGAACGCGCTGCCGGGGCGGCCGCGGCGCCGGGAGCGGCGGCGAGCGCAAGGCACAGGAACGCGGCACCGGCCGCGGCGGCCGCGGCGGCCCGGCGCCCGGTCAGCATCGGATGTCCTTCATCTGGCAAGCGCTGCCGTGACTCGTCAGCCCGGTCTGCAGGCTGCTGATGACCCCCGATCCCAGGTCCACGAGCGGCGGAGCGGTGAGCGCCGAGGCGCTCACCCGGCCGTCGGTGTAGCCGGCCGCGTAGAGGAACACGTAGGGTCCGATGCTCAGCACCTGAGAGAACACGCGGCGCTGAGGGTTGCCGAACCGATCGGCCACCGTGCCCGGCAGGCTGAATGTCCTGACCCCGGTGCTAGTCGGCCCGCCGCCCGAGGCGCTCACCGCCTGGCCGGCCGCGCTCGCGCTCGTCATCACCACGATCCCGGCCGTCGCGGCCAGCGTGCCGGAGGCGTCGAGGTAGGTCGCTCGGAGCACGGTCACGCACCCGTACCTGCGCAGCAGGCTCGCGACCGCGGGGTCGAGCGCGGCCGCGCAGCTGGCCGGCGGGGCCATCCCTACCAGCCTGGCCGTCATCGGGGCAGCCTCGTCCGATGTCGAGTAACCAACCGCTTCCGGGAAGATCTTCCCGGCGGCGAGCCGCTGCCACCGTGAGGCGATCTCCGCCTGGAGCGCCGAGGCCACCTCCGCTTTCGTCGCCGGCCGGGTGAGCTCGAGGGCCAGGCCCGCCCCCCCGCCACCGATTGCGGCCAGGCCGGCCGCGACAAGCAGGCTCAGGGCGACTCCGCGCGCCAGCCGCCGGGGACGCCGCCGACGCCGCGCGGGCCCGGCCGTGACAGCGGGCGCTGGCGCCCCGGGCGGGGCCAGGGCATCTGCCACAGGCGCGGCGCGAGGGTCGGGCCCTGACCCAGGCCAGGCCGGGGACCCTGGAGGGCCGGACCAGCCGCCGCCGGGCGGGAAAGGGCCGGGCACGCCGCCGGGCGGGAATCCGGGGCCGAGACCGTCGTTAACGCCGCCTAGACCATGATCGGACATAACAGAACTATACGGCTATTTGACTATTGCGTAACTTTCAGGTCTGGACAACCCTAGCGCTCCACGGTTCGCGCTGCAGTGCGATCCGCCCATCGTCGGGAACGGCCGCGGCGCAGCTGTGCCAGCAGCAGCGTCAGCGCGAGCAGGAAGCCTCCCGCCGCCACTACCGTTACCGCGGTAAGCGTGACGATCTTCGCGCGGCTGCGGTGCACCACCTGGACCGGCCCGGGCACGGGCCCCGCGCCGAAGTGCGCCGACGCGCTGAGGCCTGCGGCCGCCGGCTCGCCCGCCAGCCGCCCGGCGGCCGACAGCGCCGCCGCGGCGTCGACCTCGCCGAACCCGGTACCCGGGCTGTAGCCGCCGCGGGGCCGGTGCCGTGTCGAGCTGACCAGTGCCTGGGTCACCAGCGCGGGCGTGAGCCGCGGGTACTTCGACCGGATCAGCGCCGCGACCCCGGCCACGAACGCCGCCGCCGGGCTGGTGCCGCTCGCGATGAGGTACTCGCCCCCTGGTCCGGCGCCCACGATGTTGACGCCCGGCGCCGAGATCACCACCGAGGCGTTGCGGTCGGAGAAGGCGGCCCGCCTGGCCGTGGCGCCAACGGCGGCCACCGAGATCACCCCGGTAAACGAGGCCGGGTACGAGAACGGCGTGAACCGGCCACCGGCGGAGCCGTCGTTGCCGGCCGAGGCCACCACGACCACGCCGTGGGAGATCGCGTCGATGATGGCGAGCCGCATGGCCCTGGTCGGGGCCGCCGAGCCAAGCGACATGTTGATCACGCTGGCCCCGTGGCTGACGGCGTAGCGAATGCCCTGAGGGATCGCGTCCGCATAGCCGGCGTTCTCGTTGTAGACACGGAATCCTGGCTCCTGATCATCTAGGATCACCCGCACCGACAGGACCCTGGCCGCGGGCGCGACCCCGATCACGCCGCCGGACCGGCCCGGGCCGTCGCCGTGACCCGCGACCAGCGACGCGATATACGTGCCATGCAAGTGCGGAGGCCGGTAGCCGGGGGGATTCGCGCCCTGGGTGTAGTCCGGGCCGACCCTCACCGAACCGGTCAGGTCCGGCGCGCTCCCGTCGGCGCCGGTGTCTAGAACCGCGACCGTTACTCCGCGGCCCCTGGTGACCCGCCACGCGGCGGGAACGCCGATCTCCCGCAGCTCGGGCAGCTCGGCCGCGCGCACCTGCGGCCCGACCCCCTGCGCCGACGCTGCGGGCGAGCCGGGGAAGCCGGCCACGGACAGCGCCGTCAGGACGCACGCCAAGGCCAGCCGGGTCGCCCGGGTCAGCATGACCACTGCGGGCTTCGGCAGTCGACCTGCGCCGGCGCGGCCAGCGGCGCGATGATTCCTGCCGCCAGCTGCGCGGCTGGCGCGAAGACCGGGCCACGGCTTTGCAGCGTCGCCCTGGCGGGCCGGCCGTCCGCGTAGCCTGCCGTCGTGAGCAGGACATAAGGTCCCTGCCGCTGCGCAGTCGACGCCTGCCGCGCGGCGTCGTCGAAGGCAGCGCTGGCAGTCCCGGGGAATGCCAGCGCGCGAAGGCCAGGTAGGCCGGACCGGCCCCGGGGCAGCCCGCGCTCGAATCCTGCGGCTCCCCGGAGGCTGGCGAAGGCGACGACGCCGATCGTGTACACGACGCCCTGCAGCTGGTCCACATAGGTCGCTCGCAGCACCGCCTGACAGCCGTCGCGGCCGGCGAGCCCGCGCAGCGCCGCGTCCAGCCCGTCAGGGCACGCGGTCCGCGGCGCGATACCGACCCGGCGCGCGGCCTCCTGGGTCAGCAGCTGCGTGGTGTAGCCGAGTACCGCCGGGAAGATCCGGCCAGTTGGCCAGGATCGCCAGCGGCCCGCCACAGCCGCTGCTGCGGCAGCGGACAGTCCCGCCGGTGTTGGCTTGCGGGCCAGCTCGGCATGGGCCGCCGTGCCCGCATAGATCGCCACCGCGAGGCAGCAAACGGCCGCGAGGATGGCAGCCAGCGCGCGCAGCGGTCGGCGCCGGGACCTGGTCGGCAGCAGATCGCCGGGTACGCCGGAAGCGGGTAGGTTCATGCCAAAATGCTAGAACCCGCGAAGCAGCGCCGGCGGCCCGGGCGAGGCCTCATTGGGTCAGCGCCTCGGCCACCTGAACGCCAGCCGCGGTGCTAGCCCGTGGGGACGATCGCCCGGAACCCGCGGCGCCGGCCATGCTGAGCCCGAACAGCAGCACGAACGTGAACAGCGGCACCCACTGGGATACCGCGCCGTAGCTCGTGAAGCCGAGCAGCCCCTGGAGGTTGCCGTCCTGGAAGATCAGGGTGACCAGCCCGCACGCCGCGCCCACCGACAGCAGGTTGAGCCCGATCGAGACCAGCGGCAACGTAATCGAACTGAACGCGGCCATCAGCACGAGGAACGCCAGCGCCGCCACCACGGCCAGCACGAGCGGCGTGCGGGCGCGCAGCACCACGCTCCAGTCGCAGGCGACCGCCGTGCTCCCGGTCACCGCGTAGCTGACCCCGCCCACCCGGCCGATCGTGGCGGGCAGGACCTGATCCCGCAGCGTCAGCAGGGCCGCGCTCGAGACCGAGTCCGACCCGTCTCCGGCCAGCGGAACCTGACTGAGCACGCGCGCCTCGGGGGGTTAGGGGTCCGGGTTCCAGGAGAGCCTGACCTGACACGCATGTCAGTTGAGGACGATTCGACACAATCCCGCGCCCGCCACGAGGCGCACGGGCGCTAGCGGATCGGGGCGGGCTCGCGCGGCACGCCGGCGGCCGGGGACCCGGCGGGGAGCCGGCGGCCGGGCAGCCAGGACAGCCAGCGCGGCAGGGACCAGCACCGCTCCCCCAGCAGGGACATGGCCGCGGGCAGCAGGATCCCGCGGACCACGGTGGCGTCGATGAGCACCGCGGCGGCCAGGCCCACGCCGAGCGTCTTGGTGTCGACGATCGGCAGCATGGCGAGGATGGAGAACACGGCCACCATGATGACGGCGGCGCTGGTCACCACCCCGGCGCTGCCGGAGATGCCGCCGACGACCGCGTTCCGGGTACTCGCCCCACGGGAGCGCAGCTCGCGGATCCGGCTCAGGATGAACACGTGATAGTCCATGCTCAGCCCGAACAGCAGCACGAACATGAACATCGGTATCCACCAGATGATCCCGCCGAACGCGGTATAGCCGAGGAGCCCCTGCAGCCGGCCGTCCTGGAAGATCAGCGTGATCAGGCCGTAGCCGGCGGCCACCGAGAGCAGGTTCAGCGCGATCGAGACCAGCGGGATCGCGACCGAGCGGAACGCCACGAGCAGCAGCAGGAAGGCCAGCACCACCACGAACGCGACCACCATCGGGATGGCCGAGTGCATCGCCGCCGTGTTGTCGTGGCTCTGTGCCGTGTCTCCGGCCACGGCGTAGCTGATCCCGCCTACCTGGCCCAGGGTCGCGGGCAGGACGTGGTTGCGCAGGGTGAGCAGGGCCGCGTTCGACGCCGCGTCTCCCCCGTTCCCGGCCAGCGGCACGTTGATGACCAGCCCCCGGCCGCCGGCCACCGGCGTGGCGGTGATGGGCTCGCGGATCGCGCCGTGGCCGTCGGCCGCCGCCCGCGCCTGCAGTGCGCCGATCGCATCGCGCACGGCCGGACCGGCGACGTCGTGGCCGGTCACCACCACCTGGGCGGGGGACGGGGTCTGCGGGAACGCCCGGGAGACCCGGTCGATGGTCTGCAGCACCGGGGCGCCGGCCGGCAGGTCGATGGCCGGGCTGCCGAGCCGCATCCCGAGCGCGGGCGCGGCGAGCGCGAGCAGCGCGATCGCCGCCGCGCCGCCCCACACGGCCGGGCGCCGCACCACCCGGCGCACCAGGGCGGCCCAGATCCGTGACGGCCGGGCGGCCGTCCGCCTGCGGCCCAGGAACGGGACCCGGCCCCGGTCGGCCCGCGGACCGAGCCAGGACAGCAGCGCGGGCAGCACGGTCAGCGAGCCGAGCACGGCGACGCCGACCACCGCGATCGTGCCCAGCGCGACGCCCGTGAACACGTCAGCCCGGGTCAGGAACAGCCCGGCCAGGGCGATCATGACGGTCAGCCCGGACACCAGGATCGCTCGCCCCGAGGTAGCGGCGGCGATCCGCAGCGCCTCGCGAGTGTCGTGGCCCGCGGCGCGCTCCTCGCGCTCGCGGCGCAGGTAGAACAGGGAGTAGTCGATGCCGACGGCCATCCCGATGATCAGCACCACCTCGGACGTGCTGGACCCGACCGGCAGCCAGCGGCTGACCACGGTCAGGAGCGACAGCGCGGTCATCACCGAGGTGGCGGCCAGCAGCAGCGGGATGCCCGCGGCGATCAGCGCGCCGAACACGAGCAGCAGCAGGACCAGCGTGACCGGCACCGAGGTCGCCTCGGCCTTGCGGAAGCCGCCGCTCAGCACGGAGTTGATGGCCTGGCCGTAGCTCGCGTCGCCGCCCTCGGCGATCCGCAGGCCTGGGTACCGCGCCTGGACTGCGGCGACCGCGCGCAGCGCCGGCGCGACGGCCGTGACCTGATCGGCCGCCGGGCCGGGGACCCGGAACGTGACCAGGGCGCTGCGGCCGTCGGCGGAGACGAGAGCGCTGTAGCCGGCCTCCAGCGGAGAGCGGATGTCGGTCGCGGCTCGCGGCAGGGCGGCCAGCGCACTGGTCACCTGGCGGGCCGCCTGCCGCATGGCCGGGTCGGCGGCGAACGCATGACCGGGTGCCCGGGCCTGGATCAGCACGTTCTCCACGGCCGGGACGACGACGCCCAGCCGGTGCATGGTCTGCTCGGCCTGCCCGGTCTGGCCGGCGTCGTAGGCGGGCTGGCTCTGGGTGCCGAGGGCCTGGCCGCCCAGGAAGACCGCGGCGACCAGGGCGAGCCACCCGAACACGGCGGTCTTGTGGTGCCGGGCGCTCCAACCGGCGATGCGCTCGACGAGCGGGGAGCGGATACGCCGGCGTCGGTCGTGGCCGTGCTGGCCGTGGCGGTGTCGGTCGTGGCTGTCTGGACCGGCCTGGGGCAATACTGGAATCTGCGGCTGGCTCATCATGGCCTCTCACTCCGTGGTCTCTGGTGGGACGGGTCGCTGCGTTGCCCTCGCCCGTGAGCTGCCACTCGCGGGCGGGGGCGCTTTGCTACGGGCCGGAGGTGTGACCGACCGGGGTGCCTCCGTTCTGCTGGTGGTCTCTCAGCGGGCCGAGCGGGCCGGGGCCCGCGAGCACCTCCTTGGCCTCGGCCAGCGGGTCGGCCGGGGCGCGGAGCAGGGAGCGCGCGACCGTGGCGTGTGCGCGCGCGGTGATCACCAGGACGTGGTTGAAGATCAGGAACAGGACGAGGAAGCCGGCCGCGGCCAGCAGCGCCTTCGGGAGGGTGTCGACGTACAGGCCGGCTCCGCCGGGGCCGTTCGGGCCGTGCGGGAAGTAGCCGAGCGTGACGCCGTGGACCGTCGTGTCGCTGGTGTACCCGAAGCCGGCGTTGCCCCGCGGCGCCCAGTACCAGGCCGGCAGGGTGACCCCGGCCAGGAACGTCAGCCAGACGGAGAGCACCACCGTGTCCAGGATGAACAGCGGCAGCCAGAGCCCGATCAGGTAGGCGACGTCGCGCCAGGTGGCCGGGTCCCGCCAGCGGGTCTTGACCTGGGCTACGATGCCCTTCCCGGTGACCGGGAGGTACCCGCCGCGGGTCGGCTCGGCGAGCACCTGCCGCAGGCGCGCGCGCTCGACGTCGGCGCCCCAGCGCAGCACGGTCGCCGCCGCGATCAGCAGCGGGATCCCGGCCAGGGTGATCGCGAAGACGGCGGCCGTCACCGCCGCGGTGTAGGTCGCGGCGAACAGCACCCAGCCGGTCGCGAAGACGTATCCGGCCAGGTACCAGGCGGCTCGCCACGGGCTGGCCGAGACCGCGAGCCGCAGCGGGTTGCGGTACAGGCGCAGCCGCGTGTCGCGGGCGGTGCCGCCCGCGTGGCCAGCCACGCTGCCGTCAGCGCCCGGCCGGCCGCGCACCGCCGCGCTCATCCGACCTCCCGCATCAGCTGCTCCACGGCCTGCACCTTCGCGGTCAGCTTGGTCAGCTGGTCGCGCAGTTCCTGCTGGTTGGCCACCGCGTCCTCGGCGAGCTTGCGGTAGTGCGCCATCGCGACCGCGTCGGCGCGGTGGCTCTGCAGCCGGAAGTAGGACGCCACGATCGTGGCCACCACCCCGCCGATGACGGCGAGGATCCCGATCGGGATGATGATCGCGGTTACGTTCACGCCGCTTGAGGCCACCGTGTGTATGGCGGTCATGTGTCGCTCTCCTTCATCTGGCCGTCCCGTTGCTTGTCGGCCTTCGGGTCCTGGTTGCCGGCGCGCACGGCCTCGGTGATGACCTCCGCGGTCAGCCGCAGCTCGAACGGTGCCAGCTCGAAGTACTTCATGGCCTTCCCGTCCTCGGACAGTTCCAGGTGACCGGTCACGATGCCCGCCTTCTCCAGCCGGTCCAGGTGCATGTACAGCAGCGGCCGGGAGATCCCGAGCCTGCGGGCCAGTTCGCTTACGTGCACTCGCCCCCCCGCCAGCTCGGCGATGACCCTCAGCCGCAGCGGATTGGCCACGGCCGTGAGCATGGTGAGCAGCTCCTCCTCGCTGGCGAGCGGCTCGATCTCATGGGTCAGCGTCGGCTCCTGAACCTGTCAGATAGAACTTACATGTGTACCTGTCAGCTAGAACTTACACATGACCGTAGGGCTTGTCAACGACGCCCGGAGAGCCATTCGGGAATCCGGATCGACACCCGGAGGCCGCTCGCCTGACCACGGGTCGGGGATGATGGCGGCATGGGACAGCTGATCCTGCTCCGGCACGGCGAGACTGAGTGGAGCGCGTCCGGCCGTCACACTGGCCGCACCGACATCCCGCTCACCGCCCGCGGCGAGGCGGCCGCGGCCGCGCTCGCTCCGGCGCTGGCGAAGCGGGAGATCCGGGCCGTGTTCACCAGCCCGGCCTCGCGGGCGGTACGCACCGCGGAGCTGGCCGGGCTTCGCGACGCCAAGCCCGATCCTGATCTGTGGGAATGGGACTACGGCGGCTACGAGGGGCGGACGACGGCACAGATCCAGGAAGAGCGCCCCGGCTGGTACCTGTGGCGGGACGGCGTGATCCCGGGCGACGCCGATGCCGTGCTCGCCCGGGCGGAGCCGCTGCTCGCCGACGGTGATGTCGCGCTGGTGGCGCACGGGCACGTCCTGCGCGTGCTCACGGCGCGCTGGCTGCGGCTCGACCCGGACGGCGGCCGCCTGTTCCGGCTGGACACCGGCACCTTCTCCACACTCGGCACCGAGCACGGCCGTCCGGTGATTACCTCATGGAACGTGCCGCCCGCGATGTGATGCCGGGGGTTGAAGGGGGGTCGTCCCCCCAGGGCAAGCAGAGCTAGGCGACGGCCTGCCGTTCGCGCTCCCGCTGCCGGCGGTGGGCCGCCCGGGCGGCGGGCAGGTAGAGCAGCTGCCGCGGGATCCGGGTCGTCGACTGATGCGCCATGCGCAGCGCGACCGTCGCGCCCGCGTCGGTGAGCGGGCTGCCCGGCGTCCCGTACATTCTCCGTGCCCACCGCGGCAGGCTGGCGAAGGCGAGCGTGTTGAGCGGGGGCAGCATCAGCTTCAGCGGCAGGAGCTGCGCCGGCACGTCCGGGTGGTAGGACTTCCTGAGCGCCTGCTTCGCCTCCGCGCAGGCATACAGGCCGGGCCTGACCTCCTCGTAGTAGGCATCGAGCTCGGCCACGCTGGCCGGCACAGTATCCGGGTCGAGGCCCACGACGGCGGCGCTGCGGCGCTGCTCGTCGACGAACGCGTCCAGGTCCTCACCCGAAAGCCCCATGCCGCTGCGGCGGGCGACATCCGCGTAGGACGCGACCTCGCCGCAGTGCACCCACATCAGCAGCTCGGGCTCGTCGAGCCGGAACGGGCTCCCGTCGGCGTCGGTCCCGGTCAGCATCGCGTGGATCTTGCGCACCCGCCGGCCGGCCCGGTCCACCTGCTCCGTGGTTCCGTAGGTCCGCACGCTGACGAACTCGGTGGTGCGGACGAACCGGCCCCACGCCTCGCCGGGCCTGGCGAAAGAGGTGTTCTGCCAGGTCCCGCGCATCACCCGGGGATGCAGCGCGTGCAGGTACAGGGCGCGAAGGCCCGCCACCCAGATGACTGGCTCGCCCATGATCCGCCAGGTCAGCGAGCCGGGGCCGAACAGCCCCTGGTCAGCGGGCTGAGCGCCAGCGTCTGCGGTCACGGTCACGGCGCTCCCCTCACTCGGGGCGGGTTTCCTCCTCTATCCAGGTTAGATAGGCCGCCGAGCCCCCGACGATCGGCGTGGCGACGATCTCGGGCTCGTCGTAGCTGTGCCGTTCAGACAGGAAATCGGCGAGCTGCTGGTACCGGTCAGCGGGCAGCTTGAAGATGACCAGCCACTCCTCGGCCCGCTCGATGCTGTTCTCCCACCAGTAGGTGCTCGCGATCGGCCCGGCGACCTGCCCGCACGCGGCGAGCCTGGCCGCTACCCCGTCGTGAGCGAGTTCCATCGCCTCGGCCCGCGAGTCAGTTGTCGTCTGCACCTGGAGGTAACGCACCTCGGTGCCGGCCGCCCGGCCCTGACCCGCCATGGCAACCGATCGTACGCCGGCGGCTGCCTCCCCGATGGCGGCTGCGGCTTATCACGGGGCCGCTCGCTGCGGGGCTCCTCTGGATCAGCGCATTCCCCTGGATGATCATCCGGTGGCGTAGCGGGCGCCCAGGCTGCGGATGACGGTGAAGCCGCCCTGCAGCGGCAGGTTCGCCAGCGCCGACGAGTCGCCCACGTAGACGCCGAACCGGCCGCCGGCGACCACCCAGCCACTGGCGGTGTCGTCCCAGTGCGACAGGTCGTGGCCGGTGAGGGTGAAGTGCACGGTCGTGGACTGGCCGGGCGCCAGCGTGACCTTCTGGAATCCCTTCAGCTGCCGCGGCGGCTCGCCGGCCGCGGCCGGATCACCCAGGTACAGCTGGGCCACGTCCGAGCCCGCCACCG
>WNFM01198007.1_pt1 | contig 17215 bp, 22 predicted proteins | sample 5400271 | NCBI WGS metagenome assembly WNFM01 (sample SAMN13153352, study PRJNA577476) | soil metagenome | isolation source: 60 cm saprolite on Douglas fir-dominated hillslope | place: USA:California | collected 2013-09-17 | reverse complement strand
GAGCTCGACGGCCGCGAGCTCGTAGAGCGCGCGCGCGTGGCCGATCTCGTTCTGCGCGATCGACGAGAACGCGACGTCCTCCTCGAGCGTCGGCGCGATCCCCGTCCATTCCGAATCGCGCCAGCCGAGGATCAGTTCGTCGTCAGCCCACGCCAGAAGCACCTGTGCCCGCACTGCATCGTGCGGCTCCATCGAGCCTACGCCGCTCACGCGCCCGCCTTTTCTTGCTCAACGCGCTCGCGTACCTCAGCCAAGCGCGACTTGATCGAGTAGCCGTCGACGCGGCGGTACTTCAGGTCGAACTCGTCGGCCCACTCGGTGATCTGGTGCACGGAATCGCGCGGCACGAGCCACAGCGCCTCCGACTCACCGCGCCGCCCGTACTGCTCGCGCGCCCACGCATCGGCGAACGCTGCGTCGGGTGCTTCGATCGAGCCCGCGTGCGCGAACGGCTGGCCTTTGCGCTCCTGGCGGAAGACTTCGAAGATCATGCGGCGAGCATCGCGTCGCGGACCCACTTCTCCTGGTCGAGGAAGCGGGCGCGAAACGCAAGGCGCTCTTGCGAGCGGGGACCGTGGCCGGTGACGACCGACTTGAGCTCGGCCCAGTCGGGCTCCGAGTACTCCCACACAGCGTCGTCGTTCCGGCGCAGGTTGGGATCGGGAACGGTGAGCCCGAGCTCCCAGATCTGCGGCACGTAGCCCTCGAGGAACTGCTGCCGCGCCTCCTCGTTCCCCTGCGACTTGATCCGCCAGACGTACATCGGGTCCTCTTCGCGCGCGATCGGGTTGCCGTGGAACTGCATCAGCGGCCCCCACCAGCGGTTGACCGCTTCCTGCACGAGCTCACGTTGCGCATCGGTGCCGGTCATCATCGCGAGGATCACGTCGCGCCCATGCAGGATGTGGAACGACTCCTCCCAGCAGATCTTCTTCATGATCCGCGCGTACGGCGCGTACGAGCACTTGAGGAGCGCCTTCTGCGAGATGATCGCTGCAGCGTCGACGAGCCACGCAATGACCCCCACGTCGCCCCAGGTGTGCGTCGGGTAGTGGAAGACGTTGTGGAACTTCGCCTTGCCGGAGAGCAGGTCGGCGAACATCTCGTCGCGCGGCTTGCCGAGGTCCTCGGCGACGCGATAGATCAGCTGCGCGTGCCCGACCTCGTCCTGCACCTTCGCGGTCAGGGCGAGCTTCCGTTGCAGCGTCGGCGCCTTGAGGATCCATTCGCGCTCTGGGAGCACGCCCATCAGCTCCGAGTTGGCGTGCATCTCGATGAACTTGATCAGCTTCTGCCGGTACTCGTCCGGGAGCCAGTCCGTCGATTCGACCTGCCCGCCGTCCTGGACGTACGCGAGAAATTCCTGTGTCCGAGCGTCCATGTCGCCTCCCAGCCTACCGATCGTTAGGGTGCAGACCATACGTGTCCGCCAGGCGTGAGGAGCTAACCCGGATCGCCGCCCGGCTCTTTGCCAAGCAGGGCTACCAGGGCACGTCCCTGGCCGACCTGGCGGAAGAGCTGGGCGTCCAGAAGCCGTCGCTCTACCACCACATCGCGGCCAAGGAGGATCTGCTCTGGGAGGTCGTCCCGGCTGACGCGCCCACGACCGAGCGCATCCGCCTCGCGCTGCGCGGCCACCTCGCCGTCGTAGCTGGCCAGCTCGACATCGCCACGGTCTTCGTGCGCGAGTGGCGCTACCTCGAGGGCGAGCGCCACAACGCGTTCGTCGCCGAGCGCCGCCGCTACGAAGAGCGCATCCGCGAGCTCTTCCGCGAGGGCGTGGAGGGCAGCGAGCTCCGGACCGATCTGGACGTGCCCACGGCGGCCCTGCTCTTCCTCAGCGCGGCCAACTGGGCATACACCTGGCTGCGCCCCGGCTCCGACACGGATCAACTGGCGGATCGGCTCTACGCGGCGCTGCTCGACGGGATGCGCGGGTATGCAACCCCCGACTGAGTGATCGATTCGTCAGTCAGTTCCACGGGTTTTCCGGGTCGCGTTCGCGGATAAGAACTCGCGTCTCCTCGGCTGCGGGTTGGGGGTAGTGCGCAAGTTCCTTCAGTCGGAGAGGTCGAGCTTTGTGACCCTTACGACGCAGGAGGACACATGCCCAGGTTCCGCAAGCCCGGCAGTCGCGCGGTGCTGAGAGCGGCGATCGCAGCCGTTGTCGCCGCTGTTGTTGCGGTGGCACTCGGCGCAATGCACGGCGGTGCAGCCACACCGGCAACGCAGAGCGTCACCGTCCCGAACAAGGTGGGCCAAACCGCTAGCTACGCATGGACGGGGACGATCCCGGCCGCCAGCCCACACCCGACAAGCGATTGCAACGGCGCGGGCGTCGGCAACGACGACGAAGGCATCGCGGTAACGATCCCGCGCAAGGGCTACGACAAGTTCGACGCCACCTTCACCTTCTCGATCAACTGGACCCCGAGCAATCCGACCGGCCAGGAGACGCTGAACGACGAGGTGCTGACGGTGAACTCGGCCGACGGTCAGGATCCGGCCGACACGACGAGCTCGGAAGTCGGCTCGAGCGACGGCGGCACGACGACGGAGACCGTCATCGCCCACAATCTCGCCCCGGGCACCTACCATGCGCTCGCGTGCGGCTTCGTCAACTCGACGCCCCAGCCGTACCACGGCAACCTCACCGTCCAGACCGTCCCGCGTTCGGCGATCCAGTCGTTGTCGTCCGCCAACGCGCAGGGCCTCGCGTTCTCGGCCGCCGTCCCGGCTGACCCCCAACGCGATGAGGCTGAGCCGCTGGTCGAGATCAGCCACGACGGCCACATCTACACGTGCGGCCCGACCGGGTTCTCCGCGGCCGCTGATTACGCCCAGGTCTCGACGGACGGCGGCGATCAGTTCCACATCCTCGGCACACAGCCGCGCGGCCAGCAAGGCGCGGGCGGCGGCGGTGACTGCGCGCTCGCCACGGGTGCGTCACCGAACGCACTCGGCAACTACCAGTACGCCTACGCCGGGCTCGGTGCGCTGAGCGGCTTCACAACGTCGACGTCGCCGAACAACGGCCACGGCCTCGCGACGGCGGGGGCCGACGCGAACGGCGGCATTACGTCGAACGGCGTGCTTGCGGATCGCCAGTGGATGACCTTCACCGACGACCACACCGTGTTGCTCTCGTGGAACCAGCAGCAACCGCGGAACGTCGTCGTGCAGAAGTCGACCGACGGTGGGCTCACGTATTCGCCGCTCACGTCGATCGCGGCTCCCAATCCCGAGTTTCCGGGGCCGCTCCGTTACATCAAGTCGCAGAACATCGTCTACATGCCATGGACGAAGGGCGAGGAGGTCAACCTCGCGGTTTCCCGCGACGGTGGGACGACATGGACTGACTGCAAGGTCGCAGGTGGCAACACGGTCACGGGCGGGACCGCGGGCTTCGCGGTCGCAGACCACGACTCGGCGGGGAACATCTACGTCGTGTGGGCCGACTCGTCCGACTACCACACGTGGTTGAGCGTGCTTGCCGCCGACAAGGTCGCAGGATGCAACCAACCCGTCGACGCCGTATCGGCGACCGCAGATGGCCAGCCCACGGTCGATCCGGGCTTCTCGACGCCGCTGCAGGTCGACCGCGACAGCGTGCGCACGACCGTGTTCCCGTGGGTCGCTGCGGGCGGCGCGCCTGGGCGGGTCGCGGTCACGTTCTACGGCACGACGTCCGACGGTGACCCCAACTCGGGCGACTTCAAGGGCGCCTGGAACGTCTATGTCAACCAGTCGCTGAACGCGCTCGACGCCACGCGCACCATCAGCCAGGTGCAGGCGACGACGCACCCGTTCCACTACGACTCGGTCTGCCTGAACGGGCTCGGCTGCGACCTCGCCGTCCCGGCGGGCGACCGGACGCTCGCCGACTTCTTCGCCATCGGCTACGACCCGACGAGCGGCCGCCTGTCGGTCGTATTCGACCGCGACGGGAAGAAGCCGGACGAGACGCTCGGCCATGTCGCGACGCCGATGGTCGTGTCGCAGATCGCAGGCCCGTCCAACAACGGCAGCACGATCGCCGTCAGCGGCCATGCCGTCGTTCGGTCGTCGTCGACCGATCCGACAGGTGACGCGCAGTCGAACTACTCACTGACTGCGCCGGGCGCCGTTCCGCCCGACCCGCCGACGAAGAACGAAGCGGCGGCGGACTTCACAAGCGCCTCCATCGGCCCGGACGCAGCGACGGGTGGCTTTACCGTCACGCTCAAGGTCGCCGACCTCTCGAGAGCGCCGCGCTCACACAGGCGCTCGCGGACACTGGAGGCCTGTCGCTCCTCTGGGTCTGGCGCTTTGCCAACGGGTACCAGGACTCCGCAGCAAGCGCTCGGTGGAATCCGGTGACGGGGTTCACGTTCGGCTGGAACGACTACACGCTCGGCGGCTCGCCGTGCGCCTCGCCGACATCGGCGCAGGGTGAGAAGTGCGTCGTCTATCCGGGCAATCAGCCGCTCACGGGCACGGTCAACCAGGCGACCGGAACGATCACACTGACCGTGCCGCGCAGCTATCTGCGGCAACTGAGCGGGACCGACGCCGACGGTCGGCCGCTGGAGCAGCCTGCGGCAGCCGGCGCCCGGTTCTACGACGGGACAGCGTTCTCGTTGGCGAACAACGCCGGCGCGACGCAGGACAACCAGTCGTTCCTTTACACGCTGGACAACACGCCGGCGATGGACTTCCTGCTGCCGTAAGGGTCAGCGGCGGGAAGACGGTGGGAGCCGGGCCCCGTGTGCCCGGCTCCCACCCCTGAGCTCAGCCGAGTAAGGGGAGATGGAGCCGGGCGGTCCAGCGGCCCGTCGACTCGTCCGCTTCGAGCAACATCACCTCGCGAGCGCGGGCCGCGATCGGCAGCTGGAGCTCGACGTCGATTGGCGTCACGCTGAGCGTCAGGTGCGGGATCACCTCGTCGAACGCCCCCTCGTAGGGCGGGCACTCCGGCCAGCGCTGCCAGACCGCGGCGGTCAGGTCGACGAACGGCTCGGAGGGCACGGGGCGGAGCCACGTTGCACCGTCCGGGAAGCGCTCGATGCGGTCGAGCTCGAAGTCGAACGCGGGGAAGCCTGAGATCAGATCGGCGGCGGCCGCCTCGTCGAGCTCGGCGGTGTCGAGGAACGGAAAGAGGATCGTTACGTGCGCTGGAGCGCCGAGAGCTGCGGACGGGTCGTGGGCGAGCCGGAGCTCGCCGATCTGCGGCTCGGCTTCCGGGACGGGGACGACCAGTGCGGTGCGTGGCATGCTCGGAGCGTGAAGACCGCGCTCCTGATCGTCAACCCGTATTCGACGCACGTCACCGGCCGGCGCATCACCGAGGTCTCAGGTGTGCTCGCCGAGCACGTCGAGCTGCGGACCGAGTTCACCCAGGGGCCGGGGCACGCGACCCAGCTTGCGGCCGAGGCGTCGGCCGCGGACGTTGACGCGATCGTGGTGTTCTCCGGGGATGGCACGTACAACGAGGCGCTGAACGGCGCTGACGGGACAACGCCGTTCGGCTTCCTGCCGGGCGGCGGCACGAGCGTCTTCCCCCGCGCGCTCGGATTGCCGCGCGATGCGGTCGCCGCCGCACATCAGGTCGGGCTGGCGGTCGCACAGGGCCGGACCCGGCGCATCTCGCTCGGCGCGGTCAACGGCCGGCGCTTCAGTTTCTCGGCAGGGCTCGGGTTCGACGGCGAGGCGGTGCGCCGGCTCGACGGTCTTGGGCGCGACCCCGGAGGCGCACGCCCGGGCGACGGTGCGTTCATGCGGATGATCGGGCAGATGCTGCTCGAGCGGCGCGCCCGGTGGGACCCTCAGCTCGAGATCGAAGGCGTCGGCCGCGCTGCGTTCGTGCTCGTCGCCAACTGCGACCCGTACTCCTACGCGGGCTCGGTGCCGCTGCACATCGCGCCCGAGGCGCGGTTCGAGGACGGTCTCGACTTCGCCGCACCAAAGCGCGTCCGGGCGCGTGACGTGCCGTGGCTATTGACGGCGATCGTGCGCGGCAAGGCTTACGACACGCGGGTGCTCCGAGGCCACGATCTCGATCGGATCGTCGTCCACTGCGATCAGCCGATGCCGTTGCAGTCCGACGGAGAGGACCTCGGAGACGCAGACGAAGTCGTGTTCGAGGCGCGACGTGACGCGATCGCTGTTCTGGTGTAGCGCCGTTCTGCTGCTCGCGGCGTGCGGCGGCGCGAGCGCGAATCACGATCCGTTCGCATATGCACCGCGGCCGCTCGCGGTGCACGACGACGGCGTCGTCATGTCGAGCAAGAAAATCGCGGTGCACACGCTCTCGTTCGCAGGCGCGAACGGTTCCCGCGTTGCGGCGATTCTGATCGTTCCGCGCATCGCCGGTCGGTACCCGGCCGTGCTGTTCCTGCACGGCTCGGGCGGGACGCGCAAGGACCTGCTCGTCCCCGCTGCCGAGCTCGCAAACCGAGGCGCCGTGACGATGACGATCTCGCAGCCGAACAACGCGGCCACGTTCAGGCCGCTCGTTGTGAATGCGCGCCGTGCGTTCGACTTGCTCGTTTCGCGTGCGGATGTCGATCGCAAGCGGCTCGGTCTCGTCGGCTACTCGCTCGGCGCTCAGACTGCCGCGATCCTGGCGGGCGAAGACTCGGAGCTGAAGGCGGTCGGCATCGTCGCCGGGCGCGGCACGCAGACGACGCGCTACTGGATCGCGCGCACCCACGCCGAGCTCTACTTCCAGGCCGGGACGCTCGACCAGGTGGTTCCCCACGCGCAGCTCGTCGCGCTGATGCGCGCTGCGCCTGGGCGGCCGCGGATCAGCTGGTACCCCACCACCCACGGGATGAGCCTGCAGTCGTTCGACGATCAGGTGGCCTGGCAGTCCCAGGTGCTCAGGCTGCGCTAGCCTTCCGCCCCGCATGGCCTCGACTGAAGCTCTCGTCACACACGGCCTCGCGGAGAGCGACCTGCTCGAGCTGTATCGCCGCATGGTGCTCCTGCGCACCTACGACGAGCGCTCCGTCGTCTATCACCGGCAGGGCCGCATAGGCACCTACGCGATCTTCTGGAACCACGAGGCGATCCAGGCGGGTGCGACCTTTGCGCTGACCGATGACGACTGGATCTTCCCGTCGTACCGCGAGTCCGCGATCGGTTTGGTGCGCGGCATGCCGGTCGAGACGATCCTGCAGTGGTGGCGCGGCCATCCGTCCGGGTGGTGGAACCCAGCCGACTGGAACGTGGCGTCGATCGCGGTGCCGATCGCGAGCCAGATCCCGCACGCCGCAGGCCTGGCCTGGGGGAAGAAACTTCGCGGCGAGCCGACGGTCGCGATGGCGTTCTTCGGCGACGGCGCGACAAGCGAAGGCGCGTTTCACGAGGGCGTCAACCTCGCTGCGGTGATGAACGCGCCTGCGGTGTTCGTTTGTAACAACAACCAGTGGGCGATCTCGACCCCGATCGAGGCGCAGACGCGCGCGGAGACGCTTGCCGACAAGGCGATCGGCTATGGGATTCCCGGCGTGCGCGTCGACGGGCTCGACGTGCTGGCCGTGTACGCAGCGGCGCGCGAAGCGGTCGAGCGCGCCCGCTCCGGTGGCGGGCCAACGCTGATCGAAGCAGTGCACTACCGCGCTGCGCCGCACGCGACCGCCGACGACCCGCGCGCCTACATCGACCAGGCGCGCGTCGAGGAAGAGCGCGCGCACGAGTGCCTCGGCCGGTACGAGGAAGTCCTGAAGACGGCGGGCGTGCTGACGGACGAGCGGGCGGAGGCGGTCCGCAAGGAGGCGGAGGGCCTGTTGCGCGCCGGCATCACGACCGCCGAGGCCGAGGCCCCCGCCGATCCCGAGTTGCTGTTCCGCAACGCGTACGTCGATCCGCCGGGGAACATGCGCAATGGCTGAGCTCACGCTCGTCGAAGCGGTCAACGACGCGCTGCACACCGAGCTAGCGCGCGACGCCAACGTAATGGTGCTCGGCGAGGATGTCGGGCGCGCCGGCGGCGTCTTCCGCGCGACGGCCGGGTTGCTCGACCGCTTCGGCGCCGACCGGTGCGTCGACACGCCGCTCGCGGAGGCGGGCCTGCTCGGCGGCGCAGTTGGCCTGTGCATGGCGGGCTGGCGTCCCGTCGTCGAGATGCAGTACGACGCTTTCTCGTACCCGTGCCTCGACCAGCTGATCACGCACGTCGGCCGCTACCACTGGCGCTCGGGCGGTCAGATGGAGTTTCCGCTCACGATCCGCATGCCCTACGGCGGTGGCGTGCGCGCACCGGAGCTGCACGACGACTCGCCCGAGGCCTACTACGTGCACACGCCCGGCATCAAGGTTGCGATCCCGTCGACCCCGGCGGACGCGAAGGGCCTGCTCGCCGCAGCGATCCGCGATCCGGATCCCGTCGTGATCTTCGAGCCCAAGCTCGTCTACCGCACCGCGCGCGGCGAGGTGCCGGAGGGCGACTACGTCGTGCCGCTCGGCAAGGCGCGCATCGCGCGCGAAGGAACAGACGTGACGCTCATCGCCTACGGCGCGATGGTCAACGTCTGCGAGTTGACGGCCGACGCGCTCGACGTCTCGTGCGAGGTGATCGACATTCGCTCGCTCCGCCCGTTGGACGAGGAGACCATCCTCGCGTCGGTCGCGAAGACCGGGCGCGTGGTGATCGTGCACGAGGCGCCGCGCACCGCAGGCTTCGGCGCAGAGCTCGCGGCGCTGATCGCCGAGCGCGCGATCTTCGACCTGCAGGGCCCGGTGCTCCGCGTCACCGGCTACGACGTGCCGTACCCGTACTGGTCGATCGAGGACGCCTACATGCCGTCGGTCGAGCGGGTGTCCGCCGCAGTGCGCAAACTGGTGCAGTGATTCATGAGCTCCCTTTGGAGCGGCGCACCCTGCATGGGCACTTCTCACGCGACCTCGAACCGGTCCTGACGATCGACTCGGGCGACTCCGTCCGCTTCGGGACGCCGAACGCCGGCTGGGTGCTCGAGGACGGGACGCCCTTCGAGCCGCGCTCCTCGCCGGAGGACGACGGCCACGCGCTCGCCGGCCCGATCGAGGTGCGGGGCGCGCGAGCCCGGCAAACGCTCGCAGTGCGCATCGACGAGGTCGTGCCCGGCCCGCACGGCGTGACGCATGGCGCGTGGCCGCACCGGATCGACTGGGAGCTCGGTGCCGCGACCGGCCGCGCGTCGACGGGGCATGTCGTGCGCCTGCGCCCGTTCCTCGGCGTGCTCGGCATGCCACCTGCCGAGCACGGGGTCCACTCGACGACACCGCCGCGGCCGCACGGGGGGAACATCGACTGCAAGGAGCTCGTCGCGGGCACCACGCTCTACCTGCCGATCCCGGTCGACGGAGCGCTCTTCTTCGCGGGCGATGGTCATGCGGCGCAGGGAGACGGCGAGGTGAGCGGCACGGCGATCGAGTGCGCGAGCTCGGCGCAGGTGACGCTCGAGGTGCGCGACGACCCGGAGCACGCCTGGCCCTACGCGCGCATCGCGGGCGCGTGGCTGACGTTCGGTTTCGACCAGGACCTCGGCCGTGCGGCGCAGATCGCAACCGACGGCATGATCGAGCTCATGGGGTGGAAGCACGGGCTCTCGGCGGAGGACGCGCTCGCGCTGGCCAGCGTCGTCGTCGACCTGCGAGTGACGCAGATCGTGAACGAGTCGGTTGGCGTGCACGCGGTCCTGCGCGACGATGCCTGGCAGTAGCGGCCGACTCCGTCTCTGGCTAGAGCGCGACCGGAAGGGCGCGGGCTACCACCTCCGTGATGCGGCGACGGGCGAGCGCGTCTCGTGGGAGGACCCTCGCATTCGCGTCCTGCCGGTCGCCGGCGTCTCGTTCAGGCCCGAGGCGGTCGCGGACGCGTCGTTCGATCCCGGGCAGCGGCTCGCTCTCGTGCCCGAGCCGGAGAATGAGCACGACGCGAACGCTGTCGCCGTCTGGAACGCCGACCGGACGCTCCAGGCAGGCTACGTGCCCCGTGAGGCCGCGGCGGAACTGGACGGCACCGAGCAGGCGGTCTCGCTGTGGCGCGCCGGGGAGGGCCTGCGGATGCTGCTCGTCCCGCGTGGCTCCTGGGTCGGCAAGCCACGTAGGTAACCTCGCCGGCGATGGCGTACGAGTTCAAGCTGCCTGACCTCGGCGAGGGCCTGACCGAGGGCGAGGTCGCGAAATGGCTCGTCGCCGAGGGCGACGAGATCGAGGAGGACGCGCCCCTCGTCGAGATCCAGACCGACAAGACGACGGTCGAGATCCCGTCGCCGGCCGCTGGCAAGGTGGCGCGCATCCTGGTCGCAGAGGGGGATGTCGTTCCGGTCGGCACCGTCCTCGTCGTGATTGGTGAGGACGAGGCGGTCGCGGCCACGTCGGAAAAGCAGGCTGATGTAGCTGTACAGCTACATCACTCTCCTGAACCGGTCGCGCGCGTGCAGGCGACGCCGCTCGTGCGCAAGATCGCGCAGGAGCTCGGCGTCGATGTTGCGTCGCTGACGCCGACGGGCCCCGGCGGACGCGTCACCGAAGCCGATGTCCGAACGGCCGCAAGTGTTGACTCGACACAAAGTTCTGAAGGGCGGCGCGAACGGGTGCGTGGCGTTCGGCGGCAGATCGTCGAGCACCTGACGCGCGCGCACCGGGAGGTGCCGGCGGTCACCTACGTCGAGGAGTGCGACTTCTCGAACCTCGACCTCAAGCTGCTGCTCCCGACCGTGCTCAAGGCGACCGCTGCGGCGCTGCAGGAGTTCCCCGAGCTGAACGCGCGCCTCGAGGGCGACGAGATCGTCTATCTCGAGCGCTACGACCTCGGCATCGCTGTGCAGACCGACCAGGGCCTCGTCGTGCCGATCGTCCGCGACTGCGACACGCGCGCCGTCGAAGCGCTGCGCGCCGACATCGCGGCGCTCGCCGATCGCGCGCGCGAAGGAACACTGACGGCGGAGGAGCTTCGCGGCTCGACGTTCACCGTGACGAGCGCCGGCAAGCTCTCCGGCCTCTTCGTGACACCGCTCGTCAACTACCCCGAGGTCGGCATCCTCGGCGTGCACCGCATCGGACCGCGTGCGGTCGTGCGCGACGGCGAAGTCGTCGTGCGGCCGATGGGCAACATCAGCGTCACATTCGACCACCGCGTCGTCGACGGCGCGCGCGCCGCTGCGTTCACGCTCGCCGTGATCGACCGGCTGCAGTCCTAGGCGGGAGCCGGCTCAGGCAGAAGGTGCTGCTCGAGCATCGCCGCGATCTTCGGCGCGCTTGCGCGCCCGTCGATCCGTGCGACCACCCTGCGAGCGATCACGAGCACGAGTGTCGGCACGTGCAGCACCTCGAGCTGCTCCACGAGGTCGGTGCGCTTCTCGATGTCCACCTGCATGACGCGGAGCCGGTGGCGTTCCGAACGCGCGATGTGCGCGACGATGCTCTCCATCCGGCGTGCGGGGCCTGAGCTGGCTGATGAGAAGAAGACGAGCAAGGGCAGGGCTTCGTCTGACACGGGGTCGCTCCTGTCGAAGGGTTGTCCCACTATGCCCCCGCTGCCGCCTGACCCAAACCCACCGATACACTCGGCGCCCTGATGGGCGACTGGTACACGGTCGGGATTCTGGTCGGGCTGGGCGCGGCGATCGGCGTTGCTGCGACAGGCGCGCTGCGGCGCGCCCTCGTCGGGGTCGTGATCGCAGTGGTTTGCTCCGTGGCGCTCGGCTTCGCGTTCGGACAGTGGGACGAAGCAGCGGGCGCCGCCGCCGGAGCGATCTGCGGGGCGCTCGGATCGGCGCCACTCGTCTCGGGCACCTTGCGTCGCGGCGGCACGCGGGTAGGCACCGCGACCCTGTACCTCGAGGCGCTCGCCGTGCCGGTGCTCGGCGCGCGGTTGCGCCGTCGCGCGCCCGACAAGCACGCGGGTCTGCGCTCTCTTGCCAAAGACTGACGCAACGGCGAAGCCGGTCGTGATCGTCGTGATCGACGGCCTGACGCCGTCGATGTTCGAGGCGGCCGACACGCCCGCGATCCGCTTTCTCGCCGAGCGCGGCGAGTACCGCCGCTCCGCCTCCGTGTTCCCCTCGCTCACGCCGGTGTGCCTCGCGTCGATCGCGACCGGCGCGTATCCCGACGTGCACGAGATCCCGCACCTTGTCTGGTGGTACCGCAAGGAGCACCGCATCGTGGAGTACGGCTCGTCGTTCGGCGCCGCGCGCGCCGCCGGGATCACGCGCACGCTGCGCGACACCGTCATCGACCTGAACGCCAAGCACCTCTCGCCGAACGCCGAGACGATCTACGAGGCGCTCGAGTCCGCCGGGCTGACGACGGGCGCGATCAACATCACCTGCTACCGCGGCAGCCACCGCCATCTGCCGACGATCCCGGGCGTGCCCGCCGTCAACGGGCCGAAGCGCTTCTTCTTCTATTCGCTGTACGAGAGCGATCGGACCGGCGCGCCGATGGCGGTCCGCAACCGCGCGCTGGGCTCGATCGACGCGTACGCCGCGTCGGTCGGCCGCTGGCTCGTTACCCGTGACGGTTTCGACGCACTCGTCTACTACCTGCCGGACTACGACTACGCCTCGCACGCCGCGGGCCCCGACCGCGCACACGAAGCGCTCGCGCGCAGCGACGCCGCGATCTCCGAGCTAATGGACGCTGCGGGCGGTCCCGACGAGTTCCTCGAACGCTACGCGATCGTGATCTGCAGCGACCACGGCCAGTCGCGAGTCGAGCAAGTCGCGCGCCTCGAGGCCGGCGACGATCTCGTCACCGCGTCGAACCGCGCCGCGATGGTCTACACCGAGACTCCACGCGCCGTCGCCGAACGGCTCGACGCGCAGCCGGCAGCGGGGATCGTGCTCTTCGAAGAAGACGGTCAGATGATCGTGCGGCGCGACGGCGACGAAGACGTCGCGATGCTCGACGAGGTCCCCGACGGTCGTGTGCGCGCGGCGGCCGCCTTGCGCAACCCGAATGCCGGCGAGGTGCTCGTGTCCGCGGCCCCCGGCTGGGAGTTCCTCGACCTCGCACGCCGGCACCACCTCGGCGGCGGGAGCCACGGCTCGCTCGAGCCCGCCGACTCAGAGGTCCCGATGCTCACCGTCGGCCTCGATCCGCCGCCGGCATCGATCACCGGAGTCAAGGGGCTCGTCGCGGGGCACTTCGGCGTCTCGGTCCGTCGTGCGGCCTGACTGGGTCGAACGGCAGCTCCACCGGCGCGGCATCCGCGACGAACGGGTGCTCGCTGCGATGGCGACCGTTCCACGCGAGGCGTTCGTCCCTGCGGGCGCGCGGCGGCACGCATATGCCGACGCAGCGCTCTCGCTGCCGCACGGCCAGACGATCTCGCAGCCGTACATCGTCGCGCTGATCTGTCAGGCGCTTGAGCTTCGCGGCGGAGAGCGCGTGCTCGACGTCGGCACCGGCTCCGGCTACCAGGCGGCGGTGCTCGCCGAGCTCGCCGCCGAGGTCGTCTCGGTCGAGCGGATCCCGGAGCTCGCCGAGCAAGCGCTCCGCAATCTCGCGGCCGCCGGCTACGCCGTCGACGTCCGCGTCGGCGACGGCACCCTCGGTGTCCCGGACCGCGCGCCCTACGACGCGATCGCCGTCGCAGCGACGACCAGGGAGATTCCTGAGCCGCTCTACGACCAGCTCGTCGCCGGCGGGCGGCTCGTCCTCCCGATCGACGAGAGCCTCGTCTCCGTCACCCGGACGGCGGCCGGCCGCCGCATGCGCTTCCTCTCACCGGCCCGGTTTGTGCCGCTCGTCTCCGGTTTGCCGGATCAGGGACCTAGGTAGCCTCGGGGCCGTGTCCGTCTCGTCGCGCACCGCCGCCGCGCTCCGCCACCGCGGGAACTGGGTTCAGCTCGTCAAGTTCGGCATCGTCGGCGCGACCGGTTACGCGATCAACCTGGCCGTGTTCGCCGCGTTGCTCGGCTGGGGCGCCCACGTGGCCGCGGCGATCTCGTTCGTCGTCGCCGCCGCGAGCAACTATTGGTGGAACCGCCACTGGACGTTCGTCCATCAGAAGGGCCACATCGGCCTGCAGGGCATGCGCTTCTTCATCGTCTCGTTGGTTGCGTTCGCGGTGAACCAGCTCTGGCTCGTGCTCTTCATCGACTTGCTGCACTGGCGGAAGGTCGTGTCGCAGGCGATCGCGATCGTGCTCGTGACGCCGCTGAACTTCCTCGGCAACAGACTCTGGTCCTTCCGCAGGTGAGGCTCGCGGCCGTTGCCGCGCTCGCGCTTGCGCTGGTCCCTGCGGCGCACGCCGGCACGACGACGTCCGTCCCGAACCCGATCACGACGACGACGCTGCTCGCGCAGACGAGCCCACGCACGACGAAGGGCCAGGCGATCCCGCTCTTCCTCGCGAACAACAAGGTCGCAGGCTGGCTGAAGCGCTCCCCGCGCAAGCCGGTCACCGACGCGACGTTCAAGCAGGGGATCTGGACGGTGAACGTCTGGTCGGGCAGGGCCGGCGAGATCGCGACCGGCACGGTCGACGACGGAACCGGCGCAGTGGTCGACGCGTGGACCGGCCCCCAGGTCGCGTGGAAGATGGGGCGCGGCTACAAGGGCGCCTTCGGTGGCGCGAAGATCAACAGCTACTCCGTCTGGCTCGGGTTCTGCGCGATCTTCCTGCTCGGGCTCGTCGACTGGCGGCGGCCGTTCTCGGTGCGGAACTTCGACCTGGTCGCGCTGCTCTCGTTCTCGGTCTCGCTCTGGTTCTTCAACCGCGGTGACATCTTCACCGCGATGCCGCTCGTGTATCCGCCGCTGGTCTGGCTCATCGCGCGCTGCCTCTGGGTCGCTCGCGCGGATCGCCCACCGCGCGGCATCGCGGTGTGGCCGGTCTGGGTGCTCGCCGCAGCAACGGTGTTCCTCGCCGGCTTCAAGGTCGGGCTCAACTGGCGCGCGTCGAACGTGATCGACGTCGGCTACTCGGGTGTGATCGGCGCCGACCGGATCATGCGCGGTCAGAGCCCGTACGGGCACTTCCCCGTCGAGGACTCGCGTCCAGCCTGCGGTCCCGCAGACAGCGAGGGCGAGATTCGCGACCGGATCCAGACGAACGGCATCTGTGAGAACGCGAATCCGCTCGGCGACACGTACGGGCCGATGTCGTACATCGCCTACATCCCCGGCTACGAGATCTTTGGTTGGAGCCACAAGTGGGACTTCCTCCCGTCCGTCCACTTTACGTCGATCCTGTTCGACCTGTTCGCCATCCTCGGCCTGGCGTTCGTCGGACGCCGCTTCGGCGGGCCTCGACTTGCGGCCACAGCGGCGTTCGCGTGGGCGGCGTGGCCGTTCACGCAGTACGCGTCGAGCTCGAACACGAACGACGCGATCGCGCCAGCGCTGCTCATCTGGGGCTTTGCCGTTCTCACAAGCGACGTCGGGCGCGGGTTCATCGTCGCGCTCTCGGGCTGGACGAAGTTCGCGTCTCTGCTCGTCTTGCCGCTTTGGTCCGGCTATCCGGAGGCGCGGCGCCCTCGAACGATCACGACGACGCTGGTCGGCTTCGCGCTTGGGAGCGCGGCCGTCTTCTGGGTGCTGCTGCTCGAGCCGTCGCCGCTGCACGCAGCGCGTGTCTTCTACGACCGCACCATCAGCTGGCAGATCGGACGCGACTCACCGTTCTCGATCTGGGACTCATGCTACAGGTGCTGCTCGTCCTAGGCGCGTTCCTGCTCGCGTGGTTCCCGCGCTACCGCTCGCCGCTGCGCATGGCCGCGCTGACAGCCGCTGTGCTCATGGGCTTCGAGCTGGTGCTCACCCACTGGTTCTACCTCTACCTGCCGTGGTTCTTCCCCTTCGTGGCGCTCGCGCTCGTCGCTCCGCTGCCGGGGGCACCTGCGCCCGATGAGCACGCTGCGGTCGAAGCCTGAGGTCGCGGTCGCCGCCGGCGGCCTCTTCCTCCTCTGCTGGGGGCTCGTGCACCTTGGCTTCTGGTCGCAAGGCGCGCTCGTCGACTGGCCGACCTACAAGAGCTACGGCGACGCGATCCTCAACCACGGCCGCGTGCCGTATCGCGACTTCGCTGTCGAGTATCCGCCCGGCGCGCTGGCCGTCGTCATCCTGCCGGCCGCCCTCGGGAACTACGCGACCGCGTTCGCCTGGGAGATGGCGGGGTGCGGCCTGGCGCTCATCGCGGTCGTCACGGCGATCAGGCGCGAGGCCGCGTTCTACGTCGCGCTCGCGCCGGTGCTCGCCGGCTCGCTGATCCTCTCGCGCTTCGATCTCTGGCCGGCCCTGCTCACGGTCGCGGCTCTGGCCGCGCTCTTGCGCGAGCGTCACGGGCTCGGTTGGGGCCTGCTTGGGGCTGCGGTTGCCGCGAAGCTGTGGCCGCTCGTGCTCGTCCCGCTCGCGCTCGTCTGGTCGTACCGAGCCGGTCGAGCCCGAGCAGCGCTCGTGGGGCTCGCTGTCGTGGCGGCCGTCTTCGTCCCGTTTGCGGTCGTCGCGCCGCACGGGTTGTGGGACAGCCTCCGCGGTCAGGCGTCGCGGCCGTTGCAGATCGAGAGCCTTGGCGCTTCCTTGTTCACGGCGTTCGGGCATGCGAGCGTGATCAGCTCGCACGGCTCGCAGAATGTCGCCGGACACGGCGCCGTCGCCGCGCTCTTCGCCCTGCTGCAGATCGCCACGCTGGTCGCGCTCTGGATCGCGTTCGCGCGCGGCCCCGCAACGGGCAACCGGCTGCTCCGCTACTCGGCGGCGGCGGTCTGTGCGTTCATCGCGTTCGGCAAGGTGCTTTCGCCGCAGTTCCTGATCTGGCTAATCCCGCTCGTGCCGCTCGTGCGCGGGCGCCGCGGCTACGCGGCGACGGGACTGCTGACCCTGGCGCTCGTTCTGACCCAGGTCTGGTTTCCCCGCCGCTACTGGGACTACGTCTATGCCTTCCACAATGCGGACGCCGTCCTGGCGAGGAACGTGGCGCTCGTGGCGCTCCTGGTCGTGCTCGCGTGGCCGGACCAGGTTGCGCAGCGGGCCGGGATGCCTCAAAGTCAGCCGGGATAGTGAATCGAATACAGGAGGGTTGATGGCGCGCACACCACTTGCGAACGCGGTCGAAGAGGCCGTGGCGAAGATTGCCGACGAGCAGACGAAGACGACTCGGCGCAGATTTCTCAAGGGAGCCGGTGCGACCGTCGTCGGCGCCTCCCTGCTCGGGCGGCTCGCCGAGCCCGGCATTGCCAAGGGCTCGCCCCCGTCCGGCACCCGTATCGTCGTCGTCGGCGCCGGCCTCGCCGGCCTG
>WNFM01344421.1_pt2 | contig 17216 bp, 17 predicted proteins | sample 5400271 | NCBI WGS metagenome assembly WNFM01 (sample SAMN13153352, study PRJNA577476) | soil metagenome | isolation source: 60 cm saprolite on Douglas fir-dominated hillslope | place: USA:California | collected 2013-09-17 | reverse complement strand
CCGACACCTCTGCGCCGATCTCGGCGCCGGGGTCCAACGCCGCGCCCGCGTCGGCGGACTCAACCGGCAGTACCACCGTCACCGGCGGCGCGCCTCAGGGTTCGGGCGGATCCGCCTCCGTTTCGGAGTGCCCCCCGCCCTGCACGCCCACAGAGAGCGCCCAGCAGGGGTCGCAGCCGACGGGCATCAGCTACAACACCGACCATTCGAGCCGCGGCAGTGCCGACTCGGCGCCGACAGCGCCTTCAGGTACTCCGCACGCCTCGGGCCTGGGCCTGCTGGGCAGTGCGTCCTCTGGGGCCGTAAGTCCAAGCGGTGGCTCCGCGACCGGCGGTGCCTGCCTGTCGATGCTGAGCGATATCCCGGTTCCTAACCTCTCCGGCACGGGGTTCTCCTGCGACCTCAGCGCGCCCTCGGGGAGCAAGTCAACCAACCCTGGATCGACTCCCTCGGCCGGCGCCTCAGCGAATTCGGGCGGCGCGGCGAATTCGGGCCAGGGTGGCCTGGCAGGCTCCAACGCCAACGCCGGCACCGGCCCTGACCAGTCGGTGGCCTGCCAGGGAACGCGCCCCGTCGCGAACGTTAATCGTGCGGGTGGCCTCGCCTCGACCTCCACCTCGCCGCTCGCGCTTCTGGCCGTCGCCCTCCTCTCGCTTGCTGCCGGCTTCGGGCTTGCGGTCAACCGCAGGGGACCGACAGCCACGTAACAACCGATTTATCGACCACCGCACCTCCCGTTCGACGTGGCGGCCGGCCCCCTCCGGCCGCCACACCCCTCTCCCCGAGACGACATTGCTGACGGCGCTAACAAGAGGAGACAGAGCGCGGAATGTTGAAGCTGGCGGCGCTGGTCCTGCTGATCGGCGCGGGATTGCATACCGCGAACAGCAGCGCGCTGGCGATGGTGACGGATCCTCCCAGGCTCGCGGTGGGCGATCTTTCCTGCACCCAAGGTGGTGTGCCGTGCGAGATCCGATTCACGGGCAATGACAACCTCTACCCAGGTGGCCCGGCGGCCCAGGCGGCGGTCGACGTGGCCTATCTCAGCCACACCCAGCCCGCGAGCGTCCAGCTTTACATCTCTGAATTCGACGGGAGTTCGCCGCGCAGCTCCCCTCTATGCACCGCCTTGAGACCGGCGACGCTCTTTGAGGTCCTGATCGAAGGTCGTGAACAGCAGCTCTATGCCGGGAGCCTTGAGGCCCTTGCGCGACTCGCGCGAACACCTGCCGAGGGCCTGCTCGTTCACGCACCAGAGGGTCATGCGCATTGGCTGCCCGGCGATCGCGAGCAGGTCACCGTCTCGATCGGACTCGACCGGAGCGCGGACAACTCCTATATGGGCTGCTCGGTTCAGGTCGCCTTCGGCTGGTTGGTCTCCACATGAGCCGCTCCGCGACACCGCGGGTCCTGGTCGTCGACGACATCAGCGCCAACCGCCGCCTGATCGAGGCATACCTGGCTCAGGTACCCTGCAGGGTGCTGTCGGCGGCGGACGGGGAGCACGCCCTCCAATTGATCGAGGTCGAGCCTCCGGACCTGGTCCTGCTCGACGTGCAGATGCCCGGTCTGGATGGGTTCGAAGTCTGCCGGCGAATCAAGGCGGCGCCCGACGGACACCTCCTGCCGGTGGTGATGATCACCGCGCTGTCGAACAGCGACGATCGCGTCCAGGCCCTCGAGGCAGGAGCCGACGACTTCATGTCCAAGCCGATCGAGCGCAGCGAGCTGGTGGCCCGGGCACGCTCGGCATTGCGGTTGAAGGCGCTCTACGACACGCTCGAGAGCGCGGAGCACGTGATCTTCTCGCTGGCCGCCGCGGTTGAGGCCAAGGACGCCTACACGGAGCAGCACACGCAACGGGTCGCATTTTCGGCTCGCCGGCTGGGGGAGCTGATGGACCTCCCGGCGGAGCAGCTCGATGCGCTCTACCGAGGCGCTCTGGTCCACGACATCGGCAAGATCGGCATCCCCGACTCAGTGCTCCTCAAACCGACCGACCTGGATCCCGGCGAGCTCGCCCAGATGCGCCGCCACCCGGAGATCGGCGAGGCCATCATCCGACCGCTCAAGTCGGGAGCGGATCTTCTCCCGGTGGTCCGCCACCACCACGAGAACTACGACGGCCGGGGTTATCCGGACCGACTGACCGCCGAGCAGATTCCGCTGGCGGCGAGGATCGTCGCTGTTTGCGATGCGCATGACGCGCTGGTCAACGACCGACCCTATCGCAAGGGCCGATCGCGACGGGAAGCCATCGATTGCTTGAATGCCGGCGCCGGGACCCAGTGGGACCCCCAGATCGTCGGACTGATGACAGCCGATCTGACCACCTTCGGCGCCGCCTAGCGATGGCCGCAGCGACCGCCGCCCGCTACCTCGCCGACGCCAGCGCGAGCGGCTTCGTCTTTCTCGGCGTCGCCACCGCGTTCGGCTGGCTCCGGCGGCGTGACCGATCGCTGGGCTTTCTCGCGCTCGCGATCGTTTGTCTGTCGCTGGTCGCGATCCTCGGTCGCATCCAGCTGATCGCCGGGCCCGTCGCTCCCTACGTGAGCTCGATCAGCCTGGTCGCATTCCTGGCATCGGGATACGCCCTGCTCCGGTTTCGGGGCAGCTTCCTGCCGCTGCGGCCGAGATGGCACGTGGCCGTCGTGGCGAGCATGGTGGCGGCGGGAGCGATCGAGATCGCCGCCACCGCACTGCAACCTGCCGGCGGTTCGGCCGGGCCGCTGGGCACCCTCGGCTTGGTTGCCGTCCTCGCCACCTGGTCGGCGGCGGTCGGCGAGCCGACGGTTCGCTTCTGGCTCGCCTCGCGCGGCTTGCCCGCCGTCCAACGGTGGCGGCTGCGAGCCCTGAGCCTGGGCCTCGCCGCCCTCGTCGCTGTGATCGTGGTCACGGTTCTCGCCTCCTCGCTGGTTGTGCGCCCGGTCGGTCAGATCGCGACCCAGCTGGTGGTGCTCCTGATCATTCCGCTGCTCTACATCAGCTTCGCGCCGCCGTCCTGGCTCCGGCGCGCCTGGCGCGCTTCCGAGGAGGAGGGGGCGCGACGGGCGATGGACGAGATCCTCCTCCGGAGCGGGGATCGCTCGGGCCTGGCTGAAGCCGCCGTCGGTTGGGCGATGCGGCTGGTCGGAGCCGAGGCGGCGGCGATGGTCGATGGCGATGGCACCGTGGAGGCCAGTCAGGGCGCCGACCCGGAGGTCGCAGCAAAGATAGCCGCGGGCACCAGCCCGGGGAGCCCGATCGTGACCCAGGCGGCGGTCGGTGCTGCCTCCCGGACGGTGATGCGAGTCCCGATCGTCGGTGCTCGCGGAACCGGCAGCCTGGTCCTGGTCGCGGGGGCTTTCACACCGGTCTTCGGTTCCGAGGAGGTGACTCGGGTCGCGCAGTTCGCGAGCGCGCTCGGTCCCGCCCTCGAGCGCTTCCGGCTGATCGCCGAGCTTCAGGAGACCAACGCCAGGCTGGCCGAGGCAAGCCGTCACAAGAGCGCCTTCCTCGCCAACATGAGCCACGAGCTGCGGACCCCGCTCAACGCGATCCTGGGCTTCTCGGAGCTGCTCATCGACGACGCCACCTTCGAGTTCGACCTGTCCACCCGCCACGGGTTCCTGGAGCAGATCCACAGCAGCGGCAAGCACCTGCTCGCCCTGATCAACGACATCCTCGACCTCTCCAAGGTCGAGGCCGGGCAGATGGAGCTGAGGATGGAGACGGTCACCGTCTCCCACCTGATCCAGCAGGTGATCGACACGGTCGAGGCGGTTGCCGGCAAGAAGGGCATCCAACTTGAGGCCAAGACGAGCCGAGCCGGCTCGATCGTGGCGGACGCCGGCAAGGTCCGGCAGATGCTTCTCAACCTGGTGTCGAACGCGATCAAGTTCACACCCGAAGGCGGGCGAGTCACGGTCACCGCACGGAGGTCCCCCGGCTGGGTGGAGATCGCGGTCGTCGACACCGGCATCGGGATCGACAAGGCGGACCAGGAGCGCGTCTTCAGGCAGTTCGAGCAGGTTGATTCCGGAGTCTCCAGGCAGCAGCAGGGAACCGGCCTGGGCCTCACGCTGACCAAGCGCTTCGCCGAGCTGCACGGAGGGTCGCTTGATCTCTACAGCAAGCCCGCTAAGGGCAGCGTTTTCACGCTTCATCTCCCCCACCAGCCCCCATCGCAGACAGTCCGCTCCGAGTCCCTGGCCCTGGCCTCGACGGAGCGGGACGCGACCCGGCCGCTGGTGCTGATCGTCGAGGACGACGCCCAGGCGGCAGAGCTGCTGGTTCGACACCTCAACCGCGGAGGCTTTCGTACCGAGGTCGCAAGCGACGGGGCGGAGGCTCTCTCCAAGGCGCGCGAGCTCCAGCCCGCGGCGATCACGCTCGACGTCCTCCTCCCCAAGCTCGACGGCTGGACCGTCTTGACCCACCTCGGCCGGGACGATGCCACCAAGCGCATCCCGGTGCTGGTGGTCAGCGTCGTTGACGATCCCGACCTCGGGCTGGCGCTGGGAGCGATCGACTACATGGTCAAGCCGGTCGACGGGAAGGACCTGCTGGAGCGCATTCGCCGCCTCCAGTTCGGCAAGGTCGTCGCGGAACGCAGCGTTCGGCTGCTGGTCGTCGACGACGAGGAGGCCAATCGCTATTGGCTGAAGACGGTCCTGGAACCGGCGGGTTATGACGTCATCGCGGCGAAGAACGGGCGCGAGGCGCTCGAGATGGTCTCGGCCAGGAGGCCGGACCTGGTCCTGCTCGACCTGGTGATGCCGGAGATGAGCGGGTTCGATGTCGTTGAGGCGATGTCCGCGCAGGACGAGGGCCGGACGGTTCCGATCGTCATCATCACTTCCAAAGACCTGACCGAGGCCGAGAAGCAGATGCTCAACGGCCGGGTTGCGGCAACGCTGGGTCGGGCGTCCACCGGCGCGGCGGACCTGCTCCTGATGCTCGATCAGATCACGGCTGAGCCGGTCCATCCATGACCGAAGGCACCGGCCAGACGGCGGCGTCGATCCTGGTGGTCGAGGACAACCCGGCCAACCAGAACCTAATCAAGGCCGTGCTGCTACGCGACGGCTACGAGGTCAAGATCGCGGGTTCGGCCGCCGCTGCCATCGATTCCCTGCGGGAGTCACGGCCCAGCCTCATCTTGATGGACGTCGGACTTCCTGACCGCGACGGCCTCTCCCTGGCCCGACAGATATCGAGCGAGACCCACACGGCGTCGGTCCCAATCGTTGCCCTGACCGCGCACGCGATGCCGGGGGACCGAGAGGCTGCCCTGGCGGCCGGCTGTGTCGGCTACATCACCAAGCCGATCGACACTCGCCGCCTCGGCGCCACCGTGCGCAGTCATCTAGGGAATGAGGCCACCTTGCCATGACTGCGAAAGGATCAATCGGGACCCATCGCGTAGATGGACAGGTGAAGGACGATGGGATGCCCTATCTGCTGGTGGTGGACGACGATCCCGGGAGCTGCCTTCTCGCTCGGACCGCGCTCCAACGGATCGGCTTCACGGTTGCCACCGCCGGTTCCGGCCAGGAGGCGCGCGCGGTGGTGGCCGAGCGCCCGCCGATCTTGATTCTCATGGACATCCAGCTTCCCGACGTCAATGGGCTCGACCTGACCGAGCAGCTCAAAGCCGACCCCCTCACCGCGGCGATCCCGATCGTCGTCCTGACCGCCCATTCGATGCCGCTCTTCGAGCGTGCGGCCTACGCGGCCGGTTGCGACGGGTACCTCATGAAGCCATCCAGCCCGGCCGACCTGGCGCGTGGGGTGCGGGATTTCCACGAGGCGCGCGCGTGAGTTGAAACTCGTTCAAAGCCAGGCCGACCGCGGCCCCCGGGCGCGGCCGAGCGACAACGGCCCGTTTGGCCAGCGGCGGCTTTCACTTCGGAATAAGTCCGTGGGACTTCGTTAACAGCGTCCAAGAGATATTCGCCGAGGAGCGAATCGCCTACGACTTCTCGACTGGCCGAATGGTTCCTTTCGAGTCCAAGGAGATGCACCAGGCCGTGGTTGAGCCAGCGCTACAGCTTCTCCACAACCCCAAGTTCGAGAAGGCCGAGAAAGCCAATCGCCAAGCTCTGGAGGAACTCTCGAAAGGGACGCCGGGCGACGCCGTCACCGACGCAGGCACCGCGTTGCGAGAGACGCTGACGACGCTGGGCTGCGACGGCAACAGCCTCGGCCAGCTCATCAAGTCAGCCAGGGCCAAGGGCCTTCTGGCCCCACACGACGCCCGGATGACGAAGGCGATCGAGGACGTGATGGAGTGGGTATCGGCTGACCGCAGTGAGTCGGCGCTCTTATTGTCCGGCTGGCCGGTCGGAGCAGGAGATAGGGCCGCACGCGGTTTCCTGCTGGCGCAGGTCCGTTTGCCAAGCACGCCGGACCCTCTATCGTTCAGGATGAAATTGTTCGACTCGTTCCTTGCCCGTCTTGGCGCCGTTGCAGGCGGAGCCGGGCTCATTCTCGCGATAGCGACGTCTCAGATTCCGCTTGGCCCCTGGCTCATCCCCGTCCTGGCACTGGCAATTCTGTTGATCCTGGGCGGGTTGGCTGCGGTTGGAGCCCCGATGTGGAAGCGGGGATACGGTTGGATAGCCCATCGCGGCGCACCCGACCTTGACGTTGAGCCGACCGGAGGACCTAGCCCAGACTTGCGGCTTGTGGTTACGAATCATGGTCGCAAAGCTGACTTCCACGCGATGGCCTCGGTCATTGCCGCCCGTAACTATTCAAATCGGCTTCGGCAGGGTTCCTACGCCCTTCTGTGGTTGGGACTTGGCACCAGCAACCTCGCCCTCGACAAGGGGCAAAGCCACGCTCTCCTTTTGGCTCGCTTTGTCATCCACAACATGACTGGTGCGAGAATGGGCGAGGCTCAAGTAATTGAGTGCAATGGTTCGCAGGAAGCCGAGTGGGATGGGGTTCCGCTGGAACATCGATCCGAACGAACCGCTACCTGAATTCGATATTGACGTGACCATTGCCGGAATTGGGTTCTCCGAGTCCGTGACACATCGCTATACCCTGCGTCCCAGATCAGCCGCGAAGTCCTGCGGCCCCTGTACTTGCGTATGCAATAAATCGTCCGTCTGGAGTATTTGTAACTGCAAATGGTATCAGGCACCAAGTCGAGGAAGCGGCGGAGGACTCAAGGATGAGCAGCGCCCTGGAGATCGAGTTCGGATTGGACTCGTTCGTCCCGATCAGTGTCGACGAATCGGGTCACGAACTCAGCGGCGATGTCGTCATTCGCAACACCGTCGAGGAGGCGGTGCTCGCCGACGCCGTCGGGATCGACTCCTTCAACATCGCCGAGCACTACCGCAGCGACATGATGGACTCCGCAGCGAGCATCATCCTGGCCACGATCGCCGGCCGGACCAAACGCATCCGGCTCGGCACAGCCGTCACCGTGCTGAGCACACAGGACCCCGTTCGGGTATACACCGAGTTTGCCACCCTCGACGCGGTGTCGAACGGCCGAGCACAGCTGATCGCCGGCCGCGGCTCGCTGATCGAATCGTTCCCGCTCTTCGGATACGAGCTCACCGATTACGAGGAGCTCTTCGAGGAGAAGCTGCACCTGCTCATGCGCTTGCTGCGAGACCAACCAGTCAGCTGGTCGGGCAAGTTCCGCTCCCCGCTCACCAACCAGTACCTCAGTCCTCCCCTGCCGGAAGGACATCTGCCGGTGTGGGTTGGCGTTGGCGGCAGTCCCCAGTCGGTGATCCGAGCCGCGCGCTACGGCCTCCCGCTCATGCTGGCCGTGATCGGCGGGCCGCCGGTCCGGTTCCTACCGCTGGTCGAGCTCTACAAACGAGCTCTCGACAAGTTCGAAAAGCCGCGGCAGCGCATCGGTATGCACTCACACGGACTCGTGGCCAGGACCGACCAGGAAGCCGTCGACATTCAATGGCCACATTGGGCTCATGTTTTCGAGAGCGCCGCGGCCGAGCGCGGCTGGGCGCGGCCAACAATGGATAGATTCCAGGCCGAGATCGACGAAGGATCGCTCTATCTCGGATCGGTGGAAACAGTTGCGGCCAAGATCGCGTGGGTCATTCGGCTCCTCGGGCTCAGCCGATTCGACCTGGCGTACGCGACCGGTCGAGTACCGCACGAACAGAAGATGGCGACCATCGAGCTGTACGGACGGGAGGTGATTCCGCGAGTCAGGGAATTGCTCGCGGATACGGCCGACGAGCCGGCTTCAAGCAACCAGAGCCCGGCGAGCGCGAGGGCGGGATCATCACATGTCTAGCGGCGGCGCCGCCGACCATCGCCTGGGCATTGTCGGAGCCGGCAAGGCTGGCACCGCGATCGCCCGCGCCGCCGTGGCCGGTGGATACGACGTCGCAATATCGGGGTCTGGACCTGCCGAGCGCATCGAGCTGATCGTCGACGTGCTCGCGCCGGGCGCCCACGCGATGTCGACGGACGAGGTCGCCGGATACGCCGATCTCGTCGTCCTGGTATTACCGATGCACCGCCTTCGGGACCTCCGACGCGGACTCTTCGCCGGCAAGATCCTCGTCGACGCAATGAATTACTGGGAGGAGATCGACGGTCGGGACGAGCAATTCGAGAGCGTCAGGGCGGGAACGAGCGCGCTGGTACAGCAGTGGTTCTCATCTGCGCGGGTGGTGAAGAGCCTCAATCACCTCGGCTACTTCAAGTTCGAGAAGAGCAGGCTCCCCAAGGGCATGCCTGGCCGCATCGCCATCGCGGCGGCCGGCGATGACCGAGCTGCCGTTGACGCCGTTCTCGAGCTGATCGACAGGCTCGGGTTCGACGCCGTCAATGCAGGGAAGCTTGAAGCCGGGGTTGCGCTCCAGCCGGGTGGCCGGGTGTTCGGAACGGGACACAGCGCTCAGGAATTGTCGGACCTCCTTTCCTATGAGGCAGCCGGCGCCCGCAGGTGACTTCCGACTGATGCTGCTGTGGCAGGAGTGGCTGGTCATGACCCCACGTCGCTTGGGATAGCAGAGCAATATCGAAGGCAACGGCTTGTCAGAATCCGCGTGTGGACTGAGCTGTCCTTCGCCGACTACCGGGACGTCTTTATGAACGAATACGACGACAGTATCTGCACGCCAACGTCCGGCGCGCAGGCTAACTTCGGAGTTGAAAGAGCCAGGAATCGAGGGAACTACCGAATGAAGGCGAATCGACCCCCGGCTGCCCCCATCTCGATCGGATACGAGCTGGCGCTCGAGGCGGCGGTGCGCGCCTCGGCCAGGTGACCGCCGTCTCGGGCAGCCGGCTCGACGAAATGGCCAGCCGCTATCATTTCGCTGTGCGCCTCCGGTTCTCCTACGATGCATGGGCTTTCACCTGGCCGGTGGGGAGCCCGAGCCGGACGAGCTAGTCCCCCTCGTCTCAAGCTCCTCCCATCGGCAGGGTCCAGGGGTCGGAGGATGAGAACGTAGGAGGTCAGGAGTCTTGACAACAGCCGGCCAGAGCGGCGGGTCGCCACCAGCAATGGATTCGCACGACTGGCAGCTGCTGCATCTGCTGGCCGAAGACGCGGGTCTCGGGCCCGAGGATCTCGCCCAGTTGGCCGGCCTCAGCGAGGTGGACATGGCTGCTCGAGTTCAGGCGCTGCGTCGCTCGGGCGTCATCAGTGGAATTCATGCCCGTGTCAATCCCAAATCGCTCGGACTCCCCGTCACGGCCTTTTTCATGGTGCGCGTCGCGCAGACGTCGGATGCCTACGAAGCCGTCGACCGGATGATCCAGGACATCGATCAGGTCGAGGAGGCACATGCGGTCAGCGGTCAGTTCGACTGGATCGTGAAGGTTCGGGCGGCGGATCCAGAGGACCTCCGCTACCTCCTCACCCACAAGCTGTCCATGCTGCCCGGCTTCGTGCGGGCCGAGACCATGGTCGTCATGAGCACGTCATGCGAATCTGTCAACGTCGAGGCGCTGCTTCACCCGAGGACCACCTGAAGTGAACCCTGGCTGGAGCGACCGCGATGAGGCGGTGGCGGCGGAACTGGCATCGCTCGCGCGGTCCGAAAGGTACAAGCGGCCGATTGCCCTCGCCGGATTCATGGGAGTTGGGAAATCCACTCTCGGTCCCCTCTTAGCGGAGGTGCTCGAGCGGCCCCTATACGACACGGACAGTTACGTGGAGCGCATTGCCGGTCGGCCCGTGCACACCTTCTTCCCGAACGAGGAACTCGAGTTCCGTCGACTCGAGGCGAAGGCTGTCGCGGAGCTGGTAGGCCGCGGTCCGAGCGTGATCGCCCTGGGTGGAGGAGCGCTCCTGGACAAACAGTCGAGAACGACACTTCGCAACCGCTCGTTGCTCGTTCACCTGCACGTCCCGTGGCGAGAGCTTCGAGGCGATGTGCCCGCTCTGGTCGCATCCAGACCCCTGCTCCAGGGACGAACGCTGGCCGAGATACACGAGTTGTACCTGATCCGACTGGACACTTACCGCCACGCTGCTCTCCGGATCACGGTTGGCCGACAAGGGGCTGCCCTCGCGGCGGCGGACGTGCTGCGCGCTCTGCGATCATTGGAGGGTCCCCAGCTTCCACCCGGAGATGCTCCGGTTTCTCGGACGGCAGTCGTGCTCAAGGCCCTTGCCCATAGCCGCTCGTCCAATGAAATGGACATGAGCCTCTAATGGTGCGTCTGGCAATTGGGTCGACACAATGGCCGCAGGCGACCCAAAGGGTCGCCGATCAGGGCGACGAGGTCGTGCGAAGGGGTGGACCTAGGAAGAGCGCAGCTATAGCTGCGTGACGACGACGGGCCGGGCCCCCTGAGCCCGACTTCGTCGTCCCGAGCGAACCGTTGTCGACCTTATTGCCAGACACACCACTAAACGATTTCGTTTTTCTTCCGGGCTGCTCTGGAGGTACCGGTCAGCTCTCGAAAGTGGCTGAGCATGCGCTTCGGATCAGGCCGGAGGCCGGTGAGCGAACCAGGGCTCCATGATGCGGCCGGCTCGGGCCAGCAAGCTCGATGGCTACCTTCTCGGCTCGTACCGCATCGCTACTGCTCCCGAGCCGAACTCCAGCCGGCTCAGGAGCTTCAAGTCGACATGCTTCGATAGCCCCGCGAACAACGTCGGCCCGTGGCCTGCGAGCCTGGGATGCACCACGAACTCGTACTCATCGATCAATCCCAGCTCCGTCAACGCCAGTGGGAGCTTCACACCTCCCACGAGCAGTCCCCTGCCCGACTCCCGCTTGAGTTGCTGAACGTCCTTGCCCAGATCGCCGCGCACGAGTTCCGCGTTCCAATCGACCTGCTCCAGGGTGCTCGACACGACGTACTTCTTTGCCGCGTTGATCGTCTGGGCGAAGGGTTCCATCCAATCAGGTCTCGCTCCCGTCGGCGCCGGCGGCCGCCACGCCGATTCCATCATTTCGTAAGTCACCCGGCCAAAGAGAAGGGCATCGGCCCGGTTGAGGTTCTCGACCGCGTGACGATGCAGGTCTTCGTCCGCGGGGATTGCACGATGATCGCAGCACCCGTCCAATGTGACGTTGATGGAGTACCGAAGGGGGCGCACTTCACAACACTACCGGGGTTGGGATGTTGGAAGAATACGGACAGTCGCCTGCTCCTTCCGACCAAGCGTTCTCGACAGCAGCGAAGCCGTTGCTCGTTGGCCCGCCATTAGTCGTCAGCCACCTCGCCGAGTGTGAAAGAGAACTTCGCGCCGAGCTCCGGCTCTGACTCCGCCCATACCGTTCCACCATGGCGACGGATGATGCGCTGAACGATCGCGAGTCCGATCCCCGTTCCCGGATAGTCTTCCGCGCGATGGAGCCGCTGGAAGACGCCGAAGAGTTTGCCGGCGTGGCTCGCGTCGAAACCGACACCGTTGTCTTTGACGAAATAGATGACTTCACCGCTCCCTTTGTTGAGCTCGGCTCCAACAACTATCTCCGCGGTGTCCTTGCGGCCGGTGTACTTGAACGCATTGGAGAGGAGGTTCACGACCACCCGTTCCAGCAGCGCTTGGTCACCTCTACAGCGCGGGAGCGACCCGATCGTGACATCCACGTCACGCCCAGGAAATTCGGACCTGAGGGTGAGGACCGCCTTTTCGACGAGCGGAGCCAGATCAACGGTTTGAGTGTGGATCTCGGCGCGGCTCAAGCGCGCGAACTCGAGGAGATCGGTGATCAGCGCCGACATCTGGCGCGCCCCCTCGCGAACCATGTCCAGGTAGCCGCGCGCAGCATCGGAGAGCTCGGCGGTGTGCTCTTCGATGACGATGGCAGTGAAGCCGTCCACGGCTCGCAGAGGCGCGCGCAGATCGTGGGCAACGGAGTAGGAGAACGCCTCGAGCTCTTGGTTCGCGGCTGTGAGCTGCTCGGTCCGCAGGGACACTCGCGCCTCAAGGTCGGCGTTCAAGGTCCGTATCTCATCTTCAGCCCGTTGCCGCTCCGCCAGCTCGTGGGCAACCGAGGCGATCAGCACATTGAAGTCGACGGCGAGTTCAATGTGCTGATCGCCTCGGTTGCCCACGAGCTGGCGGAGCGGCAACCTCGAGCGGTCGCCAACCTTACGGACTCACGCAACTGGTGAATCGGAACGGTCACCCGCCGATACGTCCACATGGTGCCGAGCGCAACAACGGCAAGGCCGGCGAGCAAGATCGCCAGTTCCTGCTCGAAGAGCCGCGTCGCCGCCCGAGTCGTGTCGGCGAGATTGGCGCCGGCAAAGACCCGCCATCTGGTGCATTGGACTGTGGATTGGCCGTAGAGACGGAGGGTGCCGTCAACGTCCGACCTATCCTGTTGGCCCGCGCTAGACGCAAACGGAGTGCCCGCGAGCCCGGCTCCAACCCATCGAGCTGGGTTTGTGGATCGCGCCAGGGCGGTTTTGGAGTCAAGACTGGTCACGAGAAACTCCAAATTGCGTGGTCCGCCATACCGAGCAGCGATCGCCGGACCCAGAGGTCGAAGATCGACAAACCCGACTACTACTCCAACTCCGGGCACCGGCGCTGCCGAGAGCAGGCTGACGGAGCCTGTCCCCGAATCAAGGATGGGCGCCACGAGGAGGGGGCCGCTGATCGCCGAGGCCAGCCAGTCTGCTCCCGCATATTCGGTGCCCCCGGGCGCCGTGACGTCAGTGCGACCGGAGCACGCCACCGAGCCGTCTCTGTTCAGAAAATCGAAGTGTCCCACTGAGAAGAGGCCAAGCCCTGGGAAAAGCAGGGCCGAGCACCTCGCCGTTGGGTTCTTGGCGATCAGCGCGATGTTTGGCGTTGACGCCAGCCGAGCAACGGTAGTCTGAAGAGCGAGGATACTGCTGCTTAGATCGACGACTCCCGCCTCAGCCGCGTAGTTCGCGTCGAGCTGGGCGGCATCCCTGGCGTCTCGGTTGGCTTGGGCCTGGACATAGATCGCTCCTCCACCTGCGGCCACCGTGAACGTCGCGACGAGCGCAGCCAGGTAGGCTCGAAGTGGCCAGGTTCTGATTCGACGTGTTTTCGTTCCGGCGTCTCCCGGCGACCCGTTCAAGTGCCCGGTCACGGTCGCATCCCCACCTGCGTGAGGGTGCGCTCGCTCATCCACGGGCCGCGGCCCGATCGGGATGATCGGCGCGTCAATCACCTTTGCTCAACCTTCCTGAGGACGGGCAGCCCTCCGGCCAACGGGAGTTATCGAAAACGCCCTCAGGCTACGATTCCGTGCCGTGCTTTAGGCGACGATCGCCGACGGTTAGGCCTCAGGGCGCCGTCGATTCGAACTTCCTTCGGATACAGCCGGCGAGCGGTGGTCAGTCTTCCGCGCGGTCAGGTGTGCTGCGCAGCGCTGTGATTCCCTCTGAAGTCGCCCCTCCCGAAGCGACCGGACCGCATGGCGCACTTGGTACTCACCTACTCCACCTGGTCGGCGGCTTATCGCCTGAGCTCCTCCATAAACGTGCGGGGTAGTGTTAGGAGTCATGACAGCCATCGGTTGGAACCAGAAGACGATCGAGCGGTTCAATGCTCAGAAGGGTCGGGACATCCAGCCCTGGGGCGACAACCTGCTCCTCATGACCGCGCACGGGGCCAAGAGCGGCGACTCGATCACGACGCCGCTGGTGTATCGAAGGGAAGGCGACCACCTGGTGATCGTCGCCTCCAAGGGCGGTGCGCCGGCGCACCCGCAGTGGTACGAGAACATCCAGGTCAACCCCGTGGTCGAGGTCGAAGTGGCCAAGGACGACGGGATCGAGAAGTTCCTCGCCCGGGCAAGAGTGCTCCCCGCGGGCCCGGAGCGTGACCGCCTTTACGACTACATGATCGAGGTGTGGCCGGCCTTCGCGGAATACCAGACGAAGACCGACCGGACCATTCCGATCGTGCTACTGGAACCGGAGAGATGAGGTCGCCGCGAGCGGCGATGGCCGAGAGCGGCCCACGATGGTCATGGCTTCGCGCAGGTCTCCGTACAGCAGGCGGGCCGGTCGTCGATTCAATCCCCGATCTCGCCCATCGGGAAGCGGCCGGTCAACGGGAAAGTGGAGAGAGCCCAGCGTCTTCTCGTAGCCGGTGAGCTCCTCCCGGAGCTGGTTGAGCACCGAACCGCTGAAAGGCAGGTAGCTCAAGTGGTTCTTGAAGGCGGCAAAGCCCGCAATGACCTTTCCGCCGACTCGAAAAGCCGGCATCTGGTACGAGATGCACTCCTCCGCCTCGGGGACAATCGCCAGGATCGTGCGCCTCAGCTCTTCGAGAGTCGAGTGCTTCGGCTCCTCGACCTTGGCGAGATAGGCATCGACCTGTTCCCGCGACATCCAGAAATTGTCCACCATCGATCGACCCGCCGCCAAGGGCCCATCCGGCCGGCAGAGTCAGGGTGTCGATGGGGGTCGGTGATCGGGGCGTGGCCGAATCAGCAGCGGTGCTGAGCCGCCACTTCCCGAAGGCCGTCGAAGGATTCTTCGATCAGCTCCGTCAGCTTTCGGCGCCGGCTCGAGCCGACCCAGGTTTGAAAGGCGACCCGGAACGCGGCCACGGCGACCTCCCCGACCAGGCTCGCCCTTGAGGCGGGGACGGATCGGCGCCGGAGAGCCTCAGCCAGCGCGGCGGACCAGGCCACCATCTTGATCAGCTCACGCTCCTGGAGCTGGGGATTCCGAGCGAGGATCGCCTGACGGCGCCGGGCGAAGGCTCGGCCGCGTCTCTCCTCCAGCAGCCCGCCGAGGGCGGTCAAGCTCAGTTGGGCTGCTTCGAGCGCCCCCCACGAGGGCGGTGCGCCGCTGACCCCATCTGCGAGCTGGCGCTCGAACTCAGGCGTCGAGCCGAACAGGACCTCGCGCTTGTCGGCGAAGTGGCGGAAGAAGGTGCGCTCGGTGAGCCCCGCACGGCTGGCGATCTCCGCCACCGTCGTCTGGTCGAATCCCCGCTCTTCGAACAGGTCCATCGCAGCGGCCTCGAGACGTCCGCGCCCGCCCGGCTCCCATCTGCCCATGAGCGGAATGATATGCCGTGACGACAGGCCCTGACATCACGTGTTATAGTTGATGTCAGCGACTGACATCGGGCCCGAGTCAACCGCCGAAGAACAACCACCGATTGGAGGCTTGACGATGCGTGTATTGGTTACCGGCGCAACCGGTTTCATCGGCTCGGCTGTGGTTCGCGAACTGCTCGACGCAGGGCACGAGGTCCTCGGACTCGCTCGCTCGGACGAGGCTGCGGCCGCTCTTGCCGCCGCCGGCGCAGGGGTGCACCGCGGCGAGCTCAACGATTTGGAAAGCCTGCGCGAAGGGGCGGCCGCGGCTGACGGCGTGATCCACACCGCCTACAACCACGACTTCACCGTCAACAGGTTGGACGCCGCGGCGGCCGACCGACGAGCCATCGAGGCCATGGCGGAGGTGCTTGCGGGGTCGGACCGTCCCTTGGTCGTCACGTCTGGGACCGGCCGCCGCGGTCCGGGTCAGATGGCGACCGAGGACACAGCGCCGGATTTGAGCTCCGATCCGACGGGTCGCTCGGCGACCGAGGTGGCGGCGCTCGCCTTCGTCGAGCGGGGCGTTCGCGTGTCCATCGTTCGCTTCCCACCCTCGGTGCACGGCCACGGCGATCATGGCTTCGTTCCGAGGTTGATCAACATCGCTCGCACCACGGGCGTCTCGGCTTACCCGGACGACGGGACCAACCGCTGGCCTGCGGTCCATCGGCTGGACGCGGCCCATCTGTTTCGTCTTGCGCTCGAATCGGCCCCGGCCGGATCACGACTTCACGGCGTCGGTGATGAAGGAATTCCGGTGCGCGAAATCGCCGAAGCGATCGGCGGCCAGCTGAACTCACCGGCGCGGTCGGTCTCGCTGGATGAAGCCTCCGACCATTTCGGCTTCCTCAGCTTGTTTTTTGCCATCGACTGCCCGGCGTCGAGCGCGCTCACCCAGGAGCTCCTGGGATGGCATCCGGAGCAGCCGGGACTCATCGCCGACCTGGAGCAGGGCCACTACTTCGAGCCAGTCAGCCCTCTCGTGCGGTGATGGTAGTTCACATCCTCAAGGCTGGGTGCACCACATACGGTGGTGCGCACGGTCGCCTCGTGGGACCACCGCCAACGGGGGACGCCGTCGTCCCCCGTTGTGGCGCCGCCGGTGGCCGCGCCACCGCGCAATGGTTCAGCTCACGTTGAGCGCCGTGTCGTCGACTACGAACGAGGTCTGCCGGGTGTAGTCCTCGGCCCCGGTGAACTTCAGCGTGACCGTCTTACCGAGGTACGGCGCGAGGCTGAAGGAGTGCTGCGCGTAGCCCGTGTTGTGGTTGAGGTTCGAGTACGTCGCCAGCGTTCCGAGGACGTTGCTGTTCGAGTCCAGCACCTGGACGGTCAGCGTGTCATACGCCGTGGTCGTGGACGTCTCGGCGGTGTCGATGTGCAGCCAGAACGAGAAGTTCGCGTTCGAGCAGCCGGCTGGAAGCGTGACCGTCTGCGCCAAGGTGTCGGTGTGTGTCGTGCCGTAGCCGTCGAGCCAGGCGTCCCACGATCCCGCGTGGGGTGGCTCGGCCGAACTGCTGTTGATCACACCTGAGGTCGAGGTCCAGGGCGAGGCAGTGCCGGTTTCGAAGCCGGGGTTGCCGAGCAGCTGCGCCGGCGTGCAGCTGCTCGAGGGATTGACGGTCCAGGTGAAGGTGGCCGAGCCGCTGGCGCCCGTCGTGTCGGTCGCCGTGGCGGTCACCGAGTAGGTGCCGGCCGTCGTCGGCGTGCCGGAGATCAGGCCGGTGG
>WNFM01023927.1_pt1 | contig 17219 bp, 17 predicted proteins | sample 5400271 | NCBI WGS metagenome assembly WNFM01 (sample SAMN13153352, study PRJNA577476) | soil metagenome | isolation source: 60 cm saprolite on Douglas fir-dominated hillslope | place: USA:California | collected 2013-09-17 | reverse complement strand
TTGTCGTGCACCACGAACAGCCGTTCGCGCTTGATGAACTTGTCGAGCGCGCGCGCCTCAAGTGTAATGAGGTCGCCGGGCCGCGCCGGAATGTTGTAGCTCCAGGATTGCCCGGCATTGACGGTGCCCGGGCTGCGCATCCAGTCGTCGGCCGGCGTGCAGGCAAACATCAAGAGGATGTGGATCGACGGCGGCGCGATCAGCCCGCCATAAAGCGTGGTCTTGGCGTAATCCTCATTGAAATAAATCGGGTGATCTTCCCCGACCGCCTTGCAGTAGAGTTCGATCGCCTCTCGCGTCAGCGTGTAGGGAATGGTCTTGCGCGGCGCGCCGGGGACGATGTCGTCCCACACTTTCCGCAGATTGGCGTGTTTCCAGAAGTCGGTCTCGAAGGCTTCTGCCTGCGCCATATCATCCTCCCCGTTTCCGCTGTCTTGTCAAATTTGTTATATGGTATAATCAATTTCCGGGTTGTACAATCAAGCGGCCGGTTACGGAAAACCAAAATGACAAAATTGAAATTGCCCAATATCGAAGACGTTGTCGCGATCGACATCCACACCCATGCCGAAGAACCCTGCGGCATGCATGCCGACGATGGCTATGACGATTTTCAGGCGCAGATGGCCGACTACTTCAAGTCGCCGAACAAGCACCCGCCGACGGTTCCGGAAACCGCGGCCTATTACCGATCCAAGAAAATCGCCGCGGTGATCTTCCCGGTCGACGCCGAGCGCGAGACGGGATTCCGCCGCTACAACAATTACGAGATGCTGGAAGTTGCCGCGGAAAATTCCGACGTGCTGATTCCGTTTGTCAGCATCGATCCGCACAAGGGCAAATTAGGCGTGCGCGAAGCGCGCAAGCTGATCGAGGAGTATGGTGTTCGCGGCTTCAAATTCCATCCGACCATGCAGGGCTTTTATCCGAACGACCGCATGGCCTATCCGCTGTATGAGGCGATCAACGATGGCGGCGCGATTGCGCTGTTCCACACCGGCCAGACCGGCGTCGGCAGCGGCATGCCCGGCGGCATGGGCGACGTGGCGGCGGATTTTCCCGACCTCAAGATCATCCTGGCGCATCCGTCCTTTCCCTGGCAGGAGGAGGCGCTGTCGGTCGCGACCCACAAGCCGAACGTCTATATCGATCTCTCCGGCTGGTCGCCGAAATATTTCCCGCCGATCCTGGTGCGCTACATCAACAGTATTTTGCAGGACAAGATGCTGTTCGGCTCGGACTGGCCGGTGATCACGCCCGACCGCTGGCTGTCGGATTTCGCAAAGCTCGAGATCCGCGACGAGATCAGGCCGAAAGTGCTGAAGGCCAACGCGCGAAAACTATTGGGTATCTGAGGCGTCAATCAAAAATGGTGGCCCTTGACGAACCTCGCCAAAGCCGCTGCATGCGTCGCCGCACTCTTTTTCGGAAATGCGGTCGCATGCGTTGCGGCTGAATCGTCTGCGATCGTCGTCGAAATCGAAAGCCCGCTTGCCAGTCCACATCCGCTCCAGGGCTATTTGAGGCAAACCAATAATGCAGGCCCCTCGCCCGCCGTCGTATTGCTGCATAGTTGCAATGGAAATTGGGAGCGGCTCGACGAACGCTGGGGCAAGCGGATCGCGTCCTGGGGCTTTGTGACGCTCACCGTCGACAGCTTTGGTCCGCGCGGCATCAAGACCAACTGCGGCAGCGCGCCGGATGATCTGGCCCTGGACGCCTACCGGGCCCTGAACTTTCTGGTGCGCGAGCCGTTCGTCGATCCCGCTCGTGTTGCGGTGCTGGGTTTTGCGCAAGGCGGCGGGCTGGTTCTCATTTCAGTCGAGCACGGCGCCGTCGAACAAACATCGCCAAACAAGTTCCACGCTGCTGTTGCGTTCTATCCGCCTTGCCGCAGATTTAGAGGCGACATGACCGTTCCCATGCTGATCCTGATCGGTGAACGCGACGACTGGACCGAGGCCTGCCGCGACATGGTGGACGGCCGCGACGATTGGGGATTGTCCAGGCAGAAGGGCGAAGGCGCGCCGGTCAGGCTGGTCGTCTACCCCGACGCCTATCATGCCTTCGACGTCCCCAACCCAAAGACGTCAACGCCGTTGTCCGGACATCGTCGCGAATTCAACCAATCGGCAACCGATCAATCGATCGTCGCGGTTCGCGAATTTCTCGATGCGACGATCGGCGGAGAACAGGCCAGGTGACCATCAAAGCCGCCGCGTTGCGTGCCGGCGCTAGGGCTGCATCACGATACATTCGAGATTGCCGGCGCTGGCGGCGGCTTCCATCGCCTGCGGCAATTCCGCGAGCGGATAGACGCGCGGCCGGATCGGCGTGATGTCGAGCAACCCGGAGCGCAACAGGTCGAGCAGCCGCAGGTAGGCGCTGGCCGGATACATGAACTGGCCGAGGATCTCCCAGCTGTTCAGCATCACGGCCGTGTAGGGAACCGGCAACTCCGTCGTCATGCTTCCCATCAGCACCAGCCTGCCGCCGCGGCGAAGGCTGTGCAGCGCCGCCAACGTCGAATTCGGATCGCGCGCCTGCCCCACCATGTCGAACGCCATGTGGGCGCCGCCGCCGGCGGTGTCGCGCAATGCGCGGGCGTCCTTCTGCACATCGCCGGTCAGCGTCACCGTTGCGACACGCGGGCCGCCGGCGCGGGCGACCTCTTCCAGCGCGCTGGCGTCGCGGCCGGCGGCGATCACGCGGGCCGCGCCCATGGCGACGCCGAGCAATACGGCCGCGGTGCCGTAGGCGCCGGTTGCTCCGTTGACGACCAGCGTCTCACCGGCCGCAAGCCGGCCGCGGAGCAGGCCGCCGAACGGGATGATGCAGCGGCCGATGGTGACAAGCTGGGCGGCGTCAAACTGATCCAACCCTTCCGCAGGGGTGACGACTTCCGCCGGCATCAGCGCGTATTCGGCAAGCGTGCCGTCGGGCCAGTCCGCCAAAACCTGCGCCGCATCCGGGCTTGACGTCAGCCCGATCAGGACCTGCGCCGGATTTTCGACATTCTCGCCCGCGACGAAATGCGAGGACAGCACCACGCGCTGACCCGGATGAAGATGCCAGACCTCCCGGCCGACCGCCTCGACGACGCCAACCCCGTTGGTCCCGATCGTGAAGGGACCGGGCGGCGGATTGTAGACCGGCAGTTTTCCTTCGACATAGGCTTTCAGGTACGACATCAGCGCCGACGCCTCGATCCGCACCAGCACGCTGCCCGGGCGCGGGTCCGGCGTGCGCACGTCATTGAAGCGGAGTTCTCCGCCGAGCCGATCCAGTTGCCAGGCTTTCATGCGGGGCTTCCCTTGATTGTGATCACTTTGAAATGCGCATCTGCGCGGCGCTGCCGCTATGGACGGCGGCTTCCGGCAAAACCATAATGTGTTCCCGGGCCTGCGAAAGGCCAGATGCATCCCGTTTCCGACATGCCCACCATGAGTTCCCTGTGACCATCAAAGCCGTTGTGTTCGACGCCTATGGCACGCTCTACGACATCCAGTCGGTGGCCGCCATCACCGAGGAGAGCTTTCCGGGCTATGGCGAGATCATCACGCAGATCTGGCGCATCAAGCAGCTCGAATACACCTGGCTGCGCTCGCTGATGCTGCGCTATGAGGACTTCTCGGTCATCACGCGGGATTCGCTCGCCTATACCTTGCGATGCCTCGGGCTCAAGCACGATAGCGGCGCATTCGAGCGCATCATGGACAAATATCTGCATCTCGACCTTTATCCGGATGCGCTCGCCGCACTTGGCGCGCTGCGCGATCGAAAACTCGCGATCCTTTCCAACGGCTCTACCGCCATGCTGAATGCGCTGGTCGCCAATAGCGGGCTCGATCGCGTGCTGGATGCCACCATCAGCATCGATTCCAAAAAAATCTTCAAGCCGGCTCCGGACGCCTACAGCCTGATCGAACAGGTGCTTGGCGTGCCGCCGGCCGAGGTGCTGTTCGTGTCGTCGAACCCGTGGGACGCCTGCGGCGCCAAGGCATTCGGGTTGAACGTCGCCTGGATCGAGCGGGTGACGCCGGAGGCGATGGCGCTGGCCTGCGTCAAGAGCGACGTTGTCGCCCCGCTCACTTTGTTCAAGGCGATCCGCACGCAGATGGACGAACTCGGGCTTGAGCCCGATCATCGCATCCACGCGCTGTCAGAACTGCCGGGTCTGGTCGCCGCCCATGAGTCTTGAGTCGGTCCGCGCGTTCTTCGCCGAAAAGGCCCCGGATATTACCGTGATCGAATCGTCAGTCAGTTCGGCGACGGTGGCGCTGGCGGCGCAAGCCTATGGCGTCGAGCCGGGGCGGATCGCCAAGACGCTGAGCCTGCGGATCGGCGAGCGCGTGGTGCTGATCGTCGCCAGCGGCACGGCACGGATGGACAACAAGAAGGTCAAGGCGATGTTCGGGGGCAAGCCAAAGATGCTCGGCCTCGACGAGGTTGCCGAGATCACCGGCCATGAAATTGGCGGCGTCTGTCCGTTCGGATTGAAGACGCCGCTGCCGGTTTATTGCGACCTGTCCCTGAAGGCGTTCGACGAAGTGGTGCCGGCGGCGGGCTCGACCCACAGCGCGGTGCGGATCGCGCCATCGCGACTAGCTGACCTCGTCAACGCCGAGTGGGTCGACGTGTGCGAGGACCGTTCGTGACGAAGATCTATTGGTCGTCGTTTTGGGGCGTGGGCTGCGGATTATAGGTCCGTGGCTGCACTTCGCGGCGGCGTGGCTGGGGTGCAGTCTGTTGCGGCACGCTGGCATTTGAATCGAACACCGAGCGGCATGCTCCGGAGAGCTGCGCTGTGTTTTGCCGCAGGCACGCCGTGATCCGGTTGACGTCCGGTATCTGGTCGAAGCACAGCCGCCAGACGTCGGGCGTGCAGGCCATCTGCTGTTCATAAGTTCCCCGATTTTCCTCGGAAAAAGCGGAAGCTTGAGCGGCGATGACGCAAGCGATCGAGGTCGCAAGGCTCAGCGCAATCCGGTCCATTCGCATGTCCGATCCTTCTTTTCAGTGGACTTCAATAGGCGTGCATGTTCGGCGGGAAACACCGCTCCAACTGAAGCTTTAAAATAAATGGGGCTTGGGAAGGTTCATGCCGTACAACAAAATGTGACGGCATAGGACTCGCCACGCCTTCGCGCTTTGAGCTATGGCGGACACGTGTCGCTTTGCCACCCTAGGCTTTCCTGGCACTAATGACGGGTATCGCAAAGCCACGCACGCAATCGATTGGTCGCGTCGTGTGAGGCCGCGGCTATTTCGGCGTGTCGATGAGGATTTCGGTCTTATAGACCGTGTCTTTCGTGTCGTTCCATTTCACCGCGGTTTCCCTCTGCGCGGCCGGCGACGCGGTCATCGACAGCAACAGCTTGGGGTCCGGTTCTGTCGTTGTATAAAGCAGCCCCCCGGTAATCGTCCTGTCCTTGACAAATCCCAACTTTTCCAACGTGTCCGCGGCTGTATGTGACGCATAAAAAATCGCGGTACCTCTTTCGGTAAATTTCCCTATGGTGCCGTTCTGATAATATGTTCCCTTGATATTGTTGCTGCTGAAGTCCGTCAGTGCGAACGTGTCGGTTTCGCTTTCGTCTCCCTTAACAAACACCCACGCCTCCCAATATTCAGTGATTGCGGGATAGGCTCCTCTGCTTCCGATATATTTGCCGATCTCAACCGGAGTCATCGGCGTTGTTGCCGCCGTTCCGTTCGTAAGGCGGTACACTTCGAACGTCCGGGTCACGTGTTGGATCAAAAATCCCGCTGTCTGCCCATGGGAGAGGTGGAATTTCACAGCGCTTTCGGAAAAGCCGCCATGATTGCGCGCCTTCGCGACAGTCTCGCGGGTGGCTGCAAGTGTAATCGTCATGGGGCTTCCCTGTTCAATCTACGGAGGTACAATATACATACATACACCTCTGAGTGCAACAGCAGAGTGACATTCGCGTTAGCGGCTTCAACGGCGATTTCAGGATGCGCCAACCTTCAGCGGAGCTTCCGAGGGCCCCTCCCGAGTTTGCCGGCAGCCGACAAACGCATCGCGAGAAAATCGGCCAGCACCTCGACGCGGGCGGGGCGCGGGCCGCCGGGGGGCGTCACCAGATGCACCGAACCCTCCTGCTGCTTCCAGCCTTTCAGGATCACTTCGACCTCGCCCGAGGCGATGGCGTCGCCGACGATGAAGTCCGGCAGGTCGGCGATGCCGAGGCCTGCGATGAGCGCCGGCAGCAGCGCTTCGCCATTGTTGACGCGCAACGGGCCGGCGGGGCGCACGCTTGCCTGCTCGCCCGCGGCGTTGGTGTAGTTCCAGGCGCCGGCGGTGGAGAGATAGGCATAACCGAGACATCGATGCTGCGCGAGATGCATCGGGTGCGTCGGCCGGCCATAGCGCTTGAGATAAGAGGGTGCCGCCACCGTGTAGCGCGGCATCGCGCATAGCCGCCGCGCGATCAGCGATGAATCGGGCAGGCTCGCGATCCGCAAGCCGGCGTCAAAACCCTCGCCGATCAGGTCGACCATCGCATCGCTCAAGTGAAGGTCGATCGCGACGTCGGGATATTGCTTGAGAAATTCGGGGAGGATCGGCGCCACCGCTTTCACGCCAAAGGTCATGGGCACAGCGAGGCGCACCAGGCCGCGCGGCGCCACCGATTGCGCCAAGGCCTCGTTCTCGGCCGCCTCGCCGTCGGACAACAGCCGCGCCGCGCGTTCGGACAGTTTTTGTCCGGCATCGGTCAAAGCGAGCCGCCGCGACGTGCGGTTGAACAGCCGCGCGCCGAGCCGCTCCTCCAGCCGGGTGACCGCCTTCGACACCGTCGCTTTGGACAGCGCCAGTTCGCTGGCCGCCGCCGCAAACGACCGTAATTCCACGACTTTTGCGAAAATCGCGAGGCCTTCGAAATCAGGGAGTTTTGCCATTGGAGGCACTCCGATTAGGACGATATGAGAAACAATGTGTTTCGATAGTTTCTATTTCTAACCCATCTGCAAGCGCATATCCATATCGTCATCGGAATGCGAACAGCGGAGAAATCCAATGACCAAATCACTCACCGGCAAGGTCGCCCTCGTCACCGGCGGCTCGCGCGGCATCGGCGCAGCCAGCGCCCGCGCGCTCGCCGACGAAGGCGCCAATGTCGCCATCAGCTACGTCGCGTCAGCCGACAAGGCCGAAGCGGTCGTCGAAGAATTGAAAGCCCGGGGCGTACAAGCGCGCGCCTTTAGGGCCGACCAGGCGAACTCGAGCGAAGTCGATCAACTGGTGAAGGATGTTGCAAAACATTTCGGCCGGCTCGACATCCTCGTCAACAACGCGGCCGTTGCAGTCAACGGCACGGTCGACGATCCCAACAGCGACGTCGCGGCACTCGATCGTCAGGACGCCATCAATGTGCACGGCGTGGTCACCGCGATCCGCGCTGCGTCAAAGCTGATGGGCGAAGGCGGCCGCATCGTCACCATCGGCTCGGGCATCGCCACCCGCGCAAGCTTTCCCGGCATGGCCGATTACGCCGCAACCAAAGCTGCGATCGCCGGCTACTCCAAGGGCGCGGCGCGCGACCTCGGACCGCGCGGCATTACCGTCAACGTGCTGCAGCCCGGCTCGATCGACACCGACATGAATCCAAAGGACGGAGCGTTTGCCGAAGCCCAGCGGATGCAGCACGCGCTGCAACGCTACGGCACCCCCGAGGAAATCGCCGCCGGCGTCGTGTTCCTCGCAAGCCCCGGCGCGTCGTTCGTGACCGGCACGGTGCTCAATGTCGACGGCGGCTTCGGCGCCTGAACTCAGCAGAACTTTACCTAAGGAAAAATCCCATGATCGAACTCAGACCATTTGCAAAACTCGGCAGCGCCGATCACGGCTGGCTGAAGGCAAAACATCATTTCTCGTTCGGCAGCCATTATGACCCGAGCAATCTGGGCCACGGCTCCTTGCGAGTATGGAACGACGACGAGATCGCGCCGAACACCGGTTTTCCCGCCCATCCCCATGCCAACATGGAAATCATCACCTATGTCCGCGAGGGCGCCATCACCCATCAGGACAGTCTCGGCAACAAGGGCCGCACGGAAGCGGGCGACGTGCAGGTGATGAGCGCCGGAAGCGGCATCCGTCACTCCGAATACAATCTGGAGCCGACCAAAACAAAAATCTTCCAGATCTGGATCGAGCCGACCACCGAAGGCGGCCAGCCGACCTGGGGCGCCAAACCGTTCCCGAAGGCGGATCGCTCCGGCAATTTCGTCACCATCGCCAGCGGATTCAAAGGCGACAACGACGCGCTGCCGATCCGCGCTGATGCGCGCGTGCTTGCCACCACGCTGAAGGCCGGCGACAGCGCGGAATATGCGCCGGACAAAAGGCGCAACCTCTATCTGGTTCCGGCGGCGGGTGCCGTCGAGATCAACGGCGTCCGCGTCAATGCCCGCGACGGCGTCGCGATCCGCGACGAGGCGAAACTGAAGATCACCGCGCTGGAGGATTCCGAACTGGTGCTGGTGGACGCGGCGTAAGCCGTTCCCACGCTCGTCATGCCCGGGCCTGACCCGGGCATCCATCCTCTTCGCGAGAGTCTAGCGAAAAGGTGATGGGTTGCCGGGTCAAGCCCGGCAATGACGCCCTTAAATAACCCGGCAATGACGCTCTTAAATAAGACGAAGCCCGATCAAACCCCCTGGAGACCACCATGACTAAAGTTCTTGTGCTGTACTATTCCGCTTACGGCCACATCGAGACGATCGCCAATGCCGTTGCCGCGGGCGCGCGCGAGGCCGGCGCCACCGTCGATATCAAGCGGGTGCCGGAACTGGTGCCGCCAGAGGTCGCAAAAGCGTCACACTACAAGCTCGATCAGCCGGCGCCGGTCGCGAAAATCGAAGAGCTCGCCAATTACGACGCCATCATCGTCGGCACCGGGACGCGCTTCGGCCGGATGTCGTCGCAGATGGCGAATTTCCTCGACCAGGCGGGCGGCCTCTGGATGAAGGGCGCGCTGCACGGCAAGGTCGGCGGCGCCTTCACCTCGACCGCGACCCAGCATGGCGGCCAGGAGACCACGCTGTTCTCCATCATCACCAACCTGTTGCATTTCGGCTTGGTCGTGGTCGGCCTGAATTACGGCTTTGCCGGCCAGATGAAGCTCGACGAAGTCACCGGCGGCTCGCCCTATGGCGCGACCACGATCACCGGCGGCGACGGCAGCCGAAAACCATCCGAAAACGAACTCGCGGGCGCGCGCTACCAGGGCCGCGTGATCGCGGAAACCGCGAAGAAACTGCATGGCTGATGCGATGCGGGCGGCATTCTTTTTCGTGAATGCCGCCCCATCTCTTGGCGGAGGACGACGGACTTCGCCATGCTCGAGATTCTCTTTTACTATCAACTGGCACGCAATCCGCTGCAGGCGATTGTGCGGCGTTGGTACTGCCGCAGCCTGTTCCGCGCTTCGCGCGGGCGGCGGCGATGCCCGGAATCCAGCAACGCGTGATATCAGCTGGTCACATTTCGGACCTCGCCCATCCCCAACGCTTGAGAGTTCGAATATAATGGACGGGCCGGGTCGTGCCCGGCCTGATCGTTTCAGGAAATTTCCATGACAGGGTGTACGGTGGCGCATGAGTAATTCTCATGGAGTCCCTTGGCCGGAATTGCCGACCGCGGCGTGGCGCGCGACCTACGAAACGCTGCACCTCTTCACCCAGATCATCGGCAAGATTCGTCTGGTGCGCACGCCATGGCTGAACCATTCCTGGCACGTCACGCTCTATGTCACCGCGCGCGGGCTGACCACCTCGTCGATACCCGACGGCATCCGCAGCTTTCGGATCGACCTCGACTTCATCGATCATCTCTTGCGGATTTCGACCAGCGACGGCGCAACGCGCCAGTTTGCGCTAACTGGGAAATCCGTTGCGGGTTTCTACACGGCGATCATGGCTTCTCTCGCCGAACTCGGCATTCACGTCGCAATCCACGAGATGCCCAACGAATTGCCGGAGCCGATCCGGTTTTCGCAAGACAGCCAACATGCCTCCTACGATCCGGATGCAGTGCGGCGGTTGTTTCAGATCCTTCTCAATGCCGATCGGGTGTTCAAGCATTTCCGCACCGGCTTCCTCGGCAAAGCGAGCCCGGCGCATTTCTTCTGGGGCAGTTTTGATCTCGCGGTGACGCGATTTTCCGGCCGACGCGCACCGCGCCACCCCGGCGGCGTGCCGCATCTGCCCGATGCGGTCGCCTGGGAAGCCTATTCGCACGAGGTGAGCAGCGCCGGCTTCTGGCCGGGCTCTGGCGCGATCGACTATCCTGCCTTTTATTCTTATGCCTATCCCGAACCGACGGGCTTTCGCACCGCGCGGGTTGCGCCAAATGCAGCGTTCTTCAGCGAGGCCTTGGGCGAATTCATCCTGCCCTATGACGCCGTGCGCACGGCCGCGCAGCCGGATCAGGCGCTGCTCGAATTCCTGCAAAGCACCTATGAGGCCGCCGCCGATGCCGCGAAGTGGGATCGCGGCGCGCTGGAATGCGCGCTGGGCCAGCCCGGTGTGGTGCGGCCGGTTTAGCTTTCTTCGCTCGAGGACGGCTTAGCTGAGCCGCGGCGTTGGCAATTCGTGACGGACCATTTTTTGGCGCGCGCCAAGCTCCGTTCATCGTTAACGACCCGATCCGCGCTCCGAGCCAACCAGCCGTCTGTCCGACAGCCGGCGCGAACGCACGTCGTCAGGCCTGCAGATCAAAGGCGATGGCGTGGGATTTGCTGAAATACCCTGCAAGGTCGCACTTGACCACAAAGGGTGTCTCATCATGACGCAGATTGCGCGCACGCTAACGGATTTCGGGACGCCACGGTCCCAGCTTCTTTCGATTCAATATTTACGCGGCCTGGCGGCGCTGAGCGTTCTCGCCACGCATGCACTGCAGTGGCCGCTTGCCGAAATGAACATGGGCTTGCTGAAAACCGGCAGGCTGGGCGTCGATGTATTCTTCGTCATCAGCGGCTTTATCATTACGACCATTGCCGGCGACGGCCGGTTCGATCCGGGAGATTTTTTGATTCGACGCGCCTTCCGAATAGTGCCTGCCTATTGGGCGGCAACCCTATTGGTCACGATTCTCGCCGTTGCGATACCAACGCAGTTCAGGACCACGATTCCTACCATCGAGGGCCTGGTGAAATCGTTGCTGTTCATCCCTTCCCTTGAACCGAAGGCGCCTCTGTTGGTGCTGGGCTGGACCTTGAATTTCGAAGTTTTTTTCTATCTGGTCTTCGCGAGCCTGTTCTTCCTGGGCTCCAAGGCGCGAACCCTGGTTTTGCTCGGGACCTTCGCTTTACTGGTTGCAATCGGGCAATTCGTCACCGGGCTTAGCCATGTCGAAGCGATCTACACCAGCCCAAGCCTGATTGGGTTTAGTTTCGGAACGATTTTGGCGCAGGCGTATCAACATCCCTCCTTCGCGCGTCTTTGCGAGCAACTGCGACGGGCGGCGATCGCCGCGCCATGCATCCTGCTGGTCGCGTTCTATGTGGTCGATTGGGGTGGCGCTGAGGAAATCGCGTTATGGAAGCATCTGCTGATGTCGTCGACCGCCTTGAGCATTGTATTGCTCGGGCTGAATTACGAAGCCGCGGGCCAAATCGCCTACATCAGGCCATTCAAGTATATTGGCGATATCTCCTACTCGGTCTATCTGTTCCATCTATTTTCCGTCGGCGCGATTTGGGCTGTCGCAAAACGGCTGTTTGATATCCATCAGCCGTTCGCCTATTTAGGGTGCGCTGCGCTTGTCATTCTGGCGGGCCTCGCATCCGGAGCGGTGTGCCATCATTTCATCGAACGACCGTTCATGACCGGCGACCCCAGGCGAAGCCGCGCGGTGCCGGCAACGTAATGCGATGGAGCCAGCATGAAGTCCGGTCCGGATCATCGCGCGATCAAGCCAAAAATCCTGATTTCCCGTCGTACGGCGGGACTTCTGCTCGGATCTTGTCTGGCCGCGCCCGCCAACGTCTTCGCTGCCACGAGCCCTTTGACGAATGAGATTGTCGCTCGCTCGCAGCTGTCCAATGGTGATCCGGGACGCCTGAGGAACGTTTTCGCCAAGGCGCATCGGGGCGAGCCGATCACGCTTGGCGTGATCGGCGGATCGATAACAGTTGGAGCGTTCGCGACCACCAGGGAAAACAGTTACGCGGGCCGCCTGCTCACCTGGTGGCGAGAAAAATTCCCTCGGTGCGACATCCGCATGGTCAATGCCGGCGTCGGCGGCACCGGCTCGATGTATGGCGCATTGCGCGCCGGCAAGGATTTGCTTTCAAGCACGCCGGATTTCGTCGTCATAGAATTCGCCGTCAACGACAACTGGACCGACGGAGAAGCCTTCGAGGGCCTCGTGCGCCAGATTCTCGCGCAACCCAACCTGCCGGCAGTCCTGCTGCTTTTCATGATGTGGGAAAAGGGCGGCAATGATCAGGAAATGCAGGCCAAGGTCGGCGCGCATTACCAGCTGCCGATGGTCAGCTTTCGCGACGCGCTTTGGCCGGAAATGGCGGCCGGCCGCCTCAACTGGTCCGACTATATCGTGGACACGGTTCACCCGACGGATGCGGGCCACGCCGCGGCCGCGCGCTTCATAACCGCCATGTGCAATAACGCATGGCATGCGGACCTCGCCGGCCGGTCCGGTGCCACAGGCTCTCTGCCGTCTCCGCTCCATTCAGATACGTTCCAGCATGTCGGCTGGCGCGATGCGGCGGCTCTCGATCCCGTTGAAAATCAAGGCTGGCAGCTGGATTTCGACGATAAGGGCGTTGCTGCATGGAATGCCGCTGCGGCCGCGGGACGGATCGCATTTGACTGGTCAGGTACCGGACTCGTCGCTGTTTTTGCCGACCCGCTACTCGACCCTCGCCGCATTCGATTCCGCATCGACGGGGCATCGTTTCAGACGCTCGATGCTCTGAAGCAGCCGAAACGCCCGATCCTTGTCCTCGCCCAGGACCTCACTCCGGAGCGTCACATCGTCGAGCTTGTTGATGATGACGGAGGCAGCGGCCGCGCGGCAGGTCAGCAGGCCAGGCTGATTGGCATTGCAGGCATCGGCCTGAAGGATGATTAGCGCCGATAAAGGCTGGATCCGGCCGCGCTGCGAAGATCCGCGATCTCAATCGGCTTTCGGCTCTCGCGTCAGCCGAAACCGCGCCAGATAATGCAGGCCAACAACGCCGACCAGAAAAGTGAACCAGATCGGGTCGGCGCGATCGAGCAGGAAGCTCTCCATCGAAGACAGGTAAATGCCGAATAGCCAGATCCGGAGAAATAATTTCGCCAGAGGCTCACCATTGCCAAATCGCGTTGCAACCGAAAAATTCCTCAGCGGCGCGACGACGAAAATAATCACGATCAGCGCCAGGCCAGGATACCCCATGGTCAAGGCACTATCGAGGTAGCCGTTGTGGCTGTGGGAGGCAGACGCGGTCCATTCGATCTGATCGTTCTGAACCAGGTTTTCGATCGCGTCGGTCCCCCAAAACGCGGCAAAGCCATAACCAAGCAAGGGATGCAGAGCAAGCGAGGAGATCGCAAACTCCCAGATATCAGTACGGCCGGTGAAGGTCGCGTCGAACGGCAATAGTTTCGCAACGGCAGCCAGCCGCTCGCTGAAAACCGAGCCTACCGTCAGCAGATTCAAACAGAGCAGCGGCAGAAGGCACAAACACGCGCGAACCAGCATATTTCTTATCGCAGCGACCACGACGCTGAGAACGAGGGTGACAACACACAAGGCCATTGCGCTCTTTCCTCCCGTCGATATCAGGAAGAAGGCTGCTAGCGATGCGATCAGGACGCCCGAAATAATGGCTCGCCGGCTTGCAAGATACAGTCCGACAAAGACCAGCATGGCCATGATCGGAGCGGCGACATTCTTGTGTCCGTAAGGGCCGCGCCAATCGCCGGCAAGCTGGGATTCCGACATATCGCTTGCGAGGTGGATCGATAGCGAGGGCGCCAAAATGACGCCAAGGTAGCACACGGCCAAGAATATCAGCGCAGCCGCGCTCAACCAAAGATCCAGCTCGCCTTGCGAATCGGGCAACAGGAGCAGGGATGCTGCCAGCGCGATGGCGCTGGCGGTAAGAATTAGACGCTGGGCTGATATTTCGAAGTCGTGTGAAAAGACGGTGTTGATGCACATCCAGCAACACAGCAACAGGCACATCGGCGTTACCAGGCTGCGAAAGGCCTGTGCATGCCGAAATGCCGTCAGCAGCAAAACAACCACGGAAAGCATTCCGAGCGTGATGTAGGTCGTGGCCAGCTTGCCTTTTTCTCCGTCGCCAATCGTGGGATCGCCGAGGTCGGGGAACGGCCGAAGCGACACCCAAAGAATTAAAACTGTGGCGATAAAGCCGATGCACCGCACCACGCGAAGCGCGTCGACGCGTCCAAAAGGATCCACGATCGCCGGAAATTGCAAAAATGATAGCGGCTTATTCACTTTGGCCTCTTGCGGCCGGCAGCCAAGGAAACGCTGCGGCGACCTGAGCTGGCGGCGTCCGCACCTCCAGCGATGGAGAAGGAACTACTCGAGGAACAAGTCTTGGCTACTGTCACGTACTACCGTTTCCAAGTTAACGTCTTTCTAACTATTTGCGTCCGGCTTCGATTGTTATCATCCATCTTGACCCAGGCTTGTAACGCCGGGATATGCCGCGAAATAGCAGTCTTACTTGTCCTCGCGCGACGGCTTACCCAGCGCGCGGTCGACGCGTTCGGCCAGCCAGGGATGACGCCGCACCTGCTGCGCGGCACGATCGCGCAGCGCATAAGGAAGTCCCCGCCAGCTGAGCGCGATGCTCACATCCGTCAACGGAAATGGCGCTGCGCCAAACCGGCGCTTGAAGGCATAATTACCGATGCTCAAGTCGAACTGCCGGACGCCGTCTTTGTGCAGGACGGCCATCGTTCGCTCGATGATGAGCCGGCTTGGAGAACAATTCGACCATCGTGTTCCCGCATTGCTGATGCGCAAGAACACAAAATTTACTCCCTGTCGGATGCCGAGTGTCGTCGCGACAATTTCTTCGGCACATGTCAGCGCCGATACAATGACATAGCCCTCCGCGATTCCCCGGGTAACGAGGTCGCGATAGAACTTGCCGCGGACCTCATCGTTGAGGATGAATTCCAGTCCAAGGTGATGCATGCGCGCCTGCTGTTGCGCATCCATGGTGTCGAGGAGGGGCAGGGCTTCCTCGACATTCGCCATGACCCGAAACGCCGCTCCCGGGTTGCGACTGAAGACGCGCCAGCTTCGCGACAGCTGCATTCGCTTGATCGAGGCGCGGTAAGCCTCAAAGTCATCGCCGACCACGATAAGGTTGCCGTTCAGCGAGCAGGAACCCGGACGTCCCAGCGACGCCAGCGGATTTGGCTTGCCGTCAACATCAGCCGGCATCTTCCGCATGCGAATGAGATCGACCCCCTCCGGCAGTCTGCGCAGCGCGGCCAGCAACGCCTGGCACAGTGCGCGCGCACCTATCACGTCGCGCGGGGCGTCCAGTCCGAGTATCGGCGCGTTGTAATCGGTGAGGCCGAGATCGGCGAATTCGACGATGCGGATGCCTTTCTGCGTGCGGCGGATCAGCGGCACGAGTGCAACCTCGCTCCTGGTCGCGGCGTCGGAGATGATGGCAATCAGGGGAGAGACCGTATCGAACGCACCGTACCAGGCATTGAGCCAATGGCTATGCTGGAAGCCTGTTCCACGGCTGGCAGCGGTCCAGCGCGACGCCGCTTGGTTCCAGTCGCCCACCAGGTCGACTCGGAATCCGGCCGCATATGGGAATGCTCGCCGGTTCAGCCGTCCGACTTCCAATACCGTCATTTCCAACCCGCTTCCTCGGACTATCCCAAACCAGTCGCTCAGCCCCACCGTCGTGTCGTCGCGTCCAGGCGCCGTCCCGATATGAGACGTCCACCCGATCCTTTGCCGATATCTGGCAAGAAGGGTGCCCGAGGCGGCCGCGGCTGGTTACGGTAAGATAAGGTCCGGGATGTATGGCTAACGCGGATGTATAAGGCGCCGGCAACCGCACGATGACTTCAGAACCCGCATATCAGGCGCTGTTTCTCGGCGCGGGCCCGCAAATGCAATGCGGCGTGGGACAGTTTACCGGATTGTTGTGCGAGACCGTCGAAAAGCTCGGCCCCGGCAGCTCTACGACGTTAACCCTGACGCGCACGGAGGGATCGGTCGCCGAGATCTGGCATGCCGTGGGAAGCGCGCGCAACGTGGTCTGCAATTTCCCCATCGTGGCTTGGAAGCGCGTGATGTTCCGGCCGCTGCTGGCGCTGGCGATCGCGCGGCTGCGCCGGCGTCGTATCATCCTGATCCAGCATGAATGGGTCGGCCTGCACTGGTTGCGCCGCATCACCTACATTCCGGCGCTGCTGCTCGCCAGCACCATCGTGATGTTCTCACCCTTGGTGCGGCGCGAACTCACAGAGGATCCCCTGGTCGGCTGGACCGCGCAAAAAAGCGTGCTGGCGCCTCTGCCGCCGAATATCGAAGCTCCCGCGGGGATAGCCGATTCCAAATTGCGGCAGCGGCTCGCCGCCGCGCAGGCAGAGGGACGGCTGGTGATCGGCCATTTCGGATCGATCTATCCGGGCAAGCAGCCCAATGCCCTGCTTAACATCTGCGCGATCCTGAAAGAACGCGGCCAGAAGCCGCTGATTGTCTATATCGGATCGTTCATCCGCGGCGTCGACGAGGTCGAAAAGGAATTCTATGCCCGCGCCGCCGAACTGGGCGTGATCGACGACGTCATCGTCAGCGGCTATGTCGCCTCCGACCACGAGATGTTCGGCCTGTTCAGCAAGATCGACGCGTTCTGTTATCCGCTGGATGAGGGCCTCACCGCGCGACGTTCCAGCGTTCTCACCTGCGTGCAGTCGGGCCGGCCGGTCATCGTCACCGGACCAGCCGATCAATGCGAATTCGACCATCATCCGCGCTTCAAGGATTTGATCGCTCGCGGCGCCATCGTCCTGGTCGCGCGCGGTGCCGGCGAGGACGCCTATGCCGACAGAATTGTATCGGCGCTCAAATGGCCGTCGGTGCAGATGCCGTTCGATTTCGACGGCTGGTGGCTGGATGTCGCGCAAGCGGTGCGGGCGCAGTTCGGCTGAGTGGCGGCCAGCCGGCC
>WNFM01003339.1_pt1 | contig 17222 bp, 17 predicted proteins | sample 5400271 | NCBI WGS metagenome assembly WNFM01 (sample SAMN13153352, study PRJNA577476) | soil metagenome | isolation source: 60 cm saprolite on Douglas fir-dominated hillslope | place: USA:California | collected 2013-09-17 | reverse complement strand
ATCCTGTCCGGGTTTGGCGGTGCCCGATTCGGTCCACCATTTGAAGCTGACTTCGTCGCGCAATGCGCGGCTGCGGCGGACCGTGATTCGCGCCATGCCTTCTCCGGGCGCAACCTCGACGTTGTCAGTCGCAAGTTCAATTCGGGCGCGTGCCGCATTGCCATTCTGGCCTGGCGCTGCGCCGGAGGGAGCAACGGAAGCACCGGATGCAGCGGCCGAAGCACGCGGCGCAGCGGCTCCGGGGAGCGGGTGCGCGGAGGAGGGCGCGGTGAGCGGTGCGCGGGAGTTCGAGGTAGATGCGAGACTTGGTTGGGCCTTGGCCCTCGGATCAGCGGTTGCATCAGGGTGCGCCGATGAGCGCTCCGGCGGAGCTGCAGCAGCTGCGGCCGGCTTGGTGGGCGGCTCGGTTGCGGGTCCGGGCCGGCCGGCGAGCGCATCCGTGTCATCGGTCGACGGGATTCTAATCTTCGACCGCATTCGCACATCGTGCGGAAACACGGAGGTGATCCACGCGCTTAACGAAGTGCCTGTCCGCGCGAATCCAAAGTCGCGGGCCCCAAACAACCAAGCAGCAGCGGCGACGCAAGCGATCAGGGCCGCCGCCGTGCTCCACTTCATGACGCCGCTGCGCTGCGGCCGCGCTTCCATCAGGTACTGCAGTGCCGGAAGCCGCGGTACCGCCGCACGGAGGTCCAGCCGTCCGAGCCATGATTGGATATCAGACGGCCGTCTCTCGCGATCGAACCGCAGGCCCTCGCGCAGCGCATTCCACTGCCGCACTGTAAGCCCATTGGGGCGTTTGGGAATGGCACGCGAGGTGCGTGCGACGAGCGCCGTGTCATCCTTGAAGGGGTGCTTCCCCGACAACAGCGCGTAGGCAACGCACGCCAACGCGTATACATCGTCGCGTGCGTCCGCGACCTCGCCCTCGAGCACCTGGCAGCTCGCGTAACTCGGCGTCGCGACGGCGATCGGGCGATGGTCGTCGAACTCGGATATCCAGGGGCCGTGATGCAGCTGATGCGAGGCCCCGAAATCCAAAACACGAACTTCGCCATCGTCGGTGATGAAAATGTTGGCAGGATTCAGATCGCCGTGCACGACGCCGCGCGCGTGGGCATGGGCGATCGCCGCCCCCACGTCCCGGACGATGGCCAGCGCATAGGGCCGGTATAGTGCGCCGGAATCGGTGATGGACAGTACTCGGCTCAGCAATGCTCCGCTCAAGTACTCCATGGTGAAAAAGCACAGGTCGCCGTCGCGGTCGAACTCATGCACCCGGACGATGTTCGGATGCGACAGCGACTGCAGATGCTGAAACTCGCGCCGCAATTCGGCGAATAATCTTGGCCGTTTTATGACCTCGGTATGCAGCACCTTGATCGCGATCCGCTGGTCTCCCCCGGATCGATCGACGCGATATTGGTCCGCTGCGGCGAAAACGGTTCCCATTCCGCCTCGGCCCAACAGTCCCTGTACCCGGTAACGCCCCCGGAGTACATCGCCCACGGCAAGCGTGCGCGGCGCGGGTGTCGCATCCTTGAGGATGGGTGTCTCGGGCGCCGCGCCGACCGGCACCGAGGCGGGCACCGACCTCGCGATGTGCGGCACCGCGACAGGCACCGAGACAGGCACCGAGACGGGCATCGAGACGGGCACCGAGACAGGCACCGAGACGGGCGCCGGGGCCGGCACTGAAACGGCGTTGGGTATCGGCGCGTAAACCGGCCCCGACACGGGATCGCGCACCGGCATGGCGACGGTCGCCGATGCCGGCCCTGGCCCCGGCCCCGGCTCGTCCTGCATCGCCGGCAACGGCATGTTTCCATCGCCGGCGGTCCCCTTGCCTACCAGGATACCCTGCAGGTGCGCTTTGACGGCCCCGAATAATTCAGCCGAAATTTTGCCGCGGCGGTAGTACTGGTCGACAAGCGACAGCAGATCCCAGCCGGCATCGGGAGCTCCGTGCAGCAGATCGCCCGCGCCCGACAAAAAGACCGGTAACGTGCACGCCCCGTTCACGAGGGCGTCGAGCCATTCCTTTGCGGTGCGGGCCTCCGCGTTGTGAAGGGACGGCTTGCTTACGGGCTGGGGCAGTACTTTCATTCCGGGTAACTTTCGCAGATCCAGAGACTTAAGCAAGTTGCGCGCGCGCCACCACCCTGCAGACAATCCGACATTGACGGTGTATCCGACTGATTTCCGGAATGAAAATACGCGGCTCGCTCGGATCAGTGACTTGTCGCGCCGCGACTCAACTCGATGAACCAGTCCGGCCCCGAATCGATTTTATGGGACGCCGCGTAGTTGCCTTGATTGAGCGCCACGGCGAGGTTCAGCAGGCTGTTGACGTAAACCAATGGCTTTCCGAGTGCGACGTCGCCGAACGTGCGCTCATAGGGCGCCGTCGCGTCATCGACCAGTTGGTCGTTGTGGAGGATGCGGACGCGAACAGGCTCGCCCAGTCCCACCTTCAGTTCGTCGAAAAGGGCCTTCGGGATATTGGTCCAGACGTTTCCGAACTGCACGTCCAGCACCGGGATGATGCCTTTGACCGTGTTGCCGGCGCGCTCCGGCTTGCGGTAGGGAATCGAGATCAACGCTTGCTCCGCGAGCGGCGGCCCGACTTGTTCGAACGAGATGATGCCGGCGGCCAGACGGGCCCCCGTGTATGCAAAGACATCACGGCCGTGAAACGTATGCGAATCATCCGAACCCTTGCGGCGGTTGATGCGTTCGTCGATTTGACGCAGCCCTTCGATGCCGTCGCGCTCGGCAACCAGCGACAGCAGACCGTTGTTGGGCCCGACGAAGTAGTGGCCGGTGCGTGTCTTGAGTACCACCGATAGACGCGACGTCCCTACGCCGGGATCGACGACGGTGACGAATACCGTGCCGGGAGGCCAGAACTGTTCTGCCTGGTAGAGTCGATAGGCGCCGACGAAGATGCTCGGATTCTCGTGGCTCAAATCCGAAATCAGCAAGTCCTGCGACACGCTGTAGGCAACACCCTTCATCGCCGACACAGCGCCATCCTGGGTGCCGAAATCGGTCAGCATCACGAGCGGTGCGCGCGCGAAGCCCGGCGCGGACCCGCAGAGCAGGCAGATCAATCCCAAAGTCCGAGACACATTGAACTTCAATTTCGCGTAATCCTGCAAGATCCATCCATAATTCAAGGCCGGTGATAGCGCACGAAGAGTCCGATTGTCAATGCGGCACCCAGCAGCACGATGCCGACTTGCAGTACGCGCTCGTTCACCCGTTGCAGTACGTATGCGCCGGCTTGACCGCCCGCGAGTGCCGCCGCGCCGACCACGGCAACCTGCTTCCACGCGACGCCGCCCGCGCACAGGAAGATGACGACCGCCGATGAGTTGATGACGGCGGCGAGGACGTTCTTGGTGGAGCCGGCACTTCGAATCGTCAATCCGGCCAAGGTCAGCACCGCCAGCATCAATATGCCGATGCCCCCGCCGAAGTAGCCGCCGTACACCGAGATGGCAAACTGCATCACGCCGGCCGCGGCCGCACCCACGTGTCTGTGCATATCGCTCGTGCGGCGGACGAAGCTGCCCCAGGCGAATACGACGGTGGCAAACAATACCAACCAGGGAACGAGAGCCGTGAAAAGGGAGGCCGGGGTGTACAGCAACAGCACCGCGCCGGCCCCGCCCCCGAGCAGACTGATGCCGCACAACGCGCTGAACGGCAGTGATGCGGTGCCGGCCGCTTGGCGCCGGCCTGCGACACCTGCGGCCGCTTGGGCCGGAAACAGCGCAATGGTGCAGGTGATATTGGCGGTCCGCGGGTCGAGACCGGTCAATATCAGCGTGGGAAAAATCAGAAATGAGCCGCCGCCGGCGAGGGCGTTCTGGAGGCCCGCGGCGAAAGAAACTGCGGCCAGGACGACGTCAAGGGTGGTTATGACATCACCGGCGGCCAATCAAACAGTGGTTAAGGCTGTCTATTCTCCTCCAGCGGATAGGTGCGCGGCGCTTCGGCGGTCGGCGGCGGCGTGCCGCCCGGAGTCTGAACCGTCGACGCCGGCGTATCGGCCTGCGGGGCAGGCGAAGGTCTCACAGCGGTGCGCGTGGCCTGCGCCAAGCGCTCGAGAAAGCGCTGCGCAGTGGCGGGTGCGGCGGGCGCCTGTCCGGAAAATATCTCGGTGGCCGTGACGCCACTCTTACCGTACAGGGCCGCGTTAGCCGATTTGTCGACGGAGATCACGCTGCCGTCGAGCGCGATGCCGCCGAACAATCCGCGGGTGCGGGCATACGAATAGATTTCTGCGTTAAAGTTCATGTCGGTTGCCGCCGATCCCTGGCGCCCCACCGGACCGGTCGCTACCGATGCGTCCGCGCCGAGCGTCAGCTTCCCGCCGGCGATACCCTCAACACCGGTTTTGGTGGTGAACACCAGGATGATGTCGGAGGATTGAGCGCCCGCCTGGAATCCCCAGCTGCCGCCGGTCAACGCAACGAACACCGGGTTGCTCCAGGGCGATGTCAACTTGTCGCGCACGACGAGTACGCCATTGCCGTGGCGTCCCCCGAAAATGAAAGCAACCTTGGTCACGTCCGGAATGACGGCAATGCCGTATGCGCGCGACAACAACGCGTCCGGAAGCCGTTGATCCGGCATGCCTTCGACTTCCCCCAGCACCTCGGTCGCCGTCAGCAGACGGCCTTCTTCGCGCGCGCCGGCGTTTGCAAGAGTTACAAAGCCCGGCGCAACGCCCAGGGCCGCCAAAAGCAGAACCACCGCCGTGAATTGTTTACCGTTGGACATGGAGACTCCTCGTGAATCGCATTGAGCGGTATTGTATTGGGACAGACCGCTGTCCGATCAATTAGTTGCGCAAGCTTAACCCTTGGATTAAGGCCGCACCCTCGGTAAGGCCTTGATCCTTGGTGAGGGCTTGACTCTCAGTGAGGGGTTGCGGAGACCAGGGCCGCTTCGGCATCGCGGTGATGGGCGCGCAGGTAGTCGGCAAGGTGCGAACTTGCCCAGAGTGTCGCGGCGTGCTTGCCGCCGACGGTGGCAAGCAGCCTGTTGCGCGCCGCGACCAGCATGGGTTCGCCTTCCGCGGCATTGTCCCGCAGGATCAAATCCCAGCCGAGACTTGCCTGCGATCGCGCGGTGCGCCAGCTATCGGCGCCGGCGAGTGCGGTGTTGATGTCCACAGCCGCGCGTAGTTCGACCTCAGCCGCAGTCAGCTTTCCCTGTCGCAACAGGACGTACAAATGACGTGCCGGCAGCGATTGCGCGTAGACGTCGAGCGATTGACGGGCGTAGTTTTCGGCTGCCGGCAGGTCGTTCGCGCGCAGGTAAACGTTGGCGAGCGAGTCGAGATAGTAGCCGGTCAAGTAGTGGCTCGTTCCCAATTTGTCGGTCGCAATCCTGACGGCTTGTCGCGTGGCCTGCACGGCGCGTGGCAAATCGCCTTGCCGATCGTAGAGAATCCCGAGATGCGATTCGATGTTGGCGATGCGCTGATTGTTCGCGCCGAATACATTGCTCTCAATGTCCAAGGCCTCGTTCAACATCTGCTCCGCTTCCCGGTAATTGCCGCGCTCCGTGAGAATGATGCCCAAATTTTCCAACGCGCCGGCATGGTCGGGGTGATTGCGGCTGACGGTGGCTTGAAATATCTTGATCGCCTCGCGTTCGTCGCGCTCCGCCGGCGCATATTCGCTCAGCCACACTTCCGCGGACGCCAAGTTATGCAGAATGGAGGCGACCGAAGTGCTCTGATTGCCCGCCGCCGACCTGTAGATTTCCAGGGCGTCGCGGAATAGTTTGCTCGCCGCCTGCGGGTCGCTTTTGGCGCCCAGCTCGAACTGTCCGAACTGTTGCAGAATATCGGCGCTCTCGACGGTCGGCGCGTCGTCGCCGCCGCGCGACATCTGCAGGGCTTGCTGCAAATAGGCCTCGGCGGACACCAGGTGGCCCCCGTCGGTCAAGGCTTGCGCCAGATTCGCGAGCGCAGCGGCCACTCGGTGTTGGTCAAGCGGGTGTTCGTCGCGGCGGATGGCGACTGCCTGTTCCAACAGCGGCACGGCGCGTTCGCTCAATCCCTGCCGCCGGTAGGCAAGTCCCATGCTCTCGAGCAACTGGGCTCTGACCTCGGGCTGCAGGTTCGAGTTGCTCAGTATTTTTTGTGCGCCGCGGTCCAGCAGATCTCTGGCCGTCGGCTGCTCGCCTTGAGCGGTGAAGGGGTCGGCCTGGGAAAAAACATCCACGAGAAATGCCGATACCTGTTGGGCGCGGTCGCGCTCCTGCGCCGTCGCTTCGCGCGCCAGTTCGATCCGGTAGTTTTGCCACAGCGTGATGCCGGCGACCGCCGAGAGCCCCAAGATGACGGCTGCGATGCCGGCAACCGCCAGCGTGTGCCTGCGGAGAAATTTTGCCGTGTGGTAGCGCCAATCGCCGTGGCGCGCCTGCACCGGGCGGCCCGTCAAATGCCGCTGTACATCGGCGGCGAACGCTTCGACGGACGGGTAGCGTCGGTCCGGCTCTTTGCGCATGGCCATGCCGATGATGGCGTCCAAGTCCCCGCTGAGCCTCGTCCGCAGGCGTTGCGGCGACAAGCCGCGCCGATCCGAAACGCGGCTGCGGTCGGCGTCATTTTCCCCACTCAGCTTGGACACCACCATTTGGCTCGGCCGTACCGGATCGTCCATGCAAATGGCGCGTTCCAGCTGCAGCTGGCTGTAACTCAGTAACCGGTACGGGGAACGCCCGGTCAGGAGCGTGTAGAGAAGGACGCCAAGGGAATAAATGTCGGTCGCTGTGGTAATCGCCCGTCCGAGCACTTGCTCCGGAGCGGCGTTTTCCGGGGTCAATATGCGCTCCTGCAGCCGCGTCACCGGCAGCGTGTGCGAGAGGCTTTCCGGCGCCAGCAATTTCGCAATCCCGAAGTCCAGCAGCTTCGCTGTGCCGTCTCCGGTGACGAAGATGTTCGCCGCCTTGATATCGCGATGGACAATGAGATTCCGATGCGCGTATTGAACCGCGGTGCAGACCTGCAAGAACATTTCGAGGCGTTCTCGGACGAATAGTGTACGGCTGTCGCAATAAACGTCGATGGACTCTCCGTCGACATGTTCCATCACCAGATACGGTGTGCCGTCGTCCAGGTCGCCGCTGTCGATGAGCCGCGCGATCGACGGGTGATCGAGAGTCGCAAGGATGTGGCGTTCGCTGTGAAGTCGGCTGCGCAATCTTGGATGCAGAATGGCGTGATGCAGCACCTTGATGGCGACGGTCTGTTGGTATTGCGAGTCGTCGCGCTCGCCGCGATATACGGTGCTCATTCCGCCCTGCCCGAGAATGGACACGACGCGATACGGGCCGACCCGAGTGCCGAGCAGACGGTCCTGGTGTTCTTCGAGAAGGGACTCGGCAGCTGCACCGATGGCATGGACCAGGGGATCCTCGGTCCGTCGGTCGGACGCCAACAACGCCTCCACCGAATCACGTAGATCGTTGTCGCCCTGACAGGAGCTTGCCAGACGCGCGATGCGCTCTTCGGGTCCTGAATCGACGACTTCCTCGAACAGCGATTGGATCTTCTGCCAGCGTGCACGCGGGATCATACGGTTCCGCTCGAACTCATCTCGTTAAGCAACCAGGCGCGCGCCAGCCGGATGTCACGATGCACGGTGGCAGTTGAGGCGCCGGCTGCCTCGGCGATCTGCTCGTAGGTGAGACCACCAAAATAGTGCAGTTCAATGACCTGGGCAAGGCGAGGTTCGAGTTGTACCAGGCTCTCGAGGGCGTCGTCTAGGGCGACGACCCCGAAATTCGTGGCCGGCAAGAGCTCCTCTTCGCCGGCGTTGCGCTTCATGCGGGAGCGCGATTTGGCATGGTCGACCAAGACGCGTCGCATCAGCCTGGAAGCAAGGGCGAAGAAATGTGCCCTGTCCTGCAGCGGGACATTGGCCTGAATGAGACGCAGGAACGCCTCGTGCACTACCGCGGTGGCTTGCAAGGTGTGGCTGCCGCGCTCCCCACGCATGTAGTTGCGGGCCAGGCGCCGCAATTCGTCATAGACCAGCGGCGTCAGGCGCTCCAGCGCCTGCGGATGGCCCGATCGCCACTCGGTCAGCAGTTGAGTGAAGTTCGCCGGCGCTCGCATCGAAGATCTCTGGTCATTTCAGCCAAAACCACCACAGTCGGCGTCAATAGCCGGGATCGGGCCCGACGCCCCGGCTTTTTGCAGCAGGATGAGGGAGTTTTCGTCCTGGCGTCGCTTTTACCTATAGGGATCACCATTTCTCGGCGGTCTGCTTATGCCTTTTCCAAATACTACGGAGCTCATACTATGAAGTTTAGTCTAATTGCTTTTGCCGCGTCCTGTGCCCTCACTACGTCCGCTTTCGCGCTGAGCCCGTCGCCGACGACATCGACCGACATTACTGGCATCCACGCGCCGCGCTTGTCGTTGACCGACATCACAGGAGTCAATGCCCCCCGATTGACCGACATCACGGGCGTCAATGCACCGCGGTTGATCGACATTACGGGCGTCAATGCCCCCCGATTGACCGACATCACCGGCGTCAATGCGCCGCGATTGACCGATATCACGGGCGTCAATGCACCGCGGTTGATCGACATTACGGGCGTCAATGCGCCCCGATTGACCGACATCACCGGCGTCAACGCACCGCGATTGACCGATATTACGGGCGTCAATGCGCCCCGCCTCCAGTAAAGTGGAGGGCTGCCTACCATGTATCGTCGAAAAATGATCATGACGGCTGCTGCGGCCTTTGCCCTCGGCGCCGCGTTTGCAGCGCAGCCGACCTCCGTGCGTGCCGACCGGCCCAGCGGGGTTGTGCAACAGCGCTCGCCCTGGGTGCCCGGCACCAACATGCTGATGTCGGCCCACGAACCGAGCGCCGCGCCTTTGGCTCCGCCTCGCTAGTTTCTCGGGTCAGGTTCGATTCACAACGCCGGGGTTCCCAAAAGATGGGAGCCTCGGCTGCAGGGGTTTGAGCTAGAATCGCCGCCAAGGAGCCCGTCTGAGTATTCTACGTGAGCCGCGTTGGCAAGGCCGTATATCCGTGCGAAGGCTCCATCACTGAGGGATCCTGTGTCCGACGTCGTTGTTATTGCGCACCGCGGTGCAAGCGGAGAGCGCCCCGAGCATACCCTTGAGAGCTACCGACTCGCCATCGAACAGGGTGCGGACTACGTTGAGCCCGACCTGGTGATGACCCGCGACGGCGTATTGATTGCACGCCACGAAAACGAGATCGGGGGGACCACCGATGTGGCCAACCGTCCTGAATTCGCTGCCCGTCGTCGCGCTCAGATCATCGACGGCGAGACGATGACCGGTTGGTTCACCGAAGACTTCACCTTGGCGGAGATCAAGGGTTTGCGTGCGCGCGAGCGCTTACCGGCGCTGCGTCCGCGAAACTGCGCCTTCGACGACCGCTTTTCCGTTCCAACTTTCGATGAAATCCTGCAACTGGTGACGGAAACCAATAGGCGACGCAGTACGGGGCCGCGGATCGGCGTCTATCCGGAAACCAAGCATCCGGCGCATTTTGCCGCCATCGGCCTGCCCCAGGAACAGGCCGTGCTCGCTGCCCTGGACCGGTTCGACTACGGCCGCGAAGGCTCGCCGGTCTTCATCCAATCCTTCGATCCCAATAATTTGAGGCAACTGCGCGAGATGACGCATCTGCCGCTGGTGCAGTTGCTGGAACACGAGTTGGGGGACCTGCACCGCATCGCCGACTACGCCGACGGGATCGGGATCGCCAAGTCGCTGGCAACCGCGAAGGGCATCGCCGATGCGCATTCGCTGGACTTGACCGTCCATGTTTGGACGTTCCGTGCGGAGAACGAATTTTTACCCGCCGATCTCAAGATTGGTGATGCGCCGGCCGGGCACGGCGATCTCGACGGCGAGATCGAGCGCTATCTGGCGCGAGGAATCGACGGCTTTTTCACCGACTTTCCTGCAATCGGCGTGCGGGTTCGGAATAGCCATCCCTAGCGCGCCGGATTTACATTTCCGGAGTCCAGCCCGAGCACCAGCCGCTGACGGCCACCAATTTCCCGGGAAAAAGGCCGCAAGGGCGATAGTCGCTGCCGGCTTTCCCCTGCAGCTGCAGGCAGTTTTCGCAATTCGACCCTTTCACGAACGCGGGGTATTTTTTCACGTCCACCTGCGCGGCGTTCTCCACGTAACCCAAGGCGACGGCGGCGGGATCCTTGAGGTCGAGTTTCTGGGGCTCGGCACCGCGTGCATGGCCGGCGCGTAAGCTTGCGGCAGCCACTGTCAGCGACAGCGTCTTGACCAATGCACGGCGGGACACCGAGCGATTCATCACGGATCGTCTCCTCGACTTTAACGGAGCACTATGCAGAAAAGCAGTGGCAGTGTCACGTTCGGGGACCGAAGCGAGAATGCTATGCTCATCGATTTTGGACGTGCCGTGCTCAGAATAATCATGCTCGACCGATTGGCGAAGATCGCATTTTTCGCAGCCTTGCTGTTCACGTTTTACAGCGCCGTGATCCCGCCGAAACAGGCCCTGCAATTGGTGCCTTGGGACAAGGCCGAGCACTTCATCGCGTTTTATGGATTGACGGGACTGGCCGCGGCGGCATTCCCGAAGCGCAACCTCATCGTCATTGCCGCGCTGCTCTCGGGATTCGGTGCCTTCATCGAATTCGTTCAGGGCCTTCCCATGGTGCATCGCGACCGGGATGCCTGGGATTGGGTCGCGGACACCATTGCGATCGTCGCCGCGCTCTCACCCATGGTGCTCGTCTGGTGGCGCGGCATCGACAGATCGGGCATGGCGGCGGCCCGCTGACGCAGCCCGGTCAGAAGAACATCGACAGGTAGATCTGATAGATCGTGGCGTCGAACTTGTACAGAGGCTCGGTGCCGGGGCTGTAGCCATTGGCGATGCCGTAATCTCTGATGTCGCGGAAGTCACTGTATTTGAAACGGATCCGGCTCACGTCCCCGGTTACCGTAGCGCGCTTGAATATCTTCCAGCCATCCAATCCGAGCGTGTAGTTGGTGGTGGAGGCAAGATTCTGGTCGCGCGCTTCGAAGTTCTGCGAGTTCGCGAATGGGAACAGGTCGCTGTAGAACGAGGCGTGACTCTGGGTGTAATACCGCAGCCGCCCCTCGAGAATCCATAGATTGGATATGGGTTGGGTGTATCCCAACTCGGCTGTGTGCGCTCGCACCTTCCAGGTGTCGTCGAAATACCGATAGGAGCCGGACACCGCGGCCCGGTAGGGCAGGTAGTACTTGACTCGCCCTTCGACGGCGGTGCTGGTGTGGGTTTTGGGGTAGATTTGACTCCCCTGCCCGTAGCCCAGCGGGTTGGCAGCTGAATTATCAACGAAGCGGATGATGCGGTAGGGATTGCTCAATAATCCCTGGTCCGTGACCACCTCGAGCGTGACGCCGGAAATCAAATTCTTGGTGACCACCTGGGATACACCGGCTACAAAACTGCGGCTGTACGAGGTGCCCTTCCACTCGATCTTCGGAACAAAGGCGGTTCCATTATTTTCGCCGACCTTATTGCGGCTGTCGGTAAACCCGAGCGTGACGGTGGTCAAGTCGCCGAACATATCCTGACTCAGCGAGAAGTGCGTGGTGTTCGATATGTAATCGCGTTCCGTACTGTTCGTGTACGACAAGTTGTATTGAGTCTTGTTGTGAATGTAGTCGAGCGAAATGGACTTCTGTTTCCGCTCATCCTTGATGACGCTCGCTTGGCTTAAGACGTCCACCGATGCGCCGCTCACCTTGTCGATGAAATAATTCGCTTCCACCGCAAACTGCTCGGAGAATTTCTTGCGGACCAGGACGGACTCGCCCTTGATGTCCATCCCGCCGCCTTTGTAGTCGCTGTAGAAGACGTCCGCGCGATCGTCGGGCAACACGGCAGCGCCGGCGACGCCAACGATCAGCAGCGCTGCGGTGGCGACCGGTCGAGCCAGGTTGCGAAAGGGCGGCTTCATGAAAGCGAGGTGCTGCGTCAATTGCAGCCGCAGCCACCGCCGGAAGTCCCGGTCGCGCCGCGGGATCCTTCGCGGGAGTCGTAGACATGGTCGAGATAGGCGCCCGAAATTGCATCGCGATCCCACGACATGATGGGATCCGCCAAGCGATCACGCTCATAAGGCTTGACCCAGGGTTGGATGCTGCAGGCGCCCTGCAGCATCCCCAAACCCATCACCACGATGCGAAGCAATTTTTGCATGGCTACTCGCGAATCAATTGACGGATGCGATCCTGGTACTCATTTTCATCGCCGGGCCGGTAACCGCGATGAATGTAGCGAATCTCGCCCTTGCGGTCGATGAAGATCGAACTCGGCATTTCATTGACGTGATACGCCTTGCTCACCTGATTCGCGGGATCCAGCAATACCGGGAAGCTGACCGGCTTGCGGGCCATGAGTTCCTTCACCGCAGGGGCTTCCTTGTCGACGTTCACGCCGATCAGCGTGAAGCCGGCCGGCTTGTACTTCTTGTACATCTGATCGAGCAGCGGCATTTCCTGCTGGCATGGACCGCACCAGGTGGCCCAGAAATTGACCATGACGACCTGGCCCTTGTACTGGCTCAACGCGGCCTGCTGGCCGGTCAGCGCGGCTAAGGTAAATGACGGGGCAGGGCCGCCGGCGTCGCCCGCGAATGCGGTTCCGGCCATCAGCACCAGCGCCATCGCGGCTTGCTTCATGCGTCTTCGAGTGGAGTCTTGCATCGAACTCTCCTGATATCGGCAAACTGTTAGAAGAACGTGGTAAATCCCAGCGTGGCTTCGATGTTGTGGACGTTTTTCACGCGGCCCGTCAGATCGGTCTCGAACACATGGTCTCTGACGTCCAGGTGCAAGGCCAACCAGTCGGTGATCAGCAACCGATCGCCGATGCCGAAATTGATCGCGAATTGGTCCTTTTCAGCAAATTTCACATCGCCCATGCCCACCGTCACATACAGTGCCGAATTGAAGGCATGCCCACGGCCGAGGAATATCTCCCCCGGCAGCACGTTGTAGCCCAAGTTGATGTCGTAATACGTGAAGCGTCTCCCAGCGTCGCTGAGCACCGTGATATTAGGGAAAACATCCTGAAGACTCGTGGTGCCGGCTTTCGAACGGGCCAGGAAACCCTCCAGGAAGATGTCTTCCGACACGTGGTATGCCGCCCGAACGCCGTAGATCGGGTTGGTGCCGAAGTCCTGGATGCTCAAGGCGCCGAAGTAGGCTCCCAATTCGACGTCCTTCGCCTTGATTTTCGGGGTCTTGACGACGCGGCGGTTGACCTGAGGCTCGATGATGGAAGGCTCCCCCGCGGGCTCGTCCACCACCACTTGGTTGGACGGCTTCTCGCCGCGATGAACCCAGCCGCAGCCGGACAGCAGCACCGCTGCTAGAAGAACACTGCTAAGCCGAATTTCCATTCTTCCGGTTCCTCGTTCTGGTTTTGATGGGTGAACACGTCGTACTTGCGCCAGTCGGCACGCCACATGAATCGCCTGGTGATGAAGCCGCGCACTCCCAACGACACGTAGGCCATCTGATTGTGGGTCTCGATGGGTTTCGGCGGCACCTTATCGTCGATGTATTGGTATCCGGTACCGATGCCCGCGGTCGGTGAGAACCATTTCCACTCAGGTATGAAGGTGTGGCGAAGCCCAATCGTCGCGACGTAGCGATTGTCGATGGTGCCGAAGGCTTGCTGCAGCACGAACTCGGCATCGAGGCTGTCGGTGAGCGAGAAGTCGACGTAACCCGTGAGCCCATTTCCCAGCGATGGGTGGCAAAATCCGGATAGGGGGGAATCGGCGCCGGTTCGCCCGATTCGAGTTTGGCGCGCGCCAGATCGGAGCGCCGCACCCAACCCTCCTGCCCGCGCTGCGCTCGCACCTTGTACCACTCGGTCCGGCTGAACAGTACGGTGACCGTTTCGTCGCGTCCCACGACGTAGGTCACGGGATAGCCGCGCCCCGGTCCGCTGTGCATCTCGATGAAGGGGTCGGTAATGATCACTTCGACGAGGCGGGACTTCGCGAGAGCCGGACTCATGTTGAACGCCTGCATCACGAGCAGCAGCGCGAGCAGTGGTCGCATCAGTTCAGTTCGCGGCCGGCGCGACGAATGGATCGTTATAGTACTGAGCGCCAATGTCGATCCATTCTGTAATCAATCGCAACTCCGCCGTGGTCAAGAAGCCCGTATGGTCAACCCCCGGTGCTGCGGGTTTGTAGCTTCCGTCGAACAGCCTGAAAAAATTCACATACGAGTTGAGCGAGCTGCCTGCCGTCATCGGCGGCGGCAGGATCACTCCCGTAGGCGTCGGAACCCCCATAATAAGCGCCTGTTCGTTGCGAGGGAACAGCAGTTGTCGATAAGAGGGGCTCACGGTGGTGTCATCGGTGGACGCGACGGCCCTCAAATCCAACTCGCCCGCGGGTATTTGGATGGCTGCGTTGGCGCCAATCGGGGTGTGGCATGCGACGCAGGTGTGATCCACCGGCAAGCCGTTCACGGTCGCCATGCGCGCGAAATCCCAGATCGACTGAATGTGCCAGGGCGGCATGGTGTCGTCGGGATAATGAATCGTGCTGCGGCAGAGCCCGCTCCATGGCGCGCAGTGCGCATTGACGGGGCTTGGCGTCGATAGATCCGAATAGAGATAGTTGAACGCCGCATCGGCCGGCCGGCCGGCGGCGGCCGCATCGGTCCAGACATCGGTGTAGTGCACGTCGATGCTCGGTATCTCGGCGCAGGTGGCCGTGGTGACGGTTGGACAGGTATTCCACGCCCGTGTTTCCGCCATGGTATCGCCGGCATTGGCGGCCGGTAACGAAGTCACCGTGTTCGCGAAAACCGCGCCGCCGGCGGATGCCCCGGCATACACGGACTTGGTCAAGCCGGCGCGCCCGTGCGACAGGGGAAAGGCCGGATTGGCGGCATTGGCGGGATCATGACAGCCGGTGCAAGTCTTGGTTTCGCCCGGCACCAACTGCAGCCAACTGGGGTGCTGCGTGCCGATGCGGCGCGCATTCTTGTCCAGGATCTCGATGGTGAACGGAACGTTCGCCGGCAGCTCTATCTTGACGGACCCGTCTGGCTCGATCGGCGCGTAGGCGAGAATCTCGCGCATGCCCATGCCTGCCGGGCCGAAGGCGGAGTTGTTGATCTTGCGCACGTCCTTGGAAGGAATCTCGACGGCTTTTTCGACCCTGATGAAGCGGGCCGGACGCTGATCGGCTGTAGCCTGCTTGGGATCGGCCAGCGCCGTGATGCTGGGCACGGCATTCTTGGTCTGAAGTGCCACAGTATCGACGCCATCGAAATCGTAGACGCTGCGGATGTCGAGGATGCCCAGTCCCGCTCCCTTCAATGCCGTGGACGCCGTCGTGGCGGGCGTCGGTACTGCCGCAGTGGGCGTGGGGGTCCGGGCCTGCAGGAGCACCGGTTCGACGATGATCAACCCCGACTCCGCGGCCAGTATGGGACTCAACGTGCCGGCGGCAAAGTCGTACACCCAGATTGTGTATTCGGGCGGCGCCAAGGTCACGGTCGCACCCGTGGTGTTGCCGGCGGTGCAGACACTGGTGGTGGAGGAGGTGGCCGAGGTCAGAACCAGGCAGGGAGCCCAGCTCACCAGCATCCGATTGGTGCCGTCGAACAGCGGGTAGACGGAGGCGAAGCGGCCGCCCAACGACGGCTTGTCGGGATCCGTCGTCACACCGAGCGTGGTGGCGCTGACATGACCCGTACCCCCCGTTGCGGGAGTGCCGGTGGCCGACGGAATTGCTTGTTGATGGATTTCGACGAAGTTTCCTGCGTCGATCACGACGATGTCTCCGCCCTCCTGGGTATCGAGACCCGCCTGCGTGTACTGCAGCGGTCGTACCAGGGCGAAGAGTTTGCCGTCGGCGCGCTGCCGCGCGCTCAAAAATTGAATCACGCTGTTGTTGGTGCCGGCGTTGTTCGCCCCGGTGGCGTGGCTGTTGGCGCCGTAAAACAATTCGAGGCCCGTGCCGTCGGGGTTGACGCGGTACAGGCTGATCTGGTCGCCGTTGATGGACTCATAGCGCGAGAACACGATCTGGCCGTTCGACAGCACCGACGGCGCGAAGTCGTGGTTGGTGTTGAAGCTGATCTGCTGAATGCCGGTGCCGTCGGCATTCATGACATGCAGCAGGAAAATATCCTGTTTGCGGTCGTCGGTCTGCGCCGGGTATTCCGGCCGCCCTTCGTCGATCAATATTCCCTGGGTTCCCGCTTGCCGGGTGGACGCGAAGACGATGCGCCCGTCGGGCAGATAGTGCGCGCCGACGTCGTGGCCGCGTCGGGTTGCGTCAGTGGTCAGCTGCGTGACGGTTTTCAAGACGGCGTCGTACTGATAGATCTTCCACGTGGGTTGGTTGATCTCCTTGGCGCCCTTGATCAACGGAAGCCGCAACGAGAACACCAGTTTCTTGCCGTCGGGCGATACGTCGAGATCGCGTACGTCGCCCAAGCCCGTGGTGATCGATTTAGTGAGATTGACCTCGATGCCGCCGGCGCTCGCCTGGTCGCGGATGTACAGGTCCCCGCCGGCGGTGGGCGTTATGAGATCCCGCGCATCGATGTCCTTCGTCGTCGGCGGCCGCTTGATGTAGGCCAGGGGATACGTGAACGTGCCGGGATCCTGGGCCTGCGGTCCGGCGAGCCCGGGGGCATGACCGCTGATGCCGCTGCTGCATCCGACCAGCGCGAGCAGCGGAAAGACCAGCGCGAGCAGGGGCAACAAGAGGGCGGTCAATTTCCGCAAAGCGTGATGGTGATCACGCGGTCGCATATTGTCGTTCATGGCTTCAACGCCCCCGTTCAATAGCGGGTACCGCAGTGCACCGGCGGTGCAACGTCGAGATCACGCCCTCGTTGAACTTAATTTGTCTCATATTGGCATCTTCGTTCCGTGTTCGTGCGCAATCTGTTAACGCACTCACAGAAGAACTTCCTCACATCCGTTTCTCTGTGCACATCGCTGAAAACTCATGCGAATTGGCGGCCAGGATAAGGGTAAGTCGGGGTCGGGCGGCATGTCGCGAAACGCCGACGTCGGCCGAATGAGACATTACTTTCCGCCAGGTGGCCCGAGTATCTTCTCGCTACGTCGAAATCACAACTCACGACAGTGGATGTGCATATGAAGAATGGGATGGCA
>WNFM01010745.1_pt1 | contig 17223 bp, 15 predicted proteins | sample 5400271 | NCBI WGS metagenome assembly WNFM01 (sample SAMN13153352, study PRJNA577476) | soil metagenome | isolation source: 60 cm saprolite on Douglas fir-dominated hillslope | place: USA:California | collected 2013-09-17 | reverse complement strand
CGAAGATCAATTCCTTGGTATCCTTGAACACCTTCGACGGCGGCGGCAGGGTCGAGCCGGTGCGGCGGCAAACCAGTTCCCAGAACAGCATCAGCAGCGCGATCACGATCAGCGGCGGCACGACGTGCGCCGCAATCTCCTTTGCCATCTTGGCGTATTTGTCGGCGCGCGGCGCCCGCTTCGGCGTCATCGTCACAACCGGCGCCGCTGTGGTCACCGGCGTCGGAATCGCCGCGGCAGGGGCTTCGGCTTTCATGGCAGGCATCGACATCGAAAGTGTATCTCCGTGTTCAAAGACCGAGGCTGCACGCGCGAGCGTACGGCCCGGCCCGGATCAGACATCAACACGCTTGATGGACAGAGACTTGAGGTACGCTGCCGGATTCTCCGGATCGAACACCTTGCCGTCGAAGAAAGTCTCCTTGCCGCGCGAGGTCGAGGTCGGAATGTCGGCGGCAGCAACGCCGAGCTCCTTGGCGGCGTCCTTCCAGAGATCCTCGCGGTTGACCTTGGCGATCAGCGCCTTGGCGTCGTAGCCGGCTTCGTACTTGCCCCAGCGGATATCCTCGGTGATGAACCAGAGGTCATGGCTCGGGAACGGATAAGACGCCTGGTCCTTCCAGAAGCGCATTTGCTGCGGCGAGTTCTCGACGACGCGGCCGGTGCCGTAGTCGAACTTGCCCTTCATGCGGTCGGTGACGTCTTCCACGGGAACGTTGATCCACTGCCGCTTGGCGCAAATCGCGGCGGTTTCTTCGCGGTTTTCGGCACTTTCGCACCACTGCTGCGCTTCCATCACAGCCATCAGCAGCGCTTTCGCGGCCTTCGGATATTTGTCGACATAGGCGGCGCGCATGCCGAAGGATTTTTCCGGATGCTTGTCCCAGAGTTCGCCGGTCGTCAGCGCGGTGTAGCCGATCTCCTGATGGATCAACTGCAGGTTCCAGGGTTCGCACACACAGAACGCGTCCATGGTGCCGACCTTCATGTTGGCCACCATCTGCGCCGGCGGAACGACGATGGTCTCGATGTCCTTGTCGGGATCGATGCCGCCGGCGGCAAGCCAGTAGCGGATCCAGAGATCGTGGGTGCCGCCGGGGAAGGTCATCGCGGCCTTGACCGACTTGCCGGAGGCTTTCTTCTTGTCCAGCGCCGCCTTGAACGGCGTGGTATCGACGCCGATCTTGAGGTCGGCATATTCCTTGGCGACCGAGATGCACTGGCCGTTCAGGTTGAGCCGCGCCAGGATGTACATCGGCGTCGGCTGGTTGTTCTGCGTCACCTTGCCCGACGAGATCAGGTAAGGCATCGGCGTCAGGATATGGGCGCCGTCGATGCCATTGCCTTCGGAGCCCAGCACGAGGTTGTCGCGCGTCGTGCCCCAGGAGGCCTGCTTCTGCACTTCGACATCGGGCATGCCGTATTTGGCGAAGATGCCCTTCTCCTTGGCGACGAACAGCGGCGAGGCGTCCGTCAGCGCGATGAAGCCGAGCTTGGCGGCCTTTACTTCCGGACCCGCGCCTTGCGCAAAAGCACCGGCGGGGAAATTGAGCTTGGCCGCGGCGAGCAACGCAGCCGTTCCTCCGGCCGCTTTCATGAGCTGGCGGCGGCTAAGGCCGCGGCGGGAGGTCGGATTGGCAGTCTTCGTCATGGGCGCTGGTGTCCTTTGCGTCTAATAGCCGTCCGTTTGGTGTCGCCGCGCCAGAGGCATAGGGGCGCGTTCTGGGGAGGCCCCAGTCTGGCGGTTTCACAATTCGGATGATTGGTCTCGAGGGACGGCATCAATGGCGTCAGCACTAGCTATTCAAGCTTTGTGCCAAGCCTCTTGCAGCGCAAAAAACTGATTAATATCAATATAGTAGGAGTTTAACGCGACAGCTCCCAAGAACTGCGCTTCGCATCCAAAATTTGCGATTCGCTCAATTCTTGTGCGGCGCACAAGAATTGAGCAGGCGCATCCGAAGCGACTTCAGGCGTGCTCTTCAGCCTTCGCCGCCATCGGTTTCGGCGCGGCGCCCTGGCCGGGCTTCATGCGGAATTCGTAGGTCATCAGGTGCCACGGAACCTCCGCCGGCTTACCGTCAGGCATCAGCGCATCGGTGCGCTTTTCGATCTTCGCAACCAGCTCGTCCTTGACCCCGAACACCACGTCGGAATCGAGATATTTGTCGCCGTCCATGAAGACGTGAGTGATCAGCGGCTCGTAGCCGGGCGCATTGACCAGGAAATGCACATGCGCCGGCCGCATCGCGTGGCGGAGGGTCTGGATGATCATCTCGCCGACCGGGCCGTCGGTCGGTATCGGATAGCTGCACGGCAGGATGGTGCGGAAGAAGAACCGGCCATCGGCGTCGGTGACGAAGCGCGCCCGCGACGACGGCCCTTCGGTCGCATAGGTCGGCCGCTGTGAATCGTAGTAGCCCTCGTCATCGGCGTGCCAGATGTCGACGGGAACATTGGCCAGCGGCTTGCCCTGGAGGTCAGTGACGCGGCTCTGCACGAACATCCGCTCGCCGGGCAGATTGGCCGAGACGTCGGTGCCGTGCGGCATCACCTTGTGCTCGCCGACATAGAACGGGCCGAGCACGGTGGTCTCGGTGGCGCCCTCGCGCTCGCGGTGGTTCACGGCATCGACCAGCATCGACACGCCGAGCACGTCGGAGAGCAGAATGAACTCCTGCCGGATCGGGGTGCATTTCTGTCCCGTGCGGGTCAGGAAATCGATCGCGTATTCCCATTCCTCGAAGGTGAGACCGGTCTTGGCGACATAGTCGTGCAGCGACTTCACCAGCTCCTGCAGCAGGAATTTGGCGCGCGGATCCGGCGTGTCTTCGAAGCTGCGGATCACGGCGGCGGTGAGTTCGGTCTCGTTGAACTGGGTCATTTTGGCTGTCCTGCAGGCTACGCGAATGGCTGCGTCATCCTATAGCACCGTTCCGGCCCAAGGGTATGCTCGGGCCGTTGGAACAGGCTACACTTTTCGGCTATCTAGGAGCGTACCCCGCCTGCCGGAGATCCGCCCCGATGCTAGCCCCTGCCCCCGCCTCGCCCGAATCCGCTGGAATGTCCAAGCCGGCGCTCGACCGTCTCGAAAATCACCTGAAGCAGCGCTATGTCGATGCCGGCCGCTTCCCCGGAACCCAGTTGCTGGTCTATCGCCGCGGCAAGATCGTCCATTCCACGGTGCAGGGCTTTGCCGACGTCGAGCGCAAGGTGCCGGTCAAGGACGACACCATCTTTCCATGACCAAGCCGATTACGTCGGTCGCCTTCATGATGCTGGTGGAGGAAGGCCGCGTCGCGCTCGACGAGCCCGTCCATAAATACATTCCGGAATGGAAGAACCTCGGCGTATTCCAGGCAGGCACCTACCCGGCGTTTCTGACCCGGCCGCCGTCGCGGCCAATGCTGATCGTCGACCTGCTGCGCCACACGTCCGGTCTGACCTACGGCTTCCAGCAGCGCTCCAACGTCGACGCCGCCTACCGCGAGAACAAGATCGGCGAAGTGATCAAGTCCGGCACGCTGCAATCGATGGTCGAGGACCTTGCGAAGATTCCGCTGGAATTTTCGCCAGGCGAAGCCTGGAATTATTCGGTTGCCACCGACGTGATCGGCTATCTCATAGGCCTGATCAGCGGGATGCCGTTCGAGCAGTTCCTGAAGGAGCGGATCCTCGGCCCGCTCGGCATGAACGATACGGATTTCTTCGTGCCCAAGGAAAAAACCCATCGCTTCGCGGCTTGCTATTCGGCCGACCCGCAAGGCGGCTTCAATCCGCTCGCCGCCGATCGCAACGGCTCGCTGACGCTGCAGGACGACCCGACCAAGAGTTCGTTCCTGTCACCGCCCTCGCTGGTCTCCGGCGGCGGCGGGTTGTGCTCGACCGTGGCCGACTATCTCACCTTCTGCCGGGCGCTGCTCAATGGCGGCGAGCTCGGCGGTGTCAGGCTGCTGGGGCCGAAAACGCTGAAATTGATGGCGTCGAACCATCTGCCCGGCGGCGTCGACCTGCCGGCGATGTCGCGTTCGCTATTCTCCGAGGCATCTTATAACGGCATCGGCTTCGGTCTCGGCTTTGCCGTCACCATGAACCCGGCGCAGACCCTGATCGCCGGCAGCCCCGGCGAATTCAACTGGGGAGGTGCTGCGACGACGTCGTTCTTCATCGATCCGGCGGAAGAGCTGATCACCATCTTCATGACGCAGGTGCTGCCATCGAGCGCCTATCCACTGCGGCGCGAACTGCGCACGATGGTGTATGCCGCGATCACCGACAGCAATCTCTGACGGCAAATCCGGGTTCCGCGTCACAATCGGCAGTCGTGGAACCCGGCCGCTTCGGACCAATTTCCTTGGCGGTTTCAACCGCTTCTCCTATGCTCCCGGCGATTGGGCGCCGATCCGGAACATGCATTGCCAAAGCTCTCACTGCCAGTGCGTCTCGCCCTTCTGGTCGCGGGGACCACGCTGCCGCTGATCCTTTTCGCGGCCGGCATCGTTTACAATAATTACGAACAGGACCGCAGCGACGCCACCCAGCGCGTGCTCGAAACCGTGCGCAGCATCCGCCTGGTACTCGACTCCGAAATGCAGCGCATGACCGGTGCGCTGCAGGTTCTGTCGCTGACGAACGCGCTGCGCAATGGCGATTTCGACAGCTTTCGTCGTATTGCTCAGGGCTTCCTCGATCAATATGCCGAAGGCGGCGTCGTGTTGGTGGCGGATCGCGAGGGCCGTCAGGTGTTCTCGTCGGTCACGGCAGACATCGCAGACCTGCCGGCACGCAATAACCGCGCAATCGTCGACAAGGTCTTTGCCGAAAAGCGGCCGGCCTACTCCAACCTGTTCACCGGCGCGGTCAAGAAGCGCCTGATCGTGACGGTCGAGGTGCCGGTCATCCGCGACGGCGAGGTCATCTACGACATCTCGTTCAGCCCGCCGATCGAGATTTTCCAGGCCATGATCGAACAGCAGCGCCCGAGCAGGGACTGGACGATCTCGATCTTTGATGGCGAAGGTACCAATTTCGCGCGCGTCCCGAACCCGCAGGAAACGCTGGGCAAGCGGGCCTCGCCCTCGCTCTATGCGGAGATGTTCCGCGACCCCGAAGTGACGTTTTCGACGGAATCGCTCGAAGGAGTGCCGCTGATCACGAGCGTGGTGCGCTCCTCGCTCACGGGCTGGACGGTCGCGGCCGGCGTTGCGGAGAGCTCGCTGGTCGCGCCATTGTGGCGCACCCTGGCGATTACCAGCGTGATTGGCGGCGTGCTGCTGATGGTCGGCCTTGCCTTTGCGGTGCGGATGGCGACTACGATCGCCCGCGGCGAGATGCTGCACAATCTCCTGATCGAGGAGCTCAACCACCGCGTCAAGAACACGCTCGCGATCCTGCAGTCGATCGCGACGCAAACTTTCCGCAGCGCCAGCCGGGCCGAGCGCGACAAATTCGAAGGCCGGCTCGGAGCATTGGCGGAGGCCCATAATCTGCTGAGCCAGGAAAAATGGCAGGGCTCCGAGTTGCAGGACGTGGGCGCGCGGGTTTTGCAGCCCTATCTGCTCAACAGTCCGGAACGGATGCGGATGTTCGGACCGAAGGTGCCGCTGTCGCCGCGGCTCGCGGTGATCCTGTCGATGATCGTGCACGAGATCGCGACCAATGCCGCGAAATACGGCGCGCTGTCGAATGACACCGGCACTGTCGCGCTGGACTGGGAAGTGCTCGAGGAAAGCGACGGGCGCAAATTGCGGATGATCTGGACCGAGGCCGGCGGTCCCCACGTGACGGCACCCGTGCAGCGCGGCTTCGGGTCGCGGCTGATCGAGCGCAGCGCGCGCGACCAGCTCGGCGGCGAGGCCACCGTCGATTTTTTGCCCCACGGTGTCGTTTACACGGTGATCTGCGCGCTTCAAACGGGGGTTTGACCGCGACCGGATTCGATAATCGAGGCAATGCCTTAAGCGACCGACGGTGTGCCAAGCCGGCGAGTTGCACACGGTTCCGAATGGCGCGGGCCTCGCGCTTCTTGGCATATAGTTTGCTACGTTTTTGGTCGAAACCAATCGGGGGAAGCACGCCATGTCAACGATCGCAGCACCGGCACCAGCAGAAGCACGCAAGCCGCTCTACACTTCTCTTTTCGTTCAAGTGCTGATCGCGCTCGTGCTCGGCATCGTGCTCGGAATGGCCACGCCCGACTTCGCCGTTGGGCTCAAGATCTTCAGCGACGCTTTCCTGAAGCTGATCTCGATGATCGTGGCACCGATCGTGTTCTGCGTCGTGGTGCATGGCATCGCCGGCGCCGGCGACCTGAAAAAGGTCGGACGGGTCGGGGTCAAGGCGCTGGTCTATTTCGAGACGATGACGACGGTGGCGCTCATCGTCGGCCTGCTGCTGGCCTACCTGTTCGGACCCGGCCATGGCATGAACATCGACACCTCTACCCTCGATGCCAAGGCGCTCAGCAACTACGCCGACAATGCCCACAAGCTGCAGGGCGGCGGCATCGGCAGCTTCCTGATGAACATCATCCCGACCACGTCGATCGACGCACTGTCCCGCAACGACGTGCTGCAGGTATTGTTTTTCGCGATCCTGTTCGGCACCAGCCTGGCGTTGGTCGGCGGCGAAAAGGCCGAAAAAATTACCTCCTTCATCGACGCCGTGTCGACCGTACTGTTCCGCACGATGGGCCTGATCGTACGTGTCGCACCGCTTGGCGTGCTTGGCGCCGTCGCCTACACTGTCGGGAAATACGGCGTCGGCTCGCTCAAGCAACTGCTGTCGCTGGTCGCTTTGTTCTATGTCTCGGTGGCGATCTTCGTCTTCGGCGTGCTTGGCGGCGTGATGGCGCTGGCCGGGCTGAACATTCTCAAATTCCTGTCCTATCTGCGCGAGGAATTGACGATCGTCCTCGCCACCGCCTCCTCCGACGCCGTGCTGCCGCAGATCATGCGCAAGCTGGAACGGATGGGCGTCAAGGACTCGGTCGTGGGCCTCGTCATTCCCACCGGTTACTCCTTCAATCTCGATGCGTTCTCGATCTATCTGACGCTGGCGGTCGTGTTCATCGCACAAGCCACCAACACGCCGCTGTCGTTCGGCGACCTGCTGCTGGTGCTCGGCGTATCCTTGATCACGTCCAAGGGCGCGCATGGCGTGCCCGGTTCGGCGATCGTCATTCTGGCGGCGACGCTGAATGCGGTGCCGAGCATTCCCGCCATCGGCCTCGTGCTGGTACTGTCGGTCGACTGGTTCATCGGCATGGCTCGCGCGCTCGGCAACCTGATCGGCAACTGCGTGGCGACCGTCGTCGTCGCGGCATGGGAAAACGATCTCGATCGCGACAAGGCGCGGCGCGTGCTCGACGGCGCTGAAGTGGTCGACGTCACGGCGGGCTGACGGGGCGCATCGGGCGCGCAGCCTACCTCCGTAGTAGTACCGACAATGAGCCGCTGGACGTTAGGTTGGCCTGGTGGAAGGATAGGCCAGCGGCCAGAATAGTAAGTATGCTCTCAAAATCTGTGTCCTTCTAACTCGCGGTGGTTGTGGTCTGGCCGATATTTTGGCAGATGTAGGGTGCGGGGTTTCGTCAATTGCACCCCGGGCGCCAGCGGCCGAATCGAGCCGGCAGCGCCGGTATCAGGATGCCTCCAATGCGCGAATGCATTTGGCTACCATCCGGTAAACTCTCAAGACTCCTGTGGTTCTTACGGCGAATTCACGGGTCGACACAGACTTAACGCGGTAACTACGGATGAATCCCTGACCCATTGCGCCAGGGCTTCGCGATCGAAGGGCGGTAAAACCAGAATGACTAGAGCAGCAGCAAAGAAGATGAAGCAGCGCAGTGCCGGCAAACCCGACATTGAATTGGGCAAGCGGATTCGCCTGCGGCGTGTAGAGCAGAAGATCTCGCAGGCAGAGCTCGGCGACAAACTCGGCGTCAGCTTCCAGCAGGTCCAGAAGTACGAAAAGGGTGTCAATCGCGTCGGCGCTGCCCGTCTGCAGCAAATCGCCACCGCGCTCGACGTGCCGGTGACGTTCTTCTACGACGGCGACGGCAAGGCACGGGAAGTCGAAAGCCTGCTGTTCCTCGACAGCTCGTTCAGCCTGCGGCTGTTGCGCGCCTACAGCAAGATCAAGGACCAGACCGTTCAGCGTCAACTGGTGTCCTTGATGGAATCGATTGCCGCGAACGAGGCCTAGAGCCTTATCGGTTCTGATTGAATCAGAACCGGGCTCTAGTCTTTTGTTTGTCGCGTTTTCTTTACGCGAACCGGCGTCCACTTCGCTCGAAAACGCTATGGGCGCTGTTACGCCTGGATTGCAGCACCGCGGACCCGATCAATTACTGCGAGAGAATCGGCGGGTAGCTTGTTGCTGCGCCAGGCCACGTGTTGGTCCGGCCGAGACAAAACCAGTTTGTCGCCATCTGAAATGGCATAGCCATCTGAGATGGCAGAGCCATCTGAGATGGCGGAGTTCGGCCGTTCGACGTCGAGAATTTTCAGCGGCAAGCCCCGTAAGCGGGCAGCGGCGTCGAGTGCGGCGGCGTCGGTTGCGGGATCGAACCGCAGCAGCGTAAATTCCGGCCCCATCGCGTCATAGAGCGAGCGGCCATCCTTGCACCACAGATGCGGCGTGCGGCAGCCCGGCACCGTTGACGGTGTGTAGCTGTTCATCGTGTATCCCGGATGGGCTGCGCCGTCATAGGCGATGATCGGCGATTGATCGTAGTAAGTGCCGAAGTTGAGCCGTAGGTGAGACGGCCAACCTCGCGGCGCGCGCGCTCACCTTCCAGTCCCGCCTGCTCGATTTCGTCGGGCACCGAACCGCGGCGGCGAATTTCCGCTTCGGCATGCGACATCGCAAACCGCGAGACCTGGCTGGTGATCGGCCAGCGCTCCGCCTGATAGGCGTCGAGAATGGCCGACGGCGCCCAGCCATTAAGATGGGCCGCGAGTTGCCATGAAAGGTTCATGGCATCCGCAATGCCGGCATTCATGCCGTAGCCGGCGTAAGGCACCCAGATATGGGCAGCGTCGCCGACGATGAAGGCGCAGCGATCGCGAAATTTGTCGGCAATCAGCCGGCGTCCATACCAGTCTTCCTTCGAGATGATCTCGTAGTCGAAACCGTCGTCCACGCCGAGGATGGTCCGCAAGGACGCATCGCGATCGACCTCGTCGAAATCGCCCTCGCCTGGCCTCATGTAATTGTGCACCAGCCAACGCTCGCGGCCGTCGATTGCATAGACCATGCCCGAACGGCGCGGATTGATCGAACCCGTGCCCCAGGCGGGCGCGCTCTGCTGGCGATCCGCTGGATCACGGCATCGCCGGACAGTTCCGCACCCATCGCCTTGCGAACGATCGAGCGCGCGCCGTCGCAACCGATCAGATAGCGGCAGTTCAGCGGCGTGACGGCGGCGGTGTCGAGATCGCGCAAGCTGGCGCGCGCGCCGTCGTCCGCGACCACGACGTCCTCGACCGTGGTGCGGTTGACGATGCGGATGCGCGACTGCGCGGCCGCGTGCGCGAACAGGATCGGCTCCAGAAAGATCTGGTTGATGCGGTGCGGCGGCTCCGGCGTCGGCCAGTTGCAGTCGGGACCCTCGGTTGCCGTGAAACGGTCGCGCCGGCAGGGAATATGAATCCGTGTCAGCTCCTGGCCGGTAAACGAGGTGCGATAGCTGATGTCGTGCGGATAGTCCGCCGGCAATCCGGCATTGCGAACCTTGTCGGCGAGGCCAAGCCGCCGGAAGATTTCCATGGTTCGGGCAGCGACGTGATTGCATTTCGGCTCGGGCGGCGCGGCCGGCGCGCGCGTCTCCACCACGGTCACGGCGATACCACGCCACGCGAGATCGATTGCTAGCGTGAGCCCGACCGGTCCGGCGCCGACGATCAGGACATCGGGATCATTCATGTCGTGCACGGGCTGCGCGGGTGAGTCATTTCAAGACTTCTTCTTGTTTCTTATCGTTCATGTTTCTTGTCGTTCTTGTTTCTTGTGATTCTTGGCGTCATTCGAACTCGGCGCCGGAATTCTTCACGATCAACGCCCAGCGTTCGATTTCGGTCTTGATGTAAGCGCCAAAGCCATCCGGTGTCGAGGGCGGCAGCGGCTCCAGCGACATCGCAGTCAACTTGTCCCGTGTCGCCGGATTGGCCATCAGTTTGGCGATCTGCGCCGCCAGTGCGTCGATCACCGCGCGCGGCGTACCCGCCGGCGCCACCACGCCCTGCCAGGCCACCAGTTCAAAGCCGGGTAGTCCGGCTTCGGCAAGCGTCGGAATATCGGGCGCCGCGGCGACGCGTTTTGGCGTGGTGACGCCGAGCACGCGCACCTTGCCTTCGCGGATCTGCTGCAGCGCCGGCTGCAAATCCACCACCATGAACGGGATATGCCCCGCGATCACGTCGAGCATGGCCGGCACGCTGCCGCGATAGGGCACGTGCCTGATATCGATATCTGCCGCCGTCTTCAGCATCTCGGCGCCAAGATGTTGCGGACTGCCGTTGCCGGCCGAGCCGTAGGCCAGGCCCGGTTTCGATTTGGCGTAGGCGATAAATTCGACCAGCGTCTTCGCCGGGATCGACGGATTGATAATCAGCGCAAAGGGCACGCCGGCGACCAGCCCGATCGGCGCAAAATCCTTCGCCGGGTCGTACGGCAGTTTCTTGTAGAGCGTCTTGTTGATGGCGAGCGTGGTCGAGGTCGCCATCAGCAGCGTGTAACCGTCGGGTTCGGATTTCGCGACCTGATCGGCGCCGAGCGTCGTGCCGGCGCCCGGCTTGTTCTCGACAATGACGGTTGCATCAAGGCCGATCTTGAGCTGGTCGGCGATCAGCCGTCCAAGAAGATCGGTGGTCCCGCCGGCCGAATAAGGCACGATCATCTTGATGGTCCGGCCGGGATAGGCCGACTGCGCCAGAGACGGCGAGTTCACGAGCCAGGCCAGCGCTCCGCCACACCCTGCAATCGCTTCCCGGCGTGTCAATCGCATGCCGTTCTCCCACGCTTTTCTTGATTCTGTTGCGAACCACCATAGCTGCCACAGCGACATATCAAAGGAGACAAAAGTACAATCGCGGCGGTGGGAATATCCTCGGACATGAGCCTTTATCTTGGGGCTTTCGGATTTGCGGCAGTGCAACAGCCGCAACCCAAACTTAATCCTAATGCAACTCTCACGGGGTAATCTTGCCGAACGCTTCGTGGAGCAGCTTTATCCCGGCCAGTTCAGCCCGAACGGCCCGCTATTTCATTTCAATTCCCGCGCATCGCGCGTATCCCGGCAGGCCTGACATTGGGGAAATCTGACATGCAGAGAATGACAGTCGTTGCCATGGCCGCAATGCTCGTGGCCGGGCCGGCGTTTGCCCAGGGCGCCGGATCTGCGGCAGGTTCACCGCCAGCGTCCCACCCGGCCGCACCGGCGGGCACCGCGCCCGCAGCACATGCAACGCCGGCCAAACCGGCTGTGGCCGCATCAACGCCGGAATCACGCTCGGCCGCGGCGCTGGCGCTCTCGCATGAACCGACCTACGACGAGAGCAGCGCGCAACGCATCCGCGATACTCGGATCTGGCGGTGCGCGGTGGATGGCCGACCATTCCCGCCGATGCGAAATTCGCGTCAGGCGTCCAGGGGCCGAACGACGATCTGTTGCGCAAGCGCCTGATCGTCACCGGCGATCTCGCCGCCGACAAGGCATCCGGCGCCTATGACGACGTTGTGGCCGAAGCCGTCAAGCGTTTCCAGGCGCGCCATGGTCTGGCGCTGACCGGGACGGTGACGCCGCGCACGCTGGCCGCGCTCAACATTCCCGTCCAGAAGCGCATCAAGCAGCTCGAGGCGTCGCTGACACGCCTCGAAAACATGACCTTTCCGTTCGGCCAGCGCTATGTGATCGTGAATATCCCGGCGACCTTTGCCGAGGCCATCGAGGACGACAAGGTGGTGCGGCGCTATCGCGTCATCGTTGGCAAGACCGAAAAGCCGTCGCCGACGCTGACCGCCGAAATCGCCAGCGTCAATCTTAACCCGACATGGACCGTGCCGTCGTCGATCGCCAAGAGCGAGATTTCGGCGCATATGCGCAAGGACCCGACCTATCTGTCGCGCATGCACATGGACGTACTCGGCGCCAACGATGCGCCGATCGATCCGCATTCGGTCGACTGGTCCGGCGCCCACACGCCGAACTTCACGGTGCGCCAGCAGTCCGGCACCTGGAACGCGCTCGGCGCCGTCAAGATCGACATGCCGAATTCCTATTCGGTCTACATGCACGACACCAACCAGCGCAACCTGTTCACCGACGACTACCGTTTCGATTCACACGGCTGCTCGCGCGTTGATAATGTGCGCGACCTTGCGGCATGGCTGTTGAAGGACCAGCCGCAATGGAACCGGGCCGCGATCGATGCGGCGATTGCAACCGGTCAGCGCCACGACGTCCGCGTCACCAAGAAGATTCCGGTGGCCTGGATCTACCTCACGGCATGGATGACCAAGGACCAGACGGTGCAATTCCGCAACGACATCTATGCGCAGGACGAACAGCTGCTGGAAGCGACCGCGGAAGAAGCGGCCTTCTTCAACAAGGCCGCTGCCCATCCGCTGACGGCGCATATGACGCAGTAAATCCCGTCACGGGATAACAGCGGCAGTTTTCGCGGTCTCAAGGCTTCCGGTTGGTCAGACTGGCGATCAGATCGGCGAACACCCGGCCGCCGAACAAAATGTGCTCGCGCATCAGGTGCTGCGCCAGCGCATCGTCGCCGCTCTCGATCGCTTCCATGACGCGCGCGTGCTCCTGAAACGACGCCTTTAGACGCGCCGGCTGATAAAGGCTGGAGCGGTGATAGAACCGCATCCGCAGCCGCGTCGCGCGAATTTGTTCAGCCAGGAATTCGTTGCGTGATCCCTGGTAGATCGCGGCATGAAAGGCGGCGTTGTTCTTGATGTAAGCGGGGCTGTCGAGCCGCTTGACCGCTGCCTGCGACGCCAGATGTAACTTGGTGAGCTGCGCCTTTTCGGTCGACGACATCCGCCGCGCCGCGAGCCCGGCCGCTTCCGCTTCCAGCGCGGTCAGCACTTCCACCATGCCGATCGCGAGTTGCGGCGACACGCTGGAGACCACCGCGCCCTGCCGCGGCACCAGCCGCACGATTCCGGCCGCCGCCAGTTGCAACAAGGCTTCGCGCGCCGGCGTGCGTGACACTTCAAACCGCTCCGCCAGCGTCTGCTCGTCGAGCTTGTCGCCCGGCGACAGCCTTCCGTGCTCGATGTCGTCCTCGATCTCCCTTCGCAGGGCATCGCTGGTTCTGACGCGCATCTAAGAGGTTCCCTTGTGTATACATAGAAGAGCATTGCGCACACATTAAATCAATGCTGAAATAGCTCCTTCGAAGACGCCCGAGAGCGTCCGATCGCAGGGAACGCCATGCTGAACCGAAGACACTTTCTGACCGGAACCGCCGTTGCGCTGATGGGGTTGCGGCCCGCCTCCGCGCAGGCCGACTACATCGCCGAGCTCTACGCCAAGGCCAAGCAGGAAGGCGAACTGACCTGGTACAGCGTGTACTGGCCGTCGGACCGTTCCGAGAAGCACGGCGCGACCTTCACCAAGGCTTTCCCCGGCGTGAAAGTGAATGTGGTGCGGTCGACGGCGCAGGTCGCCTATCAACGGCTGAGCCAGGACCTGCAGGCCAATGCCGCCAATTGCGACGTGTTCGCCACCACCGACATGGGACAGTACGTGGCCTTGAAGGACCGCGGCGTGCTGATGCCGTACCGGATGAAATCGATCGACCAGATCGACAGTCGCTTCCAGAACGTTGATGCCGATGACGCCTACCAGATCGTCAACGCCACCACCGTTGGGTTGGCCTACAACACCAACAAGGTGAAGCCGGAGCAGGCGCCGAAAAGCTGGAAGGAATTCATCGATCCCAAATGGAAGGGCCAGTCGGTGGTCGGCCATCCCGGCTTCTCGGGCTTCGTCGGCACTTGGGTGGTGCAGATGAACAAACTCTATGGCTGGGATTATTTCGAGCAACTGGCGGCGCTGAAGCCGCATGTCGGCCGCTCCATCATCGACACCGTAACCGTGCAGGTATCGGGCGAGCGCAGCATCGGCGCCAGCCCGACCGCGCTGGTGCTGCGCAATGCCGCGCAGGGCAATCCGATCGCGGTATCCTATCCGGAGGAAGGCTCGGTGCTGATGATCTCGGGCTCGGCGATCCTGAAGAACAGCAAGCATCCCAACGCCGCAAAGCTGTTCATGGAATTTCTCTATTCCTCCGAGACCGCGGCCGAGGATATCGAGGAATTCGGCATCCCGTTGCGGCGCGACGCGGTGCTACCCGCGGGCTTCAAGAAGCTCGATGAACTGAAGACCATCCGCCCAACGATATCAGAAATTATCAAGGGCATTCCCGAGCTCACCGAAAAGTGGCGCGACACTTTTGGCGTCTGAGCCCCTCCCCGAACTTCACGGAGTATCCGCATGATCGTTCTTCATCACGGCTGGCGCTCGAGCGCGTCGCGCCGCGTCCGGCTGTGCCTCGAGGAGAAGGGCCTGGCCTATGAAGGCCATGTCGTCGACATGGCGAACCTGGAACACCATTCGCCAGAATATCTGAAGATCAATCCGCTCAGCGTGATCCCGACCATGATCCACGATGGCCAGCCGCTGCACGAAAGTGGCACGATCTGCGAATATCTCGACGAGACCTATCCCGATCCGCCGCTGCGGCCGGACACGCCCTACCAGCGCGCCGAGATGCGCAACTGGATCCGGCATATCGACGCCCTGATCGGCAATCTCATCATCTTCAACTGGCGCCACCATCTGCAGAAGACAGCATCGCAATGGACCGATGCGGAACTGGCTGAAAAATTGAAGAACATTCCGAGCAAGGAACGCCAGGAAGCCTGGCTGCGGGTGGCACGAAAACCCTATACCGAGGAAGAACGCGACGCCGCGCGGGCCAAGCTGGTCACGCAGTTGCTCGACAAGATGGTCGGCAAGGCCTATTCGATCGCCGACATCGCCGCGGTGCCGTTCGTCAAGCGGCTCGACGAGGAGATCGCGCCCGATGAAGTCGAGGCCAAGAAACATCCCCGCGTCAACGAATGGTGGACTAAAATACAGGCGCGGCCGGCCTTCGCACGTGCGAAATTCGATCCCTTTATCACCACCGTCTGAATCGCAGACCGCATCTTCTTCAACCGCGAAGGCAGAACCCATGCTTGACGTTCCCAAGAACAATGAAAAGAACAACGAAAAATCCTATGCCGACGGCAAGATTCTCCAGAGTGTCACCGACGGCGTCGGTGTCATCACGTTCAACAATCCCGCGAAGCGTAACGCGATGTCGCTGGATATGTGGGAAGGGCTCGGCAGCGCGCTGATCGAGCTGCGCGACAACGATGACGTCCGCGTCGTGATCATGGTCGGGGCCGGCGACAAGGCCTTCGTCTCGGGCGCCGATATCAGCCAGTTCGAAAAGGTCCGCCACAACGCGGCGGCGTCGGAAGAATACTCAAAAAAGAGCGAAGCCCAGCGCGCCTTGCTGGCGAATTACCCGAAACCAATCATCGCCTGCATCAGAGGTTTCTGCCTCGGCGGCGGCATGCAGGTTGCGATGGCAGCCGATATCCGCATCGCCAGCAACAACAGCCAGTTCGGAATTCCCGCCGCCAAGCTCGGCATCGCCTATGGCTATGACGGCTTGCGTCATCTGGTCTCGCTGGTCGGGCCGTCATGGGCGCGGCTGATCATGTATACGGGTATGAAGATCGATTCCGCGGAAGCGTTGCGGATTGGCCTCGTCGATCGCGTTTCACCCGATGCCGAACTGTGGGACGCAACCATGGAGATCGCGCGCACGATTTCGGGCAACGCGCCGCTCGCCATCAAGGCCGCCAAGATCACCATCGCGCAGGTGGTGAAGGATCCCGACAAGCGCGACATGAACGCGATCAAGCAGGTCGGCACCGACTGCATGGACTCTCGGGACTTTCGTGAGGGCCGCCAGGCGTTCATGGAAAAGCGCAAGCCGAAGTTCACCGGCAAATAACCGGCAAATAAATGGCTGTACTGGGCATCGAGGGTGATCGCAGCACGGCCGCAACGAAAGTTGCGGCGGCGCTTCGTCATGCCTTCAACCCGACCACGCTGGTCGCGCTGCTGCTGGCGGCTGTTCTGGTATTTCTCGTTGCCAATCCGCTGTTCCAGCTGGTCAAGGACAGCTTTACCAACGCCCGCGACCACAGCTTTACCTTCGCCAATTACGTCACCGCCTTTGGCCGGCCGCGTTACGTTCAGGCGCTGATCAACTCGGTGGAGCTCGGCACGGTCGCAGCGCTGTTTGCCAGCACCATTGCAGTGCCGCTGGCCTGGGGTGTGTCCCGCACCGACATGCCCTGTCGCGGCTTCGTGCATGTGATGGTGCTGGCCTCGTTCCTGATCCCGCCCTTTGTCGGCGCCATCGGCTGGATTTTACTGGGTGGTCCCAATGCCGGCTGGATCAACAAGGCGTGGATGGCGGTGACGGGCGCTCCTTCAGGTCCGTTCAACATCTTCACCTTCTGGGGCCTGGCGCTGGTCACCGCGCTGTATTCGTTTCCGCTGATTTATGTTTTCACCAAATCCGCGCTCGACCTGATCTCGACCGAGATGGAGGAAGCTGCGGCGATCCTCGGCGCCGGCCCGGCGCAGACGACCTTCCGGGTCACCCTGCCACTGGCGCTGCCGGCGATCCTCGGCTCGGTCTTTCTGGTATTCCTCGAAGTGCTCGGCCTCTACGGCACGCCGGCGCTGATCGCGATCCCGGCCGGCTTCAACGTCGTCACCACGCAACTCGCGGCGTTCTTCGAAAACCCCGTCAGGGTCGAAGTCGCCGCGGCGTTCTCGATGCCGATGGTCGGCATCACGATTGCACTGTTGTGGGTGCAGCGCCGGCTGCTGGCGCGCAAAAGCTATGTCACCGTCGGCGGCAAAGGCGGCCACCGCGAGCCGATGGCGCTCGGCGCCTTCCGCTGGGTGCTGTTCGCCTATGCGATGGCGATCGCGGGCCTGTCGGTGTTCATGCCGCTGTTCATCATCCTGCAGACCTCGTTCAGCAAGGCCTGGGCGCTGCCGATGTCGGCGGCCAATTTCACCTTGCATAATTTCCATGAGGTGCTGTTCGACCAGATGACGGT